>OBXQ01000512.1_pt1 | contig 17569 bp, 16 predicted proteins | sample 1476641 | NCBI WGS metagenome assembly OBXQ01 (sample SAMEA2580174, study PRJEB22360) | human gut metagenome | biome: human gut; feature: human-associated habitat; material: faeces | place: Denmark | collected 2008/2010
CTGAATTTCCGCCGGCTGCCGCCTGTTTACCCCCAACTGATTTACACAAATTCCAGCGTGCGCAGATACTCATCCACCGCATACAGCGCCGCTCCAACGTTGATGTTTACGATACTGTACTCCGCATCCAGGGCACTGTAGACAATGGACAGCTTGTTGCCGATTTCAAAGAAGGACTGGTTGCTGATCCGCGCTCTCAGCTCCTCCAGGAAGTACGCGCCGCCCTCTGTAAACGCACCGCCAATGGCAACCAGATCCGGATCACACAATAGAGCCGCGTTGTGGATCAGGCTCTCAAAGACTGAAACCAGCCTGTCCACTATGGACCGGGCAAAGGCGTCTCCCTGGTCCGCCAGCGCGAATAGATCCCGATGCATGGCTTCTCCGTCCATAATCCGGCTGTACAGAGGATGATCCCCGTACTCCCCGGCAAGTTCGGCGGCATACTCTCTCACCGCCTCCATGGAAACCAGCGTCTCAAAACAGCCGTACCGCCCGCAGAGACAGCGCCGCTTCCGGTAGGCGGGCTGGATGATCACATGGCCCACCTCGCCCATGAATCCGTGGGCCCCGCGAATCAGCTTGCCGTGGTCGATGAGACAGCCTCCGGTGGAAGTGGCGGCCAGGATCGTGAGGATATTTTTATCCCGGTATTCCGGATGCTCCAGAAAAATCCCGTATGAAAAGTACCTGCTTCCGTTGTTGATCACAATATTCTGGCTCCAGGGAATCCGCCGCTCCAGCATCTCCTGGGCCGGAATATTTCTTCCCCACCCGCTGTTGTGAATGGGATAATAGATAATGCCGCTCTCCGTGTCCACAATGCCGTCAAAGCCCACCGGTATGGCGCAGATGTCATCGGGCTGCAGTCCGTTTTCCTCCATGGCCGCCCGGGCGCAGTCCGCGATATCCTGCATGGACTGCTCCAGGCTCTCCGGAACCTTGTAGGGGTAGTTGTGGTGGCTGATCACACGGCAGTTCAAATCCGTGACCGCGGCCTGAATAAAATCCGGTCCCGCATAGATCGCGATCACGTGCTTGTAGGACTCGTTGATGGCAAACAGCTCCGGCTTCTTGCCCCCCTCGTCGGTGGAACTGCCCTTGCCCATGGATTTAATCAGGCCGTTCTCCTGAAGGACCGCCAGAATCTTCACCACCGTGGTGATACTCAGATTGATTCTCTGGGCGATCTCGCTGGCGGAAATAACCGCATTCTGCCGCATCAGGGACAATACCAGACGCTGATTGTGAAACTTAATATTTTTAGGTTTTCTGCTTTTTCCAATCATAGTTTGCCGTACCATCTTTTCTTTTACATTCTTCGTCTATTATCTTGTATTTTCGTATGACTGTCAATAACATAATTCCCCAAAACAGTAAGTTCCACCACAGCAAAACGGACGGATTTCCCGCCAAAACACGGGAAATCCGCCCGCTAAAACCGTCCGCCCGCCTCCGGTTTTCCCTCAGCCTAAAGCTGCACGTCCACCGGAATATAGCTGGGATCGCTGTGCCGGTTGGCAAGCTCTCCGTTGACCTCCTCCATCTTCTCCTGGCTTAAGGGATACATAAAGGACAATATCACCTGTACCAGCGCGATCAGATTGGGGATCACGAACATGGAGAGGCGCAGCGCCATCAGCGCGCTGGAGCTCTGGTCCTGCCCCAGTACCAGCGAGGTATCCAGCTTTCCGATGGCGTAAACCATGGTCACCAGAAGACCGCCGATGGCCGGACCGGCCTTGGTGGAGAAACTGTTGGCTGCGAACCCCAGGCCGTCCAGACGCACTCCGAACTTCAGCTCGCCGTACTCCAGGGTATCCGCCAGCATGGAGAGCACCGCCACGCCGGTCAGAGAGCCTGACATCGTGCTGAGCAGGTAGAATACCAGCACCATATTGATGTTTTTTCCGGCAAAATACGCGCAGAAGCCAAAGGTGGAGGCCAGCAGATAGCTGCCCATCAGACTCCGCTTGTACCCGAACTTCCGGATGATCGTGGGGATGAACGGCAGCAGCACCAGACCTGCGAGCATTCCCAGTGAGGAGAATATGGCGCTGCGGGTCTCATCCACCTTGAAATAATACAGGAAGTAATAGGCCATGGAAGTGCTGGTGAAGGGCTGTCTCAGGAAATTCAGCATGGTGATGGAGAACACCAATACCCACGCCTTGTTCTTGATCAGGTACTTCACGCTGGTCCACACAGGCAGAGCGTCCGCCTTGTGCTTTTTCTTGATTTCCTCCTGGCTGAGTCCCTCCAGACCGGAGGTGTCCTCCTTCACCGTCTCAGGACAGTTCCGGTACAGGATGTAGAAGCTGATCATACCGCCGACGCACATGATCGCCGTCACAACCGTGTAAGCGTAAACGCGGCCGCCCATTTTGTTTCCGAAGAACGCCACCATCGGCAGCGCCGTAGCGTTTACGATGAAAATGCCGATGTAGGCTCCAATCATGCGGAAGCTGGAGAGCGACGCGCGGTCCACGGAGTTTTTCGTCATCAGCGGAAGCATGGAACCGTAAGGCAGGTTCACCGTCGTGTAAAACAATGCGAACAGTATGTATCCAACGGCTACCCAGGCCACCTTCACGGTGTTGGATGCGCCCGCAGGCGCGGCGAACATCATCAGGCACGACAGGGCGCAGGGCAAGGCGAACCATTTGATCCACGGCCTGGCCTTCCCGGCCTTGTTGTGAGTACGGTCCACAAATGCCCCAACGGCGATATCGTTGGCCGCGTCCCAGATTCTTGCAACGAACATAATGGTACCCACCGCCACCACCGATATGCCCAGCATGTTGGTGCAGTAGAACATAAAATAGTTGATCAGCATATAGTTCATCAGGCAGCAGCCCAGGTCTCCGAACAGATACGAGAACTTCGCCTTTGAACTCAATCTTCCATCTTCTTTCATAGTTTTCCCCCTTCCAGGCAACTTGCCGGATCCATCGTATATGCCGAGCGGCCTAAAGGCCGCCGCAGCGTTCTAATCCGCCACAGAAAAACGGAACTCCGTCAATGTTACCATACTGCCGCCTTCCATTACAATCGGATTCGGAAAGTGGCCGATGTTGACCGCGTCCGGAAAATTCTGTGTCTCGAAACAGTAGGCACAGTGCTTCGGATAGGACGCGCCTTCTTTATTTTTTGATACCCCGTTCAGGTGATTCGCCGTGTAGAACTGCATTCCGGGCGCATCTGTGTAAACCTCCAGTTTGCGGCCGCTCCCGGGATCCCAAGCGGCTGCGGCCAGACGGAATCCCCGGCCCGCGATCACATAGTTGTGGTCGAACCCGCCGTAGTCCCACCGGCTCTCCGACAGCTCCTCTATGGCCTCTCCCAAGGGCCGGGCCTGCCTTAAATCCAGAGGCGTGCCCTCTACCTGGAGTATTTCCCCGGTGGGGATGCAGTTTTCATCTGCCGCCGTGTAGTAATCCGCCCGGATCATCACCGTGTGATCCCCGGTCTCCGGACGGCCGTGGCCTCCCAGGTTGAAGTAGCAGTGGTTGGTCAGGTTCACCGGCGTCGCCTCCGACACATCTGCCCGGTAGGCCACACGCAGCGTGTGGTCCTCCGTTAACTGATAACGTACCGTGACCGCCGCTTCCCCGGGGAAGCCATCTTTCCCCGCATCCCGCAGGGAAAGGACCACCTCGTCCTCCCCGGATTCTTCCACCTTGAAATTGCGTGCCGCGTAATTCCCGCTGCCGCTGTGCAGGCAGTTTCCCCGATCGTTCTGCTCCAGCCGGTACTCCCGGTCCGAGAGCGTAAACCGGCCCCCTGAAATCCTGTTGGCCACCCGGCCGATCACAGCGCCGGAACAGGAAGGATTTTCCAGATAAGCCTGCAGATTATCCTGGCCCAGCACCACGTCCGCCGTATTTCCGTTCCGGTCTACAGTCCATATACCCCGGATGATTCCACCCAGGCTGAGGATCTCGGCCCTTGTTCCCCTCCGGTTATCCAGCCTGCAAAGGTACACCGGTTCCCCATCCGGCATGGTGCCGAACAGAATTTTTTCGCACATCGCCAGGCTCCTTCCTTATTCCAGAACGATCTCCGCTTTCTCATTCTCCTCCAGAGGCTGGGGAATCATATCGTTGCGGAACGTGCGTCCCGGCAGCATGCACACGATATGTACTTCATCCGTGTTCACCGGATACTGGGTGCCGTGGACGATCAGCGGATTCAGCTTCACAAAGGTGCCCTTTGGAATGTAAAACGCCTCCAGATTCTCCACCGAGAACCGGTCTCCCGCCGGGCTTCCCACAAAGATAATCACGTCGCCGTCCAGGGGCAGCAGGCCCTCGCAGGTAAACTTGTGGGCTTCCAGGAAGGCCACGATGTTTTTCTCCTGCTTTTTCACATGGCAGATGGAAATGGTGGGCAGGGTGGAGGTGCCGAAGTCCAGGGTCACCAGGTCTGCGAAGAAATTTGCCGGGAAAATGGACGCCTTCGCCATCTCATCGTTGTCCAGTAAGTTCATGTAGGTGCCGTACTTACAAAACGCCTCGGGGGTCAGTGCCTTTGCTTTAATCGTATACATATTCATTTCCTCCATTCTATGGTTTTTGGTTTATAAGCTGTGGACGCCCTGCTCGTGGGCGTTGTCAAATTCAATCTCCAGATAACGGGCCACCTCGCGCAGTACGGGCAGATAATTGCCGTAAGCGCCGCCCAGATGGTGGATGTAGGGTCCGAACATCAGCTTCTCCTCCCAGCGCTTCCAGTCGTCCACCTCAAACCACACGTAGGTGCCGTTGGTCTCCGGCCCGGTGGTGGTGTCACCCTCCCCGGCGAACAGATAGTATTTGCCGTCGATGTCGTCGAAACGGCATACGGTCAGATGGCCCTGCTTCAGTTCGAACCGTTCCTGTCCGTCCACCAGCCGCGCCTTGCTGCTCTCTGCCTTTAAGGAGTAGGGGAAGGGTCCGCAGTGCCACAAAAGCTCCGCGTTGTCGTTCTGGGGATGGCGGATGGTTAAGTCGGCCAGGAAGCCGGGCTCCTCGTACAGGTTACAGGCCCGCAGGATCGCCAGGGTGATGGCTCCGTTCACATCCGTCTCACAGGCCAGCGGATAACCCGCATCCGCCATCTCTCCCAATACCACGCAGGGGCAGACGCCCAGCACGGCCGGGAACGCGGACCAGCACTCAAAGGCTCCCACGGAACAGTTGTTTTCCTCCATGATCCCCTGGATGGCGATCTTGGTGGCCGCGGCCTTTTTTACATTTTCTTCCGTCATGGCGCTGCTGTCCATCCGGGCGGTCAGATCATCGTAGTAGGCAGCGAACGCCGGATCGTTGTCCGCGATCAGCTTCTTGGCCCGCTCGGCCACCGCGTAAGGTGAAACCGGAATGGTGGTCACGCCAAAGCGGTTGATCAGATTGGCCTCGTTGGTCATCACGCTCATGAAGGGCACCGGGCGCTCGCCAATTTTGGCCACCCGCAGATTTTTCAGGGCCTTTAACACCATGGCCACACGGAGGAAGTTCTCATAACCGTTCCTGAAATCGCCGCTCTCCGTCTCGCAGTTGTAGATGTAACTGTACTTCACGCCGTGGCGGCGGAGCACCTTGGTGGCGGCGAACATACCGCACTGGGTATCCCGGCCTCTGGACTCGTCGCTGTTGGGCCGCTCGTCCCTTGCGCCCCACACCAGGGTGGGCAGCTTGAAGGCCGCTGCAATCTGGGCCGCAACCTGCTCCTCTCCGAAGTCGCAGAACGGGATGAACAGGGCGTCAACGCCCGCGCTGCGGAACTTTTCCACCACGCCGGGAACTTTTGCGGTATCCCACATGATTCCGTTCTCGCACTGATCGTCCACATCCACGATCTCCACCGCATCCGGCTTAATATCCCGGATCACGGCCATAAATTTGTCCTTCTGCCGTTTTGCCTCCTCCATGCTGAGAAAGCTTCGCTTCACCGGTGCCACTCCTAAAATCAGTTTCTGTTTATACATGGTCAATCCCCCTTTTATAAAATTCCACACGGCGGTCTATCTCCGTGTAGTTGATCTCTCCTGTTTCCATAAAATGCTTCACGGTTTCCATGTCCGCTATGGCGGCCCGGCCACCGATCCTGGTACACTTGATGGCGGACACGGCGCTGGAAAACTGCGCTGTTTTCTCCACCGTCCAGCCCTGGAGCAATCCGGCAAGAAACGCTCCGTGGTAAACGTCCCCGGCCCCCACGGTGTCCACTACCGCCACCCGGTAGGCCGGAAGCTCAAAATACCCTTCCGCGCTGAGGCCCACGCATCCCTTTTCCCCAAAGGTGAACACCACGATCTCAGGCCCGCGCTCCATCACGCTCCGGCAATTCGCCTCGTAATCCCGGTCCTCAAACATGGCGTCGTAGACGAACTCCGAGGCCACAAACACATCCACCATGGGGATGAAATCCCCCAGCTCATCCGAGTAGGAATCCGCGTCCAAAAACACCTTGACCCCGGCCTCCCTGGCTGCCTTTGCGGCTTCAACCGCCACGTCGTCCAGCATCGCAAGGTGCAGATACCGGGCGTTTTTCACCGCTTCTAACGGGAGCTCATCCTTTGTCATCTTCTCCGCCGTGCCCAGGTTGTAGATAATGGCCCGCCCCATGGTCTCCCGGTTGCTCAGCACCACGGACAGGCTTGTGGAACTTCCCTCCCGGGTCAGCAGACCGCTGGTATCGATGCCGTGCCGGATAAAATCTTTCTCGCAGAAGCGGCCGTAGCCGTCGCTTCCCACCGCTCCAAGCACCGCGCATTTTGCGCCCAGTCTGGCAGCGGCCACCAGGCCCGTAGCCACCTTTCCGCCGCCCTGCCAGCTCAGCTCCCGAATCCGTTCGCCTCCGTTGGGTTCCGGAAAATGATCCACATTGACCGCGAAATCCAGGCAGGGCATGTCGATCCCCACCACATCAAATTTCATGCTTACACCACCTTTTCTCATATATTTTGAGTGCTATTGAACACACATGCCCGCCTTCTTCCGCCGGTTATAACGGCAGACCAGACCAGCGTTGAGGCAGGCCGTCAGAAGGACACATGCGGACATAACCATAAAAGAACGGTGGACCCCGAAGCGGTCCGTCATCAGGCCGCCCAGAATATTGCCCGACACGGCCCCGATCCCCGCCTGGACGATGGCCAGACGGCTCTGTCCCTGGGAAATCTTTCCCTCCACCACATTTTCGCTGATAAACATCACGCAGCTGTAATAGCTGGTCATGTAGGTCACGCTCTGAAGCAGCTGGGACAGCAGCATCAGGGGAAGCACTCCGCTTCCGGCGAACAGCAGCCTGAGCGCCATCATAAGCACGGAAAAGATCAGCAGGTTCACCGCGCCAAATTTTCGGATCAGGCGGTTGGCGCACATCAGGATGGGGACCTCGCTCATGGCCGATATGAAACTGGACAGGCCCACGATAGACTGGCCGTAGCCCAGGGAGATCACATACACCGAGTAAAAGGTTCCGGTAAAGCTCATCCCCAGCTGCATGATGAAGGCCAGGAAAAGCACCAGATAAATCTGTTTATTTTTAAAAATACGCTTTGAGTCCGGCCCGTTCTCCCGGCTCCGGCTTTTTCCCGTACGCTCCCGATCCTCCGGCAGAAGCATTAAGAATCCCACCAGCAGGAAATACCCGGCGCTTCCCAGCACGAAGATCAGCGCGGGACGGCTTTTGAGGAAATTCCCCAGCACCAGGGCGGTGATCGCAAAGCCGATGGTGCCGCCCATGCGGATGTGGGCGAAGTTGGCCTCCAGCTTTGCCGCCAGGTTCGTCACCAACGCGTCGCTCAACGGCAGAATAGAGGTGTTGAATATAGTCAGAAGCACCGTAGCCACCATGAAGGCCCCAAAGCTGACGCGGACCAGATAGCTTAAGATCGCGGCCCCGCTGCCGATGGAGACGATGATGAGCACCAATCTGTGCCGGCCGCTCCGGTCGCTTATGTACGCCCACATGGGCTGGATCAGGATGGAGACCACCGGCCCGATGGAGGTCAGAATCCCGATCTGGAGAGGGGTGATCCCCTGCTGCGTGTAGTAGGCTCCGATAAATGGCATATACAGCGCCGTTGTGGTCCATACGAATGTGTTCACCGCCAGCAGGCGGTATGTCATGGCTTTGCGCCGGCCTTCCATTCTCCCATCTCCCTCCCGGATCGTTTATCTTTTAACTGACCTTATTATACTATTGTAATTCTAGTTTGTAAACATACTTTTTAAACTAAGTTATTCAATTTAATTTGTACAAAATGCCGGTAGTAGACACCTTGTTTTCCATGCAACATTACAGTACCATCCGGTTTCACAGCGATTCCCGGATTAAATAGGGCTTGATCAAAGCTCTTCTAAGTTGACAATCTTTGTTTACAATCATGTTTTTTGGCTATTCTGCATATTATTAGTTTACTTTTTTATGCACAAGTGCTATATTCAGGGCGTAGAATTTGGATTGCTATTTGGAGATCAAAAGGAGAATACAATTATGAAGACGATTTTTGAGATGATGCAGAACTTTATCGGGCGCGGTATGAATGTGCGCGTGGATTTTGTGGGCGGTGTGCCGATGTTTTCAGCGGTTTCTCTGGAACATAAGGAATGCGTTCCTGCGCAGCGCAGTGCAAAAAGAAGCTCATCCGCCGTTTACTGCGGATAGGCGGACCCCGCCGGGCCGTAACACGCAAAAAACGTTCCGAACTTCCCATGAAAGGAAATACGGAACGTTTTTTGTATTCGGTGGGTCACATTGCCGATATGCGGCGGGCCCGCCGGTCCCATCACCGGCTCATATAAAGATCAAACAGCTGCCGCGCAATCGGCGCTGCCTCACGGCCTCCGCTGCCCGCTTCCTCCACCACTACGGTGACCACGATCTTCGGGGATTCGGCCGGGGCGAAACCGGTGAACCAGGCGTGCGTTTCCTTCCCGGTCTCAAATTCCGCCGATCCGGTTTTAGCCGCCACGGTGTAGGCGTCGGTGCGCACCGCGGAACCGGTGCCCTCGGTGACCACCGCCCGCATAAGCTCGGTCAAATTGGCCGCTTCCTCCGCGGTCATCAGGTTCCCGTGGGCCGTTGGCAGAAACTTGCGAATCTCCTCGCCCCCCACGTTTTCCACGCGGTCCAGCAGATAGGGGCGCATCAGCGTGCCCCCGTTGGCAATCGCTGCCGTGATCAGCGCGTTGTGCAATGGCGTGACCTGGGTGACGCCCTGGCCCATGGAGGTCTGAAGGATTTCCCAGGTCCCGGCCCCTGGCTTCATGGCAAAGGAACTCTGCTTGTAGGGCAGCCCGGACAGGGGCAGCGGCGAGTTGAACAGCACGTCCTGAGCCGTTTTGGCAAACCGGCCCAGGTCCAGATCCAGCCCGAGGCTGGCGAAGGCCCCGTTGCAGGAATTGGCGAAGGCCAAAGTGAAATCCTGGTGGCCGTGGGCATTTCCGTGGTAACAGCGGATCTGGTAGTCGCCGTTTACATACAGACCGCTGCAGTCAAACTGGAAATTTTTGTAATCTTCCGGCCGTTCCCTCATGTACTCCAGGGCCGTCACGATCTTGAAGGTGGAGCCCGGCGGATACATTCCCTGGGTGACCCGGTTTAACAGCTGGCCCTGGTCGTTCTCCTCGCTGGTCAGGGTCTCCCAATCGGCGGCGATGGTGTTGGGGTCGTAGCCCGGCTTGGATACCATGGCCAGTATTTTTCCCGTGTCCGGCTCCATGGCGATCACCGCGCCCCGGCGGTCTCCCAAAGCATCCCAGGCCGCCTGCTGGAGCTGCGGGTCCAGGGTGGTGTACACATTATCCCCCAGATTTTTCTCACCGGACATCTGGTTTAGGGCCTGCTCCATCAAATTGACGTGGCTTGTCAGCAGGAAGAAATTGGCCAGGGATTCGATGCCGGTCTTACCCTTGGTGGAATAGCCCACCGCGTGGTCGAATACGCTGCCGTAGGGGTAGACCCGGGTCTCGTTTCCGTCCCCGTCAATCTGTGTCTCCGCCAGCACAGTGCCGTCGGAGGCCAGAATTTTGCCGCGGATAATCCGGTCCGCGAAGCTGTCCAGCCTGGCGTTATAGGAATTGTTGATCACATCCTCGCCCCTGACCTGCAGAAAATAAGCCATATAGGCGATCAGGCCCAGAAACAGGGCCACAATGACGTAGACCAGCTTGAGAATATTCCGGTTTGCCTTCGGATTTGGGTCCGCTTTTTTCATTCCGCCTACGCCTCCTCTTCCATTTCCATCTCTTCCTCATCGTTGCGTTTGAGGATATACAACCCCTGGATAATCCCGAACAGGATGAAGGTGCCGAGAATCGAGCTGCCGCCGTAGCTGACAAAGGGCAGGGTCACGCCGGTGGACGGGATGAATTTCGTCACGCCGCCCACGGTCAGGAACACCTGGATGATGTACTCAAGCCCCAGCCCCAGGGCGATCAGTTTGTAAAATACCGCCTGCATCCGCGTTGCGATCATCATGAACTGGAGAAAGCAGCCCAGGCAGATGAGGAGCACGCAGATGGCGAAAATGGCTCCCATCTCCTCGGAAATGGCGGCGAAGATGAAATCCTTCTCCACCACCGGGATTTTCCTCGGAAGTCCCTGGGACAGCCCCATGCCGAACCAGCCGCCCGTGCCGATGGCAAAGAGGGACTGGGTGATCTGATAGCCCGTGTTGTCGATGTCCGCCCAGGGATTGCTCCAGGCAAAGACCCGTCGGCGCACATGATCGAACAGCTGGTAAGCCAGCACGGCCGCCCCGGCCCCGCAGCCGGCCCCGGCTAACAGGTAGGACCACCGTCCCGTGGCGATAAACAGCATGGCCACGTAGGTGATGAAGAAAATCAGCGCGCCTCCCAGATCCTTGGAGGCTACCATGATCACCACGTGGAGAGCGGCCACCACGGTGGTGACCAGGATGGTTTTAAATTCCAGGGATTGGTAGAACATGGCGGCCACAAAAAACACAAAGGTGATCTTTACAAATTCCGACGGCTGGATGGAGATGCCGCCCACGGTCAGGGACAGCTGCGCGCCGAAGCTCTCGTTGCCCGCCACGCAGACCAGCAGCAGCACCGCCAGACCCGCGGCAGCGTAAACCCACTGCAATTTGCAGAGCTGCCACACCCGTTCCATCACCCAGGGGATCAGCCAGGTGACTGCGGCGCTGATCACCACAATGGCAAACTGTTTGACCGCCTTGTCCAGCGACAGCCGCGTCAGCATGATAAAACCCACGCACAAAAGCATGCAGGTATTGTTCACCAGCAGCCGTGACACATTGCGGTAAATCAGGCGGTACAGGTAAATGTAGCACAGGAAAAATACCACCTGGGCCGCATAGAACGCCCACAGCTGCATTTTCAGCAGCTCGTCCCCCGCCTTCAGCGTCAAAACCAGGTACGCCAGGAAATGAATCAGGAACATGCACCGGTTCTGGCGTCCGCACACCTTCTGTTTCCTGCGCAGGTCCGCGAAGGAGAAGAAGCGGAAATTGGCGTAGGTGTAGACTGCCATCAAAAATATCATCAGGTATTTGGATGTCTCAACGATCAGATTTACCATAGTCCTCCTATTGCCGGGCTTGTCCGGCGCGGCGGCACATGTCTCATCCAGTTCAGCTACTGCACGCCTCGCTTAAAGTGCCCTCTCGTGAAATCCCTGCATGGCTGCGAAACTTCCTGTCCGCGCAGGAATCCATCTGCAAATGCCCGTATCGTCCGGGCCGTCTCCTCCTGATTCTCGGTGGTGAAATTCAACCGGATCACCGCAGGCCCCAGCCGCCTGACCGCGGACTCCAGTCCCAGCAGGGACAGCGGGCTGGCGTTGTAGATGGTGTTGTAGCAGAACGCACAGTGATTCTTCACCGGAAGCAGCGCTCCCGTGCGGTCCTTCAGCGTCAGCACCTCCCGCTTTTTAACGCAGCCTGTGGTGGTACGCCGGATGCACTGCGCGCTGACCATCATGGGAATCCGGCCGTAGACCACAAGCTCTCCGTCCAGACCCTCCCGGTGCAGTTCCTCCATCACCGGCTCCAGCTCCCGGCTGTTCAGCTCCCAGGGCATGGTCAGGCGGGAGGCTCCCAGCCCGGCAAACAGCCTCACCGTCTCCCGGTTCCAGCAGTACACGGACGCGTCGAACACCGGCCGAAGCTCCGGTTTCATCTCCCGCAGCCACATCACTTCCTCCGGGCTGCGCACCAATGCGCCGTCAAATCCCGCCTCCCGCAGCCATTTGCCGTTCTTCTTGAAAAATGCTTCCGCGTGGCTTCGGTAAATATGGGGCAGCGCCAAAAAACATTGTTTTCCCGCCCGATGGCAGGACTGCACGGCAGCTGGCCACCGCTCCGGGGCAAAACCGGCTGCATCCAGATAAATCCCCGCCACATCCGCCTCCCGGACGGCCGCTTCAAATTGCTCCGGTTCCTCTGTGGAGACGTAGAGGCTGAAGGGAATGGGTGGGGTTGGGGCGGGCGCGGCAGGCGCAATCAATCCGCCGGACGGCGCCGGGCGCCTCCACTGGTCCAGCACCGCCTGCTCCAGGGCTTCCAGGCCGGCCCGCCGCAGCTCATTCTGCGCCTGCACCGGCATGAACAGACCGCCTTTCAGCTCTACCTCCAGATTCGCAAACACAAACGGTGTATTTCCAGTTTTCCCCAGTTGTTTGAGAATCTTATCCTCCGTCAACGGTTGATTTTGTGCTTTCTGAGGCGCTTGTCCTTCCACCCGCACCTGCGCCAAAGAACCGCCGGGGCAAACGCCGTCAACCAGGGAAAGTTCCAATTCAGAGGGTTTTCCCTCCTCCAGGACAGCCCGGCCGTTTATGGCTTCCTTCAGCTCCGCCTCCACGTAGGTCTTGTCCAAATAGTCGAACAGCTTCTGGTTGCCCTCCCGGAATGCAGGCTTCTCTTTTAAAGCCACCATATCCCGCCCGTTGTGCTGTTTATAATATCCCGGGGTAAAGCCGCCGCGGTCAAAAAGGTCTGAGAGAACCTTCTTGTCCTCCGGCTCCACAAAATATCCCTCCGGACCATATTCCAGGAAGCGGTCCACATATTTTCGATAAATACTGACCACTCCGGCCGTGTAGCGCGGACTCTTCATCCGCCCCTCGATCTTCAGGGAATAAATGCCCGCTGCCGCCAGGTCGGGTATCAGATCCAGCGTGCACAGGTCTTTCAGGCTCATCACATTGCGTTCCTGCTTCCGGTTCAGGGGTTCGCCGGGCTTTTTCCCATTTTCCCGCACCTCATAGGGCAGGCGGCAGGGCTGCGCACAGCGCCCGCGGTTTCCGCTGCGGCCGCCGATCAGGCTGCTCATCAGACACTGGCCGGAATAACAGTAACAGAGCGCTCCATGGACAAAACTCTCAATCTCCACGTCCACCTGATCCCGGATCCGCCGGATCTCATCTAAAGACAGCTCCCGCGCGGTAACCACCCGGGACGCTCCCAGCTCCTTTAAAAGTCTTGCGCCGTTAACCCCGGTGATGGTCATCTGCGTGCTGGCGTGGAGATCGATCTCAGGAAAATTTCTGCGCATAAAATCCATCGCGCCCAGGTCCTGGACAATCACCGCGTCCAGCCCCTCCCGGTAATAGGGAAGCAGATACTGGTAAAGCTCCCCCATCTCCTCTTCCTTGAACAGCGTATTCACCGTCATATACAGCCTGCGGCCGTGCAGATGCACGTAATCAATGGCTTCCAGCAGGCCGTGCTCATCCGGATTGTCCGCATAGGCCCTGGCTCCGAACCGGCTGCCGCCCATGTATACCGCATCCGCTCCCGCCGCCACCGCGGCTTTCATACTCTCAAAGGAACCGGCCGGGGCCAGCACCTCCATTTTCTTTTTATGCTCCATCTCTTACCTCACTTTTCCCGGCCTTTCACCGGAAAGAAAAGATGTCCCACGTTGCGCTATGAGACATCTGTTTCTACCATGGTTCATTTGTATGTGACACTTGCAAATCAAAAATGTACCTGTAAGCGGCGCCCGTCGGATCATCCGATCAACGCCTTTTCCGCTTTCTTGCCGCCTTGGCCGCCTTAAGCGCCTTGCGCGCCAGCTCCGCCTGGGACTCCTTGACCGGCGTTTCGGATACCGCTTCTGCGGAAGGCACCGTCTCCGGGTTCACGGACTCCGACGGGGCAGAAATGGCGGCCGCGGCTGTCTGTAACTCTGCTTCTGACGGCTCCGTTTCTGGCAGCTCCGATACCGCCGGCGCGGCAGATTCCGGTTTCGACGCCTCCGGTTCCTCGATGACCTTTGCCGTCCCAATTTCCTCCGGCTCCGCTACATCCTCCGCCAGTTTCAGTTCCTCCGGCTCTTCCGCGTCCTCCGCCTGTTCCTCCCCGGCGGATTTCACTTCCCAGTCCTCCGCTTCCGCTACAAACCGGGCATCCCCATGTCCGGCTCCGTCGTCGTCATCGTCCCCTTTATCGCCGGCCTTCACCGGCGCCGTGTGGCCGGACTCACGGCCGGAACTGTTTTTCTCGCTGCTTTCATCCCGGACGCGCAGCGCTGAGGCCGCGGCCTCCTGATCTCCGCGGTTTTTCGCGGCTTCCCGCAGCTTCCGCTCCAACCGGTGCTTCTCCCGGGTCAGCTCCTCCAGCTCCCGCTGGCGCTCCTCCAGGTCCTTCAGCACCACCTCCAGCTTCATCTGCGTACTGACCAGCTCGTGTTTCAGGCTGTAAGTCTCACGCTCCAGCTCGTCCCGCTGATGCTCCACCTCCCGGCTGTGTTCCATCGCCTTAAAGTAGTCGTCCGCCATATTCAGCTCCGCCATCACAGTCTGGTATTCCACACTCTGCTTGGTAAAACCGGGGATCCGGCGCAGGGTATTCACTTTCTCGTTCACGTAGCTGGCCGCTCTCTGCAGGTATCCCTCATCCTCGCTGCCGCCCAGGGTATATATCTTGCCATCGATCAGTACCTGTGTATAATTCTTGGAATCCATCTGCCATCTCCTGAAATTTATTCTCGCAACCGCGGCGAAGCATCCGCCTGCGGGCATTTACCGGGCCATGCCCGATATTCCCTCATATGCCGCGGCGTCAAACCCCCGGCGCTCACTTCCCCGCCACAGGCCTCCGACTCGCTTATCCTATTCCGCCATAGGCTTGTCTTCTGTATTAATACCGTTTCGTATCCCTTGCCATCCATCTGTTGCCGGCAGCAAAAGCTGCGTTCCTTATTATGCTTTGTCGGCAACCACAGGTTGTCGATAAGGGATACGTTTCCTTATTATACTTTGTCGGCAACCGCAGGTTGTCGATAAGGAATACGTTTCCTTATTATGCTTTGTCGGCAACCGCAGGTTGTCGATAAGGGATACGTTTCCTTATTATATCATAACACCTATTCAATTTCCAGCCCCAAGTGCCGGTAGGCCGCTTCCGTGGCCATCCGCCCCCTGGGCGTGCGGTTGATCAGACCGTTCATCAGAAGATAAGGCTCGTACACATCCTCCAGCGTCCCGGAATCCTCCCCCAGCGCAGCCGCCAGGGTGTCCAGACCCACCGGTCCGCCGGAAAACTTCTCAATCATCATCAACAGAATATTCCGGTCGTTCTGGTCCAGCCCCAGCTTGTCCACATCCATGATATCCAGGGCAAAGTCCGTCACCTCCCGGGTGATCACGCCGTCATACTTCACCTGGGCGAAATCCCGTACCCGCTTTAACAGGCGGTTGGCAAGCCGGGGAGTTCCCCGGGAACGCCGGGCCAGCTCCAGCGCGCCGGATTTGTCGATCTCAACCCCAAGGACCTTGGCGGAATTCAGGATAATCACCGTCAATTCCTCCGGCGTATAAAATTCCAGCCGCTGCACCACGCCGAACCGGTCCCGCAGGGGCGCGGTCAGAAGCCCCGCCCTGGTGGTCGCTCCCACCAGCGTAAAATGCGGCAGATCCAGGCGGATGGACCGGGCGGACGCCTCCTTGCCCAGCATAATGTCGATGGCGTAATCCTCCATTGCCGGATAGAGCACCTCCTCCACTTGGCGGTTCAGGCGGTGGATCTCATCCACAAACAGCACGTCCCCTTCCTGGAGATTGTTGAGAATGGCCGCCATCTCGCCGGGCTTCTCAATGGCCGGACCGCTGGTGACCTTCATGCTCACCCCCATCTCATTGGCAATGATTCCGGCCAGGGTAGTCTTGCCCAGGCCGGGAGGGCCGTAAAACAGCACGTGGTCCAGGGCCTCGCCCCGGGACCGCGCAGCGTCGATATAGATTTTCAAAGTGGATTTCAGCCGTTCCTGACCAATATAATCCTTTAAATGCTGAGGCCGCAGCGTCGTCTCAATCCGCTCGTCCTCCGCCGTGACCTCCGTGGTAATAATCCTGCGTTCCATCCTTTTTTAACCTCCTGTCCGCCTGTCAAAAGGACAGATAACGCAGGGAAGCCTTCAGCACATCCTCTGCCGTCATCGTCTCTGTCACTTCCACCTGCTTCACCGCCTTGTTGGCCTCCATATTGGAGTAGCCAAGGGCCACCAGGGCCTGAACCGCCTCCTTGGCAGCCTCCCCCATGGAGGCGGTCCCCAGTGCCGCTGACGCGCCTCCGTCGCAGGGCAGCGCCAGATTGCCCAGCATTTCCTCCATGGAGATCTTGTCCTTTAAGTCCAGGATCAGCCGCTGCGCGGTCTTGGGTCCGATTCCCGGCGCGCGGGAAATTGCCTTGGCGTCCCCGGTGACAATGGCCATCCGCAGGTCGTCCGGCGTCATGGTGGACAGAATTCCCAGCGCGGCCTTTGGACCCACGCCGTTGACGCCGATCAGCTGCCGGAACATGTCCCGGTCCTGACGGTTCAAAAAGCCGTACAGACTCATGGCGTCCTCCCGCACCTGAAAATATGTATACACCGTCACCTCACGGCCGATTCCCGGCAGACGGTCCAACACGGAGAGCGGCACATGGATTCCCATGCCAACGCCTCCGGCTTCCACCACAATCACATCTTCTTCTATGGCCGTCAGCGGCCCTTTTATATAAGAAATCATCGTATTCTTCCTGTTCTGTCCTCAAATTTAGCCGGGCAGGCTCCGCCCGGCCTTATGCCTCCCATCATATCATAGACACGTTTCCGATGCAAGGGGACATCGAACAGGTATTCGCTTTTTCCATCTCCAAATTCAGACAATAATGCCCTGCCGGGGCGCAGGCGGGGCATTCTATTCCACAATCGGCTGCCGGGGCATCTCATCCCGCAATCGCCCGCAGGCTGTGGCGGCCCACTGCGCACCGCGCCCAGCCAGCAAAATGCCGGAGCCGCCATTTCCCGCGCCTCCGGCATCTCACTGCAGATGATCCCTATAAAATAACCCTTAGGCCCACATTTTCAGCAGGAAAAGAGAAATAATCCCCGCGGCAAAGGCCAGCTGCGCCCTCTGCTCCTCCGTCCATTCCCTCCGGGCAAGGCAATCCTCAAAGCTGATCCAACCCCGATCGCCCCCGCTATCCCGCACTGCAAAGCGGAACACCGCTCTGGCGTCCGTTCTCTCCAGCTCCAAGGCCGCAGTTTCCGCCGTTCCCAGTGCTCCCGGCTCTCCCACGGCTCCCGGCCCTCTCACGGCTCCC
>OBXQ01000521.1_pt1 | contig 17234 bp, 14 predicted proteins | sample 1476641 | NCBI WGS metagenome assembly OBXQ01 (sample SAMEA2580174, study PRJEB22360) | human gut metagenome | biome: human gut; feature: human-associated habitat; material: faeces | place: Denmark | collected 2008/2010
GCAATGGCCAGTGCGGCGCGCCCGCGGCCTGGGGCGGCCGCGTCTGCGCTTACGGTTAGAACATGCTGATCCCTCTGGCCAGCACGGCGAAGAGGGGCAGGGTGAGGATGGAGAGCAGGGTTGACAGGGTGATGGACTCCGCCGCAGGGGCGGTTTCCCGGCCGAACTGCTGAGCAAAGAGGCTGGTCATACCGGCCACAGGCGTGGCGGACAATAGCACCAGGGCGCAGTAGAGGCCGGAGGAGGAGCGGAGGGGGAGCAGCAGCAGGGCAGTCAGGGTGGGGAACAGGGCCAGGCGCAGGAAGGAAACCAGGTAGTTCCTGGGTTGGCGGAAGGTGCTGGGCAGGTCGGCTTCAGCGAGCTGGGTACCGATGACCACCATGGCCAGGGGGGTGTTCAGGTCGCTCAGGAAGGAGAGGGCCGCTCCCACGGGGGAAGGAAAGCGCAGGCCGCTGAGAAAGCAAAGCAGCCCGAGCCCGATGCCGACAACACCTGGGTTGAGCACCGCCCTGCGCAGGGAGAAGGCCGCCCGGCCTCCCATGATCAGCACGCCCAGCGTCCAACTGGTCAGGTTGAAGGCCAGCAGGGCCAGCGCGCCGTAGACCAGCGCCTCCTCCCCGAGGATGGACTGGACCAGGGGGAGCCCCATGAAGCCGATGTTGCCGTAGACCGCAGCAAAACGCAGGGTGTCCCGGGCATCCGCCGGCTGCCGCCGGAAGAACAGCAGGGAGACGGCGAAAAAGAGCAGATAGCAGGCCAGCGCCGCCGCAGAGCCGACCGCAACCTCCTGCGTCAAGGCGGGGGTCCGCTTCACCAGAAAGCAGTCCACCATCACACAGGGACAGACGATGTAGAGCAGCAGGTACGACATCTGGCTGCGGCCCGCCTCAGTTATCTTTCCCGCCCGGCCCAGCACAAAACCCACCGCCATCATCAAAAACAAAGTGGCCACCTGTCCGGTGACCGTCAGCAGATTGGACAGCATCTCCATTCCCCCCGGATGAAAGTTCCTGTTCTTATTAAACCACAGCCTGGGGAAAAAGGGAATGCACTTTTCTCATCCCGGCGCTTGCGGCCTGCCCCAGGGTAGATTATAATAAGGCCAATGGAAACAGAGAGAAGGGGTCAAACGATGGAGATTTTAGTGATTGACGGACAGGGCGGCCGGATCGGGCAGCAGCTCATCAAGGCGATTCTAACCCGTTATCCCCAGGTGGAGGTGACCGCCATCGGAACCAACAGCCTGGCCACCTCCGCCATGCTCAAGGGCGGCGCGTCTCAGGGGGCCACGGGAGAGAACGCCCTGCTGGTGGCCTGCCGCCGGGCGGATGTGATTTTGGGCCCCCTGGGCATCGTCATCGCCGACGCCCTGATGGGGGAGATCTCCCCGGCCATGGCGGTAGCGGTGGGGCAGGCCCGGGCCCGGCGGATCCTCATCCCCCTGAACCAGTGTGACAATCTGGTGGCTGGAGTGGCGGAGCTGCCCGTGGCCCGGTTGCTGGAGAGCGCGGTGGGGGAACTGGGCAAGCTGCTGCCGCCCGCCGGCGGAGCGGAATAGCGCGAAACCCGGCGGGTGCAGCTGACCGCGGATGCGTCAGCATCCGCCGGGGTTTTCTGCCAGCTTGGCCAGGGTATCCAGTCGGGCCTGCTCCCGCAGGGCCGCCAGGGGCGGGAAGGGGGCGGTCTCAGGAATGCCATAGGTCTGGTTGAGCTCGTACTCCAGGGGCAGCCAGGTGTCCAGGGGGGCCTCGTTGTGCTGCACCACCACCTCCAGCTTGTCCAGAGCCTTGTAGACCCGGGCTTCCGGCGTGGCCAGGGCGTCCATCTCGGCAAAGAGGGCGGTCAGCTCCCCCCGCAGCCCGTCGGGCAGGGGGGAGAGCAGCTCTGCGATGGCCTGGCGCTCGGTTTCCTCGTTGGCGTCGGTCTTCTGGAAGGAGGGGATGTCTCCGGTGACCGCCTCCCCAACGTCGTGGATGAGGCACATGCGCAGCACCTTGTCCATATCCACCTCCGGCAGCGCGTCCCGCAGCAGCAGGGCCAGCATGGCCAGCCGCCAGGAGTGCTCTGCCACCGACTCGTGCCGCCCGGAGGAGGTCCAGGAGTGGCGGGTGTTGCACTTGAGCTTCTCCAGCCTGGCCAGGAAGGCCAGAAATTCCTTGGGTTCCATCCTTACATCTCCTTTTCCAGCTTGAAGCGCCACCACAGGGAGTAGAACTGAATGAACAGATAGACCGCCACCATCACCAGGGTGAGGGCCAGATCCGCCTCCATGAGGACGGAGAAGAGGAGCATGGCCCCGAAGGCGAAGGTCATCACGTCGTACCCCTTGGCTTTTGCGGCATTGCCGATGGCCACGTTGCGCTCGTCCCGCTCCGCAATCTCGTTCTGTTTCTGGAGCTCCGGGTGCTTCTTCATGGCCTGAACGGCCAGCAGCTCCCCTGTACCGCCGCCGAACAGGCCGCAGCCCACCCCCAGGCATAGAAAGGGGACCGCCCGCCAGGGGGTGGTATCCAGGCCGGGCAGCAGCTTCAGCAGCAGCCAGGCCCCGGCCAGCAGGAGCAGCCCCGCCAGAAAGAGCATCCAGCCCTGCCGTCTCCGTTTGGTCATTGCGCATCCTCCTCATACAAAAAAATCTCCTCGATGCTCTGCCCGAAGCAGCGGGCGATTTTAAAGGCCAGCAGGATCGAGGGGTTGTACCGGCCTTTCTCCAGGGAGCTGATGGTCTGCCGGGAGACCTCCAGAATGGCGGCCAGCTCCTCCTGGGTGATCCCCCGCTCCCTGCGCAGTTCCTCCAGCCGGTTCTTCAAGCGTGCACCTCCTTTGGAAAGCTGACTTTACATCTATGTTATAGCACAGCAGAGTCTGTATGTCAAGTGCACTTTCCATAAAAGGGTGAAAAAAGCGCCGCCCATTGGGCGGCGCTCAGTCTGTCGAAAAACCTTCCCCGAAGGAAAGCCTCGCAGAGTTCCTGCGGCCGCAGCCGCAGGAATCGAATGAAAATCCGTCATTTCCGAGGACATGCGCCTTGGAATCAGCCGGCCTTGCGCAGCGGGGTAGGAGCCCAGTCGGCGTCCAGCCAGAAGGGGGTCTCCCGGCGGAAGCGGGTGAGCAGGGGCACCAGCCCTACCAGCTCGGCGGCGGCACACAGCTTGTCCATGGTACTTACCACCGCCGATTCCAGGCAGCGGTACACCTTGGTGGGGGTATAGGGAAACATGTGGGAGCGGATGATGTCCTCCTCCCGCCAGGTGAGGGAGAAGCGGGCCCTGGCGTTGCGCAGGGCCACCTCCGGGTGCTGGGAGCCGTGGCGGATACCCGGATGGGAGGCGGCGTCCCTCCAGTTGTAGAGGTAGAAATCGTGGAGCAGGCCGCCACGGGCGGCGGCCCGGGCGTCCAGTCCCAGCCAGTCGCACACCCGCCAACTGGCGTAGCTCACCAGCACGCTGTGGTGGTAGCAGCTCACCCCGGCCCGGTGCTGGGGCAACAGGCGCATGGACTGCACGGCGGTGTCCTGCATCAGATCGGAGACGTAGTTGAGATATTGGTTCTTGTATTTGAAATTCCACATGGCTGGGACTCCTTTGCTTGGTATCTGCCTCTTAGTATACCGTGAAAAGCGAAAGAGTCCATGGAGAGAAGATTACGATTTGGTAAAGATTTTCTGATAAAAGGCGAAACCATTACGCCAGAAAATCCTCCACTGCCCGGACGGCCTGGGTGAGAAAGTCCCCCTCCATGTCCAGCCAAAGCACGTCCCGATCCTTCTGAAACCACACCATCTGCCGCTTGGCAAAGCGCTTGATGGCCCGGCCCAGCTCGTCCTTCAGCGCGTCCAGGGTGGGGATTTTCCCCGTGAGGTACCAGAGGATATAGCGGTACTCCAGTCCCAGCCCCTCCAAAAAGGAGTCGTCGGCCCCGCCGGCGCGGAGGGCGGCCACCTCCTCCACCATTCCGGCGTCCAGGCGGGCCTGGAGCCGCTCGTCAATGCGGCGGCACACCACGTCCCGGGGGAAGGTCACCCCCAGCAGCAGGCAGTCGTACCGGGGGCGGGGCGGGGGGCTCTCCCACTGGCCGGAGAGGGCCTTCTCCACCGAGCGCATAAGCCGCTGGCGGTTGAACTCCTCCCCGTCGGTGAGGGTGACGCCGGTCTTTTCCCGCAGCAGGGCGTAGAGCTCCGCTGTGGTCTTTCCCTCCAGCTTCGCCCGGAGGGCCGGGTCGGGCCGGGCGTCGGTGAAGGTGAAGCCCTCGGTCACCGCCCGGACGTACAGCCCGGTTCCCCCCACCAGGAAGGGGGTGTTTCCCCGGGACAGGATGCCGTCGATGGCGGCATAGGCCCCGGCCTGGAACTCGGCCACCGAATAGGGCTGGTTGGGCTCCACCACGTCCAGCATGTGGTGGGGCACCCCCTCCATCTCCTCCTCCGTCACCTTGCCGGTGCCCAGATCCAGGCCCCGGTACACCTGCCGGGAGTCGGCGGAGACGATCTCCCCGCCGAAGCGCTTGGCCAGCTCCACCCCCAGCCCGCTCTTGCCGCAGGCGGTGGTACCCAGCACCACAATCAGCTTGGGCAGCGCCATGGGCGTCACATCCTTTCTTCACTCGTGTCCCTGTCATTGTAACAGAAAAGTTCCCCGGCGGCAATGCCGCCGGGGAACTTGGGGAGGAACAGGATCAGGCGGCCTTCTCCTGGATGGTGGCGTTGGTGCCCAGCAGGGCGTTCATGCCGTCCACGGTCAGGTAGTAGTGGCCGTCAAAGAGAATGGCGGGCACGGTGATGTCCGTACCGTCCACAGATACGGTGATGTCCGCAGGGATTTGCTCCTGAACCGCAGCGGGGATGCGCACGGGCAGGGGGAACAGCTCTCCGTCATAGGCCGTGCTGGTGGTAATGGCCACCTTACCATCGGCCCAGGATACGTTGAACTGGTTCTTGGAGCCATTAAAGGTGTATGCCAGATCCCGCATACGGAAGTAGGGGGCTCCGTCGGCGCCCACAAAGGAGGCGGCGGTACCGGTCTTGTCCAGATCGCTGACCTTTACATTGTCCACCATGCCAAGCACCTCGGAGTAGGTGTCCAGGTTGAGACTCTGGCTATAGGGGGACTCCAGGCGGCCGGTATTGACCAGCTCAATTAGGGTGGCCCGGTCCGGGTTGTCCTTCTGGAGATCCACGCCGGTGATCTTCCAGTTGTGGTCCACCGCGGGCTCCAGGGGGTCGTGCTCGGCCAGATAGGCCACCAGCATGTCGCGGACGGAGGCGGAGGACTCCCACTCCTTCTCGCCGGAGATGATGCCCTCGTTCTTCAGGCCGGTGTAGCGGTAGTCGTTGACACAGAGGGTGAGGGTCATGTCGTCGGTGAGGGGCTTGCCCTGGAAAGTCACATTCTCGATGCGCTCCCCGGCAGGCTTGGACAGGTTGACCTCATAGTTCAGGCCGATGAAGTGGTCGTGGAGATAGCCGGGCTTCTGCGGGTTAAAGGAGATGGATACATCCCCTTCTTTCCACTGGTTCCAGCACGCGGCGGCCCACTCCATGTAAGCCTTCATCTCCGCGCCGGACACCTTGACGGTGTAGAGCACATTGGGGTACTTGTAGATGTCGAACAGGTTGCCGTAGTTGAGATCTCCCTTTTTCAGGTCGCTGGTGTCCTTGAACAACGCAACAGCGGTCACGTCGGCGCCGGAGTTCTCCAGTTGGACGGTGCCGATGAGATCGATGACAGCGGTGTCCTCGATGCGGCCGGAGGGGATGCCCTTGATCTCGTCCACCGGCTGGAAGTCGGCGGAGGCATGGCCCAGCACGTTGTCCTGAATAAAGGAGACGGTCTTTTCCTGGGCGCTCTTGACGGCGGGCAGCTCACGCAGGCCCTGGTCGGGCTCGATGCCCTCCATGGATACGGTCTCCACAGTGGCGGAGGTGATCTCCTTGTCGGCGTTGAGGGTCAGGTCGTAGCGCACCACCTCGCCGGCATTGTTCTTGGCCTCACCCACAGGGATGGGCGCGCTGTTGATGTAAGTGGTGTGGGTGTGGCCCAACTGGAGCACGTCCACCTCGGGGCACTTGTCCAGGATGGTCTGGGCTGCATCGGAGCCGTCGGCGGAGTACTCGGCTCCCAGGCCGGCATGGGTGGACACCATGATGACGTCGGCCTGGCCGCCGATCTCCTGGATACAAGCGGCCACGGCGTCGGCCATAGGCTCAAAGGTCAGGTCAGCCACGCCCTGCTTGGTGCCGTCCCAGCGGGGGATGTTGGGAGTGGTGACACCGATAATGGCCACCTTCACGCCGCCCCGCTCCACGATGGTGTAGCCCGCGCCGGTGAAGTAGCTGCCGTCGGCGTTCTTGATGTTGGCCGCCAGCACCGGCATGTCCACCTGCTCCAGAATGGACTTGAGGGTGTCCGCGCCGAAGTTGAACTCATGGTTGCCCAGGGTCCAGGCATCATAGTCCATATAGTTGAGGGCGGCGGCCACCGGGTGATCGGCGGTGTCCTTGGAGTAGAGGTCGTCGGTCATGATGGTGCCCTGGATGGTGTCGCCCGCGTCCACCAGAATGGTGTTTGGGTTCTCCGAGCGCACCTGGTTGACGTAGGCAGATACCCGGGCCAGACCGTCTCCGGTGCTCTCCTTCATGTCCTCGTAGGAGTAGCCCCAGATATTGCCGTGGGTATCCGAGGTGCCGATGATGGTCAGATGGGTCTCGCCGTTCCCGGCCGCCAGGGCGGCAGAGGAGAGGGAGAGCGCCATGGCTGCCGCCAGAGCGGCGGACAGCAGCTTGCCGAACCGTTTGTTCCTCATATCACATGATCTCCTTTCCCATTCCGAAGGGCATAGGTACGCCGGAGCGTGCCTGCCGTGGATATCCTTATCATACCACAGGGAACGGAAAAAGTCGACGCTGTTTCCAGAAATTTGACTGCCCTTTCAGGAGGTGAGCCGTGCCAGCAGCGCCTCGCCCTGGGCGCGGGTGAGGACCCCGGTGGGATCGGCCCCCTCCGCCACCAGTCCCCAGCGCCACGCCTGCGCCACGGACTCCGATGCCCAGGGGGCGGGATCGGAGGCGAGGACGGGGGCACCAGAGCGCACCTCTGCCGGGGTCAGCCCCTGCTGCCGGACGAAACGGACCAGCATCTGGGCGGCCTCCTCCAGGGTGACGGCGCAGGAGGCACGGAAGGCCCCGCCGGGCACGCCGTTGGCTACGCCGGTCTGGTCGCACCAGCCCACGCCGGGGGCATAATAGGCGAAGGGCATTAGATCGGAGAAGGGGGCGGGCTCGGCCTCCGGGGCGCCGGCGGCCTGCCAGAGCATCCAGGCCAGGCGGCCCCGGGTGAGAGGGGCGTCGGGCTGCTCGGGGGCGGTATAGTCCGCGCCGTTGGCCAGCAGCCAGTCCACCAGGGTGTCCCGCCCGGCCAGATAGTCGTCCAGGGTCTGCTCCACCCGGACCGTGGGGACCAGGGGCTCCACTTGGGCCCCCAGCCCGGCCTCCAGCAGTGTGCCCAGGTCGATGTATTTGCTGGAGCAGCTCACCCGGATGCCGGAGTTGGGCAGGGTGAAGGAGCCGGTGGAGCCGAAGTGGTTGACGCTGCCGCTGGTGGGACTGCCCGCCAGCACGCCGCCGGCGTCCACCAGCTCTACGGCGTTGATGATGGCGGAGGAGTACGTGGCCTCGCCCACCAGACCGTAGACCTTCACGCCCTCCTCCACCAGGCCGGGCACCAGCATAAGGATGGGGACCAGCACGCCGTCGGAGCCGCCGCCGTTGTTGCGGAGATCCAGCAGCACCTGGCGGTAGTCTCCCGCCTCCAGCTCGGCCTCCACCTGGGCGGCAAAGCCGTCCATGGGCTGCTTGGGGTCCTCCATGCACTGGTTAAATTGAATGTAATAGGTGGTGTCATCCAGGGACTGGGCAAAGTAGTAGGTGCCCTTCCGGTAGGCGGTGGCAGGCGTGCTCTCCCGCTGCTGGGACAGGCTGGACAGGGCGGCGTCCCCGAAGCCCTCCATGGGCAGGGCCTCCACGGTGAAGGAGCCTCCGGAGGTGGTCACCTCCAGCGGTTCGCCGGACTCCGCGATGCCCAGATAGTCCAGACAGGCCTCCGAGTAGAGGAGCTGCTCGGTCTGGCGGCGGAGCTTCACGGGGTTGTCGGCGCTCACCAGGGTGCCGAAACGGGTGCAGATCTCGTCCATGGGCACGCCGTTGAGGGCGGTAACGGTCTGGCCCAGCAGGGCGGCATCCTCCTCTTCCGCCCCAGTGAGCACCCAGCTTCCGTCATACCACTCCGCGCTGAAGGGATACAGGCCGGTGCTGTTCAGGGCGGAGCCGATGTTGGTGGTGGTGTGGGAGTCGCCGATGAGGGCCACCAGACTCTGGAGATCCAGGGCAAAGTCCACGTCGCTCTCCTCCGCCAGACGGCCCTCAATCTCCGCCTTTTTCGCCTCAAATGCCTCCTGGGGGGTGTTGGCGTACAGGTCGGGGTGGTGCTCCTGCAGGGCCGCGTACAGCGTGTCCAGATCCTCCTGGCGGGCTTGGGTCTGATCCGGTCCGGCCGCCAGAGCCCCGGTGGGGAGCAGAAGCGCGGCGGCCAGACCGGCCGCCCCAAGACGGGTTCCAATATGCATATCCAATGCCTCCTTACCTTATATAATAAGAAGGATAACAGGGCGGAGAAAAGAAAGGCGGAAGAACTTCTTAAAAATCCTTAAAGATGGGCGACAAAAAGGGAGAATAAAAGACAGCCGCCGGAACCTTGCGGTTTCCGGCGGGCGGGGGGTCTCCTCTCTCCGGCGGCTTGGGTGGGTCTCCATTGCCATGGGAATGATTTCGGAGGGAAGGATCGTGTGAAAGGCTGCCCCGCAGGGCGATTCGGAGCGCAAGCGCCGCCCTGCGGCGGCGCTTGGTGCGGAGATGAACCGTCAGGGTTCCCTGGAGGTGAATTGGCCGCAGGCCAAGAGAGACCGGCTGCCTATCGAAATAAGTTCGATAGGCACAGCCGCCGGAACTTTACAGTTCCGGCGGCTGCACGCTTGGGAAAAAGAGGAAAGAGAGGAGAATACGTCTTACTTGCCCAAGCGGCGGACCAGCTCCTTGGAGCAGAAGGTGGCCACGTCGTCGGCGTAGGTGCCCGCGCCGAAGCCGGCGTCATAGCCCAGCTCCTTGGCCAGGGCGTGGGTGATGCGGGCGCCGCCGCAGCAGAAGATATACTTGTCGCGGACACCCTCGGCCTCGGCCAGCTCGATGAGCTCGGTCAGGTTCTGGATGTGCACGTCCTTCTGGGTGACGGTCTGGGAGACCAGCAGCACGTCGGCGTTGACCTCGGCGGCCTTGCGCAGGAACTCCTCGTTGGGCACCTGGGAGCCCAGGTTGTACGCCTCGATCATGTCGTAGCGCTCCAGGCCGTAGTGGCCGGCGAAGCCCTTGCGGTTCATGATGGCGTCGATGCCCACAGTGTGGGCGTCAGTGCCGGTGGAGGCGCCGATGACCACCATCTTGCGGCCCAGGCGCTCCTTGAGGAACTCGTCGTTCTCGTGCATGTCCATGGTCTCGTCGGTGACGGTCTGCACCACGATCTCATTATAGTTGATGGAGTGGGTCAGGGAGCCGTAGACCACGTAGAAGGTGAAGTTCTCGTCCAGCTTCTGGCGCAGGGCCACGTTGGGGTCGGCCAGGCCCATCTTCTGGGCCAGCATGACGGCCGCGGCTGCGCCCTTGTCGTCGTCCTTCACCGGCAGGGTGAAGGAGGTCTGAACCTTGCCGTCGTTCATGGTGTCGCCATAGGGCTTCAGGCGGGTCAGGTCCAGGGTTGTGTCGAGGTTTTTATCGCGAATCTGATACAGTCCGGAGCTCATTTGCCGGCACCCCCTTTCATCATGGGCTCAAGGAAGGGGTTGAAGTACCCAGCAGCCTTGTTGACAACGCCATCCAGGCCCTTGCCGCCGTCGCGGGGGCGCTTGATGTCGGCAAAGATGCCCCGCTCCAGGGTCTCGAAGATGCCGAGCTGCTCGATCTGGGCCAGCAGATCGGTGGCCTTCTTCAGAACGTCGGCGGCGCGGTTCTGCATGATGCCGCCGTCCTTGAAGACAATCTCGCTGCCCAGGTCGTGCATGGTGCGGAAGATGTACTGGGCGTTCTGAATGGCCAGGAAGCGGTCGGACAGGAAGGGGGTGTGGATGGCCTCGGTCATCATGCCCAGCAGGTGGATCTTCTGACCGGTCAGGATGGTCACCATGTTGAACAGGGCGTCCTGCACCTGGCCGCGGAAGATATTGCCGGTCATGAACTTCGTGGGGGGCATGTACTTCAGGGGCGCCTTGGGGAAGATCTCGCGGGCCATCTCGGCCTGCGCCAGCTCATACAGGAAGCCGTTCTCCACATCGGGGTCGATCTCGAAGGCGTGGCCCAGACCCTGCTGCTCCTCGGGCAGGCCGGCCCGCAGGGCGAAGGCCTCGTTGAGGAACTGGGAGGCCAGCACGGTGTGGGCCTCCTCCACCGCGTCGGCGGTGGTCAGGTAGTTGTCCTCGCCGGTGTTGATGACCACGCCCGCATAGGCGTTGATGGCGCGGGAGAAGGACTGGTCCACCAGGGTGCGCTGCATGTTGATGTCGCGGAACAGGATGCCGTACAGGGCGTCGTTCAGCATGACGTCCAGGCCCTCGAAGGCGCCCATGGCGGCGATCTCGGGCATGCACAGGCCGGAGCAGTAGTTGCACACGCGGATGTAGCGGCCCAGCTCCTCGCCCACCTTGTCCATGGCCTCACGCATCAGGCGGAAGTTCTCCTGGGTGGCGTAGGTGCCGCCGAAGCCCTCGGTGGTGGCGCCGTAGGGCACGTAGTCCAGCAGGGACTGGCCGGTGGTGCGGATGACGGCGATGACGTCGGCGCCCTGGCGGGCGGCGGCGGTGGCCTGCACCACATCCTCATAGATGTTGCCGGTGGCCACGATCAGGTAGACCCAGGGGCCCTGCTTCTCGCCGCCGTGGGCGGCAATGAAGTCCTCGCGGCGCTTGCGGCGGGCGCGGATCTTGGCCAGGCTCTCCTCCACGATGGGAGCCAGGGCGGCGTGGATGTCCGCCTCGCTGTGGACGGGCAGCTCGGTCAGCTCCAGCTTGTCGGCGGCCACGTCCTCGGCGATGGCCTGGGGACCCTTGCCGGTCTCCACCATGGCGTTGCCGATCCAGAAGGCGGCGCCCTGGGGCAGCGCGCCCTTGTCCATCAGGTGGTCCACCACGACGCTGGGCAGGGGGACATCGGAGGCGTCCACACCGTCAATGCCCAGCAGGCGGCAGATGGTGCGCTCGACAGCCACGGTGGTGCAGCCGTCGATAAAGCGCTGGGTGTCGTCGGCCACGCGGGCGGCGTGGGCCCGGGCCTGCTCCACCAGCTTGAAATCAAGATTCAGCTTGGATTCCAACAATAATCACTTCCATTCTCGGTTTCAGTCAAAAGCAGGGGGAAGCGGACCGCTGTCAAAGCAGCGGCCCGCTTGGGAATATTCCCCGATTATTCCTCGTGATGGGAGCGCTTATGCCGCTCCAGGTTGGCGGGCTCCATGGACAGCGCCTGGCCGCGCTCCAGGCCGGCCACACCCATGAGCTCCTTCTTCTTCTTGCCGGTGCAGTAGTCGCACTGGCAGTCGGTGTAGTGCTCGGGCTCGGTGTAGGTGGTGATGACGCCCTCGTAGTTGCGCAGGATGACCTTCTTGGGGGTCTGGGAGATGATGTACTGGGGCATGACAGGAGTCTTGCCGCCGCCGCCCGGGGCGTCCACCACGAAGGTGGGCACGCAGAAGCCGGAGGTGTGGCCGCGCAGGCCCTCGATGATCTCGATGCCCTTGCTGACGGGGGTGCGGAAGTGCTCCAGGCCCATGGACAGGTCGCACTGATAGATGTAGTAGGGGCGCACGCGGATCTTGACCAGCTCGTTGACCAGCTTCTTCATGGTGAAAACACAGTCGTTGATGCCGGCCAGCAGCACGCTCTGGTTGCCCAGGGGGATACCGGCGTCGGCCAGCATGGCACAGGCCTTGGCGGACTCGGGGGTGATCTCGTTGGGGTGGTTGAAGTGGGTGTTCAGCCACACGGGGTGATACTTCTTCAGCATGTTGCACAGTGCGGGAGTGATGCGCTGGGGCAGCACGACGGGGGTGCGGGAGCCGATGCGGACGATCTCCACGTGGGGGATCTCGCGCAGCTTGGAGATGATGTACTCCAGGCGCTCGTCGCTCACCAGCAGGGCGTCGCCGCCGGACAGCAGCACGTCGCGGATCTGGGGCGTATTGCGGATGTACTCGATGGCCTGGTCGACCTGATCCACGGGCAGGCCGGCGTCGTTCTGGCCGGCGAAGCGGCGGCGGGTGCAGTGGCGGCAGTACATGGAGCACTGGTCGGTGATCAGCAGCAGGCAGCGGTCGGGATAGCGGTGGGTCAGGCCGGGAGCGGGGGAGTCCTCATCCTCGTGCAGGGGGTCCAGCAGGTCGGAGTCGGCCTGATGCAGCTCCTTGGCGGTGGGGATGGCCTGCAGCCGGACGGGATCGTGAGGATCGCCGGGCTGAATCAGGGACAGGTAGTAGGGGGTGATGGCCATGCGCAGGGTGCCCAGGCAGGCCTTGACGCCTTCCTCTTCCTCGGGAGTCAGCTCAATGTACTTCTTCAGATCCTCCAGGGTCTCGATGCGGTTCTTGACCTGCCAGTGCCAGTCGTTCCACTCCTCGTCGGTGACGTTGGGGAACAGGATTTTACGGCGAGACTCTACCATAAACAAGGTCATCCTTTCTAAATCAGATTGGGGAGACATGGAAACCGCGGGCCGTGCGGCGGAGACAGCGGCGGGGGGGAAGGGTTGGGGAGGAGAGAGTCCCCCGGTCCGCCTGCGGCAGAGCCGCACAGGAGCGGAAATGTCACAGATGATTGGGACAGTGGTTCAATTACAGGTACTTCTTCTCGAAGTACTCCTTGAGCTGGGCATTCTCACGCAGCTCGGAGAGGGTGATCTCGGCGTGATCCTTGGTGTAGCCGTTGCCGACAATCATGGTGACATCCTTGCCGCAGCCCTCAGCGCCCAGCGCCGCCTTGGCGAAGTCGGTGGCCATGGAGAAGAAGTAGACGGTGCCGTTGTCGCGGACGGGCAGGATGGCGGCCATCTCACAGGCGGGAACATTGACGATCAGGATGGACACGTCGTACTCCTTGCCGCCGTTGACGGCCAGGGACTTCTCCAGCACCTCGGTGGGGTTGGTGGCGGAGCCCACGATGGCGTGGTGGCACAGGTTCATGCTCTTAAGCAGGTCGGCGTCCTCCTGGCAGATGACCAGGGCCACCACGTTGCCGGTGGGGCCGACGCGCTTCATGGCCTCGTAGCAGCACATCATGCCGCCCTTGCCTGCGCCGCCCAGGATCAGCACGGAGTCGCCGGGCTTGACCAGCTTGGCGGTCTGGGCGGGAGCGCCGGCCACGTCCAGGGCGGCCAGGGCCAGCTCCTCGCTCATGTCGTCGGGCAGCTTGGCGTACAGGCCGGACTCGAACAGGATGGCCTGGGCCTCCACGTCCACGCGGTCGATCTCGGGGTGGATGGCCTTGATCTTGTTGATCTTCAGAGGAGTCAGGGACAGGGAGACCAGAGATGCGATCTTGTCGCCCACCTTCAGGTCGATCTTGTCCTGCAGATCCTCGCCGATCTCCTTGACGGTGCCGATAAACATGCCGCCGGAGCCGGTGACAGGGTTCTGCATCTTGCCGCGCTCGTTGACAATGTCCAGGATCATCTGCTCGGTCTTACCCAGGTCCTTCCCGCAGGCCTCATAGATCTGGGTGAAGGAGGCGGAGTCGATATTCAGCGCGGACACGTCGCACAGGATCTCGTTGGACCAGCACTCCATGGTGTTGTCGATCTTCTTGGCCGCCTGGGTCAGCAAGCCCTGGGGCTCGATGACGCGGTGAGTGCCGTACTTGTTGCCTTTCTTCTGCATAGAAAGTTCCTCCTGTTTCGTTCTTGGTTTGGTTGGGGAGTTTGGGGTAACGATGTATGGTTGGGGAGATTGGAACAACAAAAATTATGCCAGGGACAGGATCTTTCGGGCCTCGTCGGGGGTGGCGATCTCACGGCCCAGCTCCTTGGCCAGGCGTACGACCTTCTCCACCAGCTCGCCGTTGGAGGCGGCCTTGTGGCCCTTCTCCAGGTAGATGTTATCTTCGAAGCCCACACGGACATTGCCGCCCATGACGATGCCCGCGGCCACCATGGGCCACGCGCCCCGGCCGACGCCGGTGACAGTCCAGGTGGAACCGGCGGGGATCTGCTTGACTAAGTAATCCAAGTTGCCCACCGTGGCGGGAGTGCAGCCGGAGACGCCCAGCACAAAATTGAACTGCATGGGGGCGCCGGGGACCTCGCCCTTGTTGGCCATGTTCACCACGGTGTCCAGGTGGCCGATCTCGAAGCACTCATACTCGGGCTTGATGTGGTTCTCCATCATGCGCTTGCCGAAGGCCCGCATGGTGGGCATGTCGTTGGTAAACACGTCGTCGCCGAAGTTGCAGGTGCCGCAGTCCAGAGTGGCCATCTCGGGGAACAGCTCGGTGGGCTGGAGCCGCTCCTCTGCGGTCATGCCGACCGCGCCGCCGGTGGAGGGAATCAGGATCACGCCGGGGCAGGCCTCCTTGATGGCGTCCAGCACCACGCGGAACCGCTCACGGTCCTGGGTGGGGGTGCCGTCGTCCTCGCGGACATGGACGTGGATGACCGCCGCGCCCGCCTCAAAAGCGCTCTTGGCCTCCCGCACCATCTCCTCCACGGTGTAGGGCACCGCGGGGTTGTGCTTCTTGGTGACCTCCGCGCCGCAGATGGCTGCGGTGATGATAAGCTTTTCCATAACACGCCTCCTCGAAAAAATAACACTACCTCGCCTGTGAAGATATGGGACCCTCCTAGACGTGATAGCGCTTCATGCACAAAAAAACACTATTTGCATCTGCGGGAGCCCTGGGGCTTCCGTCAGACACAAATAGCGCTTCATGTTACTTCATGACAATCCGCAAGCACTGGGCCCACGGCTCAGGGGGAGGGCTGTACGATTCACATCCCCCTTCGGCGGAGCGGACATTCACGTGACACATCGGGCTCGCCTGCCCTTGTCATTGTCCCGCTACCTTGCGCTCCGCGCCTCTATCCATGCGTATTATTCATTTTTGACAACAACACTATACCCCAGAGAGTTAAATTTGTCAACTATTTTTACGAAAATTTAATTCCGCGCTTCAAAGTACGCTGGAATGGAGAAAAAACCCCATTCCAGCGTACAAAACCGGCCGTTATAGATCGGCCTGAAACAGGTCCATCAGGGCGTCGTCCAGCTTGAGCAGGCGGCACACCCGAAGGGCGTCCCGGGGGCAGGGGGCTCCCGGCGGGGCGGGCAGCAGGTGGTAGTCCATCCGCCGGGCGATGCGCTTGCGGGGGTCGTCCCCCTCGTCTCCCTGGATGTCCCGCACCAGGCCGGCCACCTGATAGTGGGCCCCGGCCACGTCGGACACGCCGTCGTAGTGGGTGGTCATGAGGGCCACACAGTCCAGGGTGCCCAGATACCGCACCAGCGCCCGGGCCAGGGCCGCGCCCTCCTGGGGGTTGGTGCCCCGGGCGAACTCGTCCATGGCCACGAAGAAAAAGCAGTCCCTGGTCTGGCGCAGCAGGGTGTCCAGCAGGTGGACCTCCTTGCCGAAGGAGGACAGGCCGCCGGCCCCCGGGCCGCTGTCGGCCAGAATGAGATCCACCCGGTGGAACAGGGGCAGGGAGGCGGACTTGGCGAATACGAAGAAGCCGCACTGGCACAAAAGCAGGGAGAGCACGGTGGAGCGCAGGGACACCGTCTTGCCGCCCATGTTGGCGCCGGTGATGACGGTGCATCCGGGGCGCAGTTCCAAATCCAGCGAGGTGAACTGCTCCCCCCGCTCCGCCAGATCCTCCGCCACCTGGGGGTGAACGACTTCACGCAGGGCGATGGATTTATCGGCGCTGAGGGAGGGGCGGACACAGTGGTAACGCAGGGCCAGCTTGCCCTTGGCCACGATCAGATCCAGGTGGCCCAGGGCCTCCATGTTGGCTAGGAACTCCGGCTTGTAGACCATGAGCTTCTCGGTGAGCATCCGCCGCACCTCCAGCTCCAGCTGATCCTCCTGTACGGCCAGCACCCGGCGCTTCTCCAGCAGGGGGCCGCGCTTGTCCTCCTGGGTCATGCGGATGGCCTTCTCCAGCTTGGCCTTCTCCACCCGCAGGGGGGCCAGGTCGTTGTGGTAGGAATTGACGATGGAGAAGGTGGGCAGCCGCCGCCCCTCCGGGTCCATCAGTGCCATGGCCTCCGTCAGGGGCGGGAAGGCTATGCCCGCCAGCGCCGGCATTTTGGCGTAGGCGTCGGTGACCTGCTCCATGGTGACCAGGAAGTGCTTGATCTCGAAGAGCTCCACCAGGTCGAAGGGGGTACCGGGCTCCCGGTCGAAGGAGCCGCGGATGTCGTGAAACAGGGGCAGGCAGCGGGTCACGCCCCGCAGGGCCGCCGCCGCGTCCTTGAGGTCGGCGGGGTTCACGCGGGGAGACTCGGACCTGCCGGACCCGGAGGGGGCCGCCGCGGCCGCAGCCCTCCGCCGCCTGGGGGGCGGTGCCGCCGGCGGCCCACAGCTCCATGGCCAGGGCCACGTTGTCCAGCTCCTCCTCCAGGGCGGCCTCCTCGCCGGGGCCGTACCACCGGGGGGTGCGGGCGGCCTGTTTGCCGAAGGGCGACAGGGGACTCAGGCGCTCCAGCACCCACTGGAGTCCCGCGTTCTCCCGCAGTTCATGGGTCAGTTCCATGCTCAGTCCTCCTTCACGTTCACCACCGGCAGGTCGATGACCTCCCGGAGGGCGCGGACGAATTTGTCCGGTTCAAAATGCCAGCCGTAGGCCGACCAGGGGTTGGCCCCCACGGCTGCGATGGTCAGCTCCCGGCGCACCCGCAGCTCGCCGCCGTTGCGCAGAAACAGGTCCAGCGCCGCCCGTCCGGCCAGCACGTGGGTGGCGTCCGCCGCCACCAAGGTGGTGGGGGCGCCCCGCCGGGCCAGGGTTTTCAGCAGGGGGTCCATAATGCCCCCCGCCGCCCAGAGCACCAGGGGCCGCCGGGGCAGCTTGTTCCACTTGGGGGCGCCGCTCTCCTCCAGGGGCAGCTCCACCGGCTCCCCCTCCGGGGTAAACAGGGCCGAGCGGGGCGCCGGGCCGTCGG
>OBXQ01000528.1_pt1 | contig 16731 bp, 15 predicted proteins | sample 1476641 | NCBI WGS metagenome assembly OBXQ01 (sample SAMEA2580174, study PRJEB22360) | human gut metagenome | biome: human gut; feature: human-associated habitat; material: faeces | place: Denmark | collected 2008/2010
ATTCATGAAACCCCGCGGCGGGAGCCGCCACCCTTAAACTGGCGGTGACCACCGGCGACGGTTCCACCACCGACGACCGCATCCCCACCCCCTGGTACAACCGCATCATGGCCACCAACCTGATGTACCGGGCTCTGTTCCTGGCGGACAGCACCCTGACCGAGGTGAAGCCCGATCTGGCCGATACATACACCGTCAGCGACGACGGCCTGGTGTACACCATCACCCTGAAGGACGGCCTGAAATGGTCCGACGGCGAGCCGCTGACCGTGGACGACGTGCAGTGGTCCATCGAGACCGGCCTCAAAGCCGCCACCATCAACTCCATCTATACCGCGGCCTTCAAGAACATTGACTCCATCAAGACCGAGGGCAACACCATCACCCTGACCCTGACCGCTCCCTACGCGGCCATGCTGAACGTCCTGGCCCAGTTCGCGATCCTGCCCAAACACTCCTTAGAGAACGCGGACCCGTTAAAGATGGAAGCCGATCCGTTCTGGACCAACCCCGTCACCTCCGGTATGTTCGCTCTGGACGAGTTAAACGTAGGCAACTACTTCACCCTGAAGCTGAACGAGAACTACGAGGGCACGGCTCCCAAGATCCAGAAGGTGATCTGCTACTTCGTATCCGACTACGTGACCGCCGCCCAGTCCGGCAACACGGACTACGTGTTCGGCAACGCCGCCGACCTGGTGGAAGCGTTAAACGGAATGTCCAACTTCACCGCCCACGAGGTGGACGTGCTGTTCTACAAATACTTCATCTTTAATATGAAGGGAGTCGACGGCAATGAGAACCCGGTCATGCAGAACGTGGCGGTGAGAAAGGCCATCATCGAGGCCATCGACCGCTCGGCCCTGGCCACCCTGTACCCCAACGCCAACGTACTCAACAGCGGCGTTCCCAACAGCAGTCCGGCCTACAACGGCTTCGAGTACGCCTTCGATGCGGACAAAGCTAAGGCCGACATCGCAGCCAGCGGCTACGACATGAGCCGCCCGCTGAGAATCTGCTACTACAACAACGACCAGACCACCATCGACCTGATCAACACCGTCGTTTATTACCTGGAGCAGACCGGCCTGACCGTGGAAGCCACCCTGTCCAACGACGGAACCACCGACCTGTTCACCACCAGAGCCTACGACGTGGGCTTCAAGGGCAAGAGCGCATTCTCCATCGACGAGTGGTACACCGAGTATATGAGCACCGACGGCCTGTTCGCCAACATTTTCGGCGGCGACACCTCCTTTGACGATCTGGTCGCCCAGCTGTCCAAGGCCGTGAAGGAAGAGGACCGGAACGCCATCTTAAAGCAGCTTCAGGATCTGGAGCAGGAGAAGGCGTACAAGGTTCCGGTATTCACCGTAGGCACCTATATCTTCACCAGCAACCATGTGGTTCTGCCCGAGGGCGTGCAGTTCTGTAACCCGCTGTACATGAGCGATCTCGATTTCGCAAACTGGGAGATCGCAAAATAACGTGAAACGATAAAGTTTCAGGCGGCAACCACCGCAAACGGCGAAGGGGGAGACAGTGAGATTATCTCCTGTCTCCCTTTTTACACGCAAAAAGCGCCGCCGCCTGCCTTCAGGTAAGATTGGAGTGATAAAATGCTGAAATTTATTGCCAAAAAGCTGCTCATGATGATTCCCATGCTGCTGCTGATCAGCTTTATTGTGTACTTCGGGCTGCAGATGACCGGGATCGACCCCATCAACTTCATGGTCAGCCCGGAAATGCTCTCGGCCAACAAAGAGAACGTGGAAGCGCTTCGCCAGTCCCTGGGGCTGAACGATCCGTTGATTATCCAGTATTTCCGCTGGCTGGGCGGTGTGCTTCGGGGCGATTTGGGATACTCCTTCGACGGTTCCTCCATCGCCTCCATCATCAAAGTCCGCCTTCCCTACACCTTTGAGCTGGCCGGATATTCTCTGGTGCTCTCCGCCGTTATCGGCATCGGGATCGGGATTATTTCCGCGGTGCGCCAGAACGGCGTGATCGACTATGTGGGACGGGTGCTTGCGGTTCTCGGCCAGGCGGTTCCCCAGTTCTTAGTGGGAATCATCCTGATCCAGATTTTCGCCATCAAGCTGGGGATCTTCCCCTCCGGCAACCGTGTGAGCCCGGACGCGACAAACGCCTTTGTGGACGCCTTTCAACACCTGTTCCTTCCGGTGCTGACCCTGACCATCGGCATGGTGGCCGTCCTCATGCGATACGCTCGTAACACCATGCTGGACGTGCTCAACAGCGACTACATCAAAACGGCCCGCTCCAAGGGAATCCCGGAGTGGAAGGTGTACTTAAAGCACGGCTTCCGCAATGCCATGAAGCCGGTGCTGGTGATCCTGGTGTTCCGTATTCCCATGCTGGTGGGCGGCTCCGTGGTTATTGAGAGCGTATTTTCCTATCCCGGAATCGGTCTGACCATGACAAACGCCATCGTGTCCGGCGATTACCCCATCGTGCTGGTCACCACCCTGATCATCGCGGCGGCCATGCTGATCTGTTCCTTTATGGTGGACGTATTCAACGCCCTGTTAGACCCCAGAGTGCGTCTCGGCGAGTGATGAGAGGAGGAGTAAATAAATGAGCAATCCAACAACTGCAAGTATCAAGGATCAGAATAAAAATGAAGCCTCCTCCATGTTCAAGCGCAACGTGCGCAAGTTCATGAACAACAAGCTGGCCCTGTTCGGCCTGATCGTGGTGGTGTTGATCACCATCGCCTGTATCGTGGGCTTTATCATGGGTGTGGATTACAACACCCCCATGCTTCCCAACATGAAAAAACCACCCAGCGGGGCCAATCTCTTCGGCACGGACACCATCGGCCGGGATCTGTTCGCCAGAGTGCTGGTGGGCGGCTGCTATTCCATCTTAATCGGCGTGTTCTGCGCGGTGATGAGCTCCGTGATCGGCGCGATTTTAGGCGCCGTCGCCGGATATTTCGGTGGGAAAATGGACACGGCGCTGATCCGTATCTCCGAGATTTTCCAGGCGTTTCCCCAGCTGGTGCTGGTCATGATGTTAGTGGCCATCGTCAACAAGCGGGGCCTTGGAAACCTGCTGTTCATCTTCGTGTTCACCGGCTGGATGACCACCTTCCGTATGGTGCGCAACGAGTTCATGAGCATCAAGGGAGAGACCTACGTCAAGGTCTGCGAGGCCTTCGGAATGAGCAAGAACAACATCATGTTCAAGCAGATTCTGCCCAACGTCATGAGTCCCATCATCGTTTCCACCACAACCAACGTGGCGTTCTTCATTTTGCAGGAAGCGGCCCTGTCCTTCATCGGTCTGGGCGTGGCGGACAGCACCCCCACCTGGGGCAACATTTTAAACGCCGCCAAGTCCGTTTCCGTGGTGACCAACCAGTGGTGGATCTGGCTGTTCCCCGGACTTGCAATCAGCCTGTTCGTGCTGGCCATCAACTTCCTGGGCGACGGCCTGCGGGATGTGCTGGACGCGAAGCAGCAGTAAGGAGGAGATGGCATGGATAACAGAGAAATTATATTAGACGTTAAGAAGTTAAATACCACATTTGTGTCCGACCGCAAGAAAGTGCGCATTGTCAAGGACGTCTCCTTCCAGGTGAAGCGGGGGAAGACCCTGGCCGTGGTGGGCGAGTCCGGCTGCGGCAAGAGCGTGACCATGAACTCCATCATGCGGTTTCTGGGCAAAAACGCCATTGTGGACGCTGAGAATATCCAGTACAACGCCCTGAAAAACGGTCAGGTGAAGGAGTACCACTTAGAAAGCGTGAGGGACCCCAACGGTCCGGACATACGCGCCCTGCGCGGTCCGGATATGGCCATGGTGTTCCAGGACCCCATGAGCAGTTTGAACCCGGTTTACAAGGTGGGCGACCAGGTGGCGGAGGGTCTTTTGCAGCACAACAAGGGGATGACCAAAAAGGAAGCCCGGGAAAAGGTGCTGGAGATGTTCAAAAAACTTGGAATTCCGGACCCGGAGGAGCGCATCGACTGCTATCCCCACCAGTTTTCCGGCGGTATGAAGCAGCGCGTGGTCATCGCCATCGCCATGATCTGCAACCCTGAGCTGATCATCTGCGACGAGCCCACCACGGCGCTGGACGTGACCATCCAGGCCCAGATCATGGAACTGTTAAAGGACCTCCAGGTCAACGACGGCAAGTCCATCATCCTCATCACCCACAACATGGGTCTGGTGGCGGAGATGGCGGACGAAGTCTGCGTCATGTACATGGGCCGGGTGGTGGAGTTCGGAAGCCTGGAGGATGTGTTCGACCGCACCAGCCACCCATACACCAAAGCCCTGCTGCGCAGCGTGCCCGTGCTGGGACTGGCGGACGGCCAGAAGCTGGAGACGATCCCGGGCGCAACCCCCAATCCCTCGGATTTAAAGGGCGGCTGCGAGTTCGCCGACCGCTGTCCGGAATGCATCGAGCTCTGCCGCAGAGGCGAGATCCCCTGCTACGAGGTGGGGCCGGGCCATCATGTGCGCTGCCTGAAGTATAGTTCCTGCCCGGAGGTGGAATAGATGAAGGATAACAGAGAAGTCATTTTCAAGATCGAAAACTTACAGACATGGTTTCCCATCACCAAAGGAATGTTCAAAAAGGTGGTGGGCCATGTGAAGGCGGTGGACGACGTGAGCCTGGAGGTCTACAAGGGCGAGACTCTGGGCATTGTGGGCGAATCCGGCTGCGGCAAGTCCACCTTCGGCAAAACCGCCATGATGCTGGAGCGGCCCACAGGCGGCCGGGTGATGTTCAACTTCGGCGGTGAGTTCAAGGACGTCACCAAGTTCAACAAGGACGAGATGTTCCAGTTCCGCCGCAAGGTTCAGATGGTGTTCCAGGACCCCTACTCCGCATTAAACCCTCAGAAGAAGATTTATTCCTCCTTTGAGGAGCCTTTAAAGGTTCACGGCATCGACACCCTGGAAGAGCGGGAGGAAGTGATGCGCAAGGTGCTTAAGATGGTCAACATCCAGCCCGACTATTTGATGCGCTATCCCCACGAGTTCTCCGGCGGCCAGCGCCAGAGGCTGTGTATCGCCCGGGCTTTGGAGGTCATGCCCGAGGTGCTGATCTGCGACGAGCCGGTGTCCGCTCTGGACGTTTCCATCCAGGCTCAGGTGTTGAACCTGATGAAAGAGATTCAGAAGGAAATGAACCTGACCTATATGTTTATCGCCCACGATCTGTCCGTGGTGCAGTACATGTCCGACCGGATCATGGTCATGTACCTGGGCCGCATCGTGGAGGTGGCGGATTCCCGGGCGCTATACGACGAGCCGCTGCATCCCTACACCAAGGCCCTGCTCTCGGCCATCCCGGTGGCTGACATCCACACCAAGAAGAAGCGCCAGGTGCTGGAGGGCGAGGTGCCCAGCCCCATCCACAAGCCGGACGGCTGCCCCTTCCACAACCGCTGCCCCAAGTGTATGGAGATTTGTAAAACCCAGGCGCCGGGCATGGTGCGCCACGGGGCGGAGGGCCACATGGTGGCCTGCCATCTGTACGACGAGGAGGCGGTGAAGGCGTGATTTACACGGATATGGAACACTTGGACCGCTACAGGGGGATTTGCCCCCAGCTGGACACGGCCATCGGTTATCTGATGGAAAACGGCCTGGAGTTTCTGGTTCCCGGGCGCAACGAGGTGGACGGGGAGGCCGTGTTCGTAAACCGTTTCCATTACGCCACCATACCCCAGGAGGAGGCCGCTTTTGAGGCCCATGAGGTTTACGCGGATATTCATCTGCTGGTTGAAGGCCGGGAGTTCATCGGCGTGACGCCCATTGAGCGGCTGACCGTGACAAAGGTGGACCGGGAGGCCGACAACATCGAGTGCCGCGGCCCGGTGGAGACGAAAATTCCCATGGAGCCGGGCAAGGTGCTGATCGTGTTCCCGGAGGACGCGCATATGGTGAAAATCGAGAACAACGGCCCGGTGAATGTGGAAAAAGCGGTGGTGAAGGTTCGGGTTTGAGGGGAAGGCGAGAGGGCGCGGGGAGCTGTCCGCCGGAAGGCTGCCGGCCCGCTGACAGTCCCCGGCCCTCTGGTCAGCCCCAACCCGTCCGCTGCAAGATTAAAACATAGAATATGACTGGGATTCAGGAACGGCTTGGACCCCACAATGGAGGCAAAATCATGAGAGACATAACTAAATATCAAGGTGTGATTCCCGCGTTTTACGCATGTTACGATGAAAAAGGCGATATCAGCCCCGAGGGCGTCGAGGCGTTGACCCGTTTTCTGATCCAAAAGGGTGTGAAGGGCGTTTACGTGGGCGGCTCCTCGGGCGAGTGCATTTATCAGGGCGTGGCGGAGCGCAAGCTGGTGCTGGAGCATGTGATGAAGGCGGCTGAGGGCCGGCTCACGGTGATCGCCCATGTGGCCTGCAATAACACGGCGGACAGCATGGAGCTGGCGGCCCATGCGGAGCGTTTGGGAGTGGACGCCATCGCAGCGATACCACCCATTTATTTCCATTTGCCGGAGTACGCCATCGCCCAGTATTGGAATGATATCTCCTCCGCGGCTCCGAACACAGACTTTGTGATCTACAACATCCCCCAGCTGGCCGGGGTGGCCCTGACCATGCCGCTGTTCCACGAGATGTTAAAGAATCCCAGAGTTGTGGCGGTGAAAAACAGCTCCATGCCGGTCCAGGACATCCAGATGTTCAAGATGGACGGCGGAGAGGGATTCGTGGTGTTCAACGGACCCGACGAACAGCTGGTCAGCGGTCTGGCCATGGGAGCGGACGGCGGAATCGGCGGAACCTACGCGGTGATGCCGGAGCTGTATTTAAAGATCTTTGATCTGGTGAAATCCGGGGATATCCCCGCAGCATGCGAGATCCAGTACGCGGCGGACGCGATTATCTACAAGATGTGCGCCTGCAAGGGCAACCTCTACGCGGTGATGAAGGAGATTTTGAAGATCCGTGAGGGCCTGGATCTGGGCAGCGTGAGAAAGCCCATGCCCGGTCTGGCACAGAGCGATATGCCCTGCGTGAAGGAATGCGCGGACATGATCACGGCGGCGGTTGAAAAATACTGCTGATTGAAAGCGCGGTGAGACAGCCGGTGACCGGGCGGAGGGCGTGCGCCCTCCGCCCGGCTGAGAAGAGCCTTGCCCGTCTGGCCGGCAAAAGCTTAGGCCGCCTGTACGGGTCGCGCTCACCGGGCCCTGTCCCTGGGATTTTCCAGGGCTTTTTTAATCTCTTTTAACATATTTGCACGATATTCTGACGGGAGATGAACGACATGAAAAAATATCTGATGCTGGACCGGCGTCTGTTAAGCCCCCAGGCGATGGAAAACGTCCGAATGGAGGTGTCCCGGCCGGTGAAGGACGCGGCCCACAATCCGCTGTTCACCCAGGACCAGCCCTGGGAGGTACGCATCGACAACGGGTATCCCAACGTACTTTACGATGAGGAGGCCGGACTTTACCGCTGCTATTATACCCTGTTTATCGAGGACGAGGACAGCCGTCTGGCGGACCGGCGGGAGCGGAGCAGGCGGGACTATATTCCCAGGCCCGACCGTGCTCCCGGGCTGGCCTACGCTCAGAGCCGGGATGGAATCCACTGGGAGAAGCCCTCTTTGGGCCGGGTACAGTGGAATGGAAGCGCTCAGAACAATATTATTTTTGCCTATGCCCACGGAACCGGCGTGATGATCGACCAGCGGGACCCTGACAAATCCAGGCGTTACAAGATGGTGACCAAGATGGATCAGCCGGGAACGCAGGCCTACATGGCGGTGTCCTTTTCCACCGACGGCCTGGACTGGTGCGACCCAATTCCCTGGCCGGAGTACAATCCCCCTGCGGACAGCCACAATCTTCCTTTCTGGGACGAGGAACAGAACTGCTACGCGCTCTTATCCAGAATCTGGAAAGACGGCATCCGCATCACCACTCTCAGCCGCTGCAAGGATTTTCTTCACTGGAGCGAGCCCCAGGAAACGCTTCGGGGAAGCGGGTTTGAGAACCAGATTTACGCCATGCCCGCCTTCCGCTGGGGGAATCTGTATTTAGGGCTGGCGTCCATGATCCACGAGGGCGACCGGTTGTCGGAGAATTTCGACTGCGTGGACCTGGAGCTGACCTGGGCCGCGGACCCGGCTAAATTCGATTTCGTGGCGGCGGGACAGCATTTGATTCAGCGCGGCGCGGGCGTCTACCCGGACGGGGACTTTGACTGCGGCTGTATTTACGCCTCACCGCCGGTAACGTCGCCGGACGGTAAAATGTGGGTCTATTACATGGGGAGCAACGGCCGTCATACCAACTGGCGGGACGGCGCCCTGGGGCGGGCGGAGTGGAAGCCGGACAAATTCGCGGCCCTGACTCCAAGACAGCCGGAACGGGACAGCGTTGTGGCGACCTGCCGTCTGCGGGTGTCCGGGGAAAAACTGGAGATTCTGGCCGACGTGGTGGAAAATGCCGGCGAGTATAAGCTGGAGGCGGAGCTGTCGCCTTTCTGGAACAGCCGGCCCTTTGACGGCTTCTCCTACGGCGACAGCCGGGTGGAGCAGAATGCCGGCGGCTGGTGGTCCGTCCGGTTCGCCGGCGGCCTGGGACAGCTGGCCGGTGAGAAGGTCAGCCTGAAGCTGCGGCTGCGGAACGTGAAGCTGTGGGCTTTGCGAGGCGATGTGGAAATGGCGGAGCATCGGCTTTGGGAGGGCGCACAGTAGATGCGCGTACGGCCCAAATCCAGTACCACACCAACGCCAAAGGCGGAATCGGGACCAACCTCAATATGAAAATGGCACGTACCAACCACGGGAACCGCTCATCTTTCCTCCGCCGCTTTCCAATCATAAATTCCAACTATTTTGTTGTTTTTCCAACATCTTAATACCGCACAAGCCGTGGCCATACGTTCGAAATAGCGTTTGGTCCGGCTTGTTTTTAAATTAAAGATTGAAACGATACAATTTTTGGAGTACAATGTCCATAGAGGAGGGAAGAAAATGGCGACGATAAAAGATATAGCGGCGTTGGCCGGGGTTTCCCACGGAACGGTGTCCAATGTATTGAACGGAAGAGGAAATGTTAGCGTGGAGAAGATCACGCTGGTGGAGAATGCGGCTAGGCAGCTGGGCTACACCATCAACGCTCAGGCCCGCCAGCTGCGGAAGGGAACCTCCAAACGGGTGGGAGTGATTGTGCCGCGGATCGGCATCAAACGGTATCAGGACCTGTACCTGGGGATTGAGCAGGAGTTGAAGGGCCGGGGGTACGAGGTGGACCTTCACTACACCAACGACCTGACCCACTGCGAGGAAAAGATTCTGGAGGACGTTGAGGCCACCAACCCCATTGCGGTCGTGCTGGTCAGCGCCTTCGGCGGGGAGGTCCGGGGGCTGCGCGGGGACGGACGGCTGATCCTGGCGGAGCGGAGTGTGGAGAAGATGCCGGAGGACGCTGTGTACTGCGGATTCGACTACGGCCTGGCGGGGCGGGAGATGGCGAAGCGCTGCCTGGGGGATGGGCACAGGAACGCGGCGGTATTTACGGGGAACACGAAATATTCCAATTACGGCCGGTTTGTGAAGGGGATTCAGGAGGTGTTCGCCGCGGAGGGCGGAAACGTCCGCGTTTTTTCCTCCGACGAGTCCCTGCAATTCCACACGGCCTTTGAGCTGCTCACGGACCGGGAGGAATTTGACGCGGTGATCGCCTCGGACCCGGAAGCGCCCGCCTGTTTGGCGGCCGCGGCTTCTTACCGGGGCCGGACTTCTTTGCCCGAGGTCTACGCGGTCACGGGCAAGGAGCTCCGTCCATTTTCCGGCGCGGTGCCCTATGAGCTGAATTACCGGCTCTGCGGCCGCCGCATCGGGAAATACATCGGAGGTCTGGAGCCGGGGACGGCGGACGAATCGCTGCTGCGCCTGGAAAACGACGGGTTTCACCACTGTCCGGTGAAGGTTTGCGCCGGGGCGGAGGACTTGAAGCTGCTCATGCTTTCCGGCCCCACCTGCAAGGCGCTGGAACAGCTGCTGCCCCAGTTCACGGAAAAGACCGGGATACCGGTCAGGCTGATGGAAGCGGGCTACGATGAGCTGTACCGGACGGTTAAAATGTGCGCCCAGTCTTCGCCCTACGACCTGATCCGCCTGGACATGGCCTGGATGTCGGAGCTTGGAGAAGCGCTGTTTTCACCTTTGCCGGAAGGCGAGAGCTGGCTGCGGGAGATCATGGGGAATTTTTCCGCCAGCCTGGGCGAAGACTATTACCGGGTGGGGGACAAGTGCCTGACCCTGCCCTTTGACCCCAGCGTGCAGATTCTGTATTACCGCAAGGACTTGTTCGAGGACGCCAGAATCCGCCGGGAATACTATGAGGTCTGTAAAAAGCAGCTGAAGGTGCCGGAGACATTTGCAGAGTACGACGAGATCGCCAGATTCTTCACCAGGCGGTTTCACAAGAACTCACCGGTGGACTACGGAACCTCCCTGGTGTTCGGGAGCTCCATTGTGGCGGCCTCGGATTACCTGCCGCGGCTGAGGGCCGAGGGCGGCATGGAAGTGGGCGCAGACGGCCGGGTGAAACTGCGGGAGGCGCAGGCGGTGCGGGCGCTGCGCAGCTACCGGGACGCCTTCCTCAACACGGACCGGGAGACCAATTCCTGGTGGCGCAGGGCCATGGAGGCGTTTTCCGACGGCCTGGTGGCAATGAACATCGTGTTTGCAAACTACGCCTCCATCATGCTCCACAGCAAGAAATCTGAGGTGATCGGAAAGATCGGCTTCGCCCCGGTTCCCGGAGGCCGTCCGCTGCTGGGCGGCGGCGTATTGGGGATTTCCAGGGATTCGCGGAAAATGGAGGCTTGCCGGGAATTCCTCAAATGGGTTTACGATGAGAAAACCGCCGCGACGATCACGTGCCTGGGCGGTTATATCAATCACCGGAAGCTGACGGAAAACATGGAGCTTTTGGAGCTTTATCCCTGGCTGGAAGGCATGGAGGAAGCCTTCGCCGCAGGCTGGCGGCGGGAGACCGAGCGCCTGTCCCCGGGGTTCAATGAGTTTGCTTTCGAGGATATCCTGGGCAACGCGGTGCGGGCGGCCGTCTCCGGCATTATGACGCCGGAGGAGGCGGTGAAGGCCGCCGCAGAACGCTGCGGCCGGGAACTCTACTGAGAAACCGGCTGCGGGATCATGCGGTGTGGATTGAAATAATACCAGCAAGGTTACGAACATAAGCGGTATGTTGGCGGGCCTTGAGACGCTCTGTGGTGGAAACAGAAATTAAAATGAAATGTAAATGGATCAATGAAACATGAAAAGCGCCGCGGCGCGGACTGTGCGGGAAGTTTGATACCCGGGACACAGGACGGGCAGCGGCGCTTTTTTGCCGCACGGCCGCGGATGTGGCTGCGGCCGGACGGATCGGATGATTGCAATAATTGAATAATAGAACGTACCAAAAGTATTGAAAGCGTTAAAATCCATGTGTTTTTCGTGTAATTGTGAAAAACATGCAAAAATCCCAGCGGATTTATCCGGTTGGATGGCAAAAAATTTTTGAATATATATTGACACGTTCCAATAAATGAATTATACTGAGTTCAGAGAGAACATTAAGGAGGAAATTTGTATGGACAGAGGGGTAATGATCGCAGCCCACCGGGGGACGTCCGGCGCGAACATTATACAGAATACCATCGGGGCCTACGAGAACGCCCTGCTCCACGGGGCGGATATTCTGGAGATGGATGTGATTCAGACTGTGGACGGAGACTTCTTTATATTTCACAACGGCCAGGAGCCGGGGCTTGTGGGCACGGATCAGGACATCCGCACCATGACCACGGAGCAGGTGAGGAATCTGCGGTTCTTCAACGGGATGCAGGAACGCGTTATGGAGCCGGTGAATTCCTTTGACGACGTGCTGGAACATTTTAAGGGGCGCAACTGCCTGATCAACGTGGACCGGAGCTGGTTTTACTGGCGGGACGTGATCCGCGCCATCAACCGCCACGGGATGAAGGACCAGATCATTTTAAAGAGCCACGCCGCGGAGGAGGAGTTAGAGATTCTGGCAGAGGAGGGACCGGACATTATGTACCTGCCTATTCTGCGGGATCCCGCCGTCCTGGACCGGGTGAGGCGCTACAAGGTCAATCTCTACGGCGCGGAGGTGATTTTCGAGACGGAGGATCACGTGTTCTGCTCCGGTGAATTTATTGAGGGCATGCACCGCGATCAGAAGAAGCTGTGGGTGAACGCCATCACCCTGGACGACACCACGAAGCTGACCGCAGGGCACGACGACAACAGCGCTATTTTGCAGGACATGGATCAGGCGTGGGGATGGCTGGTGGACAAGGGCTACGATATTATTCAGACGGATTGGCCGCTGCTGCTGAAAACATATATTAATGGGAGGTAGAATACGATGAGAAAATGGATTACCGCACTTTTGATTGTAACGATGGTACTGACCGCGGGCTGCGGGCAGAAGGGAACTGACCAGGGCGCCGCCGGGGGAGCGGACCAGGGTACATCCCAGGCCGCGTCCGGGGGTTCCCAGAGCGGGCCGGTGACCATCAACTACTACGGAAGGCCCGACGACAACCAGGTGGAGTCCACCATTATCAAGGCGTTTGAGGATTCCCACCCGGACATCAAGGTGAATTACGTGGAGCTGCCCGACTCCTCCAACGACCGCTTAAAAACCATCAACACAGTGCTTCAGGCCGGGGACGCCTCCATCGACGTGTTCGCCGGGGACGTGGTATGGCCGCCCATCTTCGCCTCAGCGGGCTGGGTGATTCCATTTGACGAGTACATTGCAGAGGGAGAGCTGGACGACTACCTGCCGGGACCGCTGAGCGCCTTCCAGATTCAGGGAAAGACCTACGGCCTGCCCTTCATGGCGGACGCGGGCGCTCTGTATTACCGGAAGGACCTGCTGGACAAGTACGGCAAGGAGGTCCCGGGGACCTGGGCGGAACTGGTCGCCACGGCCAAGGAGATCGTGGAGCAGGAGGGAAACCCGGATTTGAAAGGATTTGTCTCCTACTGGAAGCAGAACGAGAGCCTGACCAGCTCCATGCTGGAGATTTACTGGGAGAAGGGCGCGCGGATTATCGGGGAGGATGGTTCCAGCGTGATCGATGAGGCGCTGCTGGCGGAGACGCTGGCCGAGATGAAGCAGATGATGGACGACGGTGTGACCGCGTCCGGTATCGAGACCTTCGGAACGAAAGAGGCCCGCGACGTGATGTGCGCGGGGGGCGCGGTATTTGCCAGAGACTGGCTCAGCGGCTACGGCCCCTTCAACAACGCCGAGACTTCCCAGGTGGCGGGCAAGGTGGAGATCGCGCCGCTTCCCAGCTACGGCTGTCTCGGCGGCTGGGGCGTGATGGTGTCCAATTATTCGAAGAACAAGCCCCAGGCCGTGGAATTCGCCAAGTTCCGGGCCAATTACGAGAGCCAGGTGACCGCGCTGGAGCTGGTGGACATCAAGCCTACCTTTAAGAGCGCCTACGAGGACCCGGCGCTGCTGGAGAAAAAGCCCGAGCTGCCCGGATATCTTCCCGCTCTGGAACAGTCCAGACCCAGACCCCAGTCTCCGTTCTACGCCGAGATTTCAGGCATCATGCAGCTGGAGATCCACAGCGTGATCACGGGCATGAGCAGCCCGGAGGACAGCGCCAAAAAGATCATGGAGCAGGTAAACCAGATATTCTAACAGTGAAAAGTAAAGGAGAAGAGAATGGAGCGAAAAAGCGTCAGAACCGGATACCTCCTGCTTCTGCCCAGCGTCATCCTGATCGCGGCCCTGATCGTGTATCCGGCGGTCAACACCATTTACCAGAGCTTTTTTGAAATCAGGACGCAGACGGCTGCGCTGGGGCCGAAATTTGTGGGAATGAAGAATTATATCAGGGCGTTTCACGACGAGCATTTCTGGGACACCCTGTGGTGGACCGTGGGATTTACGGGCGTTTCCGTGTTCATCGAGCTGGTCATCGGCCTGGGACTGGCCCTGGTGATGAAGAAAAATATACCCGGTCAGGGCATCATCCGCACGGCGATTCTGGTGCCCTGGGCCATCCCTACCGTGGTGAGCGGCATTATCTGGACGCAGTTCTTCTCGCAGAACGGTCTGGTCAATTACATCATGCAGGTTATGAATCTGGCGGAAGCGCCGCTCAACTGGCTGGGGAATGAATGGCTGGCGCGGCTGTCCATTCTGGTGGCGGATATCTGGAAGAACACGCCCTACATGTCCCTGCTTCTGCTGTCCGGCCTGCTGACGATTTCGACGGATTACTACGAGGCGGCCCAGCTGGACGGAGCGGGGAAATGGCAGCAGTTTAAGTGCATTACCCTGCCCTTGATCCGGTCCACCATGTCGGTGACCGTGCTGTTCCGGATCATTTCCGCCATGCGGGTGTACGACCTGATCGTGGCCATGACAGGGGGAGGCCCGGCGGGACGGACGGAAACCGTGTCCATGTATGCGGTGAACACGTATTTTACCTACGGAAATACGGGCTACGGGGCCACGCTGTCCGTGCTGATGCTCCTGTTGTCCGTGGTGATCAGCCTGTTTTTCGTGGACAGCCTGAAGACGAGGGGGAGTGTTTAAATGGATCAGAAATTGACGGGAAGAAAACGGGTCTTGTATCTGCTGTTTGTGGCGGTGTTCCTGTTTGTGATGGTGTCGCCCATGCTTTATATGATCTCGGCCTCCTTTATGCCGGAGTCGGATTTGAATCATATTCCTCCGCGGATTCTGCCCTCGGCGGGGACCATTAAAAACTATGTGGCGGCGTTTGTGCAGCAGCCGCTTCTGCGGTACGTGTTCAACAGCTTTGTGATCACGATTATCGCGGTTGTGATCTGTATTACGGCGGGCTGTATGGCCTCCTATGCGCTGACCAGGACCAATATCCGGTTTAAGACGGTGTTTTTGCTGTTTGTGCTCACGATTTCGCTGCTGCCGACCATCACGCTGATCAATCCGATTTTCAAGATGTACAGCAAGCTGGGGCTTTTGAATACACACATTGGCCTGGCTCTCATCGTGTCGGTGCTGGACCTGCCCATGACGATCTGGTTTCTGACGGCGGTGTTTAAGGGCATACCCGTGTCCTTTGAGGAGAGCGCCAAGCTGGACGGGGCCAATATGTTTCAGATGTTCTTCTATATTATACTGCCGTTACTCAAGGCGAGCATTTTCTCGATCAGCATTCTGGTGTTTATCGGGGCGTGGAACCGCTTCCTGCTGTCCCAGGTGCTGAACCAGTATGAGCAGTACCGGACCGTGGTGGTGGGATTGACGCTGTACCAGACGACCCATACCATTCCCTTTGGGGTGGTGGCCGCGGCGGGGATGATTACGGTGCTGCCGCTGATGGCCATGGTGCTGGTGTTCCAGAAGAATATTTTGGGCGGGATTATGGAAGGCGGCGTGAAGGAGTAGGTTTTTGATAAATGGAAAAATGGAGCGAGTCGTACCGCGGGAGGGGAAGCGGGGCGGCTCGCTTTTTTTGATTTGATTGCAGTGGACCGGTTGGAAGGGAAACATGGAAGTGAAAATAATTATAGATGAAAATATAATATATCTATAAATATATAGACAAAATATTTAAAAGGTGATATTATGAGGGAAAGGAGGGACATATATGATTTGGAATTATGCATTGGAAGAGATTATCAGCGGGCATGCGGATGAAGGCGAACAGTTCGTATGCGTGGCCTGTGGGAGATGTTTTGAGAAAGGCAGGATTTATGAGCTGGACGGGGAACTATTTGACGCCTGGGGGGCGGTTCGGCAGCATGTTTTGAGGGAGCATGGGTCCATGGCGGAGTTTTTGGTGGACCGGGAGCCAGGCGTGATCGGGGTGACGGAGGTGCAGAGGCAGATTTTGAAGCTGATTCTGGAGGGAAAGTCAGATAAGGAGATCAGCGCTGCCGCGGGGATCGCGCTGTCCACGGTGCGGAATCACCGATTCAATCTCCGGGAGAAGGAGAAGCAGGCCAAAATGTTCCTGGCGCTGATGGGCGCGCTGGAGCGGGAGACGAAGCGGGGGATCGGGAAGAGCGACACGGGCTCCATCGAGGAGGTTCCGGCTTCGGCCGCTATGGTTGACGCGCGGTTTAATATTACGGATCAGGAGACGGAAAAGACGCTAGCCGCCTATCTGGATGAAAATGGGGCGATCCGTCAATTTCCGGCCAGGGCAAAGAAGAAAATCATTGTGATGAAGGAAGTAATTAAAAATTTTAAGAAGGACGCCGTTTATACAGAGACGGAGGTCAACCGGATTTTAAAACGGATTTATGAGGAGGACTATCCGTCCCTGCGAAGGGCGCTGATTGAGTATGGATTTATGGAACGGACGGCGGACGGCAGCGTTTACCGGGTGAGAGAGTAGGACGGGAGAGCCGGGCCGGTGACAGGGAGGTCATGGGGCCCGGCTCTTTGAGTGGTGGGGAAAGGAAATCCGGCCCGGCGTTTTGGTTGGTGGGGAAAGGAAATCCGGCCCGGCGCTTTGGTTGGTGGGGAAAGGAAATCCGGCCCGGCGTTTTGGTTGGTGGGGAAAGGAAATCTGGCCTGGTGCTTTCCCTGGCCGCGTCAGTTTTCGTCCGGCAGGAAACCGATTTCGCGGACATTTCCGCCGTCCAAATCCATCCGGTAATAGGGATGCGGGCGGCCGCCCGCGGAGACCCCGAGGAGGACATCCAGGAGATGCC
>OBXQ01000530.1_pt1 | contig 16639 bp, 12 predicted proteins | sample 1476641 | NCBI WGS metagenome assembly OBXQ01 (sample SAMEA2580174, study PRJEB22360) | human gut metagenome | biome: human gut; feature: human-associated habitat; material: faeces | place: Denmark | collected 2008/2010
CAACACAGCTAAAACGCTTCAAGATAAACAATACTATATAGATCTATTTAAAGATAATAGTATAGACAAAAACAAAATCTATTCTTTAACTAAAAAAATTAATGATTTGTTACACTTTAAATTTGGTATTAAAAATTTATATCATCGTATGATTTTTACTGCCTCTGCTTTAGTAGTTGAGCGGTTTGGTGGTAACTTAGAAGCTATTAAGAATAACGGATATGCACCATTTCAGAATAAAATCTATAACACTCTTTCCAAATCATTAGAAACTCATAAGTCACAAAATCTAAAAATTAATATTTTACTAGAAGTATATAGTGAAATCAAAATGAATATTGTAGAGAATCAAGATGACATTAATAATTTTATTGATTGCGTAATTGATATTTCCCATTCTGTTAACTCTGATTACTGGAATGGTGAAGATGTAATGGGAATATTCTTTAATGAGTTTAACCGGTATAAGAAAAAATCTGAAAGCGGACAAGTATTTACCCCTGAACATATCACATCTTTTATATATGACTTAATTGATGTTAGCTATAACGATAAAGTGCTAGATGCTACCTGTGGTAGTGGTGGTTTTTTAGTTAAAGCGATGGCAAATATGATTAAAGAAGTAGGTGGTATCAATACAAAAGAGGCTGAAAATATCAAAAAGAATCAGTTATTTGGTATAGAGTTTGACCGAGAAATTTTCGCACTAGCCTGTGCAAATATGCTCATTCACAAAGACGGTAAAACCAACTTAGAACAGTTAGATGCACGAGAAGTGCAAGCTTGCGAATGGATAAAATCTAAATCTATAACTAAAGTATTGATGAATCCGCCATATGAACGCAAATATGGTTGTAAAAAAATTGTAGAAAATGTACTCGAAAATGTGCCAATCGGGACAAAATGCGCCTTTATCCTACCCGATAAAAAACTTGAAAAAGACAAAATGGGAGGCTTACTCAAAAAACATACGCTAGAAAGTATAATCAAACTGCCTGAAAATCTGTTTGATGCGGGTGTTACCACCAGTATTTTTGTGTTTGAAACAGGTAAGCCACAGAAGGAACGAAAAATTTTTGCTTGCTATATGGAAGATGATGGTTTGGAACGAGTGAAAAATCAAGGGCGACACGACATTAAAAATCGCTGGGATGAGATTGAACGTTATTGGTTAGATGTAGTATTGATGAAAACAGACGAGAAACACAAAACACATCAATGGTTAGATCCACATGAATGTTTATCGTATCAAAAACCACAGCAAGAATTTGAGATATTTGAAGAGGATTTTAAAAAAGTCATATTGGATTATATTTTATTTGAAAATGGTGTTGATGTAAAAACCTTTAATGATAACCTGCTAAATAAAGTTTTATATCAATCAGAGATTAAAAATAATAAGCTCATATTAAACCTAAAAAGGTAAAAACAATGAATAAATTAGATATTTCAAGTTGGAAAGAGTTTAAGATTGCAGAATTATTTATTACTGAAACAAGCAAAAGCAAAAGCAAAAACAAATTACAAGTTCCAACTGGAGCAACAATCGCAAGAAAAGATTTGACTGATGGTGATATACCAAGAATCACTGTAACAAATCTTAACAATGGAATTATTGGATATTATAAAAATATTCAATCTGATAATTACCGAGTGCATGAAAATTTTATATCCGTTTCTTTTTTAGGAACAATTTTTTACCATCCTTATCGAGCTAGTCTTGATATGAAAGTGCATTGCTTAAAGTTAAAAGAAAAGTCGTTAGATCACTATATTGCTTTATTTTTGATTGGCATTATCAAAAAGCAAATAAGTTATTTTGCTTATAACGATCAGCTTTCTAGTAGTATTCTACCTGAGTTGTCTATATTATTACCTGTCAAAAACAACCAACCAGACTGGGAATATATGGAAAGTTACGCTAAAGGGATATATTCAAGAGAGAAAGAGGCAGCATCTCTATTGTTACAGATTATGTAGAAAAATCAATAGCAAAGAAGTAGATACAGCTAAATGGGGGGAATTTTCAATTAGTGAGTTATTTAATCAGATATAGCAAGGTAAACGATTAAAAAACAGCATTCCTTTTGTGATGGCTGGAAAAACTAACACAGGTGTTGCGAATTATATTTTAAACCCTATTGTAATGTTCCCTAAAAATTCTATCAGGATTGATATTTTTGGTAATATATTTTATAGAGGATATGAATTTAGCGCAGGAAATGATACTGGTGTTTATTGGAGTACCATAACGACGTACTCTAAAAACATTCTTATTTTATAGCTACTGTTATACAGAAAACCATACAGAAAAATTATGATTTTTCCAATAAATAAGTTGAGAAGTTCAAGGCGTTCGGATATAAAGATTTTATTACCTAAAGCGACTAGCAATACTCCTAACTGGTAATATATGGAAAACCATATAAGCTATTTATTTCAGCAACAAAATAATGGATTACAACAGTTAGTTGTAAAATATATACATGAGCACCCCCCCCTTTTTTTTTCAAGATTGCTTATGTATATATTTATTCGTTCAACCAATTTAACTAGAAAATAGGGCTTATTAAAAAATAAGTCAGCGTTTGGCTTATATGTGCGTATCATTTATTGAGTTCGTTTTTTTATTTTGCTTTAAATCAATCAAATCTTAAAACACGACCAATTTTAAAAACGTATTTTTATAAAATTTTTTAAAGAAAAGACGATATCTTTAATTAAGATTTAATGGAGCTAAAGAGACTAAGGATAGTAAAATGCGAATTTCTAATAATCTTTCAACCCCTAATTATCTCTCAAGAGAGAACATAGCAAGAGAGATGGGCTTTAAATTTAACGATACAAACGAGATACTTAGTAACGATATGGGTCATGGTATGACATTTTCTAAGTATGCAAGGCTAGATGATAAAGAAAGAGCAAGAGAATACGACAGATACGATCACTCACTCACTGGATTTGTAAAAGGTGAAGGAGAGCCAAAAGTAAGCATACTTGGCAAGCTAATGGGCTATGACGACTCTTTTTCAAAAGATGAGATAGATGAGCTAAAGAAATTTATAGATGATAGCGGTGCTTTAGGGCTTGAGAGAAATCCAGCGTTTGAGCCAAAGGGAATTTTCAAAGATCCATTAAATAGTAAAAAGCTTAGCGTTGATGATTTTATAGATCAGTTTGCAAATAAAAAAATCCTCTCTTTTATAGCTTTTGGCGGTAGTAAGACAGCTGAACTGCTTGATAGCGATATGAGTGTTGATGAGTTTAAAGGTAAATGGGCTAAATTTGCACTAAATGAGCGCTTTGGTTTAGAGCTTGACGAGGGGCTAGCAAAGGAAACTATAAATTCCATCAACGATCTTGAAACACAAAACGAAGAAGATAAAAAAGAGAAGAAATTTACACCTATACAAGTTACTAAAAAATCTCAAACCTATAAGCTTGAAGCCGATGAGAGATTTAGGGAGCTTTATAAATTTATAAAGAGTGAATTTGATAGTGGCAAAAGTATGTTTGAAATTTTAGAAAAAGTAGCAAAGCTTAAAGTGGATAAGAAGGCATAGGTATTTTATAAGCAAAGAATGGAATTTTTATAATTTAAAAGAAAAAGCTTATATGCTCACAGATTTATGTAAAAGATAAATTTTAAAAAACATGGACTAGCCAGCAAAGTATTGATATTAAGTCGCTGGTAAGGAAAATTTACATCCACTCAAGCACTTGCGTGATATCTTTGGCGTAAAAGCACTTTAGCCCTTGCGTGTCAAGCGGTTTGTTTGGGATGATGGCGTTTTTAAATTTCTGCGTTTTTGCCTCTTTTAAGCGCTGATCGAGGTTGAAAATTTCTCTTATCTCGCCGTTTAGACTTAGCTCGCCTATGAAGACGCTGTCCTTGCTGATAGGGCGGTTTTTGAAGCTGCTGATTATCGCTGCGATAACGGCTAGATCGGCAGCAGTCTCGCTTATCTTAACGCCACCTGAAACGTTTATAAAGACGTCGTAGTGCCCAAGCGGAATTTCAAGCTTTCGCTCAAGTAGGGCTAGCAGCATATCTAGGCGGTTTCTCTCAAAGCCAGTCGAGCTTCGTTTTGGATAGGCACTTTCACAAACAAGTGCTTGAATTTCGATGCTAAGCGCCCTTGAGCCTTCCATTATGATGGTGATCGCACTGCCACTCATCGCCCCGCCACGTGTGAAAAATTTACTCGATACCTCATTTGCGCTCACCAGTCCGTGCTGGCTCATCTCAAATATACCAACCTCGCTTGTCGAGCCAAAGCGGTTTTTAAACCCACGTAAAATCCTCAGCTCTCTGCTCGCGTCGCCCTCAAAATAAAGCACCACATCGACCATGTGTTCAAGCACTCTAGGCCCTGCGATCGAGCCCTCTTTAGTTATGTGTCCGATGATGAAAACGCAGATATTTTGGCTCTTTGCAAGCCTCATCAGCTCAAATGTGATCTCGCGAACCTGCGTGATCGAGCCTGGCGCGGAGGTTATATTTTGGCTATAAAGCGTTTGAATGGAGTCAATGACTAGCACCTTGTAGTCGCTCTTTTGCACCTCTAGCATGATATCTTCTAGGCAAATTTCAGTTAGTAGGTATAAATTTTTATCCACCGCATTTAGCCTATCAGCTCTCATTTTTATCTGGCTTTGGCTCTCTTCGCCGCTTACATAGAGTGTTTTTTTGCCGTCTTTTGCTAAATTTGAGCCGATTTTTAGAAGCAAGGTTGATTTGCCAATTCCCGGACTGCCGCCTATTAAAACTAGCGAACCCTCGACCACGCCACCACCAAGAACAAGGTCTAGCTCGCTATCTTTGGTGCTAAATCTCGTGAAATTTTGAATTTCAACTTCGTCGATGCTTATGGCTTTGCTAGGTGTGCTAGCGCTTTTTGCTATCTCTTTGCTTATCTTTATCTCTTGCTGGCTAAGCTCGACAAAGCTATCCCAAGCCCCACATTGTGGGCATTTGCCCAGCCACTTTGCCTGTTGATTACCGCAGGCTTGACACTCAAAAACTGGCTTTGCTTTTGCCATAATATATCCTTTTTAAAATTTCAACTACTATCACTCCAAAAGCCGCTCCGATCATGTCAGCTACGATGTCAAGCAGGCTAAAGCTCCTGTTTGGTAAAAGTGCCTGAACCAGCTCTATTTGCACGCCAAAGGCTAAAAGTAGGGCTAAATTTTTTAAAATTACAAACTCATAGCCAAGGTAGAGCAGTATGTAAAGGACGAAAAAAGCTAAAAAATGGTTTGCTTTGTCCCACGAATTTTCGATGATCGCAGGACTTTTTGGAGTAAATGCAAGAAAATCAATCGCCAAAAGAGCAGCGAAAAAGCAAATTTTACTAAGAAATTTTACCCTACTCAAAAATGGCGTCCATCAGCTCGTCTAAAAACTCGTCTGGGTTAAATTTGATGATATCGTCCATGCTCTCGCCAACGCCTATATAAAATATAGGTAGCTCAAGCTCTCTTGCCACGCCAAATAGCGCTCCGCCCTTTGCAGTGCCATCAAGCTTTGTGATGATGACGCCATCAAGCGCGACGATATCGTTAAATGCCTTTGCCTGCGCGACGCCAGCGTTGCCCTGCGTGCCATCAAGGATGAGGATCTTGCGGTGAGGCGCCTTTTCGTAGGCTTTTTTGCTGATACGAACGATCTTATCAAGCTCGTTTGCCAAATTTGTCTGGTTTTGAAGCCTGCCAGCCGTGTCTAAGATGACACGGTCGATGCCTTTTGCAAGGGCCGAGCTGATCGTATCATAGGCAACAGCTGAAGGATCATGTCCTTGCTGGGTGGCGACTATTGGCACATTTAGTCTGATCGACCACTGGCGTAGCTGCTCGATCGCCCCAGCTCTAAATGTATCACAAGCGCCCAAAATGACGCTTTTGCCGTTATTTTTATATAAATTTGCTAGCTTTGCTATTGTGGTCGTCTTGCCAGCGCCATTTACGCCAAGGATGAGATCGACAAATGGCTTGTCAGGCTCGATCACACGCTCATTTTCGTAGATAAAATAGCTACTCATAACGCGTCTAAGATCGACTCTGCTCACTTCATCTTGTGGCGGCAAGTAGTATAAAATCTCCTCCACGATCTCGTAAGCTACGTCAGCCTCTAGTAAAATTTCCTCCAAGCTCTCTTTGTCGATCTTTTTTGACTTTTTGGCTGAGCTTATCGCTCCAAAGGTCTTTTCAAAACCTCTTTTTAAAAACTCAAGCATTATTTTATAGCCCTATTTATGTCAGTTTCGAGCATCTCTTCAGGCACAAGACCGATGTAGCCTTGAGCGTAGTCGCCATTTGCTTTAAAGAGTGCAGATGCAGGGAGTCCTTTGATGCCGCCCATCGCCTTTTCAAATAAGAAATTTCCCTCGCCAACTGCGATGTCGTATTTGATCTTATACTTTTGAGCAAATTCTTTAACCTCGTCCTCGCTCTTGTCTTCAAGTAAGACAGCAACGATGTTTAGCTCGTTTTTAAATTTCTCACTTAGGTTGTTTAAAGATGGGATCTCAGCCTTGCAAGGTGGGCACCAAGTAGCGAAAAATACGTAAAGTGTCGCTTTTTTGCCATCTTTTACGTCAAAGCCGTTGCTTCTTTTTGTGATTTGCATAGTTGTGCCGTTAAGTAGTTTTAGGCTTATATCTTTTACTTCGTCACTTTGTGTGCTCTCGCTTATCTTTGGTGTGAGCGTATCTTTGCTTAAATTTTCATCTTTGCTGGCATTTTCTTCTAAATTTTTACTTTGCACAGCTGGCTCGCTAGTGTTTTGCTCGCTCTTTTGGCTTTTGTCGTCGCCGCATCCGAAAAATGCAAAAAGACAAAGTGATGTTATAATTGCGCGTTTTAGTGTCATAAATTTCCTTTTGAAAAATGTTTCAGGATTATACAAGAAAGAGCATAAAATGAGCGTTAATTTAGAAAAAAACGAATTTAGAAAAAATGCAAGAGCAAATTTGATAAAACTCACTAAATTTAGAGCAAAATGCACGCATTATAAGGCGGTAAAAACACTTTTAAATTTGATAAATTACACAAATTCTAAAAAGGTGCTCTTTTACTTGCCGCTTAACTACGAAGTCGATGTGCTTAAAATAAGACGAAATTTATCACATAAATGTGAAATTTTTGCCCCTTTTATGGTAGGTCTTAGCTTAGAGATGGTAAGATTGCGACTGCCATTTCTAACTTATAAATTTAATGTCAGACAGCCATCTGGCAAAAAAATGAATAATGTTAAACTCGATATGGCAGTAGTTCCAGCTATTGGGGTTGATGGAGCTATGGCAAGGATAGGGCACGGAAAAGGATTTTACGATAGATTTTTTGACACTTTGCCCGTTAAGCCAAAACTGATAGTTTTCTTAGAGGTAAAAGACTTCTACACCAAAGATGTGCTCTCGCAGGCGCACGATGCGGTAGCAGACTTTTATATAACCCCAAGCAAAAATTATATAAAAAGAGGAATAAATGATAGAGGTTTTAATAGGCTTAGGAGCCGGTGTGGTGGGCGTTGGAGCAGGGTATCTCTACGCCAAAAAGATAAATGATGCAAACTACAATATATTTTTAGAGCAGGCAAAAGCAAAGGCAAAAGCCATCGAGTATGAAGCTGAGCTAACGCTTAAAAACTCTAAAATTTCAGTGCAAGAGGCTGAATTTGAGGCCAAAAAAAGATACGATGACAAGACGACAAAGCTTCAAAAAGAGTATGCAAGTAAATTTGATGAGCTGACCAAAAAAGAGAAAATTTTGCTAAATGAGCAAGAGCTTTTAAACGAGAGCAAAGAGCTTTTTGAAAAAGACAAGCAAGATGCGAAGGTTACTTACGAAGAGGGCTTAAATTTAAAAGCGACTTATCAAAACAAAGTAGAAGAGGCGATAAGGGTGCTTGAGCACGCTGCTGGCTTAACGGAGGAAGAGGCAAAAGAGGTTGTGCTTAAAAAGGTCGAAGAGAAGTCACGCGCCGACATCGCTCACATCGTTAGAAAGTACGAAGAAGAGGCAAAAAGAGAGGCTAAAAAGAGGGTTAATTACATCTTGGCGCAGGCTACGTCGAGATTTGCTGGAGAATTTGCGGCTGAGCGTCTAATAAATGTCGTAAATATCAAAAATGATGAGCTAAAAGGCAGGATCATCGGTAAAGAGGGGCGTAACATCAAAACCCTTGAAATGGTGCTTGGCGTTGATATCATTATCGACGACACCCCACACGCGATCATACTAAGCAGCTTTAACCTTTACAGACGTGCGATCGCAACAAGAGTGATCGAGCTTTTGGTGGAGGACGGCAGAATTCAGCCTGCGAGGATAGAAGACCTTCACAAAAAAGTGACTGAAGAATTTGAGCAAAGCATACAAGAAGAGGGCGAGAACATCGTCATGGACCTTGGTCTAAATAAAATTCATCCAGAGATAGTAAAACTAATAGGCAAGCTTAAATTTAGAGCAAGCTATGGTCAAAACGCCCTTGCTCACAGCCTCGAAGTAGCTCACCTCGCTGGCATCATCGCAGCTGAGTGTGGCGGAGATGAGAAGCTAGCAAAAAGAGCTGGCATACTTCACGACATTGGCAAAGCGCTAACTCACGAGTACGAGGGCAGCCACGTCGATCTTGGAGCTGAAATTTGCAAACGCTATAAAGAGCATCCAGTCGTCATCAACGCGATCTATGCTCACCATGGCCACGAAGAGGCCACAAGTATAGAAAGTGCTGCTGTTTGCGCAGCTGACGCACTAAGCGCAGCTCGTCCAGGAGCTAGACGTGAGGTGCTTGAGAGCTTCTTAAAACGTGTCGAAGAGATCGAAAACATCGCAAAAAGCAAAGAGGGTATCAAACAAGCTTATGCGATCAATGCCGGCCGTGAGATCCGCGTCATCGCAAATGCTAAACTCATAAACGACGATGAGGCAGTGCTTGTGGCAAAAGAGATAGCTCAAGAGATCGAGAGTAAGGTGCAGTATCCTGGTGAGATAAAAGTAAGTGTCATCAGAGAGACTCGCGCTGTTGATTTTGCGAAATAACGGCAAGATATGAAATTTCTTTTATCATTAATAATGTTTTTCTCGCTTGGCTTTGCTAGCGAGGAGCTCGTGCTAGACTCGGCAAATTCGTTTATAACGACGATGAGAGGCGCTAGAAACGCTCCTATAAAAGAGCTCATCGAGCAGTCAAAAGCGACGATCATCTTTCCAAGTGTAAAAAAAGTCGGTTTTGTGGTCGGTGGCATGGGCGGAGATGGCATCATGGTCGTTGGCAACATCAACTCGCCAAGTGAAATTTTGCCAGTTAGTATAAGTGGCGGCAGTATCGGCATACAGCTTGGCTATGAAGATAGCTCGCTTGTGTTATTTATATTTAAAGATAGCATTATCTACGACATAAAAGACGCCAAGATCACGCTTGATACGAAGCTTTCAGTGGCATTTGGCGATATTGGACGCAATTATAATAAAGTAAGCGATTTTAAATTTTCAAGCGACATCTACGCATACGCTGCAAATGATGGATTTTTTGCTGGAGCTAGCTTTGGCGGAGCAGTGATTAGCGCAAAGGATGAAATTTTAAAACAAAGTGGCTACGCATACGAGCAACTAATATCTTCTGCTTCTAAACTTTTGGGGCAATGATGCAAGATATTATAAACTCAATCTCAACTTACGGCTACATCGTGCTATTTTTTTACAGCCTTGGTGGTGGCATGGTCGCGCTTATCGCCGCTGGGATATTAAGCTTTGCTGGTAAGATGGACATCACTCTTAGCATAATCGTCGCTGCCGTGGCAAACACGATAGGCGATACTTTGATCTTTTACGTCGCAAGGTTTAATAAAAGCTCGCTTATGCCTTATGTGAAAAATCACAAAAGAAAGCTTGCTTACGCTGGAATTTTGGCAAAAAAGCATGGCGATAAGATAATATTTATCAAAAAATTTATCTACGGCGTCAAAACTTTGGTGCCTATCGCACTTGGACTTACAAAATACTCTTTTTATAAATTTAGTGTTATAAATTTGATCTCTTCAGTGCTTTGGGCAGTGATCGTCGGTCTTGCTAGCTATAAAGCAGGGGATTATTTTATGAGTGTGAGTGACTATCTTGGCGAACATGGCTATATCATGCCACTTGCCATGGTTGGCTTGTTATTAGGTATTTGGTTATTTTTACAACACATTACAAAAAGGAGAAAAGCATGAAAAAGGTGATATCTGCTCTAATCGTAGTTATCGTGATCGTCGCAGGCGCTGTTTATTTCGCCTCAAACAAGGTCGAGGAGAACTATCAAAGGATAGTTGATAGACTAAATGATGTAAATGGCTTTAAAGTTTCAGAAAATAGCTATCAAAAAGGCTTTTTTGGCTCAAAAGGATCGTTTGATCTTATCGTTTCAAAAGATATTTTGAAAAATTTAGCTGGCAAAGAAGTAGATGAGGATCTAAATTTCAAGGTAGAAAATGAAATTTCTCACTCAGTGCTTGCTTTTGTAAATGGCTTTGATATCGACTCAAAAATTTCTATACAAAATGAGGCGATAAAAAATATCGTTGCTTCATTTCTTGGATCAAACGTCGTCGCAACAGCTAAAACAAAGGCTAGCGTAAGTGGCGATAAAGATGTAAAAGTTAAATTTAGCGATATCGACTTTAGTGACAAGCAAACTATGAACGTTCATACAAAGGATGTGAAATTTGGCTTGAAACTGGACGCAAAAGATAATGTAAATAGCGCAAATTTGGGTCTTGAGAAAGTTTCATTAAAAGACCTTAATGAAGAAAATAAAGCAGAAGTTAATCTTGAAGGCGTCGATATAGATACAAGCTACACTGTGCCAGTTGAAATTTCAAAGATATTTGAGAGCAAACTAGCTCCTTACGTAGCAAAAGCTAAGATCAAAAAACTAGCATTATTAGATGAAAAAGATGGTAATGTTGCTTTAGATGATCTTGAGTATAGCTCGAAATTTGAAGTCTCAAATGATCTTGGTAGCTCAAATGACGTGGTGAAGATAGGTACAGTTGCTGTTAATAAAGTGAAATTTACAGACTTTATCCTAGATAGCAAGATAGCAAATATCAACGTGCCAACTATAAATAATATACTTGATAGACTAAGTAATGTAAATGTTGATACAAATGAGAGCATCTTTGCTGGGTTAAATTTGGACGAAGTAATGGGTCAAATTTTAGAGAAAAATCCAAGTGTGAAAGTGGATACATTAAGCTTTAAAAATGGCAATAATGCGATAAATTTAAAACTAGATGCTGCTATCAATGGCTTTAAAAGCGGAGAAAGTCAGCTTGCGATCTTTGATAAGCTATCACTTAATGGTGAGCTAAGCGCGGATGAGAGTTTGGCTAAATTTTTTGATACGCTCTTCCCTGAGATGACTCTTATCGAGCCAACGCTTATATCTGCTGGATATTTAAAAGAAGATGGTAAAAAAGTAGTAAGTAAATTTAAGTACGATCCAAATAAGAAAGATATCATTTTCAATGAAAAGGTTGGACTTCAAAATTTATTTATGGGCTTTTAAAAAATAGCCTGATTTTTATCTACTTTTAAGCATCACTTCTATATACTTCACTTTCTGTTTTGCAGAGCGCAGAGCAGAAAGTTCTTTTAACTTACAATTGTTAAACTATTAGTCAATCTTTGAAATCTAAACAAGTGATCGATTGAGCCAGTCTATTATGATTAAATAATAGATTAGACAAACTAATATAAAAACTAAAAGTTTTTTTGATTAAAAACTTCATAATAAAAATCCTATCTATTAGATAGGTAATTAATATGGAGAGTTTGATCCTGGCTCAGAGTGAACGCTGGCGGCGTGCCTAATACATGCAAGTCGAACGGACGAGTAAGAGCTTGCTCTTATGAGTTAGTGGCGCACGGGTGAGTAATGTATAGCTAATCTGCCCTACACTAGAGGACAACAGTTGGAAACGACTGCTAATACTCTATACTCCTCTCTAGCATAAGTTAGATAGGGAAAGTTTTTCGGTGTAGGATGAGGCTATATTGTATCAGCTAGTTGGTGAGGTAATGGCTCACCAAGGCTATGACGCATAACTGGTCTGAGAGGATGATCAGTCACACTGGAACTGAGACACGGTCCAGACTCCTACGGGAGGCAGCAGTAGGGAATATTGCTCAATGGGGGAAACCCTGAAGCAGCAACGCCGCGTGGAGGATGACACTTTTCGGAGCGTAAACTCCTTTTGTTAGGGAAGAACAATGACGGTACCTAACGAATAAGCACCGGCTAACTCCGTGCCAGCAGCCGCGGTAATACGGAGGGTGCAAGCGTTAATCGGAATTACTGGGCGTAAAGCGCACGCAGGCGGTCAATTAAGTCAGATGTGAAAGCCCCGAGCTTAACTTGGGAATTGCATCTGAAACTGGTTGGCTAGAGTCTTGTAGAGGGGGGTAGAATTCCATGTGTAGCGGTGAAATGCGTAGAGATGTGGAGGAATACCGGTGGCGAAGGCGGCCCCCTGGACAAAGACTGACGCTCAGGTGCGAAAGCGTGGGGAGCAAACAGGATTAGATACCCTGGTAGTCCACGCTGTAAACGATGAGTACTAGGTGTCGGGGGTTACCCCCTTCGGTGCCGCAGCTAACGCATTAAGTACTCCGCCTGGGAAGTACGCTCGCAAGAGTGAAACTCAAAGGAATTGACGGGGACCCGCACAAGTAGCGGAGCATGTGGTTTAATTCGAAGCAACGCGAAGAACCTTACCTAAGCTTGACATCCCAATGACATCTCCTTAATCGGAGAGTTCCCTTCGGGGACATTGGTGACAGGTGGTGCATGGTTGTCGTCAGCTCGTGTCGTGAGATGTTGGGTTAAGTCCCGCAACGAGCGCAACCCACGTCATTAGTTGCTAACAGTTCGGCTGAGCACTCTAATGAGACTGCCTTCGTAAGGAGGAGGAAGGTGTGGACGACGTCAAGTCATCATGGCCCTTATGTCCGGGGCGACACACGTGCTACAATGGCATATACAATGAGAAGCAATATCGCGAGATGGAGCAAATCTATAAAATATGTCCCAGTTCGGATTGGAGTCTGCAACTCGACTCCATGAAGCCGGAATCGCTAGTAATCGTAGATCAGCCATGCTACGGTGAATACGTTCCCGGGTCTTGTACTCACCGCCCGTCACACCATGGGAGTTGATTTCACTCGAAGCCGGAATACTAAATTAGTTACCGTTCACAGTGGAATCAGCGACTGGGGTGAAGTCGTAACAAGGTAACCGTAGGAGAACCTGCGGTTGGATCACCTCCTTTCTAGAGTACATATAGATATTCTCTCACAAGATATCTATAAGAAAGATATTCTCAATCATCCTTGTTTAGTTTTGAAAGATTGATAGACCTATAGGGGCCTATAGCTCAGCTGGTTAGAGTGCACCCCTGATAAGGGTGAGGTCACAAGTTCAAGTCTTGTTAGGCCCACCAGAGAATTTAATTGGGGAATTAGCTCAGCTGGGAGAGCGCCTGCTTTGCACGCAGGAGGTCAGCGGTTCGATCCCGCTATTCTCCACCATAAAATAGTTTAACAGTAAAAGTCTATATTAAGTGTTTTTAGAAACATTTACTTTAGACTTTTAAGCGTCTTAATCTTTATTGATTACGAAGTTGCCTAAAGCAACTTTGTGCTTTAGGGGTTTCCAAAGGGTGCAACTCTTTGGTCGTAAAGGCTAGCTTGCTAGTCTGCGAAGTCTAAATGTTCTTTTAATTAATATTGTTAATAGTCACAAGCAAGTTTTAAAAACAATTTTACAGGACTTGTTAAAGATTTAAATTTCTATTCTCTTTGCATTTAATGCAAAAGTTTGACATCACAATCTATTTAGGATTTAAAACTTATCTAAATAGTAGTCAATGCTTTCCGTCTTGAGAGCTAGAATTTAAATGTAGTAACATAAAGTTATCTTTAACAAGGAAGTGATGCGAATTAGAATAATCTAATATAGAAAAGGTAAGCTACAAAGAGCAAGTGGTGGATGCCTTGGCTAGTAGAGGCGATGAAAGACGTGCCAGGCTGCGATAAGTCTCGGGGAGCCGTCAAGGGGCTTTGATCCGGGAATTTCTGAATGGGGCAACCCAACTAATAGAGATATTAGTTACCGTATAACGGAGCGAACGAGGGGAATTGAAACATCTTAGTACCCTCAGGAAAAGAAATCAAAAGAGATTACGCTAGTAGCGGCGAGCGAACGCGTAAGAGGGCAAACCACTAGTTTACTAGTGGGGTTGTAGGACTGCAATATAGACTAAACTTAGCTAATAGAACAACCTGGAAAGGTTAGGCATAGAGGGTGATACCCCCGTATATGAAAGCTTTGTTTTACTTAGCAGTATCCTGAGTAGGGCGGAACACGTGATATTCTGTCTGAAGCTGGGTAGACCACTATCCAACCCTAAATACTACTACTAGACCGATAGTGCACAAGTACCGTGAGGGAAAGGTGAAAAGAACTGAGGTGATCAGAGTGAAATAGAACCTGAAACCATTTGCTTACAATCATTCAGAGCCCTATGATTTATCAGGGTGATGGACTGCCTTTTGCATAATGAGCCTGCGAGTTGTGATGTCTGGCGAGGTTAAGGAAACCCGGAGCCGTAGCGAAAGCGAGTCTTAATAGGGCGTTTAGTCAGACGTTGCAGACCCGAAACGATGTGATCTATCCATGAGCAGGTTGAAACCGGTGTAAGAGCCGGTGGAGGACCGAACCCGCTAGCGTTGAAAAGCTATGGGATGACTTGTGGATAGGGGTGAAAGGCCAATCAAACATCGTGATAGCTGGTTCTCTCCGAAATATATTTAGGTATAGCGTCATGTAGTAACACTAGGGGGTAGAGCACTGAATGGGCTAGGGCATACACCAATGTACCAAACCCTATCAAACTCCGAATACCTAGTGTGTAATCATGGCAGTCAGGCGGCGAGTGATAAAATCCGTCGTCGAGAGGGGAACAACCCAGACTAACAGCTAAGGTCCCTAAATCTCATTTAAGTGGAAAACGATGTGGAGTTACTTAAACAACCAGGAGGTTGGCTTAGAAGCAGCCATCCTTTAAAGAAAGCGTAATAGCTCACTGGTCTAGTGATTCTGCGCGGAAAATATAACGGGGCTAAAATGAGTACCGAAGCTTTAGACTTAGTTTTACTAAGTGGTAGGAGAGCGTTGTATTTGCGTTGAAGGTATACCGGTAAGGAGTGCTGGAGCGAATACAAGTGAGCATGCAGGCATGAGTAGCGATAATTGGGGTGAGAATCCCCAACGCCGTAAACCCAAGGTTTCCTACGCGATGCTCGTCATCGTAGGGTTAGCCGGGTCCTAAGCAAAGTCCGAAAGGGGTATGCGATGGAAAATTGGTTAATATTCCAATGCCAACTATAATGTGCGATGGAAGGACGCTTAGAGTTAGAGGAGCCAGCGGATGGTAGTGCTGGTCGAAAGGTGCAGGTTGGAGTTCAGGCAAATCCGAACTCCTTTAAGCCGAGGCCTTACAGGTGCGTGAAGTTCTTCGGAATGAATCGTAAATCCTTTATACTGTCGAGCCAAGAAAAGTTTCTAAGTTTAGTTATAGTTGCCCGTACCGTAAACCGACACAGGTGGGTGGGATGAGTATTCTAAGGCGCGTGGAAGAACTCTCTTCAAGGAACTCTGCAAAATAGCACCGTATCTTCGGTATAAGGTGTGCCTAACTTTGTGAAGGATTTACTCCGTAAGCATTGAAGGTTACAACAAAGAGTCCCTCCCGACTGTTTACCAAAAACACAGCACTCTGCTAACTCGTAAGAGGATGTATAGGGTGTGACGCCTGCCCGGTGCTCGAAGGTTAATTGATGACGTTAGCTCTGCGAAGCGTTTGATCGAAGCCCGAGTAAACGGCGGCCGTAACTATAACGGTCCTAAGGTAGCGAAATTCCTTGTCGATTAAATATCGACCTGCATGAATGGCGTAACGAGATGGGAGCTGTCTCGAAGAGGGATCCAGTGAAATTGTAGTGGAGGTGAAAATTCCTCCTACCCGCGGCAAGACGGAAAGACCCCGTGGACCTTTACTACAGCTTGACACTGCTATTGGGATAAAAATGTGCAGGATAGGCGGGAGGCTTTGATCCATAGACGCCAGTTTATGGTGAGCCATTGTTGAGATACCGCTCTTTTTTATTCTGATAGCTAACTAGCTTGAGTTATCCTCAAGTAGGACAATGTCTGGTGGGTAGTTTGACTGGGGCGGTCGCCTCCCAAAATGTAACGGAGGCTTACAAAGGTTGGCTCAGAACGGTTGGAAATCGTTCGTAGAGTATAAAGGCATAAGCCAGCTTAACTGCGAGACATACACGTCAAGCAGAGACGAAAGTCGGTCTTAGTGATCCGGTGGTTCTGTGTGGAAGGGCCATCGCTCAAAGGATAAAAGGTACCCCGGGGATAACAGGCTGATCTCCCCCAAGAGCTCACATCGACGGGGAGGTTTGGCACCTCGATGTCGGCTCATCGCATCCTGGGGCTGGAGCAGGTCCCAAGGGTATGGCTGTTCGCCATTTAAAGCGGTACGCGAGCTGGGTTCAGAACGTCGTGAGACAGTTCGGTCCCTAT
>OBXQ01000531.1_pt1 | contig 16611 bp, 16 predicted proteins | sample 1476641 | NCBI WGS metagenome assembly OBXQ01 (sample SAMEA2580174, study PRJEB22360) | human gut metagenome | biome: human gut; feature: human-associated habitat; material: faeces | place: Denmark | collected 2008/2010
ACCTCTGGAACTCTAGTTATCAATGAACTTGTTGCACTTGACTTGACAAGTGGGGGTTTTAAAAATCATTCTTGATTTCTGTATTTTTATCTTAGTTTAGCCTCATCAAAGGTTTGATTGGTTTTGAGGAGATGATAAATGACACGAATAAGCTTCTTGGCAATAAGTGTCACAGCCACATTATAGTGTTTGCCGTGACTGATTTTTAGCTTTAAATAGGTTTTAAAATGCGGTGAGTAAATGGAGATGAGTTTGGCAGCTTGTATTAGGGCATACCTTAGATAAGAGGAGCCTCGTTTTACCATCTGACCGGTATTATCCATCTGTCCTGATTGGTAAATAGCAGGGTCTAATCCAGCGAAAGCTTGAAGCTGGTTTGGATTCTTGAAATTATGGATAGTCTTAATTTCAGCTAGGATAATAGCATCCAGACGACTTCCGATTCCAGGAATAGAGGTGATAGGAGAATCTAATCCAGTCATCAATCGGTTAATTTCTTCTTGAGTTTGATTAACCTGTTTATCATAATGTTGAATACTTTCAATTAACTGCACTAGCTCTAGGGATAAAGCTGACGAAGCATTACCAATCGTTTGTTTGGCTGTTTCTTGTATCTGATGCGCTTTATCAGCGGTTAGCCGTTTGATTTTAAGTAACGATGAGACTCTAGCACGAGCTATCTTTTGAGCAGAAGGGTACTTAGTCAATAACTCATAGACAAAATGACTATGAAGATTACTAACGTAGCTATTAATCTCAGGAAAGATAATGTCAAGTAATCGGATATATAAGTTCTTGCATTTAGAGCGTGACTGAATTAAACGGTTTTGATAGCGTGTGAGTTCTTTTAACTCATCCATTACTTTATCTGTCTGATAATATTCAGGAGTGACATCAGACCGTAATTTACTAGCAATTAAAAGAGCGTCCTTCTTATCTGTTTTGTTTTTCCTTAGAGACTGAGATTTGGCAAATTGTTTGATAATAAAAGGGTTGTAAGCGAAAACGGTATATCCTAACTCTCTTAAGAAAGCAACAATATTATAGTTATAGTGTCCTGTGCTTTCAAGTGCTATATGGATATCTTGTGTGATAGGAGAGAGCTGTTTTAGTTTAAGTTTAAGCTGATGAAAGCCTTGATAAGAATTGGCAAATCTGAAGTTAGTTATCACTGTTTCTCCAGTTTCATTGATACAGGCTAAATCGTGTTTGGTTTTAGCAATATCAATACCAACATAGAACATAAGTTTCTGATTCCTTTCCAAGTGATTAGCAGCTGTTGTTCGTTCCACGCACTCTTTGTCTTGTATTCTTACACGAAATAAAACGTCCAAGCGTTATCATTCTCATTACCAATAAAACAAAGAGCTGTGGTTAGAGTCTCCTTTAAATCGTCAAAGAGATTAAAACATGGTACTAATCCACAGCGCTGAACTAAGTATAAAACAAATCTAAAAAATAATTAAAGAAAGAGTTTATACTAGCGGGAGCTACCCACTAATATAAATATAAGAAATACATGAATATTCAAAACATTTTATCATCTATTGAAACCATTAAAGATTGGCAAGAAGAAACCTATAAATATCTACATAGTCATCCCGAACTATCTATGCAAGAAACACACACCGCTCAGTTTATCTATGATACCTTAGTATCTTATGGTTATGAAACGCAAAAAATTGGTGGAGGGGTTGTTGGTGTTTTAAAAAATGGTGAAGGTAAGAAAGTCCTCTTTCGAGCAGATATTGATGCTCTTCCTGTCAAGGAAGAAACGGGATTGCCCTATGCTTCGACAGTGACGATGAAGGATTTAGATGGAAATCTTGTTCCTGTGATGCATGCCTGTGGTCATGATGTCCACATTGTAGCTGGATTAGGAGCCGCTTGGGCTATGGCACAACATCAAACAGAATGGACAGGAACTTACATTGCTTTGTTCCAACCAGGAGAGGAGATTGCAGCTGGAGCTAAATCGATGATTGAGGATGGTCTCTTTTCCAAAATTCCTAAACCAGATCTGGCACTAGCACAGCATGTGTTAACAGAACCATGTTCAGGTCATGTGGGTGTCAAAGAAGAGGCCTTTTTATCCAGTGCAGCTTCTGTTAAAGTAACAGTTTATGGAAAAGGTGCACATGGTTCAATGCCTCACCTTAGCATTGACCCGGTAGTGATTGCCTCTTCTATCGTCTTGAAGTTGCAAACTATTGTATCCAGAGAAATCGATCCCTTCCAATTTTCAGTGGTGTCGGTAGGCTCTTTCCAGTCTGGCTTAAAAGCGAATATCATCCCAGATACAGCTACCTTGCTGTTGAATATTCGTACCTATGATGAGGGTATACAAGAACATATTATCAATGCCATTAAACGTATAGTAACCGCAGAATGTATGGCTGGAGGTTGTGAAAAAGATCCAGAGGTAGAGGTTTATGATACCTATCCGTTAACAGATAACGATCCACAAATCAGTCAAAAAGTTAAACAAGCTTTTATGACAAACCTTGGTGAAGATCGTGTTGCAACTCACTACCATGCGATGACAGCTTCTGAAGATTTTTCTTATATCCCACGTGCTCTAGGGATCCCTTATCTATACTGGGGATTTGGTGGTTTTGTGGAGGGACAAGAAGTCTATGCCAATCATAATCCAAAATTTGCTCCTGCTATTCATCCAACTCTTGAGACAGGTACGCAAGCAGCGTTGATAGCTGTATTAACTTATCTTGGAAAGTAATTGCTCTACTCTATTAGACTTCCTGCGAAACAAAATATGATACAATAAAACTATGAATTATGAATCAAGTAAACCATTAACTGATGCGCGATTTAAGCGCCTTGTTGGTGTTCAGCGCACTACTTTTGAAGAGATGTTAGCTGTGTTAAAAACAGCTTATCAACGTAAACACGCAAAAGGTGGACGAACCCCTAAGTTAAGCTTAGAAGATCTCCTCATGGCTACTCTTCAATACATGCGAGAATACCGCACTTATGAACAAATTGCGGCTGATTTTGGCATTCACGAAAGCAACTTAATCCGTCGGAGTCAATGGGGTGAATCACTCTTATTCAAAGTGGTTTTACGATTTCAAAAACTCATCTTAGTGCTGAGGATACGGTGATTGTGGATGCAACAGAGGTAAAAATCAATCGTCCTAAAAAAATCAACTAGCGAATTATTCTGGTAAAAAGAAATGTCATGCTATGAAGGCTCAGGCGATTGTCACAAGCCAAGGGAGAATTGTTTCTTTGGATATTGCAGTGAACTATTGCCACGATATGAAGTTGTTCAAAATGAGTCGCAGAAACATCGGACAAGCTGGTAAAATCTTGGCAGACAGTGGTTATCAAGGGATCATGAAGATGTATTCACAAGCGCAAACTCCGAGGAAATCAAGCAAACTAAAGCCACTAACTCTTGAAGATAAAGCCTATAACCATGCGCTATCCAAAGAGAGAATCAAGGTTGAGAATATTTTTGCCAAAGTAAAAACGTTTAAAATATTTTCAACAACCTATCGAAATCGACGCAAACGGTTTGGATTACGAATGAATTTGATTGCTGGCATTATCAACCGTGAGCTAGGATTTTAGCTTCGCAGGAAGTCTATTTAAAACATATTTTCTTTTTTAGCTAGCTTCTTCATCCACTTAGGGATTTCTTTGCTGATTTCCGTTGGCAAGACTACATAGTTTTCTTTGTTTAACTCCTCTGCAATGGCTGAATGCAGATAGACTGCTGCTGCTACACGTTCCAGTAAAGAACTAGTCTTGAACTGCCTTGCAAAACCCGCAATCATGCCTGCCAGAGTATCTCCCATGCCACCCGTTGCTTGATAAGGACCACCAATAGTCAGTTGAAAATGGTTTCCATTTCCACTTTGAAAAATAGTCGTTCCGTGCTTCTTTTGAACAACGATAGTTCCAGCAGGGAAGGAATTAACAGCTTCTTGGCTTTTTTCAACCGTTTGCTCAGCTATCTTTAGTCCGCTCAACCGCTCCCACTCTTTTTGATGTGGGGTAAAAATCGTCTGTGCTTTTGGAATTGGCAGAGCTTCTTTGCTAAAGAGGGAAATAGCTCCACCGTCCATGATGAAGACTTGATGTTCACTGACAAGTTTCACTACCAGCCGCAAAACGGCTTTTTCAAGTTTACTTTCAGCTAAACCTGATCCAATCAATACTACATCTGCTTTTTGGACTTGCTCGGTCAATAGCTTTTTATCTTGTACATCAAAAGCCATTGCTTCTGGTAAATGATCGTGGAGAGCTGCGATATTTTCCCTATCCGTCGCCACCGTCACTAGACCAGCTCCGCTATGAACTGCAGCTAAGGCTGCCATGATAATCGCTCCACCAAAAGGATATGTCCCGCCAATTAACAACAAGCGACCGTAATCCCCCTTGTGACTATGGAGTGCACGTGGCTGAACGACCTTTTCCAATAATGTACAATTGACCACTTCCATTATTTTCTCCTTTTGCATACTGCGATTCCCCTTGTCTACCTCTATTTTATATAAAGGAAAAAAGACCTGTCTAGGACATTCTTGTCTCAGACTCGTTTACTTTCTAGAATAAAACTCAATACGCAATTGAGTGGCCTTTATTACGCTGATGATATCAGCTTTTACAAACCTACTCAACCTTGCAGGGTGGGGCAACAAATTTGATTTCTTACGAAATACCATTTTTATACGTAATTTTCACGATTACACTCTTTCTGTGGGGGAGTTTGTAGTATAATCATGGCTGTTGTCTGTCCCACTCCCATGACATTCTTATTTTTTCAAACTCCGTTTACACGCTCGATAGGTTTGCTCCATGAGCATGGTAATGGTCATCGGACCAACCCCTCTTGGTACAGGAGTAATGAGACTTGCGGTTTCAGATACTTCATCAAATTTCACATCGCCAATCAATTTACCATTTTCATCACGATTCATACCTACATCAATCACGACCGCGCCTTCTTTGACAAAATCTTTAGTCACAAAATGTCCGCGACCAATAGCTACAACTAAAATATCAGCTTCTTTTGTAATCTCTGACAAGTGATGTGTCCGTGAATGCGTCAGAGTTACTGTTGCATTTTTAGCAAGTAAAAGCTGTGCCATGGGCTTTCCGACAATGTTACTCCGTCCAATGACAACAGCACGTTTACCTTCTAATTCTACACCGTACTCATGAAACATTTCCATAATTCCAGCAGGTGTGGAGGGAATCATGACAGGATGACCACTCCAAAGGCGTCCCATATTCATTGGGTGAAAGCCGTCCACATCTTTATCAGGGTCAATTGCTAACAACACTGCCTCTTCATCAATATGCTTTGGCAGTGGCAACTGAACTAAAATCCCGTGCCAAGCTGAATCTTGATTGTATTGGTCTATCAAAGCAAGCAATTCTTCTTGACTAGTTGTTTCTGGCAGACGCACCACTTCGCTTCGAAGTCCTGCAGCCAAAGCTGACCGTTCTTTATTTCTCACATAGATTTGACTAGCTGGGTTATTGCCGACCAAGATGACTACAAGTCCAGGAACTAAGCCTGTTTGGTCTTTTAATTTACGAACTTTCTCTGCTAATTGTGCTTGTAATTTTTCTGCCAAAGCTTTTCCGTCGATTATCTTTGCCATATAACTCTCATTTCTATTTTCTTCATTCTATTATAGCAGAAATTCATTCATTTGTCCTATAGACTTTTTTATAGAAAGTTATAGAGCGAAACCAACCTTGTCTTTCCACCTTTTTCTACTATTTTATGAAAATTTACACAAAAAACAGAAAAAAAGGAGCCAAAAAACTTAAAATTATCTTAAACCTTAAAACTATTTTAAGGTAACTGCTTTAACATAGAACACGGTACCAATTTAGTTTAAAAATTTAAAGAAGGGAAGAAGACAATGCAAGTAGTGAAACAATCTTTGCATTACATCAGTCGAAAAAAAGTTAAAACTCTCCTTGTATTTCTGATACTTACTCTCATTTCAACTGCCTTAACTAGTAGCTTTTCTATTATGGGAACGACTAATAATATCGAAAAGAAAATCTATGACGCATCAAATACTGGCTTTACAATAACTAGCAAAACACTTGAACGACCACTTTCACTAAAAACAGCAGAAAAATTACTTGAGAATAAAGAAATTTCAAAATTCAACTTCAAATACGATGCTTTAGCAAGTTTGACAGATAAAACTGTTGTCAAGAAAAAACAAGGTGTCACAAGAGACAATCAAAACCCTGTCCTCAACAACCTAGTCGCAGCATTAGGAACAAGTGATTCTACTCTAGAAACAACCTTTGCAAGTGGTGTTTTCAAGCTTGAACAAGGAAAGCCAATTCGTAAAGACGATAAATCTAAGATTCTCATCCATGAAAAATTAGCTAAAAAGAACCATTTAAAAGTTGGAGATAAACTAAAACTAAAGGGAGCCTCCTTAAAGGATGAGGATGCTAAACAACTCCATGAAGTAGAGTTTGAAATTGCTGGTATCTTCTCCGGAAAAAAAGAAGAGAAACAAACCGGTTTAAGCTCAGATGCGACAGAAAATACTGTCTATATGGACTATGAATCGAGCCAATACTTACAAGGCTACAAACCAGCTGATTATAAATTATCTGCAGCCGTTTATTTCGTATCAAATCCAAATCAAATTGATAAAGTCATCAATACAGTCAAAAAGTCAAAAATTGATTGGAAGCAAACTGATCTTGTTAAAAACTCTAAAGCTTTTGAAGCAGTTCCTTCTTCTGTTACCAGTTTCAAACAAATTATTAATGTTTTAACTTTCAGTATCATTATTGGAAGTATCATCGTTCTTTCCTTGATTCTCATGTTCTGGTTGAGAGAAAGGATTTATGAAATCGGAGTACTATTATCTCTCGGTATTTCAAAAGCGATGATTATCTCTCAATTCATACTGGAACTGGTTATCATATCAGTATTTAGTACGGCACTAGCTTCTATTAGTGGCTCTTATATTTCCACTATGGTATTCAAAGGGTTTATAAAAGGCGGTCAACAACAAGATAGCTCATCCGCTATTTTTGAAAATATCGTTCCGCACTTACATACCTCTACTATTCTGATGACTTATGGAATACTGCTCATCATTATTTTACTTGCAGTAGTAGGTTCATCTTCTATTATCCTACATAAAAAACCAAAAGATATTTTAACCGATATAAGTTAAGGAGACAAAACATGACAATTTTAAAAATGGATTCAGTTAGTTACCAATACAATAGCCTACAAGAAAATGTATTGAATCAGATCACAGCTTCATTTGAAGAAGGAAAATTTTATGCTATTATAGGGAAATCTGGTGCAGGAAAATCAACCTTGCTTTCCCTTCTTGCAGGACTTGATACTCCTACAAAAGGAAAAATCCTCTTTGAAGATCAAGACATCGCTCAAAAAGGCTATAACCATCACAGACGAAAACAAATCTCCCTGGTTTTCCAAAATTATAATTTAATCGATTACTTAACTCCGATGGAGAATGTTCGACTCGTGAATTCTCAAGCAAATAAAGATAGCTTGTTACAACTTGGACTCAACGAAAAAGAAATCCATCGTAACGTATTACGATTATCAGGTGGCCAGCAGCAACGGGTTGCTATTGCACGCGCTCTTGCATCTACAGCACCAATTATCTTAGCAGATGAACCAACTGGGAACTTAGATGAAGGTACTGCCATGGACATCATTGAAGTCCTAATTAAATCAGCTAAACAAAAAAATAAATGTGTGATTGTGGTGACACACAGCAAAGAGTTAGCTAATAAAGCGAACGTCGTCTTAGAGTTAAGCAATAAGAACTTAGTCGAAGTCACTAAGAATTATAAATAAGACCTCCAAGGAGAAGAAATTATATGTTAACGATAAAGAACGCCCTTGCCTATGTATGGCGCAAAAAAATAAAAACACTGATTATCTTTTTAATCCTGTTAGCCATCTCTACTTTAACACTTGGCAGTATTGCTGTTAAAAATGCAACAGACGCTGCTTCAAAAGAGACTTTCAAAAATATCACTAGCAGTTTCTCAATGCAGATTAACCGCGAAGTGAACCAAGGTACCCCTCGCGGAGCAGGAAATCTTAAAGGCGAAGATATCGAAGCTGTGGAAAAAGTTAAAGGTATCTCTGGCTACATCAAACGAATGAATGTTGTCGCTGACTTAATTGATCACCAATTGGTTGAATCTGGAGAAACCGACTTTGAAAGCGAAGATAGAAAACAAAAATTCGGCCGTGCCATTATGGCAACAGGTATCAACGATTCATCTAAAGATGATAAATTTACCGCAGAAACCTTCAAACTAGTTGAAGGTAGACATATCAACAAAAATGACAAAAATGTTGCTTTAATTCATAAAGATTTTGCAGAAAAGAACAAACTTAAAGTCGGCGATACGATTAATATAAAATCGAATACTTATGACTATGATAACGTTCGCAAAGCTAATAAAACGACTAAAGTGACAGTTATCGGAATTTTTGACGGGAAAAATAAAGGAGGCGTTTCTAGTCCTCAAGAATTGTATGAAAATACCTTTATCACAGACTTAGAAACGACTAAAACTTTACAAGGTTCAACAGATAAAAACGCTATTTATCAAGCTGCTACTTTCTTTGTAAATGGTAGCCAAGATATTGATAAAGTGATGGCGAAAGTAAAAGAAATATCATCTATTGATTGGGAAGCCTACACCCTTGTTAAGAGCACAAGCAACTTCCCAGCACTTCAATCTTCTATTAACGGTATTTACGGCGTTACTGGAAACCTCTTAATCGGAACTCTAATCTTTGGAGCGATTGTTCTTACGCTAGTCTTGTTCTTATGGATCAATGGTCGTAGAAAAGAAATGGGAATCATGCTTTCAATGGGAATTAGCAAAACAAAGATTTTCTTCCAATTTATCACAGAAGTTCTCTTTGTAAGTATATTTAGCTTCATTGGTGCTTACTTTGCAGGTAGTGCTGTCAGCAAGGTGATGGGAAATAGCATTTTAAAACAAGTTACCAGTGGTATTGCTGAAAAACTAGCTCGAGAAGGTAAGAGCGCCAATCTTGGAGGTGGGGCTGAAGTGGATGGCTTTAACAAGACCCTCACTAGCCTCAATGTACATGTATCTCCTGATGATATGACCAAGGTGGTCATCTTTGGACTTGCCATTATCATCGTTTCCGTCCTCATTGCTTCAATCACGCTCCTTAGTAAGCAACCAAAAGACTTACTAATGGGAGATAACAGCAAATAAGATATCAATGAGTTCAGACAAAATCGGTCCGTCAGCTAAGTTGACGGACCGATTTATTTTATAAACAGCTAGACTGACTCTCGGATGAAATGACGTGAGGTTCGCTTTGTCGACTTGGTCGATAAAATGAACCGCTTTGGATTGGCTCTGTCGACCCAGTCGAAAAGATAAATAACTTTTAGTTTACCACGTCGACCCGGTGGACGAGATAAACTACTGTTGGTTTGCTCCGTCAGCCCGGCGGACGAGGTGAAACTCTTTTGATTTACTCTGTCAGCCCGGCGGACGAGGTGAAACTCTTTTGATTTGCTCTGTCAGCCCGGCGGACGAGGTGAAACTCTTTTGATTTACTCTGTCAGCCCGGCGGACGAGGTGAAACTCTTTTGATTTACTCTGTCAGCCCGGCGGACGAGGTGAAACTCTTTTGATTTACTCTGTCAGCCCGGCGGACGAAATGAAGCACGTTGGATGTGGCTCACTTGCCTATTGTTGCCCTCTTTTTTGCTCCCAATCCAAAAGCAATTGTTGCCACTCATAAAGATGAATGAGAACATCTCTGAGGTTTTTATCCCTCTTCCAATGCGCCTCTTTCTTTTTTTCATCTTTTGAAAAATCAAATGGAGTCTTTAACTCTTCTTCTGTTAATTGGGAAATCAATGACTGCAGCTTTGCATATTGCTGCGTCGCTGCACTGATCAACTCAGTCTTGCTAGTAGGTCTTACCATGTTGTGTTCTCCTTTTTTAATAAATCATACAACAAATAACCTGACAACCTCTGTCATATTTTTAGTTTTCTCTTTATTTTTGTCTCATTTTTTCTTTGATTTCACATTGGCAGTCGCAATCGCCACAGCGTCCTTTTCCTTTGATGATATGGTGCATAGCTGCACCTGCTAAAACTAAAATGATGATAAATACAATAATCGTGGACATAATTTCTCCTATACTGTTTGACGTGTCAGACTATCTAAAGTGATAACCTCTACTGTTTCTTTGCGCGGTTTTCTAAAGATGAAATAGAGACCCGCTGCTACAACGAGCAGAGCAAAGACAGTCACTGGAGATATTCCTTTTCCGTACAGCAAAACTTGACCAAATTGGTAAATCACAAGGCTGACATTATAAGCCAGTAGGGTTTGAAATGAAATAGCAATCCACGTCCATTTAGCATTTCCCATTTCCCGATGAATCGCACCAATCGCTGCAAAACAAGGAGCGCAGAGTAGATTAAAGACAAGGAATGAGTAAGCGGAAAGTGCCGTATAATGCTGTTGGAGATTGGTCCACAACTCTTTGGTGGTCTCTGTCGCATCTGTCACTTTATACAAGATTCCAAAAGTAGAAATCACCGTTTCCTTAGCCAACAATCCCGTAATAGCCGCAACCGTTGCTCGCCAATTGCCAAAGCCAAGAGGGCTAAAGATCCAAGCTAATCCTTTTCCTAAGGTGGCTAGAATACTATCTTCTGTTTCGACCGCCTGTAAGCTAAAGTTATAGGAACTAGCAAACCAAATGAAAATATTGGTCACAAAGATAATCGTTCCAGCACGCTTAATGAAGCTCAAAGCCTTTTGACCAGCATAGCGCAAAACCGTTTTGACTTGTGGCAGGTGGTAACTCGGCAACTCCATGATAAAGGGTGCGACAGCGCCACCGAGGATTGCTGTCTTTTTCAGAGCAATTCCTGATAAGACAATGGCTCCCATTCCGACAAAATAAGCACTTGGTGCAATCCAAGGATTGCCGGGGAAGAAAGCTCCCGCAATCAAGGAAATAATCGGCAACTTGGCAGAACAAGGCATAAAGGTTGTTGTCATAATGGTAATTCTACGGTCACGTTCATTTTCAATGGTTCTACTCGCCATGACACCAGGAACGCCACACCCCGTCGAAATCAACATGGGGATAAAGGATTTTCCAGATAAACCAAACCGCCGAAAGATTCGATCCATCACAAAGGCAATCCGGCTCATATAGCCGATGTCTTCCAAGAAGCCCAAGCAGATAAACAAGACAAAAATCTGAGGCACAAAGCCTAGCACAGCTCCGCAGCCTGCGATAATCCCATCAATGATTAAAGATTGAAGCCAGTCAGCTACAGCTAATTGCTCTAGCAATGATTTAACACCATTTGGAATCCATTCTCCAAAGAGAACATCGTTTGTCCAATCCGTTCCCATCGTTCCAATCGTTTGAATAGAGAGGAAATACACCAACCACATAACAAGCGCAAAGATTGGTAAAGCTAAATAACGATTGGTCACAATACGGTCAATCTTATCTGACAAACTTAATTTAGTAACATCGGCTTGCAGCGCCATTTTGACTGCTGACTCAATAAACTCATAGCGCGCATTAACAACAATGGTTTCTGCGTCTTCAGTGTAGATTTCTTCCGTAATCCGAATCGCATCTTCAATCTCTGTTTTTTGAAAATCAGACAATGCCAGCTGTTCAGATAATTCTTTATCGCGTTCAAAAAGCTTAATGGCATAAAAACGAGCTTGTTTTTGAGGCACTACATTCCCCAAAATACGGATGATTTCTGACAAAGCCGCTTCAAAATGATTGTCGTAAGCTGGATAGAAAGCCTCTTCTACCTGATTCATCACTCGCATGGCCTGCTGCATGACTTGGTCAATCCCTGTCTTTTTCAAAGCACTGGTCGCTACGACCGGCACTCCTAGCTGGTAGCTTAATTTAGTCGTATCAATCCATTTTCCTTGCTTTTCAACGACATCGCTCATATTTAAAGCCAGCACAACCGGAATCCCCGTCTCAATCAATTGCAAGCTCAAGTATAGATTTCGTTCCAAATTGGTTGCGTCAACTACATCCAAAATCCCGTCTGCATTACCGCTTAAAAGATAATTTCTACTAATCACTTCTTCAGAAGTATAAGGCGACAACGAGTAAATTCCCGGTAGATCTTGAATAATAATATCTTTATTTTTACGAAACAGACCACTTTTCTTCTCGACAGTGACACCAGGCCAATTTCCCACATGCTGGCTACTACCGGTTAGAATGTTAAATAAACTGGTCTTTCCACTATTCGGATTTCCCGCAAGCGCTAATTCTTTCATCCTTTTGCTCCCTTTTCGCTTTTCACAACACTAACCAGACTCGCTTCTGACTTTCTCAACGTCAAATCGTAACCTCTCAACTTAATTTCTAATGGATCACCTAATGGTGCGACTTTCTGCAACTGAACTTTTGTGTTTTTCGTCAAACCCATATCCATCAACCGTCGTTTTAAAACACCATCTGCATGAATTGCTTCGATGTATGCCACATCTCCAACAGCCAACTCAGATAAAGGAAGAGAAGATTTGCTACTGCCCTTTGGCACAACATCCAGCTTTTTCAAAAGAGAATTATCCAAGGCAATCCTCGCAGCTCGAACTAAGAGAATAGCTGTGTCGTTTGTTTTTGAAATGACTTGAATAAAACTGCCTATCTTAATCCCTAGATCAGCTAAATGACGGACACTTGCTTCCTCTAGATCGATTCCGACAATTTCATATTCTGTTAATAATGTTATCCGAGATAAATCCATACTATCTCCTTTTCTGTTTGTCAAGAAATATGCTTGCTATCACTATTAGTATACCACTTTTTTCTAAGAATTTCTGACAATTCTAAGGTAGATAAATAAAAATTATTGCAAAATAAATACCCCCTAAGCAGGTGCCTAGAGGATATCTTATTAGAGACTAGCAAATTAATACAACAACTCATAAATTTCCATAGCAATCAAATCAATACTGTCAAATGTATAAGTTTCATGCGCTGCTACATCACGAAGAGTGAATACTGAGCCATTTTCTTCGTCATAGCTATAAGCTACTTCTGCTACAACAACTCCGTCACGCTCAAAATTGCGTTTCAAATTGCCGCCATCTTTTGTCATAGCATCTAAACGATTGATAATCCTTACTAAATGTGATTCCATTTTCCTTCTCCTATTCATTTATACGTTACTATTTTACCACAAATGAAAGATGAAATACCAGTAAAAGCCCTGTTTTTGATAAATTTAACACAAAATAAAACGCTTCAGTACAAAAATCTGTCTTTTAACACTTTATTCTTGCAATGTTTTAGAATACTGCTATAATAAAACTAAGAAATTTGACTATTATTGACCAATTGGTATTATTCAAACAAATTTTAAAAGAAAGAGGTAGCACATGCTTTGTCAAAATTGTAAAATAAATGAATCTACCATTCATCTTTACACGAATGTGAATGGAAAACAACACCAAGTTGACCTCTGTCAAAATTGTTATCAAATCATGAAAACAGACCCAAACAATGCCTTGTTTCGTGGAATGACCAATATGAATAATCAAAACAACTTAGACCCTTTTGATGATTTCTTTAACAATCTAGGGAATTTTCAAAATCATCAAGAACCACAAACCCCTCCGACTCAATCTGGAGGTGGTTACGGCAATGGAGGTTACGGTTCCAATCAAGGTGGGAGTGCACGCCAGCAAGCTCCGCAACAGCCTAAAGGCCTCCTAGAAGAATTTGGTATCAATGTAACCGAATTTGCTCGGCGCGGTGAAATTGACCCTGTCATCGGTCGTGATGAGGAAATCGTCCGCGTCATTGAAATTCTCAACCGTCGAACAAAGAACAATCCAGTCCTCATCGGAGAGCCTGGTGTCGGTAAAACAGCAGTTGTCGAAGGCTTAGCTCAGAAAATTGTAGATGGAGATGTTCCACATAAACTCCAAGGCAAAGAAGTCATTCGTTTAGATGTCGTTAGTTTGGTTCAAGGGACTGGAATCCGTGGTCAATTTGAAGAGCGAATGCAAAAACTCATGAACGAAATTCGCTCTCGACAAGATGTTATATTATTCATTGATGAAATTCACGAAATTGTTGGAGCTGGTTCTGCTGGCGATGGAAATATGGATGCTGGAAATATCCTAAAACCAGCACTTGCTCGCGGTGAACTCCAATTAGTCGGTGCCACAACTCTCAATGAGTATCGCATTATCGAAAAAGATGCAGCACTGGAACGCCGGATGCAGCCAGTAAAAGTGGATGAACCAACGATTGAAGAAACCATTACTATTCTAAAAGGCATTCAAAAAAAATACGAAGACTATCATCACGTTAAATACACAGATGATGCTATTGAAGCGGCGGCTGTCTTGTCCAATCGTTATATCCAAGATCGCTTCTTGCCCGATAAGGCCATTGACTTGCTAGACGAAGCAGGTTCAAAGATGAATTTGACACTTAATTTTGTTGATCCCAAAGTTATTGATCAACGCTTGGTAGAAGCTGAAAACCTCAAGGCACAAGCTACTCGTGATGAAGATTTTGAAAAAGCTGCTTATTTCCGTGACCAAATTGCCAAATACAAAGAAATGCAGCAAAATAAAATGGCAGACCAAGATACACCTATCATCAGTGAAAAAACGATTGAGCATATCATTGAGCAAAAAACAAATATCCCAGTTGGTGACTTAAAAGAAAAGGAACAATCGCAATTAATTAGTCTGGCTGATGATTTGAAAGCTCATGTCATCGGTCAAGATGATGCCGTTGATAAAATTGCCAAAGCTATTCGCCGTAATCGTGTCGGACTTGGCTCTCCTAATCGACCAATTGGATCCTTCCTCTTTGTCGGACCAACCGGTGTCGGTAAAACAGAACTTTCTAAACAATTAGCGATTGAGCTCTTTGGCTCAGCTGACAGCATGATTCGCTTTGATATGAGTGAATATATGGAAAAACACAGCGTAGCCAAACTCGTTGGAGCACCTCCAGGCTATGTTGGCTACGAAGAAGCCGGACAATTGACAGAACGCGTACGCCGCAATCCTTATTCTCTCATTCTGCTTGACGAAGTAGAAAAAGCGCACCCAGATGTCATGCACATGTTCCTGCAAGTTCTTGACGATGGACGTCTGACAGACGGACAAGGGCGCACAGTTAGCTTTAAAGATACAATTATCATCATGACTTCAAACGCCGGTACTGGCAAAGTTGAAGCAAATGTTGGTTTTGGAGCAACACGCGAAGGACGGACTAACTCTGTTCTCGGTGAATTAGGCAACTTCTTCAGTCCAGAATTTATGAACCGCTTTGACGGTATTATCGAATTTAAGTCCCTTGATAAGGAAAATCTCCTAAAAATCGTAGACTTGATGATAAAAGATGTCAATGAACGACTTGCAACAAATGACATTCACCTAGACGTGACAGACAAAGTCAAGGAAAAATTAGTTGACTTGGGTTACGATCCGAAAATGGGAGCTCGTCCTCTGCGTCGGACAATCCAAGATCACATCGAAGACGCCATTACTGACTACTACCTTGAACACCCAAGTGAAAAAGAACTCAAGGCTGTCATGACAAGCAACGGTAAAATTGTCATCAAATCGGCTAAAAAAGCTGAAAATGAAGCCGACAAAGAAATCCAAAAACCAGCAGATAACAATGCTAATTAAACATGAAAGTCACTCCTTAGAAATCTAGGGAGTGATTTTTTAGTTACTGAACACTATATCTCAAAATTGTCTTTAGTTTCTCTGGAGCGGTGCGATTTTTATTGTTCAAATAAATTTCACGATGATATGCTGTGCAGCGTTTTAACCCATTTTCTTGACAGAAAGCATCCATTTTCGCGAAGGTTTGTGGTTCATCGTCCAATGGTCCTACATGAAGCATGGCAACGCTGCTTCCTTCGCTTATTCGTTCAAAGCGAATCTCATTATAAAATGGATTTGGCTTTTTCACTTTTACTTTTTCGAGAGCTGTTTCAACTATTTCATTTGTAATAAACTCTGGCTGAGCAATCATAATCGTATAAACCAAGTCGTCTTTTACCAAAGTCTCTGCTTCTGTTTGCTGCCAACTCCCTTCCAAAGGGTAAACGGTAAAATCAGTAAATTCTTGATGATGAGCAGTTTTTTTATACTCCATTTTAATCGCATAAGCGAGGGAATAAAGAGCAGAAACCCTTTCTGAAAAGTCAGCTTTATTTGGATTTCCTTGACTATTTAACATGATAAATGACTGCACAGGGTGTTCAATGACCACAGGAGTTTTTGGACCTTGATAAAGTTTTTTATCTAATTTTCTCCATTCATATTTCATTTGTTTGCTCCTTTCATTTTTCTATCATGAGTATAACAGAAGAAACTTGTCGCCTGGTGTCAACTTTTATATAAAAGTAAAATTTGTTTGAAGATTTTTCTTCTGTTTTCCCATATTTTATAATGATAAATTGCAATAAAAAGTGCAACGTTTACTCGTACTCATCCACTAGAGCTTCATAAGCAGTTCTGTAAGCTAAACATTTTCGTGGTCGGTGATTG
>OBXQ01000536.1_pt1 | contig 16526 bp, 13 predicted proteins | sample 1476641 | NCBI WGS metagenome assembly OBXQ01 (sample SAMEA2580174, study PRJEB22360) | human gut metagenome | biome: human gut; feature: human-associated habitat; material: faeces | place: Denmark | collected 2008/2010
GGGCGTTTCTATTGATTTTATCTACAACTCAACTGATTCCCATAATTATTATTATCTCTCGTTTGAGCAGGAGCAGCAGCCTGAAAGCGGGGGTTTTTTATTTTACACAGATTTGGTCAACGCAGAAGAAAAGACGTGGGAATTTCATTCTGTTATCATACCACAGATTGGGAGAGGATTCATCTGTTTTCCGGCGCGCCGACGGTGTGGCGGCAGCGCAATGGCCGTGAAGGTCGGGCTGGGACAAACGGAACGGTAAAATTCTACAGGATATAGCGGAAATATTTCATGGAAATAGACCCGGCAGCGTGGTATTCTGTTGGCGACGCTAACAAAACAGGAGACGACAGAATATGCTATATCCGAGAGAAAACCGCGCCAGGGCGGTCATGAACCTGGACGGAGAGTGGAGTTTTTGCCTGGACGACGGCACGGGCCTGACACGGCACTGGGAGCGGGAACCATTAAAAAATGCGGAGCACATCGCGGTTCCCGCTTCCTACAATGATCAGAAAGATAAGCGGGAGTACCGCAACCATTGCGGATGGGTATTTTACCAGCGCCAGGTCACTGTGCCGGCCTTTTACCGGGGCCAGCGCCTGTTTCTGCGCATGGACGCTGTGACAAACAACGCTATGGTATGGCTGGACGGCAGCCTGGTCTGCGAGCACAGAGGCGGTTTCCTGCCCTTTGAGGTGGAAATCACGGACCGCGTGCTTCCGGGGGAGGCCGCCCTTTTAACCATCGCCGCGGACAACCGGATCAGCCACAGCACGCTGCCGGTGGGAAATGAGGGAACCACCGCCTTTTTCGGTTCCGACAACCCCGGAGTGCCAAGCGTTGAGGCTGCAAAGAAGTGGAGAGGGCAGCAGAACGCCCCTAACTTTGATTTCTTCAACTACGCGGGGATCAACCGGCCGGTCAGGATCTATACCACCCCCCAGCGCTACATCCGGGATCTGGAACTGGTCCCCGGAGTGGACGGCAGCGACGGGCTTGTGCGTTACCGGGTAGAAACGGGTGGGGACAGATGCAGCCGCCAGCCCGGGAACGCCGAATACGGGGAGCAGGACGGGAACTGCGAAACCGTAAGTGGAGCGGGACAGACTGAGGAGCAGACCGGAAGCATTCAGATCGAGATACTGGACGCCCAGGGCTCCATGGTGGCCCGGGCCTTGGGCTCAAGCGGGGAGATCCGTATCCCCCGTGCCAGGCTCTGGCAGCCGCGGCCGGGAATCCCCTACCTGTATACAGCGCGGGTGACCTATGGCGAGGATGTTTACGAGCAGACCTTTGGCATCCGCACGGTGGAGGTGAAGGGAACCCGGTTTCTGATCAATGGGGAGCCGTTTTACTTTAAGGGCTTCGGCAAGCACGAGGATTCCGCCTTCCACGGCAGGGGCCTGGATTTCTGTCTGAATATCCGGGATTTGAGCCTGCTCGACTGGATACACGCCAACTCCTTCCGTACCAGCCATTACCCCTATGCGGAGGAGATGTACGAGCTCTGCGACAAGGAGGGAATCGTGATCATCGACGAGACCCCGGCTGTGGGGATCGGCGCCGGGGAAGCAGTAAATCCCTATGAGACGTTCCCGCTGAAGGAGTACCATGAGCAGGTCTTGGAAGAACTGATCCGGCGCGACAAAAATCACCCCAGCGTGGTAATGTGGTCTCTTGGAAATGAGCCGGACACCGAGCATTTCCCCCAGTCTGCGTACGATTACTGGCGCGCCCTCTATGATCTGGCCCATGATCTGGACCCCCAAAACCGTCCCGTGACCTTAGTCTGCTGTCAGAACGACTACACCCGGGACATTGTGACCAGAACCATGGACGTGGTCTGCCTGAACCGGTATTACGGATGGTACAATTTGTCCGGGGACCTGGATGCGGCCTGCTACGGATTGAATTTGGAGTTGGACTTCTGGGAGCTTCAGGGCAAGCCGGTGATGTTCACGGAATACGGCGCGGACACCATGTCCGGAGTGCACATGACCGTGCCGGAAATGTTCAGCGAAGAATTTCAGGCCGAGTACCTGGACCGCATAGACCGTGAGCTGGACAAACGCAGTTTTTTCATCGGGGAGCAGGTGTGGAATTTCGCGGACTATGCAACCATACAGGGCTGCATGCGGGTGGACGGCAACCGCAAGGGCGTGTTCACCAGGGACCGCAGACCCAAGCTGGCCGCGCATTTTTTGAGAAAACGCTGGGCGGATATTCCAAATTTCGGTTATAAGAATCCAGAGACAGCCGCCGATTGATTCGGGGCTGGGGATATGGTATAATAAGGAAACCCAACGCTTGTCACCAGCCGGGCGGCTGGCGGCAACGCACAAAAAAGGTGACAACCGCAAAACGCGTATAACAAAGGAGTGTAAAAATATGGAAGCTTTGATCAAAGTTCTGGATCGGGACGGCGGTGTGAAGGCCGCGGCTAAGGGAGAGGATCGGGCGGTACTGGCCTGGAAGGGCCAGTATGAGGAAGGCGACCGCATCGTTTTTCAGGTGCCGGAGACGGGCCGCTTCTACGTGATCCGGGTGGACGACACCATGGACGAGGCATTTGTGTACATGACCAGAGAGCAGTTGGTTTACGATATTCCTTTTGAGGAGAAAAAAGCCTCCTACAATCCCAAGGCATTCACCGGGGAGCGCCACTATCTGACCCTGCGCCGGGCTCATGACTATGAGATCGCCGTGTATAAGAACCTGGCGAAAAACGTGCTGGACCAGCACGGGGACCACGGTTGTTATCCCCACGCCTGCGCCAACGTGGAGACCAGAGGCGAGTCGGTGTTCGCGGCCCGCAACGCCATCGACGGTGTGGTTGCCAACGACTCCCACGGCCGCTGGCCCTATGAGTCCTGGGGGATCAACATGCAGGACGACGCGGAGCTGACCCTGGACTTCGGACGGGCCGTGGACTTCGACCGGATCGTCCTCTATACCAGAGCGGATTTCCCCCACGACAACTGGTGGGAACAGGTGACCTTCACCTTCTCCGACGGCTCTGTGGAGACCGTAAGCCTGGAAAAGAGCGCCGAACCCCACGTGATCCCCATGAAGAAGAGCGGCATCACCTGGCTCAAGTTCGGCCAGCTCATCAAGGCCGACGACCCGTCGCCCTTCCCGGCGTTGACGCAGATTGAGGTGTATGGGACGGAGGTACAGCGGTAGAGCGTTTTTAAACGGTTCTTGAGGCGGCCAACAGCCTGGAACATACGGTTGGTTAAAAGCAGCGGAAAGCAGCGGCAGCGGTTTTGCGCTGCTTTTGGCATCCAATGTCCGGAAATAAAGCTTGACAGCGCGGGGGAATTGCCGATATAATTAATATGAATAGTAATATGATTAGAAATGGGGTGTAACAAAATGGCAAAGATGACATTAAAGGAACAGGTCTATAATCAGATTTTCGACGACATCGCTCAGGGAAAGTATCAGGCCAATGATATTTTAACAGAGAGCAAATTGATGGAAAAGTATCAGGTCAGCAAATCGCCGGTGCGGGAGGCGCTGATCGAGCTGTGCAAGGACGAGGTGATCCACAGCCTGCCGCGTCTGGGCTATCAGGTGGTGCTGATCACGCTGAAGGAGGTGCTGGATATTCTGGAATACCGCACCGACATCGAGATCAGCGGGCTGCGCAGGGGATTTGCCGCCATGACCGATCAGGACATAGAGGACCTTGTCAACATAGCGCCGAAGGAAGGGGAGGAGTCTCACGCTCCGAATTGGGACCGCAATTACGTGTTCCATCTCAGGCTGTATCAGATCAATGGAAACGAGTACGGCTACCGCGAACTGCAGAAAACCATCAAGCAGAGTTCCCGGTACGTTTCCCAGTATTTTCAGTCCGCCTGGAAAAAGGGCAGTGCGTACACCAGCACGTACCACAAAGATATTGTGGCCTGCCTGAAGGCGCGGGACCTGGAAGGGGCGTGCCGTATGCTGGAAACGGATATCGTATCAATTAAAGATGAAATACAGAGGATGCACGATTTCTGATCGTGGCATCCGACACACACAGGAATCAGACCGTCCGGAGATTTAACCATTTCCGGGCGGTTTGTTTGTTGCAGTTTAAATGCTGAAATTATCGTGCATTCTGCTGTGAAAATAAGAAAATTATCAAAAAAACATGTGAAAAAGTTATTGACAAATAAATATTACTTGTGTATATTATAAATATCTTATTACTAATCATATTACAAATAATATTTTAGGAGGGGCCAATGTGAATAAGCGGGAGCGAGTGGTTGCAGCCATCAGGGGGGAGAGGGTGGATTGTGTGCCGTCCGGGTTTTCCATCCATTTTCCCGAGGGCTGCAAGGAGGGGCAGGCGGCTGTGAACGCCCACCTGAGATTCTTTCAGGAGACGGACACGGATATCATTAAAATCATGAATGAGAATCTGGTTCCCTACATGGGGGAGATTGAGAAGCCGGAAGACTTTCGGAAGTATCGGATTCTGGGGCCGGAAGAAGCGTTTATTACGGATCAGGTCCGGCTGACCAGGGAGATTTTGAGCGGCGCTGATCCGGAAGCATTTTCTCTGGGGACACTGCGAGGAATTACGCCGTCCATGATTCATCCGCTCATGGCGGCTGGGATGGATTATGAGAAAGCGCGGTTGTTCGTGCGGGACAGCCTGCGGGAGAACCCCGAGCCGGTTCTGGAGGCGGCCCAGCGGGTGGCGGACGGCCTTTGCCACCTCGCGAGAGGCTATCGCGAGGCTGGTGTCGACGGAATCTATTACGCCGCGCTGGGCGGGGAGGCAGATATCTTCACAGACGAGGAATTTGAGCGGTGGGTAAAGCCCTTTGACCTCCAGGTGATGCGGGCCATCCGCGAGTCCGGGGCCTACTGCTTCCTGCACATCTGCAAGGCGCACCTGAATATGGAGCGTTACCGCGGTTATACGCCTTATGCGGATGTGGTGAACTGGGGTGTTTACGAAGCTCCGTATCCGTTAACGCGGGGAAGGGAGCTGTTCGGGGGCACTACCATTATGGGCGGCCTTGCGAACCAGGAAGGGGTTATCACGGACGGAACGGAGGAGGAGATCAGGGCGGAGGTGAGCCGGATTATCCGGGAAGTTGGGAGAGAAGGATTTATTTTGGGCGCGGATTGTACATTGCCGGGAGAAATCGGCTATGAGCGGATCAGAACAGCGGCGGAGGCCGCAAGGAGGGTAAAGCAATGAAAAAAAGTATGGCGTTTCTTATGGCAGCAATGACAGCGGTATCTCTGGCGGGGTGTGCCGGAGGAACTCCTGCGGACAAGCCGGCTGAGGGGAGCACGGCGGCGTCTCAGTCAGCGGACAAGGAGCAGGAGAGCGGTCAGAAGGTTTATCCGAAGGGGACCATCACCATCTACGGCACCGGATCCCCCCAGTACCGCCAACAGTATTTTGAAACCTGGCTGGAGAATCACCGGGACATCGCGCCCGAGGTGTCCGTGGAATGCGTACAGACGGAGAGTATGGCCGACTCCAGAGAGAAGATCACCATGACCGCGCTTTCAGGCGCACTGGAGGATCTGCCCGAGGCGGCGGTGATCGACGCGGTAAACGTGATGGATCTGGCAAATGCCGGACTGCTCCTGGATGAGACGGAATTCTTGTCTCCGCTGGCGGATCAGATGGTGTCCGGCGCGTTGAACGACGGCACCGTGGGCGGGAAGATTTACGGACTTCCGGATTCCGTGCGCCCTCAGGTCCTGTTTTACAACCAGGAGATTTTCGACCGGTACGAGATCGATCCGTCCATGATGTCCACCATGGACGGATACGCCGAGGCGGGACGGCTGCTGAAGGAAAAGAGCGGCGGAGAGGTTTATTTATCCTACATCGATCCGGGCGCAAATACCTGGCGCTATTGGGGGAGAAGGGGACTGATGCCGCAGGCGGGGGCCAGAATCTGGGACGATCAGGGAAATGTGGTGATCGGAGAGGACGAGGGGACGAAGCTGGCTCTGGGACTTTTGGATACCCTGAATCAGGAAGGACTTCTTTTAAAGTCCGCGATTATGCAGCCCGCGCTCTACGATGCGATCAACAACCAGCAGGTCGCCACCTTTTACATTGGGGCCTTCTGGGACCAGTTCCTGCGTCAGAACTGCCAGGCTACCGCGGGACAGTGGCGCGTTATGGCGGCTCCGGAATTTGAAGAGGTGAAAAAGGCGGGAGCGCCCGTCTCCCAGTACACGGTTTTGCTGGACAAAGGAGACAATGTCTACCGCGAGCTGTTCGAGCAGATGTGGTATGATTACACGTTCGACGCCCAGTCCAAGGAAGCCTACGTGAACTCGATGGAAGAGCAGAACGCGCCGTACTCCAACCCGGTTTCTTTGGATCTTTTGGAGGATGCATTCTGGAAAGCGCCATCGGATTTTTACGGCGGACAGTCCTTCCGTGAGATGGAGGGCAAATGCCTGGCCAATGGAGCCGAAAACCTGGCCGTGACGCCCCAGGATGCGGAGGCGGATGTGATTATTTCCGCAGAGCTTGAGACCTATGTGGCCGGAAAGCAGACCATGGAGGAGGCGATCCGGAATATGGATAAGAACCTGAAGGCCAAGATTTCAAAAGCTGAGATCACACAGTAGCGCGGTCCGTCAAACGACCGGAGGGGATTGGAGTCCGATCCCCTCCGGATGAAGGGGTGAAATGATGAAGACATTGAAAAAATACAGGGCTCCTTACCTGTTCATCCTGCCGTTTTTTATTCTGTTTTTTGTGTTTCAGCTGATTCCCACCATCTGGACGGTTTATATTAGTTTTACCGAGTGGAAGGGGATCGGGGATCCCCAGCCCTGTGGGGTCAGCAATTACAGGAAAATGATGGTGGACAGCATGTTCTGGGAATCTCTGGGAAATACCGTAATTTACTGGATCGCAGGCCTTGTTCTGATCATGGGGCTTTCCGTCCTGATCGCCACGCTGTTAAACAGTCCGCTTGTCAAAGGCAGGGCGTTTTTCAGGACAGCGGCATTTCTGCCAAACATCTGCGCGGCCATCGCTATGGGACTGATTTTCCGCATGCTGTTCGAGGAAAATGTAGGGTTGGTCAATGAGATTCTGGTGTCCCTTGGCGCTGAGCGGGTGCCCTGGCTGACCAGCACGGAGTTTTCCAAGATACCGGTGGTGTTTCTGACGGCCTGGCGGTATACTCCGTGGTTTACCATGATTGTTCTCTCAGGCCTTCTCAACATTTCACCGGATTATTACGAGGCGGCTACGGTGGACGGGGCCAACGCGGTGCAGAAATTTGTTTACATCACGCTGCCGTCCCTGGGAAACATTCTGTTTTTCTGCTCCATCACCGTGACCGTGGACATGTGGAAGATGTTCAATGAATCCTATATCCTTCCAGGGCCTGGAACGTCGAACACGTCGCTGTTCCAGTATATGTACCAGTCGGGTTTCAATGTGTTTAACATGGGGTACGCCTCGGCCATCGGCGTGATCCTGATTATGATTCTGACGGTTCTATCCGCTGTGCAGTTTGCGGCGAAACGCCGTCAGGGAGAACTGTAGGAGGGAAGCATGGGACAGAAAAAGAAGAAATTAATCGCATCTACCGCTCTTCACGGAGCGCTTCTGGCGGTGGTGGCCGTAAGCGTATTCCCCATTCTCTGGATGTGCCTGATCTCTGTCAAAAGCACCTCCGAGAGCCTGACCGGCTTTCATTCCCTGTGGGTGAGCGATCCCACCCTGGACAATTTTAAGCGGTTGTTCCAGATGATTCCGGTGGCGCAGAACACATTCAATAGCGTTTTCACCACGCTTGTGGGAACGGCCTCATCCCTGTTCTTCTGCGCGCTGGCGGGATTTGCCTTCGCCAAGTATCGGTTTCCGGGAAGAAACCTGCTGTTTTATTCGGTGATCGCCACTATGCTGGTGCCTCCGGAGGTTGGGGCGGTACCGCTGTTTATAATCATGAAAAAATTAAATCTGATCAACAGCCTCTGGTCCCTGATCATTCCAAGAATCGCCACCGCGGTGGGAATCTTCTACATGAATCAGTATATTTCCGACGTCCCGGACGAACTGGTGGAGGCGGCCAGAATCGACGGCTGTGGGGATTTCAAAATATTTACCAAGGTGATTCTGCCCGTAATCAAGCCCGCGATGGCTTCCTGGGCCTCCGTCACCCTGATCGCCAGATGGAATGACTTTTTCTGGCCCTTATTATATCTGAGAAAACAGGCCAAATACACGCTGATGGTGACCATATCGCTGCTGCCTGTCAGCGAGGGATTATCCACGCCCTGGCCCGTGATACTGGCCGGGACCACGTTAGTGATTATCCCGATTATCGTCATGTACCTGCTGCTTCAGACCATGCAGAAGGGCGGCTCCTTCGCGGGAGCGGTGAAAGGTTGAGAAAAGGAGAGAACGATGTTTGAAATGATCAATAACCGACAGGTGATATTTGGCGCAGGGGAGGTCAAACGGATTCCCAAGCTGCTGGCCTGGTACGGGTGTAAGAAGGTATTTCTGGCTGTCTACGATAAAAATGCTCCGGTGTGTGGGAGAATTGTAAAAGATTTGGAAAAAGAAGGGATTGGCAGTCTGATTTTCGACCGGATCTGCGGGGAGCCGGATACCCGGTTGTTGAATGAAGGGCGGGATCTGTTCCTCAGCGAGGGCTGCGATTGTACCGTAGCCGTGGGGGGAGGAAGCGTTCTGGACGCAGCCAAGGCCATCGGTATGCTGGCTGTCAATGGAGGAACGGCGGAGGAGTACCAGATGGAAGGGCGGGAGGTAACGGCCCCGCCGCCTTTGATGATCGCCGTGCCAACCACATCGGGGACCGGATCGGAGGCAACCAAAGTCAGCGTGGTGCTCAACAGCACCAACGGGCTGAAAAAAAGCATGTACCACACGACTATGATCGCCGATACCGTGATTCTGGACCCGGAGCTGACGGTTGGGCTTCCAAAGTCTGTGACCGCAGCCACCGGCATGGACGCCTTAAGCCACGCGGTGGAGTCCTATGTCTCCCTGAACGCCAGTCCGCTGACGGAACTATACGGCCTGAAGGCAGTGGAACTGATCGCAGGCAGCCTGGAGCGGGCCTGCAGCCATCCGGAAGATTTGAAGGCAAGAGGAGACATGATGCTGGCCAGTTACTTAGGAGGCTGCGCCATTACAGCGGGGATCGGAATCGCCCACATCATGGCCCAGCCTCTTGGCGCGGTCTATAAAATCCCTCACGGGGATGCCTGTTCCGTTTTTCTTCCGGTGTCAATGGAACTGAATCTGTCCTATGCCGCCGGAAAATATGAGAAAATTGCCAAAGCGCTTGGAGCGGCCGGGGAGGACCTTACCGAGGAGGAAAATGCCCGCCGCGGCATCGCCCGGATCCGGGAGCTGCGAAGAAGAATCGGAGCTCCGGAATCGCTCTCACCGTATATAACGGAAAAACCTGATATGGCGGAGCTGATCTCCACGATCATGCGGACCACCGGCCATATCACCTGCAACCCCAGGCCGGTGGACGAGGCGTTGATGGCGGAGGCGTTTGAGCGGGCCATCAGTTACTGATCACCTGATTGACGATTTTCATGTAATCCTTGGGGTTCTGGACGTCCAGGGCGAGCCGGAGATATCCGCCCTGCTCCTGGAAGCTGCGCACGAGACTGCTCTGGGCCCGGAACTGGCTGGTGAGGTCCTCGCATCTGCCGTCGGAATGGAGGAGATTCACCGTCCCGTGGCAGTCGTTCACCGTTTTCAGAAAATCGTTGATATTTAAGATGGTTACTTTGAACATTTAATTTCCCCCTTCCGAATGAGTATCTGAATATGAAAAAAGCCGCTGGGCGACCGGCGGCTTTTTGCGCATTTGTGATATTCTGACTGTCGCCCGTCTTTCTGATTTCATTATAGGCGCAATCTTTAAAAAGAACTATCTTATTCCTGCCCGTGCATATCGCGATCCTGCCATTTGCGGCGATACTCCGAGGGAGTGCAATCCATCTGTTCTTTGAAGATTTTTCCGAAATTACTGCTGTTTCCAAGGCCACAGGCGTGGGCGATGAAGGTAAGGCTTTCCTGACTTTCTGCCAGCAGATGGCAGGCGGTCTGCAAACGGTAGCTCCTTAAATACTCCGCTGGCGTGGTGTGCAGACAGTCGTGAAAGACGCGGTAGCACTCTCGCTCACTGATGTAGGCGGAGGCGGCGATCCGGGCCACCGGCAGTTTTTCGCTGAAATGCTCGTGGATATAGATCATCATGGCTTTGATCTGATCATTGGCCTTGTCGTGTCCCGCTTTCTCCCGCAGCATGGGTTCTGCCAGGGGAAGCAGGTCCGACCAGATCGCGGACAGGGCGCCGCGCAGCCGGATCTCGTAGGCGTATTCGCTGTCGGAAATCTGGAAGGACCTGCGCAGGGCTTCCAGGACGGGTCCGTGCTCCGGCACATCGGGGGACAGGGGAATGGCCTCGAGCTGCGAGGACGTGACGATGGGGGCCACATATTTCTGCTCGATCCGGCTTCCCTGACGGCCGCCCACAAGCGACGGGTCGAAAATGTGCAGCAGTTGTGCCACGGGACGGCCTTTTTCGTGTATTTTCGTCATGTGGAGCACATTGGAGTTGATAAGTCCCCCGGAACCGGCCGGGAATACCAGCACGCCGCCCGGAGTGTAATACTCCAGAGAACCGCTCTCCATATAAAACAGCTCCACTTCCTTGTGCCAATGCCAGGGGATGAAGCCTTCAAGACACTGGTCCAGCTCGGCGCAGGAGGAAATGTAGGGAAAATCCGGGGAGAAATCCGGCAGCAGCTCCTCCTTGCTCTCGTTGCGGTATTCAATGTGATGAACCTTTTTGCGCATCCCGGCACCTCCTTTGGATTCATTTTATCACATTGGGGGCAGGCTGCACAGGGGGAACAGGGCAGTTTTGGAGTTCGTCAGTCTGCCAGCCAGGTCTGTCCCGGCGCTAACGCCTGGGTGAAGATCCGGCTCCGGTCGCGGTCGTACTTGGCCTGGTGGTATTTAAACAGCATCTGGCCGTCGGGCAGCTGGCCAAGGATTTCGATCTTTCCGGTCACATGGCTCATCACGTAGCGCACGCATTTGCCGGGGCCGTTCTGGAACTGCTTGGCCTCCTCCACGATCCGGTAGCCCTCGGTCAGGGGAACTTGGAAGTGTCCGCCTACGCCGGACACAGGACGGCACTGGAAAATGTAATAGGGTGCGATGCCCCACCGGGTCAATCCCTTGAGCAGTTCTCCCATGGTTCTGCCGTCGTCGTTGACGCCTTTTAACAGTACGGTCTGGTTTTTTAAGACTACGCCTGCATTTAACAGGGCATCCACCGCTTTTTTTGCTTCACCGGTCAGCTCGGCCGGATGGTTGAACTGGGTCACCACATAGATTTTTTTACGTTGGGAATAGGTTTGCAGAGTTTCAAGAAGCTCGGGGTCGTCGTAGATCCGGGCGGGGAGCACAACCGGCGTTCTGGTTCCGAAACGGATCAGGTCCAGATGTTCGATATCGCTGAACAGTTCCAGATAGCGGCGGATCACCGCATTGCTGTTTAAGAAGGCGTCGCCGCCGGAAATGAGCGCGTTGCTGATTTCCGCGTGCTGCCGGATGTAATCGGCCATCTCCGCCACGTTATCGGCGGTCTCGTCGTCGGAGATCCCCACCAGGCGTTTTCGGAAACAGTGACGGCAGTACATGGCGCAGCGGTGGGTGGACAGGATCAGCACCGTCTCATTGTACTTGTGCTGCAAACCTGGTAAGATCGTGTTGTCCGCTTCCCCGCTGGTGTCGAACTTGCCGGTCATATCGTTTTCCTCGATGGACGGTATGCACATCCGGCGGATGGGGTCTTTGGGATCATCCCAGTTGATTAACGACAGGTAGTAGCGCGTGATGGTCATGGGGAAATGCTCCAGTATGGCCTCCAGGCGTGACGTTTCTTCGTCGCTCAGCTTTAGGTACCCCCTCAGTTCCTCAGCTTTTGTGATATTGGACCGTAATTCTTCTCTCCAATTCATTCGATCACCCCTCTTCAATTTTTATGGGGTTAGTATATCAGACGGATGATAGGGGGATGTGAACAAAATCTTAAAAAAGAGTAAAATTGTGGGTAGGGGAGCAGGGGGGATGCATCCGTTCGTGAGAGCCAGGCGGGCGGGGGCCCGGGTTCCGGTTTCCGCGGTTCGCGCGGCTAAGGCGCAAGGGGCGCGAAAAGGGGGGACAGGGCTCCGTACTACGGGCGCAGGCTTGATGCCTGCTCCCTCCGGCTCCGCTTGCTCCGGGCTTTGTAAGCCCTGCGCAATCCCCCCTTTTCACACCCCTTCCGCCTAAGCCGCGCTGAACCGCTCCAATAGTCACCCGGGCCCCCGCCCGCCTGGCTCTCACCCGCTACGGGTTGGAGAGGGGACGCCTGGGCATTCATATTCTGTGATGGGGGAGACGGGGGGAGTATCGCGGGGAAGGGGTTAGTCCTCGCCGGGTTTTACTAAATGTGCCTGCATATACTCCCGCGGCGAAATACCTTCCACCTTTTTAAACACCTTGCTGAAGTAGAAGGCGCTCTCGAAGCCAAGTTGGTCGGCTACCTCGTAGATTTTCATGTCCTGTTCCAGGAGGAGGGTTTTGGCGCGGGCTACCTTTTTCTGGGTGATGTACTCGGAGAAGCCGATGTTGCAGGTCTTTTTAAACAGGGCGCTTAGGTAGTTGGGGCTGAGGCCAAAGACGGCGGCCACCTCGTTTAGGGGAAGGCGGTCTTCGATGTGGCTGTTGATGTATTTTTGGACGTTGGTTACCACGTGGTCCTTGTAGGTTTTGCGGCGGCTTTTTAAGACCTGGCAGAGGCCGTCGCGCAGGACGGTGAGCCATTCCTCCACCTGCTCTACGTTGTTCATGCGGTAGATGGAACGGTAGCCGTCGCCGTAGGAGGCGAAGATCTGGCTTAGGGTCTGACTGCCGTCGGGGAGCAGGGAGAGAGCCAGGTAGAGGATGTTGCAGGCGCCGTCCACTGCCTGAAGGTAGCGCATGGGCTGCTGGGCGAAGAGCTCCGTGATCTGGGTCAGGGTGCTGTAAAGCACGTCGGTGTCGAACTCCTCAAATGCCCTGGTCAGGTCGTTTCTGAACAGGGAGATATTGAAGGAGTTGCGGAAGGAGTCGCCGGTCAGATCGGAGATGGTGGCCACCGGTTTTGTGCGGCAGGACAGGGCGAAGGCCTGGCGGGCTTCCTGGTAGGATTCGTTTATGCGGGACGGCTGGCTGACGCAGGAGCCAAGGCCCGCGGTGATCCGGACGTTAAAATAGTTGTTTACCATGCGGCAGACGTTGTCCCAGGCCTCGGACAGAACCTCCGGCGCGGCTAGGGACTCGTCCTTTGTGTGGAATATTACGGCAAAATGCTTCATGTCCAGGCTGACCACGTGGCAGGGCAGATGCTTGCCCAGGATTTCCCGGATCATCTGCAGGCTGCTGGAATAGAGGTTGATCTGCTGGCTGTCGTTCATCTGGTCTGTGGCATCGCTGTGGATCTCGCCGTGGGCCGCCAGATAGAGGGAGTCGGAGAAATCCAGCCGAAGGTCCCGGGACTGGATGGTGAACTGCTCTTCGCTGTCGAACAGGTTGTGCAGCAGGCGTATGAAAAATTTGTCGTGATAGCCCTGGAGGGTGGGGCGGTCCTCGCCGCCCTTTTTGCGGTAAGCCTGGCTGGCCCGGTATTCCTCCAGGCGCTCTAAGGCCCTGCGGACCGAGGCGGTCAGAGAGTCCGGGGTGAGCTCCAGCTTGATCAGATAATCCACGGCCTGGTAGTTCATGGCCTGTTTGATGAGCTGGAATTCTTCGTAGCTGGTGAGAAAGATGAACAGCGGAATCTGCCCGTAGGTCTCCCGGCAGGCTTTCGCAAGCTCCAGCCCGTTCATCTTTGGCATCTTGATGTCCGTGATCACGATCTCCGGGGAATATTCCTCGATCAGTTTCAGCGCAGCCTCCCCGTTCATGGCCGTGCCGCAGATTTCGACCCCTAAGTCCGCCCAGTTTATCATGGATTTGATGCCGATCTGCACCAAAGGCTCGTCGTCAACTATTAGTAGCTTAATCATCTGCAAAATCCCCCTTAAAGTTCGTTTAACCGGTATGGAAGCGTGATGGTCATGGTGGTATATTGCCCCTCCACGCTGTCAATGGAGATGCCGTAATCCTCCCCGAAGTCGTAGCGGATGCGCTGGTTTACGTTGTGGATACCCACCTGGCGGAAAAAGTCCGCGCCGGGGGCGGATTGTGCGGAGAGCACTTTTTCAATCTGTTCCCGGCTCATGCCTACGCCGTTGTCTGTGACGGAAATCTGTAAAACCGTGCCGAGGTCCGACTGTACGCGCTGGGCGGACAGCAGGATATGCCCGGCGCAGCCTTTGGGTTCGATGCCGTGGAACAGGGCGTTCTCGATAATGGGCTGGAGGGTGAAGCGGTGGATCAGGCAGCGGTAGAGTTCTTCGGACCCGATCTGGCAGTCCAGGGTGATGCTGCCGCCGTAACGGTACTGCTGGATCAGGAAATAGTCCTTCACCAGGTCCAGCTCCTCCTTTAACGGAATCTGGGCTGCGGTGCCCTTGGACACATTTTTCATCAGCCGGGCCAGGGAGGTGATCATCTCCGCGATGCCCGTGGCGTTCTGGATGGTGGCCATCCATTTGATGGAGTTTAAGGTGTTATAGAGGAAGTGGGGGTTGATCTGGCTCTGGAGGATCTGGTATTCCAGGTCCTTTTTCTGGCGCTCGTCGTCCACCCGCTTGTCCATCAGGGTCACTACATTTTCCGACATTCCGTTGATGCCCCGGCCGATGATGCCGAACTCGTCCGGCCCCTCGATCTCCTCCATCCGGGAGAAATCGCCTCTGGCAATGTCGTCGATCTTGCCGCACAGCCGCTTCACCGGGCGGCCGATCGCCTTGTTCAGGGTCAGGGCCAGCCCCGCGCCCATGCACAGAATGATAAGGGTGATAAAACCGATGATCAAAAGGTATACCTGCCGCTGGGCAAAGAAGGCCGACTCGGACAAAATGTTGGAGATGGTCCACCCCTCCACGCCCAGAGGGCAGGTCACCAGAAACCGGCTGGAGCCGTTGGCCATGCGGATTTTCTGCACCTGGGTATCCGGGTTGTTGGCGCTGCCGTCTACCCGGGAAAGGACCGTGTACTCCGGTATGCCCTCCCGGAAGCTGCCGTCCTCCAGCACATAGGACCGGGAGCCGATGGTCACGTAGAGGAGGCTGTCCGGCGGCTGGGGATAGGAGCGGAGGCTGTCGGTGATCAGCCTGGCGGACACGGAACAATAGGACCAGCCGATGACCTGATCGCTGTAGGGGCTGTTGATGGGGCGGATCAGAGGAATGGTGGGCTCGGGGTCCACCAGGGAAAAGGGGTCGCTGTGAAAGCCGTCCCAAAGATAATCCGGCGCGGCGCACATTTCCTCAAAGTAGGAGGCGCGGGCCACGGTCCCGGCCGCGTCCGGCGTCCCCGCGGCGGCCAGATCGGAGACCAACAGGTAGTTGCGCCGGTTGACCGGGGAAATGATGACCCGGGTGATATACTCCGAGGCTCTGGGCGTGTTGCGGTACTCCTCCTTTAAGCGGGTGTAGGTGGAAATGGCCGTGATCCGCAGGGGGGAATCACCGGAGGAGATGGAAGGCATCCGGGTCCGGTCCTTAAAGGCTTCCAGATAATGGGAAATCTCTCCGTTGTTGCTGCACCACCGGCTGAGGGCGGTGAAATTGTTCATGGTATCCTCCACATTGTGGCAGACCATCTGCAGATTGTATTCCGCCGACTGGATCTGGTTTCGCCGCAGAAAGGACTGGAACACGGTAAAGCAGATGGTGACGGTGATGACGGCAAGCGCCAGCATGGCCGCCGCCGTGTAGGTGATGATGCGCCCCCGTATGGTTTTAAAAGGAAGAAGTTTTTCCATAGACCCGCCCCCATTCTCTCAGTAAAAATCCATAGCATTTGTATGTTCAGTAGGTCTGCGCACTTGCTGCGCTGACCGTATGAAAACCTATGCTTGCAGGCCAAAATCCCATCGACGAAGTCGATTTTAAATGGATTTTGGCTCGTATCTGTGAAGGTACTGAACAGATACGTTCACTATATAAAATAAGAGGTCTTTTGTCAAATGTCAATAAAGAACAGGCGGTATTTTTCCGGTTGTTCTGTCTATATTGAATACAATCTGTAAATTTTACCGCTTCCGGATAAAAAAATACATTGTAATGGGAGAAGGGAGCGGGGGGAAGCGGGCCAGACCGAAAAAGTGAATCTTTTTTGCGGATTTTTCCATTCAAGAAAGGCCGGGGGTACGCTATACTATAGCCATGACAGAAAACAACACCTAAAAAGGATGAGATCAGTTAAGAGGAGGAAACAGGAATGATGAAGAAACGTTTACTGAGTTTGGCTTTGGCGGCGGTTATGGCGGGAAGCCTGACAGCCTGCGGCGGCGCTTCCACGCCGGCGGGAGGCGACACCAGCGCGGCGGGGA
>OBXQ01000540.1_pt1 | contig 16446 bp, 14 predicted proteins | sample 1476641 | NCBI WGS metagenome assembly OBXQ01 (sample SAMEA2580174, study PRJEB22360) | human gut metagenome | biome: human gut; feature: human-associated habitat; material: faeces | place: Denmark | collected 2008/2010
CAACATGGCCAAGTGTTACCGGTCTTTGGAGCGCTTTTGACTGTACGGAACCCGGTTTGACTCGCGCGTGACCGTATCGTGGTGCTTAAAGAATTCCGAGGCCGCGCAGCACCCACCAGATCAGGCCGATACCCACGACAGTTCCCACAATGGACAGCGTGGTTCTGACTCCAGCGCCGAGCAGCTTGCCTAGCATGGACCCGATGGACGCGACGAGCGCGATCACGAACACCCACATGAGGATTTCGTTCGACCAGATCAGATCCCACACGCTCCAGAACGCGTTTGTGAGCGCCTGCCAGGATCCTTCAGCTCCGTCACGACCGTTCATCGTGCCATACTCCATTCACATTCATCCACTACCAGCGTGCCCGTGCGGGCTAGATTCTCTAGTTGCGGCTGGAGGCTGCGGTCAAGGCGGCAGGACACAAACCTGACACCATTTAGAGCCTCCACGTCTACTCTCGCTGTTAAGGCTGTGCAAGGGGCTCGGCGTTGAACGTGCAGCCTTCCATCTGGATACGTCCGGCGGCTTCAAGGTCGGTCAAGTAGTCCTCGTCGGCAATGTTGAACCTGGTGCCGGAGAACGTGGAACCATCCAGCGTGACATGTTCAAGCGTGCTGCGGGAGAAATTGCAGTAGGTGAATGAGCAGTCGGTCATGCGGGTTGTGTTCAAGTTGGCGTGGTTGAACGGCGTGTTGGTGAATGTGCAGCCGGTGATGGTGGTGTTATTCATGTTGGTGTAGTTGAAGTTTGACGCGATGAATGTGCAGCCGGTCATGGTGGTGTTGGTCAGGTCGGCGGAGTGGAGCCAGGAGTCCTCGAACACATTGCCGTTGAGGTGAGAGTCCGTGACCGTGGAGCTGATGAAGTGTGTGTTCTCGAAATTAACGCCGGTGACGATCAGGTTGTCGGCCTGGAGAGCGTGGGCATCAACGCTAGTGAAAATACTCTTGTTCAGGGCGACGTTGGTGAGTTGGCTTTTCGTCAGGCTCGTGTGCGCGACGTAGGCGTTATTGGCGGTCAGGTCGGCGGCGGTGGAGTTGCAGATGAAACTGTCGTGGATATAGACCTTGTTGAACGTTGACCCCTCGACGTGGGTGTTGTTGGTGCTGAATTCACGGAGCTCAACTTCAGTGAGGGTGGCGTCGTGGAGATTAATGTCGCCGGTGACGTTCATGACCGACTGGTGGTCGATGTCGAGGTCGTGGTAGTGGCCGCTGATGTCCTTGTTACGGATGTCAGTGCTGGTGTTGTTTACTGGGTCGGGGAGCGCGGCGTGGGTCTTATTGTCGAACTGACCGCCCTGGGGTGAACCGGCGGGCTTGCGAGGTTGGAATGTGCTCATGCGGGACTTAGTTGCGGCTGAAAGTCGCCCAGCACATTCAAGGTACAGCCCCAGAGATTTTTGTTCGCTTTCCACCCGCATGTTGCTGGTCGGGCGTGGGGTCAGCTTGAGCGCGAACACTCACCTCATCACCGCGCTTGAGTGGAGCGGAGCGAAAGTTGCGTAGGATAACGCCCGAACGGTCGCAGGTGTGTGACAGGTTACGGTTCGGGCTGTGCTGTGCGGGTTGGCGACACCCCAGGAAACCATATATAGCCGTGTATCAATATGGTTGAAAGGCGTTTTTCGCAGGTGGGGGACAAAACGGCTTAAATGGGCGGAAAAGCCCGCGATTACGTTTAGTAAAAAGTCAGGTATTGCACGTAGATTGCACGAAAACGCTCAACCTTCTGATTGACCCCGACTTTTCGTTGATATTCCGCCACAGCAATTTGTACCCCGGGTGGGATTCGAACCCACAACAAGCCGGGTTTGAGCCGACCGCCTCTGCCAATTGGGCTACCAGGGCACACGCGAACGTGCTCATCAAGGATAAGATATTTATTGATCAGACACCAATTGAAGGAATTTCAGATGAGCACAGACGAAAACAAGCCGCGAAAAGTGTTAGTAGCTGAAGACGAATCCCTGATCCGCCTTGATATTGTCGAGACGCTGACCGCAGCAGGTTTCGACGTCGTCGCAGAGGCAAGTGACGGAGAAGAGGCTGTTCGGCTGGCACTGGAGCCCGACAACGAGGATGACACTCCTGATCTGTGTGTGATGGATGTCAAGATGCCCAAAATGGATGGCATCACAGCTGCAGAGAAGATTCTGCGAGAGCTCTCCTGCGCTGTTGTCATGCTGACTGCCTTTTCACAAAAAGAACTGGTCGAACGTGCGCGCGACGCAGGAGCTATGGCGTACGTCGTGAAGCCTTTCAGCCCTGCCGACCTGATTCCCGCAGTTGAAATCGCCCTGTCCCGTCACCGTGAAATCGAGTCACTGGAAGAAGAAATCTCCGACATGTCGGAGCGTTTCGAGACGCGCAAGCGCGTTGACCGCGCCAAGGGACTCCTGATGGAAAAGATGGACATGACTGAGCCTGAGGCGTTCCGATGGATCCAGAAGACGTCCATGGATCGTCGCCTGTCCATGCGTGAGGTCGCAGACGCAGTGATCGATCAGGTGGATGACTGAGACTGCTTGAGATATGTGTATGCGGGTCTTGCACGAAGTTGCAAGACCCGCATTGTTGAGTGAGAGTCGCGCTCAATCAGTCGAGACGCTCTTCGCCGTCGACGTTGCTTTCAATGCGCTCCTTCTTGAGGTCTTCTGACACGGTCTGCGTGTCCTGAACGGTTTGCGTCTCGAGTGACACGCGCTCAACAGGCACGCTCTCCTTGGAGACAACGACACGGTCCTCATGCAGGGTCACGGAAGCAGCACCCTCGGAGATGTCCTGGCCATCCAGGTTCTTTGCCTCTTCCTCACTGATGGGGGTGCGAACCACACGTACTTCCTCGCGCTCGACGGGAACCTCGACAGTCTCGGTTTCGGTGACGACCGTCTTGCGGAGCTGAGCTTCACCAGTCGCGACGCGTTCCTTGGCAACGTTGAGCTGTTCTTCGGAACGAATGATTTCGCCTTGGTCTGCTTCGTCGTGGATCGGCTCCTGGTCAGCCAGGTGACGAGCCTCAGCGGCGCGATCCTCCTCGTGAACTTCCTCGTCTGCCACAGGCGCAACGGGGGCGGCGGCAGGAACGTCTGATTCCGGTGCAGTGCGCGGAGCTTGGTCCTCGATCGGTGCTGCACCATCGGCCAGAGAACCGACACCGTAGTGGCGGTACAGTGTGTCCTGATCCTCAGGAGTCAGGTGACCTTCATCAGCGAGGTCAGGCGCATCCTTGATGCGATCCTTTTCAAACGCGAGGTGCAGGCCTTCCTCGTCGAGGCGGTATCCACGCAGTGGGACAAGGCTGGAGCCCATGCCAAAGAGGCCGTGAGCAACTTCGATGAAATCGGGCTCACCCGTCGCATCGTTGGTAAATACCTGCTTCACGTCGCCCAGCTTGTCGCCGTTGGAGTCGAAAGCTATTGCGTTGGCAAGTTCTTCGATTGAGTGTGTGGTCATGACAATGTCCTCTCAATTGGAGTTTAGGTAGGTGTGACGTAAGTCCCTATCCCAAAAATGAGATTAACAGTGTCTGTGGCATTCGTCTCAGTGAACTCAAGAGGTGTAGACCGCGTAATTTCGTCGCTTTTGTCAGTCTCGCTAAAGTTCGAGGTCAGCGTCGCTTCAGCACACGATTGGAAATACGTGCGGTTCCGATGAGGCGTTCATCTCCATCGGTGATCGAGACCAGATGAACCGTTGATGAGCCACCCAGATGGGCCGCACGGGTCGTCGCCGTAATCGGCCCCTTGGTGCCTGCTCGAAGATGCGAGATGGACAGCTCCACGCCCACCACGTAGGCATCCGGGCCGCCCACACTGTAGGCATGTGCTCCCGCCGCAAGCGATCCCGCTGTCTCAGCCAGAGCCGCCGATGCGCCGCCATGCAGGATTCCGATTCGCTGCGTATTGCCCTCAAGCGGCATTGTGATCGACGTGCAGTCAGGGCCATACTGTGTCACTTCCATGCCCATCGCTTCCATCAGCGTCCCTGGCCAATGCTGACCCACCATCGTCGGCCCATAGTCACTGTGAGATTCCTGATGGTCATCAGATTGATGTGAATGTGTGTCATTGGCGTGATTCGTCTCGCTCATACCTCTAGGGTGTCATGTGTGGACGGAAAACTGCTGATTATTGATGGACATTCGATGGCCTACCGCGCGTTTTACGCGATGCGTTCGGGTAATTTCCAGACCTCGACCGGTCAGGACACCAGTGCTGTGTTCGGATTTATCCGCATGCTCACGAAGATCCTCAAGGATGAGAATCCGACACGTGTCGCTGTTGCCTTCGACGTCTCGCGTCATTCGTTCCGCACGGATAAGTACCCGGAGTACAAAGGCACGCGCGATGAGACCCCTCCTGAATTTCACGGACAGGTTGATCTGATCGACGCGTTCCTGGAAGCCATGGGTATCTGCCGTCTGCGCAAAGACAATATAGAGGCTGACGACATTCTGGCCACCCTTGCACATACAGCGTCTCAACAGGGGCTGGATGTTGTCGTGGCATCAGGTGACCGCGACGCCTTCCAGATGGCGAACGAACACGTCACGATTCTGTACCCCGGTCAGTCGATGTCGGACCTGCGTCGCATGACACCGGAAGCCATTGAGGAGAAGTACGGCGTGCCGCCTCAGCGTTACCCGGAGCTTGCCGCGCTGGTGGGGGAGACCGCCGACAATCTGCCAGGAGTGCCTGGCGTCGGCCCCAAGACCGCTGCCACGTGGATTAACAGATTCGACGGACTGGAAAATGTCCTGGCTCGCGCAGATGAGATCGGTGGCAAACGCGGAACAGATCTGCGCGCCCATATCGATGACGTGCGCCGCAACCGCTCGCTGAACCGCCTGCTCACTGACGTTGATCTGGGAATCACCCTCGATGACCTTTACCGTCGTCCCACCGAACATTCAGAGGCGATGAGTCTGTGCGACAGCCTTGAATTCGGACCCGGCACGCGCCGCGAGATCGTCTCGGTCGCATCGATCGCACTCAACCCCTCTGCTCCGGACGCCCTCGTCAATTCCGGGGGCAGCACGGCCGACGAGGGTGGCGCGGAAGAATCACTCATCCTTGATGACGTGGAAATTATCCGAGCCGATGCGAACACGAATGTCCAGCAGGTCCTTGCAACCTTTGAGGCAGAGACGTCAGTGGGAATCTGGTGCGAAGGCGTCGCGAACCCGCCCCTGCCTGACCTGGAACATCTTGCGATCGCGAGCGGCATGAAGGTACTCCTCATTGATGCTCGAGAGGTCACCACCGAGCAGACGGCTCAGTGCACGCAATGGCTGGCGCACCTGACACGACCCCTGATTGCCCATGACCTCAAAACACTGGTGCATATGATGCGCGCCTGGGACGTGGAGACCCTGCCGGTGACCTTCGACGTTGCATTGGGCGCCTACCTGCTGCGGCCCGAGCAACGCTCCTACGCGATCGACGATCTGGCTGAGCAGTATCTGGGCGTGCACATCACGGCCCTGGAAGAGGAAGAATCCGGTCAGCAGATGCTGGATCTGGACGGTGAATCGGAGGAGAAACAGGCTGCGGCGCGAAGACAGATGGCGCAGCGCGCAGCCGTCCTGCCGTATGTGGCTGATGCTCTCAGGCGGGCGATGAATGATGATGAACGAACATTGCTTGACGATGTGGAACAGCCTGTCGCGCGCATGCTGGAACGCATGGAACATGTGGGGATCGCGATTGACAGTGAGGAACTCGACCTGCAACGTCAGGAGCTGTCGAAAGCTGTTGAAGGTGCTGCGCAACGCGCCTATGACGCAATCGGCCACACGGTGAACCTGTCGAGCCCCAAGCAGCTCCAGCAGGTCCTGTTTGATGAACTCGATATGCCCAGGACCAAGAAGACGAAGACGGGGTACACGACGAATGCGGAAGCGCTGGAGACACTGTTCGCGAAGACGCGCCACCCGTTCCTGGAGCATTTACTCACGCACCGCGACCGCATCAAGCTGTCCCAGATGACGCAGTCCCTGCACAGCGCGATTGCTGATGACGGCAGGATTCACACGACGTTTTCTCAGATTGCGACTGCCACGGGGCGGCTCGCCTCGTCGGAACCGAACCTGCAGAATATCCCCGCGCGCACACCCGACGGCATGCGCATCCGGCACGCGTTCGTTGCAGGGGAGGGGTGGCAATCCCTGATGAGCGTGGACTATTCGCAGATCGAGATGCGCATCATGGCGCACCTGTCCAACGATGAAGGACTGATTGACGCCTTCAACTCGGGTGAGGATCTGCACCGCACGATGGCGTCGATGGTGTTCGACACGCCTGTCGATCAGGTGACATCCGAGCAGCGTTCGCGCATCAAGGCCACGTCCTACGGTCTGGCCTACGGGTTGTCATCGTACGGTCTGTCTGCTCAGCTCGGAATCGGTGTGCCGGAGGCGGCGGAGCTGCGCGAACGCTACTTTGAGCGTTTCGGCGGCGTGCGTGACTACCTGGACGGCATCGTGGAGCAGGCCCAGAAGGATGGCTTTACCCAGACAATGTTCGGTCGTCGCCGCTACCTGCCCGATCTCATCTCCGACAACCGTCAGCGCCGTGAAATAGCCAAGCGTGCCGCACTGAACGCGCCGATCCAGGGATCGGCAGCCGTAGGCGGGGGTCCGCCAGCCGACATCATCAAGATCGCGATGGTTGGAGTCGACAGTGCCTTGCGCGACGAGAAACTACGCTCGCGCATACTGCTGCAGATTCACGATGAATTGATTCTTGAAATAGCCGAGGGAGAAGCTGTGCACGTGGAAGAGCTGGTACGTGAGAACATGGCCTATCCTCCATTGCCGCATGGCCTGCAGACTGCTCGCGCCCCGCAATCCGATGACGATGGCGATGTGGAACCCACCGGCCAGGAGGAAGCCACCGACCATACGCGCGCCGAACACCCGGTGCTGGCGCTGCGCGTGCCGCTGGATGTAGCGGTGGGGATCGGCCATTCATGGAAAGAAGCTGCTCACTAAGTGCACCAGTTGTGAGATTGGTCAAATATGTCACTGCTCACACATCTTTTCAGGAGCTGAGGGTAGATCTTTGATCCTGAACTGGTAAACTTTCTCGGGTGTGTGTCAGTTGCCTTCGCGGTGACTGACGGACACACTCAATTTTGTCCATCTACTAGATCGTCCGTTTCGGAGTACATAACTACATGACCACCAGCACCGAGCAGCCGAGCATCTCTACGCCTCAGGTTGCAGTGAACGACATTGGGTCTGAAGAAGACCTGCTCGCCGCCATCGACAAGACCATCAAATACTTCAACGATGGGGACATTGTCGAGGGAACAGTCGTCAAGATTGACCACGATGAGGTCCTCCTCGACATCGGCTACAAGACCGAAGGAGTCATCCTTTCACGCGAATTATCCATCAAGCATGACGTCGATCCTGATGACGTCGTCGCGGTGGGTGATCAGATCGAAGCTTTGGTACTCCAGAAGGAAGACAAGGATGGCCGCCTGCTTCTGTCGAAGAAGCGCGCACAGTACGAACGCGCATGGGGCCAGATCGAAAAGGTCAAGGAAGAAGAAGGTGTTGTCACCGGCACTGTCATCGAGGTCGTCAAGGGCGGCCTGATCCTCGACATCGGCCTGCGCGGCTTCCTGCCCGCATCCCTGGTTGAGATGCGTCGCGTGCGTGACCTGCAGCCCTACATCGGCCGCGAGCTTGAAGCCAAGATCATCGAGCTCGACAAGAACCGCAACAACGTGGTCCTGTCGCGCCGCGCATGGCTCGAGCAGACGCAGTCCGAGGTTCGCACCAACTTCCTCAACACCCTGCAGAAGGGACAGGTCCGCAACGGCACCGTCTCCTCGATCGTCAACTTCGGCGCATTCGTCGACCTGGGTGGCGTGGACGGCCTGGTGCACGTCTCCGAACTGTCCTGGAAGCACATCGATCACCCGTCAGAGGTTGTCGAGGTCGGCCAGGAAGTCACCGTCGAGGTCCTCGACGTCGACATGGACCGCGAACGCGTCTCCCTGTCCCTGAAGGCCACCCAGGAAGATCCGTGGCAGGCATTCGCCCGTACCCACGCAATCGGCCAGGTTGTGCCCGGTAAGGTCACCAAGCTCGTTCCGTTCGGTGCGTTTGTGCGCGTCGAGGACGGAATCGAAGGCCTTGTTCATATCTCCGAGCTCGCCCAGCGCCACGTTGAGATGCCGGAGCAGGTCGTCAAGGTCGGTGAAGAGGTCTTCGTCAAGGTCATTGATATTGACCTGGAACGTCGCCGCATCTCGCTGTCGCTTAAGCAGGCCAACGAGGGCGTCGACCCGAAATCGGAAGACTTCGATCCGTCACTGTACGGAATGGCTGCCGAATACGACGAAAACGGCAACTACAAGTACCCTGAAGGCTTCGATCCGGAAACCCAGGAATGGATGGAAGGATACGACGAGCAGCGCGAGGCCTGGGAAGCCCAGTACGCCGAAGCGCACGCCCGTTGGGAAGCCCACCGTGCCCAGGTTGCCAAGGCACTGGAAGAAGACGCAGAGGCTGCTCCGTCAGTCGAGGAACAGGCGTCCTACTCCTCGCCGGTTGACAACTCCGGCACGTTGGCATCGGATGAGGCACTCGCCGCTCTGCGCGAGAAGCTGACGAACAACTGATGCTCATGCGGTAAGAAGCTGCACGAAAGATCCCGACTCGCCAAGCGAGTCGGGATCTTTCTATATGACAGCGACGGTGGTGCTTACTTCATGCGCACTGCGCACACCGCGAGGGAACCTGAACGTAGGCTGTCCGGAATCTGTACCGCGAGGCCGTTGCGCTCAGCCGGTGACGAATTACCGAGCCAGCGAACAGACGCATCGCTCGGGCACGCTGACGGAATCTCAACGTCGCTGCGCTGAGAAGGATCCACGAAGATGAAGAGTTCACCATCATTGCGCGTGTAGCGTTGCGAGGCTTTCCTACTGTCAGCATCGATAAAGACGCGCGTGCCGTAGATCGCCTCGCCGTTCGTCTTCAACCACTGTCCCAGGCCGCGCAGCGAATTTTGCTGGAGCTCCGGGATCGTGCCATCGGCGCGTGGTCCGACATTGATGAGCAGATTGCCGTTCTTGGAGACAGTGTCGACGAGAAGATCAATCAGGGCTGGTGCCGACAGGGTGTTGTTCTCGTCTTCATTGGTGTTGTAGCCGAATGAATGCCCCAGACCACGTGTTGCTTCCCACGGCTCGGGGATCACTGAGTCGATGATGCTGTACTCGCGCGTCAGGTAGCCATGGTAGGGAATACCCCAACGATCGTTCACGACACCATCGGGAACAGTCGAGAAGTATTTGCGGAAAAGCGAGGCCAGAGCGTAATCCTCATTCGATTTTCCGCTGTCGGGCCATTCGATGTCGTTCCAGAGAACGTCGGGATGGAAGCGGTCAATCAGCTCGCGCAGCTGATCGGCCGCGTAGCGCGCAAATTCAGGGTCATTGCGACGGTAGACGAACAGATCTCTGTCCGATTCGATCGGCGGGAAATGCGCAACGTGCCAGTCATGGGCGCCCGAGAAGTAAACGCCGAACTTGAGTTTCGCCTCGCGCGCACTGTCATGAAACTCCTGAATGATGTCGCGCTGGGGGCCTCGCTGCGCGGCTGAGAAGTTCGTGGTGTCCGTGTTCCACAGGCAGAAACCGTCGTGGTGCTTGGTTGTGGGAACGAGTTAGCGCGCACCTGCCTCAACGAAAAGGTCCACCATCGCGCGCGGATCGAACTTCTCCGCGTGCCACATGTGCGCAAAATCCTCGTAGGAGGTTCCGATTCCGTACTTCTTGTTGTGGCGAATATGCGCCGGGCTGTGCGGAATCCGCACTGTATTGGCATACCACTCGGCGTAGGAATGCATTGCGTATTCGTCATCGGGCTGTACGCCTTCTTCAGGCAGCGATGCCCAGGCGGGAACAGAGTAGAGACCCCAGTGAACGAAAATGCCGAGTTTGGCATCCTGGAACCAGTCGGGCACATCGCGTTGTGGGTAGGTTGGCTCAGGAGAGAAAACCGGGCCGGTGCGATGTTCGAAATTAATCATGGACACTATCCTTTGTCATTTGTTGATTTCTTCGGTGGTCTTAATGAATGAGGTCAGGAAGATGAAAGACGGTATCTCGAATCAGCTCAAAGCCGCCGTAGATACCGGCGTCAGCGCCCAGAGTTGCCTGCGATATCAGCAAGTTGCGAGTGACGAGGGGGTGGCATCCGCCGTACAGCTCACTGCGTATGGAGGCGATGAAGATCTCCAGCGTGGAAACCCTGCCGCCGACAAACAGTGCATTAGGATTGGCAAAACCGACCACGCTGCACAGAACTTCACCGAGCGCGCGACCGGCATCGCGTATCAAAGTGGTCGCCGCTGAATCACCCTCGTGCGCACGCGCGACAAGTTCGGGTAGCGAGGTGATCGACATCCCGTTGGCGCGTGCACGCTCCACGAGGGCGACTCCAGAGGCGATCGTTTCGAGGCACCCGATATTTCCGCATCCACACGGCCGGTCAGTACTGCGATGGGAGCGCACGTGTGAAATGTCACCTGCCATGCCGGAGGCGCCGTGATAGATCTTTCCGTCCACCACGATGCCGCTGCCGATGGCGGCACCAGCTTTAACGGTAATGGAGCGCTCGATTTCCGGATGGTGACGGGCTTCGCCCAATGCCATGAGGTTCGCGTCGTTCTCGACCGCGACGGGCACATCGATGTGAGATTCCATCCATTCGCGAATAGGGAAGTGAGTCCACCCTGCCATGCGTGCCCCGACGTCGATGCGTTGGAGTTCCTGGTTCACAGGTGCCGGAACGCCAAGGCTGATGCCACGAAGCGTCGCGTCAAGGTCGACGTCCAGATCGGCCCCTGTAAGTGAGTCAAGGGCGCTGGACAGAACATCCCGGGGCGGTAAAGACAGGTCAAGAGACGCTTCCCACGAGGCCAGAAGGTTCCCTTGCGTGTCGAACACTCCGAAGCGAACATGGGCGCCGCCCATGTCAATGGCGGCGAACGTGCTGGGGGTGCCAGCCGTCTCAAGAACCTGAGGACGCCTGCCACCTTTGGACTTACCCGCTCCGGCCTCACGTAACACGTTGTTCTCGAGAAGTGCCTGCACTCGCACCGAAACGGTAGAAGGCGATAACTTAAGGAGAGTCGAGAGGTCTGAACGTGTCGTCGCAGAACCACTTGCAACCGCTTCGATAATCATCGCATCAGTTGTGCTTGTCTCCTGTGGAGTAAATGTCTGGTTCGTCAAGAGGACGCTTCTTTCGGTTTGAAGGATCGGACAGCGGGACTACGTCATCGATTTGTTACCTGTCTGGTTCGAATTTTACTAGAAAGTCATATATAGTTCTATTGGAAACGATGATAGTTTCTTCGATGCCGTTAAAAGAAGGCTGAAGTATCGTTGACGACGCGAAGACTTCTTGGAATCAGCATCTCGATACACAGGTCAAGTCCTATGTGGGACTCACCGAAGAAAGGTCTCTTAATGCAATCTCTACAGAAAAAAGCAGCAGCGGCGCTACTTGCTACAGGTATGACATGTTCCCTCGTTGCATGTTCTGGGGGCGGTGACAACGCATCGGCATCTGGGAATGGATCAGGCGGATCGATCACATGGGATATGTGGGGCGGCTCCGACGATGATCTGGACTGGATTAGCCAAACTGCCGACATCGTCCGCAAACAGAATCCGGATATTGAGCTGAAAACACAGACCGCTTCATGGGGCGACTACTTCACCAAGCTCACCTCGAACATGTCGTCAGGAAACCTGGCGTGCATCACCTCAATGAACGGGCAGAAGCTGTCGGGCTTCTATCAGGCACTGTCACCGCTGACAGATGAAGACCTTGAAAAAGCAGGTATCAAGAAAGAGGACTTCACCGACGGAGCCCTCGACATCATGACCTTCAACGACAACCTGTACGGCATTCCCTACGACGTGTCAGCGATGATGGTCTTCTACAACAAGGACATGTTCGCTGAAACCGGTGCGAAGGAACCGACCCTGGACTGGACCTTCGACGACTTCAATGAAGCTGCGAAGAAGACCACGACCGACCAGCACAAGGGCTTCGGTATCGGCATGGGTGAATTCCAATGGATGGCACTGCCGATCGCACTGTCCGGCACCCAGCCTGTGACCGCTGATGGCAACATCGACCTGACGAACCCTGACTTCGTCAAGGCCGCTGAATGGTATGCCGACCTTGTTCTGACGGAAAAGGTTGCCGATCCGGTCCCGTCAGCATCTGAAGCTGGCTGGGGCGAAGAACAGTACCAGAACGGCAACGTTGCAATGGCTGTGGACGGCACCTGGAACGCCTACGGCTACTTCAACAACGAAGCAGGCTTCAAGGCCGGCGCAACACGTCTTCCTCAGGGAGACAACGGATCTCTGGGCCTTATCCTTGGCTCCGGTTTCGGTATCTCGGCCAACTGTGACAACCGTGACGCCGCACTGAAGGTACTGGGCTCACTGGTGTCGAAGGAAGCACAGGACCTCCTGAGCTCCTCGGGCCGTTCTTACCCCTCACGTATCGAATCTCAGGCGCAGTACTTCGATTCCTTCGATGAAGCTGTCCGGGAAGAAGTGAAGGCCGCATTCGACGCTGCATTCAAGGATCAGCAGGGTCAGAACTCCGCCCCTGTGTGGTCGCAGGTTAACAACTACATTCAGCCCAACCTCGTGTCGGTCTACACTGGCCAGACGCCAATGTCTCAGATGCTTGAGCAAGCTCAGGCACAATTTGGCAATAAGTGAGGTTGACCGCAATGACCGCACAACCTGCCGTCACGAATCGGCGGAGTTCACTGCGGAAGATTGAGTCCCGTCAAGCGCTGGGCTTTGTCAGCCCAGCGCTTGCGGGCCTCTGCCTCTTCACAGTCGTTCCCGTCGTCCTGTCGGTCGTGATGAGTCTGTTCAACTGGCCAGCCTTTGGCGAACGGACCTTCATTGGCCTTGAGAATTATCGCAACCTGCTGTCAGGTCAAAATCCTGACTTCTATCCTGCTCTGCGAAATTCCATCATCTTCACGGTTACCTACGTACCTGTCAACATCGTTGTCGCACTGACGCTGTCACTGCTCCTCGGCCCGAGAATCAAGGGACGCAACGCTTTCCGCGTTCTCTTCTTCATTCCGGTCGTCACGCCAATGGTTGCCAACGTCCTGGTCTGGAAGATGCTGCTCCAGCCTCAGGGTCTCTTCAACGGCATAGCGGTATCAGTATTCGGTTTCCAACTGCCGAACTTCCTTGCTGATCCCGTATGGGCAATGGTCATGATCGTTGTCATGTCGGTATGGCAGGGCGTGGGCTACAACATGCTGATCTTCTCAGCAGCACTCGAGCAGCTTCCCGAACCCGTTATCGAGGCAGCACGCCTCGACGGAGCCAAGGGAGCGCAGATGCTCTTCCGCGTCATCCTTCCCATGATGTCGCCGTCAATTTTCTTCGCTGCAGTCATGACGATCATCACCTCACTTCAGGTCTTCGTCCAGCCGCAGATGCTCACCGGTGGTGGGCCTGGAAACGCAACGCTGCCGCTGGTCATGTTCATCTACAACCAGGGCTTCAAGTTCCAGCAGCTCGGTGTTGCAGCTGCCGGCGCATGGATTCTGTTCATTCTGGTCATCCTGGTCACAGCTTTCCAGTTCAAGGCTCAAAAGAGGTGGGTCCACTATGAGTACTGATGTCGCAACAACCACGGCACCCCAGAAGGGGACACAGAAAAAGCAGGTTGCCAACAGGCACAGTCAGCCCGGACTTCTGGGCGGTGAACCCTCGCGCGTCAAGGACATCGTGGCAAATGCGACCGTATGGCTCGCAGCCATCCTCTTTGCGTCCCCACTGATCTACGCATTCTTCTCATCACTGAAGTCGAAGGACGAGATTTTCTCGATGCCCCCGACTTTGGTTGGTGAGAAGCTGCGGTGGAGCAATTACCTCGAAGTTTTCACCTACGGCCCGTTCCTGACCTACATTAAGAACTCCTTCATCGTCTCAATCGCAGGAACGCTGCTGGTGCTGTTCGTATCCGCGACAGCCGGTTACGCATTCAGTCGACTGCGCTGGCGCGGGCGAGAACTCGTCTTCGTCCTGTTCCTCGGAACCATGATGGTTCCGCAGGAAGTTCTGGTCGTTCCGATGTTCACCGTGATGAAATGGTTTGGCTGGGTTGACACCTATCAGGCATTGATCTTCCCATTCGCATTCGGCGCATTTGGCACATTCCTGATGCGTCAGTTCATGCGCGGTATCCCATTCGAACTGGAAGAAGCGGCACGTGTTGATGGTGCCGGTCCGATCCGCACGTTCGTTCAGATCATTCTTCCTTTGACCAAGTCGGCAATCGCCGTGCTGGCGGTCTTCACATTTATGTCTTTCTGGAACTCATACCTGTGGCCGCTGATTGTGACCGTCGACTACTCGCGCTTGGGAACTTTGCCAATTGGTCTTGCCTCGTTCTCAAGCCAGACCGGGACGCGATGGGATCTGCAGATTGCTGCAGCGATTATTTCAATGATCCCGACAACAGTCCTGGTCATGATTCTTCAGAAACACCTGATTAAAGGTATCGCCATGTCCGGCATGGGTGGTCGCTAAACAGAACTGGTGAAATAGGAAAAAACATGACTCTTCCGCGAATAGCAATTTGTGGGCTCCACATCGAGTCCTCGACTTTTACCCCATACGTTTCAACTGAAAAGGATTTCCAGGTCAGCCGTGGTGACGAGCTGCTCGCACGTTACACGTGGATGGACGAGGACTGGGCGCGCCAGGTCGAATGGATCCCGATCCTTCACGCCCGCGCACTGCCGGGCGGCCAGGTGCTGCGTTCAGACTACGAAGCCTGGCGGCAGGAAATAGTTGACGGCTTAACCGCCGTTGCACCTGTCGACGCAGTCTTCTTCGACATCCACGGCGCCATGACCGCTCAGGGATACGACGATACCGAGGGTGACCTGATCACAGCCGTCCGTGCAGTTGTCGGAGATAAACCCCTGATCTCGACCTCCATGGATCTGCACGGAAACGTGTCCCGAGCCCTGTTCGCAGGATGCGATCTGCTCACCTGCTACAGGATGGCACCCCATGAGGATGCGTTCGAATCGCGCAAGCGAGCAGCGGTGAACCTAGTGGAACGACTGGTCAGTGGCAAAGGCAGGCCGGCTAAGGCACTGGTTCACGTGCCGGTGCTGCTGCCTGGTGAGAAGACATCGACACGTATTGAACCAGCCAAGTCGCTGTATGCCATGATTCCGGAGGTTGAAAAGCGTCCCGGTATTCTTGACGCGGCAATCTGGGTCGGATTCGCATGGGCGGATCAGCCACGCTGCCAGGGGGCCGTTGTGGTCACAGGCGATGACGCTGAGGACGTGAAAGCTCAGGCTCTGCGTCTGGCTCAGCATTTCTGGGATGTACGCGATCAGTTCGAATTCGTTGCACCCGTGGGGACCATGAGCGAGTGCCTTGAGCACGCCCTCGACGCTCCGCGTCCGTTCTTCATTTCGGATTCCGGAGACAACCCCGGTGCCGGCGGTGCTGATGACTGCACTGCGGCGCTGTCGGAGCTCCTGGAGTGGGCACCGGTAAAGGATGAGGCGCTCAACGTTCTGTATGCATCGCTGGTTGATCCGAATGCCGTGAAGATGGCGGATCAGGCCGGTGAAGGGGCACAGGTCGATGTTGAGCTGGGCGCGCACATCGATACGCGTGAACCCGGACCGCAAAAGGTCCACGCGACAGTGCTCCGAGTAATCGACGATCCGGAGGGTGGTCGCACCTGTGCGTTGAAGATCAATAGCCTGACTGTCATTGTGACCTCTCAGCGCATGCAATACCATTCTCGCGTGCAATATGAGCGACTGGGGCTGTCGATCGATGATCCCGATGTCGTGGTAGTCAAGATCGGCTACCTGGAACCGGATCTGTACAAGGCGCAGGCCGACTGGATGATGGCACTGACTCCAGGCGGAGTTGATCAGGATCTGATTCGTCTGGGACATCGCCGCATTGACCGACCGATGTTCCCATTCGATGAGGATGTGACCGACGCCAAACTGGACGTAGAGGTGTTTATCTCTTGAACACCGTGGTTGCGGGGGTTGATGTTGGCGGTACGTCCATCAAGTCATTCCTGGTGGACTCAGCTGGACACGTCACCGATGCTGTACACCTGGACACGCGTCCGGGCAACGTGGTCGAACAAGCGTGCCACGTCGCCCGGACCATCGTGGACAAGTGGCCAGAGGTCGCCGGAATCGGTGTCATCACACCTGGTGTGGTGGACGAAGAGGCCGGCGTTATCAAGTATGCGTCTAACCTCGAACTGAAGAACGTGAACCTTGCCCAGCGCATGCAGGAAGCATGCTTACGGCCGGTGCGCCTCGGACATGACGGGCGGGCAGCAGGATTGGCTGAAGGTCT
>OBXQ01000545.1_pt1 | contig 16319 bp, 30 predicted proteins | sample 1476641 | NCBI WGS metagenome assembly OBXQ01 (sample SAMEA2580174, study PRJEB22360) | human gut metagenome | biome: human gut; feature: human-associated habitat; material: faeces | place: Denmark | collected 2008/2010
GGCTGCCATACGGTGATTGCTTTCATATTCACTTCCTCCTGTGAAGAATGCTAATTATATAAATCGTTTTCTTTTAACAACTTTCCGATACTGGTGATTGTGGTTTTACTGTTAAACGGGAATGATACTTCAAAAAACAAATCGTTTTCAAAAGCTTTTCTTGCCTGTACAGTACACATATTCCCATCGAAACTAATAGACTTAAATCTAGTATGATAATTAGTGTAATTTCCAAATGCCTTAATTACCTTCTGATAAATCTTATACTGAACCCCTTCTAATATCTCATATCCCAACTTTTCTTTGTTGATAACAGAAAAGGATTCATTGTAATAATTGCACAGCCTATTACTTCCGATTTCCCTAATGACAACACAATCACTTTCTACATGATCTACAAATCCAACCACAAAATCATTGATATTTAAAGAAGTGTTGGCGAAAACCAAATCCCCTTTACATATTCCAGAAGGATTTAACATATATGACTTGACGTATTCTTCTTTTTTATCAAAAGAACCGTATAGTAATCCCGGAATGATTCTTGTAATTATAGCCATTAGAATTCTTTCTTTGTCTGTCATTTCTTCTCCTAAATAACGATTTAGCTGATATTATTAACATTCGCAGGGGCAATATAGAAATACCCCTCCGGGCTGTACTCTCCAGCCGCCCAGTCATCCTCAAACTTTTCTCGTTCGCCAATATACCGGCCCGTTTCGCTGTCCTGCTCCATCATGTAAGCAAGCTCTTTGTCTTTTATTGCGTCGCAAAGACACATGAATACATATTTGTTTTTATCATCATAGCTTTCAATCACCATTGCCAGTTCACCATTCATGTACTCAGCGATACTTTTCCACAACTGATAATCCGGTTCTTCAGGACTATGATCATCGTACATAAAAGCTGTAGAAAGCTTAACTTTTTTCATGATTTCCTCCAAAAGTCCTCTGGAGCTGTCTATCCAACTTGTCCTCAATCCGCTTATGCAACGGGCCTTCCCCGAATCCAAGAAGGTATTTCATCTGCCACAACATGATAAGCGTGTCGGCCATCTCATCCAAAACTGCATCCTCTGCCGCGGAAACCTCCTCCTTATTTCCGCCAAAATTCTGCTTTCTCCAAAGCTTATTAATAGCTTGGGTAAGTTCCGCCATCTCCTCTATGCATTGCCGACTCTGGGGTTCATACCCATACCGATCAGCAATCATTTCCACCTTTTTTTCAATGTTCATCTTCTATCCCTTCTCGGTTAAATCCGTGTTATCCTCAAATATTACGTTTTTCAGCGTTCCGCCTTTCACTGCTTCAATGGCATGTTGCTCACAAATTCGTACCGTCTTAGTCACCTTTTTTCCATTCTCGAAATGTGCCACAATGTCCATATCGAAATCCCTTCGATTCCAGCAGCCTTTACATTCGCAGAATCCCAATAACCCTTTTATGCTCATTGATTCTCATTCCTCCTTAAAATCAAACTCCATCTGGTCCGACAAGTCCGTATGCTCCAGGTTCCCACGGTCCAGGTCCTCCGGCGATCCCACAATTACCACAATGCAGGGATTACCCATGTCTGTTGCCGTGTACTGGGTCATGACCGGATAGTTAAGACGGCCAGTGTTGTCAACCACAATGATATCCACCAGGGCGTCACGGTCATATCGTTTCAAGTATGCCTGGAGCCGCTTGCTCTTCAGGGCCGGTTCCAGGTCATCGAGCGACATCTGACCGTCGCACTCGTAATGCTCCAATACCTCATTTCCCATCATCCTGATCCTCCTCTCCGTCCGGGTTAAACCTGACATAGCAGCACCCCGGAACTGTCAGCGTCCGCGGACTACCGTCGATATAATTGATGATCCCATCCTGACGCATTTTCACGAGCTTTTCGAAAACCGTGGAAGTGGACTTGTACCCCAGGCCAGCCGTGATATCCCTGACAGTGGGGGGATACCCGTTTTTCACCATGTACTCCGCGGCATAATCGACGATCCGCTGTTCAGTCTCCATCATGCTTGACCACCTTCTGTTCTGCCAGCAGCTCGCCCACCGCTTTCGCAAATTCCCGTTTCAGGGCCGGAATATTTTCGATCAACTCACCGTTTGAGACATGGCGCTTGATTCCGGTGTCCCGCCGATACCCTTCTTCGTAATTCGTGTACAGGACGCCTTTCTTTTTCAGCCTTCCCTTAACGAGGGTATAGGTGGCACAACCATAGTTGCTCTTGTCACCGCGTGCCTCGATCAACGGCTGAATGATCTCCTGCCGTGTCTTTCCCATCTCGGCCTCGGCTGCCATCCGGCGTCGTTCCATCTCCTTTCGGCTGTCCTCCTCCAGATTGGATAATACCGGCTCAAAAATGGATCTCCACTGTGGGCTATCGGAAACTGCGTCGAGGCAAGAAGCCCGCTCAATCCCAGGATGTGCGTTTCTGTATTCCTTGATGGCCTGTTCCGATACGAACCCGTACACATCCCGCATTTTGACATAGACACGCCGCAGCACGGTGTTAAAATCCGCATACAACTCCGGGTATTCCTTGACCATCTTGTCCACCCGGCGGCGCATCTCCACCTTCCAGTTAATTTCATCTGACACGCTGGGCTGTTTTTCCACCGGTGCCTTGACTGCACGCTTTTCCTGTGTCTGAGCTCCGCCCAACATGCTGATGATCTTATTTTCGCGATCCTGTACCATCCGAAATTTGGCGTCCAGTGTAGCCATTATGTCGGATCGCAGCTCCACAAATTTCTGGTCAATGTATGCCCTGTCCAAAAACAGGGCGCTCCTGTTAGTTGCCTTTCCCATAGTCTCCCATATCCTCTCTTAATTTTTTTGCTAAGTTCTGTTGGACTAACTTTTCGTAGTCCGTGTCACGCTGCGCAAAGTTGTGAAACTGATTAGGTTTGCTGCCTTTGGCGGTCAATTCCTGCCGCTGGCTCCTTGCCCAGTTTCTAACCGCAGCTCTCCAATCCTTCATTTTGTTTTTCCCAACCATCCAACCTTTGGACTCGTAAAAGTCCACAAAGGATTCCGCGCTGATCTTGTAGCCGTTTTGGCTGCAATACTCAGCCACATCCCCAACCGCAGGTGGGGAAAATGTTTTTTTATTATTATCTTTTACATTATCCTTTTCCTTTTCCTTATCCTTTTCCTTAGGTTCAGGTATGGTTAATGATTGGTTATCGTTTGGTTTGCGCTTGGTTACGGTTTGGTTATTTCTTGGTTCTTGATTGGTTTTCGGCCTACCGCCTTTGGTTCCGTTTTGGTATCGCCGGTTATTCGCGTCTATCTGAGGTTTTGCCATCAGGTAGATGCTCTTTGCGATCCCGGCGGATGAAGGTTCCAGGCCATCCAGGCCATAGTCCATAATCGCCCGTACACATGCCGCAAACTGCTCGTCCGGCAGCTCCTTGATTGCCTCGTAAAAGCTCCGGTAAAACACTACACTGTCTCTCATAACTCCACCCCGAACATGCTTAATTGTCCGGGCACGTCCTTGCTCTTACGGCCCACCACGAAACGCCTTGCGCCTCTTGTGGCTGCCCGTATCGACTGCATACGCCTGTCCTGCCTTGCCAACCACGCGGCGACTTCTTGTCGGCCCTGCGGCGTTGAATCCGGTATGTAATATCCGCCCTGTATTCCAAGGCTGATGATCACCTTATCATGTCTTAGGGCTTCTATCGCCTCCCGGACCAGCCTGTCCCTGTACCCAGTTATCCGGCTTAATTCTTCCCGGCTGAGGGCGTTTTCACGGCCTACCCGCAGGGCATTGTATACCACGCACTGGATAACTCTATAATCTTTCCGCTTTCGCATTCTGCCCTCCTTCCTGGGCCGGGTAAAGGAGGTATGTATAACAACCCGGCCCTGAAACTATGGTCAAAAAGTATACACCTAATACCGTGACATATTATGGAGGTATACCGTGTTCCTATAGATAATTGCGGCCAAACTCGGCCATAAACTCCTGGCGGCTGCCGTAATGCTCCTCATAGTATTTCTGGGCCATGCATTTCAGCTTGTCGTCAATTTTCAAATTCTCAGGCGTTCGCACAAACCGCGCGCCGTTCGGATGGAGGTCATACCGCAGCGGGATCACAAATCCTCTCCGTTCCGACTTGACCTTGTAGCCCTGGCGGCCTTCGAAAATATGATGCCGCTCAACGTATGGGCTGCCGGTATAATAGCAATGGTCCATATCGTCTGTGAAAACGCTCCACAATCTCTTAGCCATCCTGCACCCTCTTCCTGCGGTTCTGCTCGTATAGCGCCATCATCCGCTCCAACTCTTGGGGCGTCATCGTCTCGATTCCCAGGTCCTTGCACTCCTCCACCAGCCCGTTAATTAATGTGCTCATCTCGGCGGTGTCGTAAGTGCTGGAACCGCGCAGCATAAGGTATGTGCGAAAACTGCTCCCATCATTTGCGGTTTTCACCTGAGATGTGGGCTTGATGTGGAAAGTTTCAGCCTCCAGGGCCATCCGCTCCCCCTCATCATTATCTGGCACCACAACGTAGATCAGATCACCGTCAACCTCCACCAATTTCCCATACCGTCGCAACATCATGTTGTGCGCGCGGTTCTTTGATATCCCCGCAACTTCCGCCAACTTTGTCAGCAGCGACCAATAATAAGAGTTTGCGTCCAGGCTGCGCTTCCGGCGGTATACCTTGGCTGTGAGGGCCAGCAGCTTCCCGCTTAACCGTTCGATTTCCCCGCTTACGTCCTTGTCAACCTCGAACGTAAGGCGGAATCTTCCGGTCATCCAGTCTTTCGTGACGTCTTTCAATGTCCCCTTACAGTCCATGACTACCTCCCCGCCTCATTCCAGGGCAGCCCTTCCTCCGGGTCATCCGGCGGTACTGTGGCGGGATCGGGGGCTGTGGGCTTGTCCGGCTTGCTTTTCAAGATATCCATAGCCTCCCTGAATTGCTTCATGGTCATGTCATGGATATCTTTCAGACCGTACTTGGACAGCATACTCTTCCGTCCGATACCAGTCCGTGCAAGCTCCAGGAATAGGGTATTAATGTGCGCCTCCGTTACGAGGTCAGCCCTTGGTTCCTCTGGGTGAACATCATGCTGCCCAAGCTTATACACCACGCGATTGTTCTTACGGCGCTTGACCTCCAGCATATTGATATTGCGATTGGCATCGTAGCCTATCTTGGAGACGTAGAAACGATCATTGCAACCATATTTCTTACGGCTTCCATTCCTGTCTCCATTCTCATAGATTTCGCAATCATTATTACTGACCCAGATGGAGGGGGCCGTGTACAGCTCTCGGCCAATCCCCCAGTTGAAACACGCGCGCTTGAAACTGTCTGAGGCAAGCCCCTTCTCCTTCTCCGTGTTGCTCTCCGTGCCGGTATCCTCCTTCTCGATCCACTGGCCCTTCTCATCGTCCCATATGGATACGATACAGTTGGCGTTTTCCCGGCAGTGTCTCCGCTGCCATCCCATCGGGCCTACTGTCTCATCAAGGATATTCTGGTCCACTCTGGCGTCCTTATAGAGCAGGAGGGACACACCGTTCGCGGTAACTGTGGCAACACGGCAGTCAATTTCGTCCGCATTCAGTAACCGAAATTTAAGCGGTTTCATCCGCAATCACCTCCACCGTTTCATCCGATCGGAACGAAATGTCCGTTTTTGCGGAATCATACTTTCGGTAGTGTACGTCGGCCACAATATTATCCTTGGCCTGTCTAATGCCATCAACAACAAAACTTTGCCAGTTATCGTAATCTCCAAATTCCACCCGGATCACATGCCCGGGTTTCAATTCTGACGCTCTCATAATCATGTTCTACACCTCGCTATCTCGTTCGAAAAATTGTACTGCTCACTATCCGGCATATTGGCCGTTTGCGCTCTCCTTGTCCGGCTTGCGCGTTCCCGGCTCTGACACTCGTCACAGGTGCGTCCATCCTCGTCCAGGTAGCAGCCGCAGGTATCACACCGATAATACACGCTTCATCACCTCCAGATCATTGATCATCTGAAGCAAGTTATTCTGATCAATGTAGGTGTCCGATGTGTAATCCGCGGAGACATTTGCCCGCCATCCTTTTTCACATACTTCGACTGATACATTGGCTACGTGACCGGAAAACTTAAAAAATGCTGTAGGAAGATTTCCAGTAAGTTTTTCCTGCCGTCTGCCAAGGCCATTGATATCCAGCACCAAATCAAGCACACGGTGCACCTCAGCCCGGCGGCGCTTCTCAATTTTTCGCTTCAACCGTTTTTTCATCTTGATTTCCTCCAGTATTCCCCGTATAATAGGGGTGTGAAATATTATTTGTCTGGCCGATGTGGAGTTGCAGCTCCCGCGGCCTTTTTCGTGTCCCGCCGTTGCCCCAGCCGTAGGGGTTAAGCCCCAGCGCTGCGGCTGCGCGGTTGGTTCGGTTCTTCCTCCTGCCCATCCTGCGCCCCCTAAATCTGCGCCAGGGCCTTACAGCCAAGAATCCGGCCCGTATCATCCCGCACAAGATCATCCACAATATACAGGTCCTTGCGATCCGGCGCGGCCTGTGCGGTCAGAACCGATACAATGTAGACTACTCCATTCCGCTGATCCGGCAGTCCCTCCACGGCCCCGTATCCCGTCTTGCTCACCGGAATCCCGTTGATACTGTCCAGCGGTTCCCGTGTCTGCGCAGCCCGGGCCATACCGGATGACGGGATCACCTGCAATACAGATTCCCCAGCAGCGTCGTACACCATGATCTCGTGCGGTGTGAGATTAACGATGGTTGTCTGGCCGGACAAAAGGGATTCCAAATATTTCACTAACTCGGCCAGATTTAAACGCGATCCTGTAAAACAGGTATCTCCGTGATCGATGGAAAATGACATATAGTCCAGATTTCCCATCATATCCTCGGGGAAAATGCTTTCCGCATGTCCCACGAAAGTAACAGTAACGTTGTCGATTACCGTTTTCAGATAGCAGGAATCACAATCACCATCGCCATCGTAGTCAAAACCCAGTTTCATAAAGCTATTGAAAATCATATTCTGCTCCCGGCGGCGCAGCTCTTCAAAATCAGTCTCGCCGGATTCATCAAAAACCTTCTGGGCCTCTCTCGCCCAGCCTAACAACTTATCAACATCTTCTCGTTTCATTATGATCTCCTTCTCCCCTTATCCCTGGGGGCCGGGAATTATATCAGGTATAAGCCTACGGCCAATCCGGCCATGAAAAGCGCCATGCCCCACATTACTGCTGTTGCCACCGCAACCACTTGCCATATGATCCGCCACGGCCGCCGTGTCCGCTGGGACATGTAGCGGATCGGGCCGGGTATGTCTCGTTTATGCATTGGGATCACCACCTTTCCAGCGGCCCGTCACCGGATGGCCCAGAAACCGCTCCAACTTATACCGGAAAATGTTGTACTCATTTTTCTCGCCGTTTCCAAGCGCTTCCTTGGGGATCACCTCACCCAGGTCCCACAGCTTACGTTTCATCCGCTCTCGGACCTTCTGGGCGGTGCAACCGATCTCCCGAGCGGCCTCCACGGCGTTAAAAATCTCTTTCACGGGTATCACCTCGCTTTCATATTGCGTTTTTTATCCCCCTGTCCTATACTGTACTTACAGGCGTTGCAGCGCCAAGTACAATTAGGGAAGGTTTTTTATGACGATTGACGAATATCAAAACAATGTACAGTTATTGCACAAAACCTTGGCCGATTTAAGTAGTCAACTTGAAAAATCGTATGCCCCCAAAATGAGTTTTTTTCAAAATGCCCTGTCGATCCTAATGGATTCAATGGAGCAAATCAAAGAACCATATACCAGGGCCGTCAATGAATCTAATGCTCTATACGAAAATGTAATAGCCCCATGTAGTAAAATTGGTATGGAGATATTCCAACAATTTGCAGCTAGCCTTTCATCTATTAATCAGTCCGATATTGCCCAGTCAATTATGGATATTGAAATATGCGATGATTTTGTTATAGTCCCTGAAACATTGATCCCTGACACATTTCAATATGAAGAGGTAAAACAGAAATCAGAAAAACCCCAGACTGAAAAATCTGCTGTAAAGCACCTGTCCTATGCCAATGCGCTTGCGCTCCTTGCAATCATCATTCCTCTTATATGTTGGCTGATCACCTGTAAAAGAGAAGATATCTCTTCGCGTCAAGAGCAATTACGTCATGCTGAAATTGTTGCTGTGCAAAATGAATCCAATCAACTTCTGGAAGAAGAAAACAAACTGCTTCAGGAACAAATAAAAATTGAAGAAAAACGTGTCGCATTTCTCTTGGCTATTTACCAGCAACTCCAAGAAGCTGATTCAGCTTCTCCAGATACTGAGTCGTGTTCTCAATATGCTCCCTTACGATCTGAGTTTGACGCTCTACTGAATCCCACAGAAGCTGATGATTCTGAAAACAACGTTGCTGCATCCAGCAACACTGTGCAGCCGTCAAAGCCTGAGTTACCATAATTATCAGAAGCCACATTTTCCATTCTGGAATATGTGGTTTTTTCTTATCCATACTCCTCCACCCCCCTTCCTTATATTCCGTCCTCTCGATTGTCAATGTACTTGGTTTAGTTTTCTAAACTTTTTGATTAAAAAAATAGTCCGCTATAGCTTCTTTAGGGATAAAAAGCAAATCAGCCGACTTCTGAATTTCAGGTAATGTAAAATCAGCCTTACCGGTCAACCGCTTACTTAATGAAACTCTTCCTATCCCCAATGCTAACGCAAATTTTTCTTGTGTGCCATAATGTTCTCTAATTTTTCCTCTTAATTTGCTGTAATCACATGACATTTTCTTCACCCCTTTCGTTTAGTTTTCTAAACTAAGCATATAATATCATACCCCCATGTTAATGTCAAGCATATTTTTTATATTTCTAAACTTTTTAATTGTTTTATAGATATTATTGTTGCGTTTTCTAAACTTATATGTTATTATGGGATTATAAATGTAGGTGAGAAATGAGGTATACGATATGAACGCTACCATATCAGATAGAATTAAGGAAGCAATGTCCGTTAGAAATATGAAGCAAGCCGAATTAGTCGAGAAAACCGGAATAACTAAAGGCGCTTTAAGCTCATATATTTCTGGAAGATATGAACCCAAACAGACCAATACTTTCCTTATAGCAAAAGCATTAGATGTCGATGTGTCATGGCTTATGGGTAATGATGTACCAATGGAACCCAAAACCGGAGTTTCTAACTCCTATCAATTAGCAACTATAATTTCAAAAATACGACGCGATAAAGAAATGCAAGATTTTTTAAATATATACTATTTTGAACTAAGTGATGAAAATAAGCATCGTATTTTGGATATCTGCAATGCCCTGAGGGGGCAAAATTAGCTGCCCCCAGTTGTTATCATATCCATAATAAGATAATACAAAAATGAAATATCATCATCTGTAAAACTATTTGAATTTGAAACCAAAATTTGTACCAATATTTCCACGTTCACCTTATGTACCATCCTTTCCCTGGTCATTATCAATCCATCTATATAATGGAACGGCTTCGGATATCAGAATATACCGCCAGAAATGTATTTGTCCGGTATAACGGACAAACATAGACATATGTCTATTATGTACCCCTTTTCAGGGGGTGATCATGATCGAAAACAGGTCGCATGGTGGTACACCGAGGGCTAGGGAAAGTGAGCACAACGTGCGTATAGTGGGATTGGCTTTCCCATCTTCGATCTGATTGATTTGGGTCTTGCTTACTCCTGAGAGCTGAGAGAGTTCCCTATCTGTTAGGTTCTTCTGGGTTCGAATGTCAAACAGATGGTAATCTATGCGGTAATTCGGTATCAAGTTTTTTCACCTCCATACGATATTATTCACAATTCGTATGGAAGTATGTTCGAACATTTGTTCTGTTTATATTATAGAACATATGTTCTGTTTTTGCAACTGGGGGTTATAACTTTTAGGGAGGTGTTTTATGAGCATCAAAGGCAATGGGCAGGAATTGTTTATAGGGAAACAATCTGCCCGCATACGAGATTGGATGTATAATACCAAAAATATCCAATATGATGACATATCCAAAATAGAATATAGTTTTCGAACGCTGACAGAGGGCGGATACATGGATTTTCATGATTCCTTCGGTCATTTTGAAAGATTCTATTTTCCACAAAAATCTAATGACGCTATACAGCGGGCGGTTGACTATATCGCCGCGCTTTATCCAGAACTGGAAATTGTAAAACACAATGCTGAAGATGATCCATTCTATTCAAAAAACATCTTCATTGCATTGATTTCCATGTTTTGTTTTTGGCCCATCGGAGCAATCCTGTTATGGAAAACTGGGAAGAGAACAACAAAAACAAAGATTGTGTTTACCATTTCAATTTTGTGTATACATATTGGAATTGCCTGTATGTGGTTTTGGTATCAAAAAATGATGATGAATGCTGCTGTAAATGATATGCTGAACCAGATAAATTATATATATTAATAAAAGCCCCTGCGCTACCAACGCAAGAGCTTTTGAGATAGGTACTATTGCCCGTTGCACGAACGGATGATATAATACCAGCTTGACACCTGTATTATATCACCCCGCAGTGCACCCGGTCAATGGGTGTATTTTTTATACTAATTTTTAGGAGGCGATATAATGGCAAGACCCAAAAAAAGGAAATACCCAAGACTCCCGAATAAGTTTGGAAGTATCAAGAAACTAAGTGGGAACCGCACGAACCCTTACGGAGTGTACCCACCCACAACAGAATTTGACGAGGATGGACGGCCAAAGTCAGTCCCAGCCCTGGCCTACGTTGATGATTGGTATTATGGTTTCTCAATCCTTACAGCCTACCATGCCGGGACATACGTTCCGGGAGTTTATCCTCCCAAGCCAGCGCAAAAACTCACCGACATAGAGGGGGTGGATGAGGTCATAAAAAATCTGATCAACGACTACAGCAAACTGCGGTCTGTGCTTACTGGACAGGTTGAGCGGGTCCAAGGTCCAACATTCGCTGAGGTATACAAACGATTCTATAATTGGAAATATGTTTCATCGAAGAAAATGTATTCAGAAAGTTCAAAGAGTTCAGCAAAGGCAGCTTTCAAAAACTGTGCATCACTCCATGATCAGATTTTTGCAGACTTACGTTATAGTGATCTCCAAGCTGTAATTGACGGCTGCGAATTGAAACACGCTAGTTTAGAATTAATTTTGAATCTATTCCATCAGATGTACGCATATGCAGACATTGAGGGGCTATGCGAAAAGGACTATTCCGCCCACGTAAAAATCAATATTGAGGATGACGATGAGGGTGGGGAACCTTTTACTGAAGAAGAATTAAAAATTTTGTGGAAAAATGAAAAAAATCCTGAAATAGAATTGCTGTTGATTATGTGTTACTCTGGCTATCGAATTGCAGCATATAAGACGCTAAAAGTAAATCTCGATGACCAGTATTTTCAAGGAGGCTTGAAAACCAAGGCGGGAAAAGACCGTATTGTACCAATACATCCCGGAATCCTTACGCTGGTCAAGCGCCGTATTAAACGTGATGGTGGGCTATTAGTTTGCTCTGTTGGGAAATATCGGAAAAGTATGTATGGCGCATTAGAAATGCTCGGAATTGAAAAACACACTCCGCATGATTGTCGGCATACATTTTCTGCGCTATGCGAAAAGTATGAAGTTCAAGAAAATGATCGAAAAAGAATGCTGGGGCATTCTTTCGGAAACGATATTACGAACAAAACGTATGGTCACAGAAACCTGGAAGATTTACGAACAGAAATTTGCAAAATTAAAATTTGTCGCTAGCTTGTCACTATTGATCTATTTTTTTGCAGATATTTAAATAATTTATAAGAGCCAACAAAAACGTTGTTTTTCCCTTATTTTACATGGGTTTTTTGAGATTTTCGCGTAAATCGAAAGATTAAACAGATTCCGAATGATTTTAAAGAAATGTTAAGGGTATTGAAAACTGTGCGTGACTTAATCACAGAAATCCCTCTTTTCATGTGGTATCCTTAACTCAACAAATCAATCAAACAACACATTCGGAGGGATAAACATATGACACTCGAACATTTAAGCAAAGCAAATTTTAACGAAAAGACAAATTCCGCAGATCAGGTTGTGGTGGTGGACTTCTTCGCCACCTGGTGCGGCCCCTGCAAAATGCTGACGCCGGTTCTGGAAAAAGCAGCCGATGAATTGACCAATGTACCGTTCTACAAAGTAGACATCGATGAGGAAATGGAGCTGGCCAACCAGTATAAAATCATGACCGTCCCCACCCTTCTCTTCTTTAAAGGCGGTAAGCTGGTGTTCCAGAACAGCGGTGTGATCAACCGCAAACAGTTGGAATCCATGCTGGAGCGTTTGGGCTGATATGGCGCCTAAACGTCTGGCGGCAGTCGATATGGCGCGATGCGTCGCCTGCGGCTGCTGCGTTAAGGTCTGTCCCCGCCGCGCCATCTGTATTTCAAATGGTTATTACGCGTCGGTGGATCCGGCCTTATGCGTGGGCTGCGGCAAATGTGAGAAGGAATGCCCGGCCTGCATTATTTCCATGAACGCCCGAGCGGTCTCAGAGGGAGGTATGGCATGAAGAAAAAATGGTCCGACTATCTCTGGATCGCCTCCCTTACTTACCTGATTCTGGGATTTTTTAACATTTTGTTCGCCTGGCTGGGACTGATCTGTTTTATTGTCCCCATCGTCATCTCCCTGGTGACCGGAAGCAAGGCTTACTGCCACACCTACTGCGGGCGTGGACAGCTCTTTGCTCTGCTGGGCCGCAAACTTCACCTGTCCGGCTGCCGCCCTGCCCCCGCATGGCTCAGTTCCAAGGGGTTCCGCTACGGATTCCTGGCCTTTTTTATGGTCATGTTCGGGCAGATGCTTTTCAATACCGCGCTGGTCTTTCAGGGCGCCCGGGATCTGCGCCAGGTAGTGACGCTGTTGTGGACCTTCCGCCTTCCCTGGCATCAGGCCTACCACATCACCGGACTCCCCCTGTGGGTTTCCCAGTTTGCCTTTGGCTTTTACAGCGTGATGCTCACCTCCACGATCCTGGGGCTGATCACCATGGTGCTGTTCAAACCCCGTTCCTGGTGTGTCTACTGCCCCATGGGCACCATGACCCAGATGATCTGCAAGGCCAAGGCCCGTGATTAGCGGCTGCCTTTGTATTTTGCCAACCTTTTTCTAACTTCTTCTAAATCATACATGCAACCCAGACAGGGCGGCGGCCGTTCCGATTATGGAATTGCCGCCGCTCTGTCTGGGTTTTTCCGGGCAGCCTTGCAATTCGCAGCGCCCGCCCTTATAATAGTTTTAACGGATATTTTACGGCCTGCGGCCGGTCGTGCAAAGCAAATGACAATTTTTCCCAGCAAGGAGCATATCATATGGAATTACATGTAATCGAGGAGAACTTCACGGTCTGCAAGCTGGAGGATTGCTCCGGCGTCGACTTAAACACACCCTGGTGCTTTTTCAGCAGAACCGACGAGGAGATTTCCCTGGTCTGTCCCACCGCCCGGGTTCCGGGAAATACTCTGGTCCGCGAGGACGGCTGGCGGGCGTTTCGCGTACAGGGAGTGCTGGACTTCTCCCTGGTGGGCATACTGGCTCAAATCTCCGGAATACTGGCGGAGGGCAAAATCAGCCTCTTTGCCGTCTCCACCTACAACACCGACTACATTCTGATAAAGGAACCGGATTTCGGCCGGGCGCTGGCTCTTTTAGAGCAGAGCGGCTGCCGGATCCATTGATTTTCCAACCATAAGGAGGTAATTTCAGCATGACGGATATCCCATCCATTTTAGCGGCTCACTACCCGTTCTGGGAGCATTTGAAAGCGGATGAACAGCGCGCCTTTGTATCCTGTTCCATGGTTCGCGACTACGAGAAGGGCGGCTTTGTGCGCAGCGACTGCGACGAGTGCCTGGGAGTTCTGCTGGTACTCTCCGGCGAACTGCGCATCTACATCCAGTCCGACGAGGGGCGGGAGGTAACCCTGTTCCGGGTAGGGCCGGGGGAACTCTGCACGCTCTCCGCCTCCTGCGTCATGTCGGAAATCACCTTCGACATCTATGTGGAAGCCGCGGAGCCAAGCCAGGTGCTGATCACCCGGGCCGGCTGCGTCCACCGTTTTATGGAAACCAATATCTATGTGGAAAATTTCATCTACAAGCAGACGGCCGAGCGCTTCTCCGACGTGATGTGGGCCATCAGCCAGATTCTGTTTTCCAGCTTTGACAAGCGCCTGGCCTCCTACCTGGAGGATGAGCGCCGCCGGAGCGGTTCCACCGCCATCACCGCCACCCACGACCAGATCGCCAAAAACCTGGGCAGCGCCCGGGAGGTGGTCTCCCGCATGTTGAAATATTTTGAGAAGGAAGGACTGGTGTCCCTCTCCCGCGGCACGGTGACCATCACCGATATTCCGCGGTTAAAGGCTCTGACCGCGTAGGGGCGGCGGCTTACGCCGCCCCAGGATCGGCGCACCGCGCTTAAACCGGCGGCAACGGCAGCTTCCGCTCCCCTCCCTCTTTAAACAGACGGATCAATTCCCTGGCCCCCCGGGCCAGGAATTTGTTTTTATGGTAGATAACGCAGAATTTCCGCTCCATGGATAATCCCTCCACTGAAAACTCCGCGATACTCCCGCGCTCCACCCCCTCCGCGGCCAGGGAGGCCGGAAGCACGGATAGCCCGAAACCGGCCGCCACCCCGTGGATGATGGCCTGGTTGCTGGTGCTCTGCCAGGCGATGCGGATATCCAGCTCGTGGGCGGCCGCCAGACCGTCGAAAATCTCCCGCCCGGCGCTGCCCTTCTCCCGCAGAATAAAGCTCTCGCTCTGCAGATCCCCCAGCTTCACGTCCTGTTTCCCGGCAAACCGGTGCCCCGGCGGGCAGACAAAGGCCAGCCGGTCCCCATGGAAGCTCTCGCTGCTTATGTAGCGGCTGTGGGCGATGCCCTCGATCACGCCGAGATCGATCTCATTGGAGAGCACGCACTTCTCGATGTTGTTGGAATTCTCAATTCTGGCCTCCACCCGCAGCTCCGGATAAAGGCGGGTCAGCTCCTTCACGTAGCCGGGCAGCAGAAACGTACCAACGGTGATGCTGGCGCCCACCCGAAGCGTCCCGCTCATGTCCGGGTTGCGCACCTCCTGCTCCATCTCGTCGAACAGCGCGATAATGTGCCTGGCGTATTCCAGCACCTGGTGCCCCGCCTCTGTCAAAAACAGCTTCTTGGAGATGCGGTCAAACAGCTTAACGCCGTAGTATTCCTCCATTTCCCGGATCGCCAGACTGACCGACGGCTGGGCCGTAAACAGCCGGTTCGCCGCCCCGGTCATGCTTCCGGCCTCGCACACAGTCAGAAAAATCCTCAGATGCCGCAGCGTCACATCCATTTCCTCCAATTCATATTGAATTTATTATATATATTATAAAATTATACTATTTTACATATGGATTTACAAGTTCTATAGTAGATACAGCGATCAGGCTCCATCCGCTCTTGCGGCGCATCGGTTGTCGGATCATGCAGTGGAATAAATATCCCGAACAGGGAAGGAAAACGGAGATGATTTCTATGACAGCCCAGGAAGCCATCCGGCCTCATGAGAACGAGAGCCGAAAAAAGATATTGTTAAAACTATTTATTTCCAACCTCTACCTCAGCACCTTTACCTTCGGCGGCGGCTACGTGATCGTCACGCTGATGAAGAAAAAATTTGTGGACCAGTACCACTGGATCGACGATCAGGAGATGCTGGATCTGGTCGCCATCGCCCAGTCCTGCCCCGGACCCATCGCGGTAAACGGAGCCATCGTGGTGGGCTACCAGCTGGCGCGGGTTCCAGGGCTGATCATCTCGGTGCTGGCCACCGTGATCCCTCCCTTCACCATCCTCTCCCTGATCTCCCTGTGTTACACCGTGTTCCGCAGCAACCCCTACGTGGGCTGGATGTTAAACGGCATGCAGTCCGGCGTGGCCGCGGTGATCGCCCAGGTGGTGTTGGAAATGACTCAGGGGCTGGTGAAGCAGCGCAGCTGGAGTTCCATGGTTGTGCTGGTGATCGCGTTCGTTGCCAGCTATGTATTTAACGTCAACGCAGCCCTGATTATTCTCGCCTGCGCCGTTCTCGGTCTTTTGACCCGCAAAAAAGGAGGTGCTGAGAACAAATGAACATTTACCTTCAGCTTTTCATCAGCTTTGTACAGATCGGAGCGTTAAGCTTCGGCGGCGGCTACGCCGCCATGCCCGTGGTGCACGCCTGCTGGAT
>OBXQ01000551.1_pt1 | contig 16012 bp, 15 predicted proteins | sample 1476641 | NCBI WGS metagenome assembly OBXQ01 (sample SAMEA2580174, study PRJEB22360) | human gut metagenome | biome: human gut; feature: human-associated habitat; material: faeces | place: Denmark | collected 2008/2010
CCTTAAATGCCGGGGCCAGCTGCCTGCCGCTCTGTGCCGACTGCGGCCAGCCAGGCCTCGGCGGAAGCTCTCGTCTCGCTGTTGCAGGTCGGAGAATCGATCAATTCGTGAGTTTTCTCTACTACAAAATCCAAAACGTCTTTCTGCATATATATGACCCTCTCTTTCTTCTGAAATCACCTATATCTTACCATAATTGTCAGGCATTTGCAATTTAAAGTTGTCCGCCGTTCCGGGGCCTTGTAGCCCTCCGCGCCGCATGTTAAAATAGAATGGAACCGATGTGAATGGATCCGAAAATGGGAAAGGAGCTGATTGGATGACGGTGATTGGAGGAATTATGGTTCCCCATCCGCCCCTGATCGTGCCTCAGGTGGGCAGAGGGGAGGAACGGGCGGTGGCGGCCACCGGGCAGGCGTTTGCCCGGGCGGCTGAGGAACTGGCGCAGTGGGGGCCGGAGACCATTGTGCTCGCTTCGCCCCACGCGGTGATGTACGGTGATTATTTTCACGTGTCGCCGGGTAAGGGGGCGTCCGGCGACTTCCGGCAGTTCGGCGTCCGGGATGTTTCGATGGAGGTGTCCTATGACCGGGAGTTTGTGGAAAGACTCTGCGATCTGGCGGACGGGGAGGATTTCCCGCTGGGCACCCTGGGCGATACGGGCGGAGGACTGGATCACGGCACTTTGGTGCCCCTCTATTTTATCCGGAAGTACCGGAAGGACGTCCGGCTGGTGCGTTTGGGGCTGTCGGGACTTTCGCTGTCGGACCATTACCGGGCTGGGCAGCTGGTAGCCCGGGCCGCCGGACAGCTTGGAAGGCGAGTGGCCTTTGTGGCCAGCGGGGATCTATCCCACAAGCTGACGGAGGACGGGCCTTACGGCTTTGCGCCTCAGGGGCCGGAGTACGACCGGCGGATTATGGAGGTGATGGGACAGGCGCGGTTCGGGGAGCTGTTCGGCTTTGGGGAGAGCTTCTGCGAAAAGGCTGCGGAGTGCGGTCACCGGTCCTTTGTGATGATGGCGGGGGCATTTGACCGCAGGGCGGTGGAGGCCCGGGCCCTGTCCTACGAGGGGCCCTTCGGCGTGGGATACGGGGTCTGCGTGTTCCGGGATGCCGGTCCCGACGATTCAAGGAATTTTCTGGAGCAGTATGAGGACGGGCAGCGGGAGGCCTGCGCCCGGATTCGGGAAGGGGAGGATCCCTACGCCGGACTGGCGCGCCGCAGCCTGGAACATTATGTGCGTTTTGGCCGCAGGCTGCCCCTGCCAAAGGATCTCCCGGAGGAGATGACGGACCGCAGGGCGGGAGCGTTTGTCTCGATCCACAAGCAGGGCGCGCTGCGGGGCTGCATCGGCACTATCAGCCCGGTCTGCGAAAACGTAGCCCGGGAGATTCTGCAAAATGCGGTCAGCGCCGGAACCGGAGATCCCAGGTTCCCGGAAGTGCGGGAGGAGGAGCTGGATCAGCTGGTCTACAGCGTGGACGTGCTGGGGCAGGCAACTTCTGTGGACTCCCCTGACCAGCTGGACGTAAAGCGCTACGGGGTTATCGTCTCCAAGGGAGGAAGGCGTGGGATTTTGCTGCCGGACCTGGAAGGCGTGGACACGGTGGAGGAACAGATCGCCATCGCCAGGCGCAAGGCAGGGATCGGGGAGCTGGAGACAGGCGTGAAGCTGGAACGTTTTGAGGTGGTGCGCCACGGCGGGGAGGGAGCGTGAAGATGATCTGTCCGTTTTGCCTGCACCACTGCAGGCTTGAGGAGGGGCAGACCGGCTTGTGCCGGGCGCGGAAAAATGTGGGCGGTCGGTCGGTGGCGGTAAACTACGGCCGCCTCACGGCTCTGGCGCTGGACCCGGTGGAGAAAAAGCCGCTCCGCCGCTTTATGCCCGGTTCCATGATTCTGTCTGCGGGCAGCTTTGGCTGCAATCTGCGCTGTCCGTTTTGCCAGAACCACGAGATTTCCATGGCGGGGCGGGAGTCCGCGGCCGCCGCCATGACGCCGGAGGAGCTGGCCGCCCGCGCCCGCGCCTTGGCCGGGAACGGCAACATCGGGGTGGCGTTCACCTACAACGAGCCGTTAGTGGGCTGGGAATATGTCCGGGACACGGCCCGTCTTGTCCGGCGTCTGGGAATGAAAACGGTGGTTGTTACCAACGGCAGCGTGACGGACCTGGTGCTGGATGAGATTTTGCCGGTGGCGGACGCTATGAACATCGACTTAAAGGGGTTCCGGGAATCCTATTACCGCAAGCTGGGCGGGGATCTGGAGACGGTAAAGCATTTTATCAGCCGGGCCGCCGGGGCCTGCCATGTGGAGCTGACCACGCTGATCGTGCCGGGGGAGAACGACTCGGATGAGGAGATGGAGGAGCTGGCCGCCTGGGTGGCCTCCCTGAACCCGGAAATCCCTCTGCACGTGACCCGTTTTTTCCCGCGCTGGAGGATGGCGGACGCGCGGCCCACGCCGGTGGACACGGTGTACCGCCTGGCGGAGCGGGCGGCAGAAGCGCTGCGGTATGTGTATGTTGGGAACTGTTGAGAGTGTGTGGTGGGCCGGGCCGCGCCGGTTAGGCGCAGGCGCGGCAGCGGGAATCCACGTGGGAAACCGGGTGGGAAACCGGGTGGGAAATCGGGTGGGAAACCGCGCCGCCGCGGTTGGAAAATCGGGAAAAGTGTGGTATAGTAGACGGTACCGCCGCCGTTCGAAACGGCGGCAGGACGGATATGCTTGAATACGATCAACCGCGGGAGGGTCTGCGGGGATTGCACGGAGGATTGGATGGAACGAGAGGTAATTCTGTATATCGGCGTCAGCGTGGACGGCTACCTGGCGGACGCGGACGGCGGCGTGGATTGGATGAAGGGCCACGGCGCCGAGGAGGGAGACGGCGGCTACCAGGCGTTTTACGAGACCGTGGACACGCTGATCATGGGCCGCGCCACCTACGAGCAGGTGAAGACACAGCTTTCGCCGGACAGCTGGCCCTATGAGGGCAAGGAGTGTTACGTGGTGACCAGCCAGTTTCTGGAGGATACCGACGAGGTGACCTTCTGGCCCGGGGACGTTTGGGAGCTGGTGTTTCTGCTCAAGCAGCGGTCCGGCAAGGCGATCTGGCTGGTGGGCGGCGCAAAGCTGCTAAAGAGCTTTATGGAGCAGGAGCTGGTGGACCAGTATTGGATTTCCACGCTGCCGGTGATTCTGGGCAAAGGTATGCCGCTGTTTCTGCCCGGGGATTACGGGGAGCGCCTGATCCTGGACCGGACCCTGGTGTGGGACGGCGTCGTGACCAATGTGTACTTTAACCGGGCGGAGAACGCCGAATAGACGGAGGATCGGGATGCGCTATACAATACCACATTATTACCGGGAATTTTCCTGTGCGGCGGACCGCTGCACGGACACCTGCTGCGCAGGATGGGAGATCATGATCGATCCGGTTTCCCTGAGAACGTACCGAAAAACCAAAGGTCCCCTGGGCAACCGCCTGCACAACAGCATCCGCTGGGACCAGGGCTCCTTCAAACAGTACGGGCGGCGCTGCGCCTTCCTGGCCGACAGCGGGCTGTGCGATCTGTACTCCGACGGCGGGCCGGGGATGCTCTGCAAAACCTGCCGGACCTACCCGCGCCACATCGAGGAGTTCGAGGGGGTCAGGGAGATTTCCCTGTGTATCTCCTGCATCGAGGCGGCGCGGATTGTGTTGGGACGGCGGGAGCCCGTGCGTTTCCTGGATTTTGAGCGGGAGGGAGAGGAGGACTACGGGGATTTCGATTTCCTTCTCTATACCAAGCTGACGGACGCCAGGGAGCTGGCCGTCCGAATCTTACAGGACCGGAGCCATCCCCTGTCGGAGCGGGCGTCCATGGCGCTGGCTCTGGCCCACGACCTGCAGAGCCGCATCCGCAAAAACCGCCTGTACGCGGCGGACCAGCTGTTGGAGCGGTACGGGAGCGCCGGGGCGGGGGAGCGGTTTGCCGGGCGGACCGCCGGGTTTGGAGCCGGGCTGAAGCAGCGTTACCGGGGATTTTTCAGTCTGACCGAGGAGCTGGGCCGTCTGGAAGCGCTAAACAGCGGCTGGCCCGGACGGCTGGCCGGGCTTAGAAACGCCCTGTACGGGTCCGGTGAGGAGGCGTACGGCCGGATCTGCCGGGAATTTGCCGGGGATTTAATGGGCGCTGCGGACGGGGACTGGGACATCTGGGGCGAACAGCTCTGGGTGTATTTTGTGTTCACCTACTTCTGCGGGGCGGTTTACGACGGCCGGGCCTACCCGCGGATGAAGTTTGCGGCGGCCTGCGTGCTGCTCATCCGGGAGCTGGCTATGGGGACCTGGGCGCTGCAGGGTGGGCGGCTGGACTTTGACGGCTTTGTGGATATTGCCCACCGGTTCTCCAGGGAGGTGGAACACTCCGACGAAAACCGGGAGGCGCTGCTGGCCCTTTTGGAGCGCGAGGAGCGCTTTGGCCTGGAAACGATGTTAAGTCTGATTATTTCCGGGGATTTCCAAAAACTTAAGAATCTATCGTGAAAATCGGAGAAAATCAGCAGTGTATTCAAAAAAACTTTATAAAATTAATATAAAATTCAGATCACCCCTTCAAAAAGTAGAAAATTCTCTCTTTTTATGATATAATAAAAAAAATTTCATACGAAGGAGTGATACTTTATGAAGGATCAAAATGGTTTTAAACCATTTATCCCGGCGAATCAGGTTGTACCGGAGATGACTGCGGTATCAATCGTGCTGGGTATTATCCTGGCGGTATTGTTCGGTGCTGCCAACGCCTATCTGGGATTGCGCGTGGGTATGACCGTGTCCGCATCCATCCCGGCTGCGGTTATATCCATGGGGGTGATCCGCGTGATATTGAAGCGCGATTCCATCCTGGAGAACAACATGGTGCAGACCATCGGCTCCGCCGGTGAGTCCGTGGCGGCAGGCGCGATCTTTACGCTGCCGGCTTTATTTATGTGGATGAGCGATTGGGGAGTGGGAGCCCCGTCGCTGGTTGAGATTTCCCTGATCGCCCTCTGCGGCGGCGTGCTGGGCGTGCTGTTCATGATTCCGCTGCGCCAGGCGCTGATCGTCAAGGAGCACGGCGTGCTGCCCTATCCCGAGGGCACGGCCTGCGCCGAGGTTCTGGTGGCCGGAGAGCAGGGCGGTTCCAAGGCCGGAGTGGTATTTGCCGGCATGGGCATCGCGGCCGCCTACAAGTTCATCGCCGACGGCTTGAAGCTGTTTCCCAGCGATGTGGATTATGATATCAAACAATACGGCGGCGGCGCGGGAATCTCCGTACTGCCGGCTCTGGCGGGCGTGGGATATATCTGCGGCCCCAAGATTTCCTCCTACATGTTTTCGGGGGGAATCATTTCCTGGCTGATCCTGATGCCCATCATCAAGCTGTTCGGAAGCGGGCTGACCCAACCCTTTGCGCCGGCAGACCAGCTGATCAGCGAGATGAGCAGCTCCGCCATGTGGGGCTCCTACATCCGCTACATCGGAGCGGGCGCCGTGGCGGCGGCGGGCATCATAAGCCTGATCAAGTCCCTGCCCCTGATCGTCAGAACCTTCCGTGACGCCATGCGCGATCTGAGGGCGGGCCGTCAGGCATCCACCCTGCGCACGGACCAGGATCTGCCCATGAACGTGGTGCTGCTTGGCGTGCTGGCGGCCTGCGTGGTGATCTGGCTGGTTCCTGCGGTTCCGGTGAATCTTCTGGGTGCGCTGTTGATCGCGGTGTTTGGATTCCTGTTCGCAACGGTTTCCTCCCGCCTGGTGGGCCTGGTGGGCTCCTCCAACAACCCGGTGTCCGGTATGGCCATCGCGACCCTGCTGGTGTCCTCTCTGGTGTTAAAATCCGTGTCCGGAACCGGGCATGAGAGCATGATGGGCGTGATCGCCATCGGCGGCGTGATCTGCGTGATCGCAGCCATTGCGGGCGACACCTCCCAGGACCTGAAAACCGGTTACATCGTGGGTTCCACGCCCAAAAAACAGCAGATCGGCGAGTTGATCGGCGTTGTGGCTTCCGCCCTTGCCATCGGCGGCGTGCTCTACCTGTTGAACAAGGCCTGGGGCTACGGCACCGACGAGCTCCCAGCGCCTCAGGCCATGATCATGAAGACCGTGGTGGAGGGCGTGATGAACGGAAACCTGCCCTGGAACATGATTCTCTCGGGGGCTGCCATCGCGGTGGTGATCGAGATTTTGGGCATCCCGGTGATGCCCGTGGCGGTGGGGCTGTACCTGCCCCTGCGCACCACCTCCGCCATTATGGTGGGCGGACTGGTACGCCACTGGTTTGAGAAGCGCAAATGCTCCGACGAGGAGCGCGGGGAGGCGGTGAGCTGCGGCATCCTCTATACCTCGGGTATGATCGCGGGCGAGGGCCTGGTGGGAATCCTCCTGGCGGTGTTCGCCATCATTCCGTTTGCAGGTACAAGAGGCGGCTTCCTGGCCGACTTCCTGAATATGTCCGCCATGGAAAACGGCCTGGGCGCGTTTCTGTCCGGACCGTCCGCCAAGCTGGTATCCCTGGCGGCTTTCGCGGCGTTGATTCTGATCATGTGTAAATTTACCATCTGGTACCGGGAAGATAAGAACAATAAGAAATAAAAACCGCGGCGGTTGAAGGGAGAATGAATTTGTTGGGCAAGAGAAAAAGCAGCAGGAATTACCTGGAGCAGATCCCCGAGCGCAATCCTAAGCTTACCTGGAAGGAAGACCAGTCGGGGATCGTGATCCTCGACATGGTCCATCGGGGTTTGTTTGACAAGATCGCCCAGGGCCTGTTTGCAACCCCGAAGGTCAGTCATATCCGCCTGGAGGCGTTTGGCAGCTTTATCTGGAAGCAGATCGACGGGCAGCGGGACCTGGCGGAGATCGGGGCGCTTGTAAAGGCAGAGTTCGGGGACCGGGCCGAGCCGTTGTACGAGCGCCTGGCTCAGTATTTTGAGACGCTGGCCGGCAATCATTTTATATCATATCGTTGAGCGTTTGAGCGCGGGCGGCGGATGCAGAAGAATCCGCCGCCCGCGCTGTTTTGGCGTGTTACTGGGAACGGAGCGTACAGTGACATCAGCGGAGAGCCGATGCCGGAGGTTTTCGGTTGCCTATTGAAGTTGCACGGTAATTTTACTATAATACAAGGGTAAAACAAAACGGCGGGATGAATCCGGAGGGAGAGATGAGATGATCTGTTACAGCAGCCATTATCGGGCAGAGCTTGTCCCGGACCCGTCCTACACCATCGGTTCGGCGGACAACCGGCCCTACGACCGGATCATCAACCCGGACGGGCTGGGACGGGGAGATTTTGCGAAGGTATGCCGCCTTGCGGTGGAGCGGTTTGAAACCGGGGAGGAGCGGCAGGCTGCGCTGATCGGTCCCAAAACCTGGTGTGTTGAAAGCTGCGCCGTGCTCGAGGAATCCCGTTTGACCGTTCTGATGGACCGCATGGTGATCAGACTGTCGCTCGACAACTTTGAGATCGTTTGCAGCCGGAGACTTGACGTCTGCGGCTCCATGCTGGCTCTGTACCCTTGCGGAGGGGATTTGATCCTGCACGGGGAGCTGGAGGTGCTGCGCCTGAACCGGGAGCTGCAGACCGTCTGGACATTCTCAGGCCGCGATCTCTTTGCGTCCCTGACAGGGGAGCGCGCCTTTTGCCTGGAGAACGGGCGGATCCGCCTCCTGGACTGGGAGGGGAACCGCTACGAGCTGAGCCTGGATGGCGAGCTGCTCTCGGACCGTCCGGCGCCGGAAAAACGGATTCTTACGATCCCTGTGGCCGACGCCGCTTCACCCCGGGAGCTCCAGCAGATATTGAAGGGGTCCCTGGGTCTGCCGGAATGGTACGGGATGAACTGGGATGCGTTTTGGGACGGGATCACCGGCCTGATCCGCCTGCCGGACATCCTGATACTGGAGGGCTGGCACGTGTACAAGGCCAGATGGCCGGAGGACGCCCGCGTGATGGAGGGCCTGTTGGATCGATATAACCGGGAGGCGAAAGACGCCTGCCAGGTGATATACCGCTATTACCGGTGAGGCACGGGTGACCGGCCGCCCCGGAAGCGGACATACAGATGAGGAGGAAGATATGAATCAGATCAGACTTGGAAAAACAGAGATTTGCGTGAACCGGAACGGATTCGGCGCGCTGCCTATCCAGCGGATTCCGAAGGAGGAGGCGGTGCGGCTGGTCCGCAAGGCTTACGACCACGGAATCCGTTTTTTTGACACCGCATACACGTACACGGACAGCGAGGAGAAGCTGGGGGCGGCCCTGGCCGGTATCCGGGACCAGGTGTTTATCGCAACCAAAACGCCCGCCGAAAACAGTGCGGATTTTTGGAAACATCTGGAAGAAAGCTTGAGAAGGCTGGGCACGAACTATGTGGACCTCTACCAGTTCCACAACCCGTCCTTCTGTCCAAAGCCGGGGGATGGCACCGGCCTCTATGAGGCCATGGAGGAGGCCAAAGACCGGGGAATGGTGCGCCATATCGGAATCACCAACCACCGGCTGAGCGTGGCCCGCGAGGCTGTGGACAGCGGGCTTTACGAGACGCTGCAGTTCCCCTTCTCCTATCTGGCGGGGGAGCCGGATCTGGAGCTGGTGGAGCGCTGCCGCAGGCAGGATATGGGCTTTATCGCCATGAAGGCTCTGTCCGGCGGACTGATCACCAGCGCCAGGGCAGCCTACGCCTTCATGGTTCCCTACAGCCACGTGCTTCCGATCTGGGGGATCCAGCGGGAGCGGGAACTGGACGAATTTTTGGAATGCGACCGGCTTATCCCGGAAATGGACCAGGAGCTGAAAGCGGTGATCGAACACGACCGGGCGGAGCTGGCCGGCGAGTTCTGCCGGGGCTGCGGCTACTGTATGCCCTGTCCCGCCGGCATTGAGATCAACAACTGTGCCAGAATGTCCCTGATGATCCGGCGCTCCCCTTCGGATGCCCATCTCACCGGGGAGGCCCGGGAGAAGATGAAAAAGATCGAGGACTGCCTGCACTGCGGCCAGTGCAGCGCAAAATGTCCCTACGGTCTGGACACCCCGGCGCTGCTGGAAAAGAACTATGAGGATTACCGGGAGATTCTGGCGGGAAAGCCGCTGTGACAATTCTTCCCAAAGCGGGAGAAACATGAGAGGAGACCGGCCATGATACGATATTACGGCGATCCGCCTTACCGGGCGGCTGTGATACACGGCGGTCCCGGCGCTCCGGGATCGGCCGCGGGCCTGGCGGCCATGGCGGGTGCGGTCTGCGGGACTTCGGAGCCCATTCAGTCCGGGAAAACCATCCGGGAGCTGGTTTTGGAACTGAAAGAGCAGCTGGAGGAGGCGGGAACCGTTCCCGTCATTCTGGCCGGACACTCCTGGGGAGCGTTTCTGGCCGCGCTCTTTGCCGGAGCGTACCCGGAGATGGTGGAGAAATTGGTTCTGGTGGGCTGTCCGCCCCTGACGGCCGGTTACGTCCCTATGATCGGGGAACGCCGCAGGCGGAACCTGGGCGCCGGAGAGCGGGAGGAGTTCGACCGGTTAAATCTTTGGTTGGAACAGGGGATGCCGGAGGAGGCGGACCGTCTGCTGGCGCGGCTGGGAGAGCTGGCGGAGCTGGGCGATAGCTGGGATCCTCTGCCGGACACAATGGAAAATGATTTCCCAGTGGACGCAGAGCAGTACAAGGCTGTGTGGGGGGAGGCGGTAAAGCTGCGGGCCTCCGGACAGCTGTTGAGAAGCTTTGCGGCCCTGGACTGCCAGGTCACATTGATCCAGGGAGAGCAGGACCCGCACCCCGTGTGCGGCGTTTGCGGGCCGCTTGCAGGCTCCGGGAAGGAGTACCGGGTTCACGTCCTTAAATGCTGCGGCCACAGTCCCTGGCTGGAGCGCCGGGCGCGGGCGGAATTCTTCGAAATTCTGAAGCAGGAGCTGGGGCGGTGATTGTGATACTATCCGGCTGCCAACACAAAAGAGGAGGAGATCCATATGTATGAATCGCGTTGCGGGGTCCGCTGCGACAGCTGCGGACGCAAGGGAGAAGTGAACTGTACGGGCTGCATAAACATGAAAACGACCTTCTGGGGCGGAGCGTGCGCGGTCAAGTCCTGCTGCGAGAGCCGCAGCTTAAACCATTGCGGGGAATGTCCTGAATTCCCATGCGCGATGTGCGCGTCCATGGGGGAGGAGATGGGCTTTGACCCCAAGCCCAGGCTGGAAGCCTTGCGGCAGTGGGCAGGGGAAGGGAAAACCGAATAAAACAAACATACATACAAAACAGCCGCCGCGGAAGATGGCAAGTAAACCGCGGCGGCTGTTTCGTTTTCCCCGGGATGGCTTCCGGGTATATGTTCAGAGGATTCCGGCCGTATGGCAAGACAGCCGGATTTATTGATAAACAGAACTATGAGGATTTATTTGTTGGTCTTGTAAAGGTTCTTTTCCCTGGGCAGCGTCACGTTCAGCAGAATGGCCACCAGGGTTGCGATTACAACCGGGGACTTGCCGAAGATGGTGGTTACCCATGCCGGGAAGGAACTTAAGGAGGCGCTTGCCTGTGAAACGCCCATGCCCAGCGCAGCCGCGAGGCCTACGATGGAGGTGTTGCGGTAGTTCATTTCCTCCGTCATAACCAGCTTCATACCGGTCATTGCGATGGAGGCGAACACGGATACGGTAGCTCCGCCCAATACCGCGTAGGGGATGGTGGTCAAAAGCGCGGAGAATTTGGGGAACAGGCCCGCCACCAGGATTACCAGGGCGGAGATTCCCAGAGTCACGCGGTTTACCACCTTGGTGGTGGCCACGATACCCACGTTCTGGCTGTAGGTCGCGGTGGGAAGGCAGCCTAAGAAGGCGCCGACTACGTTGGTAATGCCGTATCCCAGGATCGCGCCCTGCAGCTCATCCGTGGTGGGCTCGCGGTCCAGACCTCCCGCCGTGGTGGCGGAGAAGTCGCCGATGGCCTGCACGGAATTGATCACGAACAGCAGTCCGATGGCTACGCAGGCGGAGATTTCAAAGTTGATTCCAAAGTGCATGATGTGGGGCAGCTGGAACATTCCGGCTTCGCCCACGTTGGCAAAGCTGACCATTCCGAAGAACATGGAGAATATGTATCCCGCGATCATGCCCATCAGGATGGAAGCCAGCTTTAAGAAGCCTTTGGCAAAATGATTTAACACGGTTACGACAACCAGGGTGAAAATCGCCACCGTCCAGTTCTGCCAGGAGCCGTAATTGGGCTGTCCGGTGCCGCCGGCCATGTAGTTGATGGCGGTGGGGTAGAGGCTCAGTCCGATGGTGAACACCACGGTGCCCGCGATTAACGGCGGGAAAAACTTGCGGATCTTTTTAATCATGATACCCACGATAACCGCACAGATACCGCCCACGATCTGGGAGCCCAGAATCGTCGCAATACCGTACTGTTCGGCAATGGCCTGCATGCTGGGCACGTAGGCAAAGCTGACGCCCAGGATAACAGGGAGGCCGGCGCCCAGGCGGAGTCCGCCTTTTTTGCCCAGCGGAAACAGCTGGAGCAGGGTGGCAAGGGCCGATACAACCAGAGAAGCCTGGATCAGGATTACCCGGTCTGCGGTGTCGATACCGGCAGCACCGGAAATGATGATGGCAGGCGTCACGCAGCCCACAATCATGGCGACTACGTGCTGGAGCGCCAGGGGAATTGCCTGGCTCATTTTTGGAACGCCGTCCAAATCGAACAGTGATGCGTGCTGTTTTTCTGAATTCATGATATTGCCTCCTTTACGCTAAATGGATATGAGTACCGGTTTTTCCCTGGATACCGTCTTTTGCTTTTTCCAACAGCGTAATTAAAGCAGTGCGTCCTGGCTTTGATTCAGCAAATTTTACAGCGGCCTGTACCTTGGGAAGCATGGAGCCGGGGGCGAAGTGGCCCTCTTTGATAAACTTGCGTGCTTCTTCCGTGTCCAGATCATCCAGCCATTTTTCTTCCGGCTTTCCGAAGTTAACAGCTACCTTTTCAACTGCGGTCAGAATAATTAAGAAATCTGCGTTTAATTCTTCTGCCAGCAGCTCGCTTGCGAAGTCCTTGTCGATTACGGCGCTGGCGCCTTTTAAGTGGTTGCCCTGGCGGGTAACCGGGATTCCGCCGCCTCCGCAGGCGATGACCAGCTGACCGGAGTCAACCAGGGAACGGATTGCGCCGATCTCGACGATCTCGGCGGGTTTGGGGGAGGCCACCACACGGCGGTAACCGCGTCCTGCGTCCTCGCGCATCATATATCCGTATTTTTCCTCGGCGATCTTGGCCTGTTCCTCGGTCATGAAGTGGCCGATGGGCTTGCTGGGACTGTCAAATGCGGGATCGTCCGCGTCCACCCGGACCTGGGTGATCATGGTCGATACCGGGATATCGCAGATATCGCGGTTGTACAGCTCCTCCCGCAGGGCGTTCTGCAGATCATAGCCGATGTAAGCCTGGCTCATGGCGACGCAGACGGAGAGCGGGGTATTGGGCTGGCTGGCGTCCTCGCGGCTGAGAGCGGCCATGGCGTTGTTGATCATGCCCACCTGGGGGCCGTTTCCGTGAGCTACGATAACCTCACAGCCCTCCTCGATCAGATCCACGATCGCCTTGGCGGTGATCTTCACAGCCTTCATCTGCTCGGGCAGCGTGTTGCCCAGGGCATTTCCGCCCAGGGCGATGACGATACGTTTTTTCTTATTTTCCATAGTAATTTCCCCTTTGAGTTTTTGCAAAAAAAGATGAAAAGGGCCGCCAGGCCGAATGCCCGGCAGCCCGGAATAAAAATCATTTAATGTGGATTACTTGAATACGCGGGGAGTTCCCTTCTCTTCCAGCTTCTTTAACACTTCAGCCGGATCGGCAAACTTAGCCAGCATGATCATGGCGGCGATCACGTAGGGTTTGAAGCTGGCTTCCTTGTACAGCGGATCGCGGTAGCGGTCGAATACGGAAGCCTCAACCTCGCCGTCCTTGCAGCTCACGTCGTTGATGTCGGCCGGTAAGCAGTGCAGGTACAGAGCCTTGCCGTCCTTGGTGGTCTTCATCAGCTCCTCGGTGCAGCACCAGTCTTTGTGCTGGGCGTTCTGAGCCAGCAGCTCTTTCTCCAGAGCCTTGATTCCTTCGCTGTCGCCCTCGCCGTACAGGTTGGTTCTCTTCTCCATAGCGGCGAAGGGAGCCCAGCTCTTCGGGTAAACGATGTCGGCGTCCTTGAAGGCGTCGGCCATGTCGTGGGATACGCGGAAGGAACCGCCGGACTTCTCAGCGTTCTGTTTTGCAACTTCCTCAACCTCAGGCATGATCTCGTAGCCTTCCGGATGAGCCAGGACAACTTCCATACCCATTCTGGTCATCAGGCCGACAACGCCCTGGGGAACGGAGAGGGGTTTGCCGTAGGAGGGAGAGTAAGCCCAGGTCATAGCCAGCTTTTTGCCCTTCAGGTTCTCCACGCCGCCGAACTCGTGGATGATGTGCAGCATGTCGGCCATACACTGGGTGGGATGGTCGATGTCGCACTGTAAGTTCACCAGGGTGGGCTTCTGCTCTAAGATGCCGTCCTTGTAGCCCTGGGTGACGGAGTCCACAACCTCGTGCATGTAGGCGTTGCCCTTGCCGATGTACATGTCGTCGCGGATACCGATCACGTCAGCCATGAAGGATACCATGTTGGCGGTCTCGCGCACGGTCTCGCCGTGAGCTACCTGGGATTTGCCCTCGTCCAGATCCTGAACCTCAAGACCTAACAGGTTGCAGGCGGAGGCGAAGGAGAAACGGGTGCGGGTGGAGTTGTCGCGGAATAAGGAGATGCCCAGTCCGCTCTCGAACACCTTGGTGGAGATGTTGTTCTCACGCATGAAGCGCAGAGCGTCGGCTACGGTCCAAACGGCCTCCAGCTCGTCGTCGGATTTCTCCCAGGTCAGGAAGAAGTCGCCCTCGTACATTTCCTTGAAGTTGAGTTTGTTCAGCTTATCGATGTAATCCTGTAATGTTTTCATGATTTTAACTCCTTTAAAATTGTATGTTAATTTTTATGGGTAACGTGATATTGATACGGAAAACCGGCTCCGTCCGGATGTTCCGGCGGCCAATTCAGCACAAAACCGCCGGATATCGTCTGAGACGGTGCGCTGAAAGAAAATTGGCAAGAGCTTTCAGCGCGGCATTCTAGGAGTCGGATTTCGGGAAAATGTCAAATTACTTGCAGTAAACGGTGGGCAGAGCGGCGTAAACGGCTGCGCAGGTCACCAGATCCTGTTTCCAGGTCTTCTCGTTGGGAGCGTGAGCCTGAGCCTCAGCGCCCGGTCCAAAGCCGATGCAGGGGATGCCGTTGCGGCCCATGATGGATACGCCGTTGGTGGAGAAGGTCCACTTGTCGGTCAGCGGGCGGGCGGTTCTCATCTCCAGAGTCTCCTCCGCGCCGATGCGGGCCTCGCCGAACAGGTTCTTGTAGGACTCCTCCAGCGCCTTGGTCACATCGTGATCTTCCGGGATCACCCAGGTGGGGAAGTAGCACTCGATGGGGTATGTAAGGCCCTTGTAGGAAGGACGGGAATACTCGTACATGGAAACCTTCACGTCGTCGCCGTACTTCTGTACTGCGGGCAGAGCGCGGATTTCATCCAAGCAGCTCTCCCAGGTCTCGCCCGCGGTCATGCGGCGGTCCAGGGAAACGGAGCAGGAGTCGGCCACTGCGCAGCGGCTGGGGGAGGTGAAGAAAATCTCGGAAACCGTAACGGTTCCGCGGCCCAGGAAGTTGGCTTCCTTGTATTCGGGGTTGTATTTCTCATCCAGCATTTTCACAAGGCCCTTAACTTCCTTGTCGTCGGCAGCGTCGTTCTCGTTGAGAGCGCGCACGTCCTGAAGGATGTCGGCCATCTTGTAGATGGCGTTGTCGCCGCGCTCGGGAGCGGAGCCGTGGCAGGAAACGCCCTTGACGTCCACGCGAATCTCCATACGGCCTCTCTGGCCGCGGTAGATGCCGCCGTCGGTGGGCTCGGTAGAAACCACGAAGTCCGGACGGACCTTGTCTTCGTTGATGATGTACTGCCAGCACAGGCCGTCGCAGTCCTCTTCCTGAACCGTACCGGTTACTAATACGGTGTATTTGTCGGAGAGCAGTCCCAGATCCTTCATGATCTTAGCGCCGTAAACCGCGCTTACGATACCGCCGCACTGGTCGGACACGCCGCGTCCGCCGATCTCGGTGTCGTTCTCGTATCCCTCGTAGGGATCGAAGTTCCAGTTGTTCTTGTTGCCGATGCCAACGGTGTCGATGTGGGCGTCAAACCCGATTAAGGTCTTGCCGGTGCCCATGTATCCCAGCACGTTGCCCATGGGATCGATCTCGACCTTGTCGAAATCCAGCTTTCTCATCTCCTGTGCAATGCGGTCGATGTGAGCTTTCTCATCGCAGCTCTCGCCGGGGAATTTTACGATGTCGCGTAAAAATTTGGTCATGTCTTTTTCGTAGTTCTGTGCAGCTTCCTTGATTTTGCCATAATCCAGGCTCATTTTGATTTCCTCCATAAATATGTTTTGTGATTGGTTTTTATATGAAACTGTTTATTTCTCTTTGCCTTCCCAGACGATGTTCTTGTAGCGGTCCGGATCGGTGTCGCCCTCGGTGGAGAAGAGCAGTACCTTGGAATTCTCATCCAGACCGATGGCCTGGCGCAGATCCTTGTAATCGTCCATGGTGGTCATGGCGGCCAGGGCTCCGAAGGGAGCGGCTCCGGATTCGCCGGAGGTAACAGGCGCGTCGCCCTTAATGGGAGCGGCCAGCATGCGCATGCCCTTTGCGGCTACCCAGTCGGGAGCTGCGATGAATACGGTTACGTGGTTCTTTAAGATATCCCAGGAGATGGTGTTGGGCTCTCCGCAGGCGAGGCCGGCCATGATGGTCTGCATGTCGCCGTCCACAATGCGGGGATCACCGTCTCCGGCTGCCGCGCCCTTATACAGGCAGGCTGCCGCGTCGGCGGAGGAGACC
>OBXQ01000559.1_pt1 | contig 15559 bp, 15 predicted proteins | sample 1476641 | NCBI WGS metagenome assembly OBXQ01 (sample SAMEA2580174, study PRJEB22360) | human gut metagenome | biome: human gut; feature: human-associated habitat; material: faeces | place: Denmark | collected 2008/2010
GTATTGATATGGCGTGGCGGCCCCGCCTTGCCCACCGCCGCCACCGGGACCCCCCGGCCTTCCACGCGGCGCTGTACCTGCTCACCGCCGACGAGGACATCCTCGCCCGCGCCGCCAACTGCTTCTGCAAGCACGGCATGGAGTTCGGCTACGCCCGTCTGCGGGGCGTCTCTCCCCACGGGTACACCCTGTTCATGGCGGCGAAAAGCATCTGCACCGGCGCGCCGGGGATCGGCCTCAATGACCTCGCGGACATGGAGGTGGTAGACCCGGAGGCGCTGCGCCTCGTGGTCAACGCCGTCCTCATCGCCCGGTACGGCCCCGCCGCCCTGGGCCTCCGGGAGAGGGGGCGCACCGCATGAACCGCATCCCTGACAGGCCGGGTATCAAGGGGCATGGCCTCATGGCCGTGGAACGCTTCGCGGACGATACCCTCCACATGGCCGAGTTCGATGTGCTCTCCCGGAAATCCACCCTAGGCGGCAGGGGCGATACTGTGCGGCTGTTCCTCTCCGACGAGGGGTACGCCCAAGTTTTGGCCGCCCAGCGGCGGGGAGAGATCAGGATTTGCCGCCACTCCCGTGTCATCGAGGGCCACATCCTGCCCGAAAAGCCGAAAAAGCGGCGGCGCGGGAGGTAGCGGCTATGGCGGTCTTTCGAGTAGAACGGACGCGGGACTACACCGTAATGAGCAACCACCACCTCAAGGACACCGGCCTGACGCTGAAATCCAAGGGCCTGCTGTCCATGATGCTCTCCCTGCCCGACGAGTGGAACTACACCACGCGGGGCCTCGCCGCCATCTGCAAGGAGGGCGTGGACGCCATCGGCGCGGCGCTCCGGGAGCTGGAACAGGCCGGGTACATCGAGAGGCACCAGCTTCGCGGCGCGGGCGGGCGCATTACCGACACCGAGTACATCATCTACGAGCAGCCCCGCCCCAGGCCGGACACACCGGCCCCGGAGGGTGCGCCGCATACACCTCCACCGGGTACGGCTTCACCAGATACGGAAAATCCGTATCTGGACAGGCCGGATATGGAAGCGCCACATCTGGAAAACCCCGCGCAATTAAATACTAAGAAATCAAATACTCAAAAATCAATTACTTATCCATCAAGCACTCATTCATTCGTTCCTTCCCCGCCTGCGGCGGAGGGAAGAACGGAAGGAAAGAATGACATCCTTGCGGAGAGAGAAAAAATCAGGGAGCAGATCGAGTACGAGTACGTCTGCACCCCGTACAACCGGGAGCAGGTGGACGAGTTCGTGGAGCTGATGCTGGAGGTGGCCCTGTCCCGCAGCCCGACCATGAAGATCGGGCGGGACGCCGAGTACCCCACCGCCTTTGTGCAGGAGCGGTTTTCCCAGCTCACGTCCTCCCACATCGAGAAGGTGCTGGACGGCATCAAGGACAACACCACCCGCGTCTGGAACACCAGGGCCTATCTGCTGGCGGCGCTGTTCAACGCCCCGGCCACCACCGACAACCACTACACCATGCTGGTGAATCACGACTTCCATCACGACGGCGGCTGAACAGGCCGCCATTTTTCATACCCGGAATCGGGAGAAAGGAAAAATCCATGAAAAGACTTTTGGCCTATATCACCGCCCCCTGGGGCGAGGACGAGTACGAGAACACCGAGAACGCCGCCAAGTATTGCCGCGCGGTCTACGACGCCGGTTTCTCGCCGGTCTGCCCGCTGCTGTTCCTGCCGCTGTTCCTCAAGGACGGCATCCCCCAGGAGCACAAGGACGGCATCGACATGGCCCGCGACTACCTCCGGCGCGCTCATGTACTGGTGGTCTGCGGCGACACCGTGGACGAGACGGTGAAGAACGACATCGCCACGGCGGAGCGGCTGCGCATCACCGCCACCACCCTGGACGGCATCCTCACCGTCAAGGGGCAGGGGCGCGGCGGCAACTGAGCGCCCGCCGCGCCCGCATCCGGGGGCCTCCCGCCCCGGCCTTTCCGCCCTGCAATCCCACGGAAAGGAGTGTGATGGCACATGCAGGAGGATATTGAGCAGCGGACACTGACGCTCATCATCAGCGGGAGCAAGTTCACCGGGCGGCTGCTGAAAGCCGCCATTTCCAAATATCTGGCCCACCGCAAGGAGAAGAAGCTGCACAAGGGCCGGGAAAGCCCCGATGTCCAGAGCTGCGGCAAGGTCAGCATGGACGAGCTGAAAAAGCAGTACGGGGATATGCGGGAGCTGGACGTGCATGACAAGAGCCTGCGCAGCTTCGACCGCTGCGCGCGGAAATATCGCGTCACATACACAGCGTTCACCAACGGCAAGGGCAAGTATCAGGTGTTTTTCAAGGCCCCCAGCGAGGCCAACATGCAGGCGGCGTTTGAGAAGTTCGCTGGGAAGAAGCTGAAAAAGGCGCAGCGCCCCTCGGTGCTGGCAAAGCTGGAGCACTTCAAGGCGCTGGTGAAGAAGCCCATCGTGGACAGGGCGAAGCGGAAGGAGATGGAGCTATGAAACAGGTAAACGTCAAGAAGCTCCTTCTCCCCAATCTGCCCTACCTGTTCATCGGGCTGTTCGCCACCAAGCTGGGCGAGGCGTGGCGGCTGACGCCGGGGCCCGACTTCTCCGCCAAGGTGCTGCACCTGATGGACGGCTTCGCCGCCGCGTTCCAGTCTTTCGCCCCCAGCTTCCACCCCATCGACCTGTGCGTGGGCGTCGCCTGCGCCGTGGCCCTGCGGCTGGCGGTCTACATCAAGGGGAAAAACGCCAAGAAATACCGCAAGAACATGGAGTACGGCTCGGCGCGATTCGGAACACCGGAGGACATCAAGCCCTACATCGACCCTGTGCCGGAGAACAACATCATCCTGACGCAGACGGAGCGGCTTACCATGAACAGCCGCCCGAAAGACCCCAAGACGGCCCGAAACAAGAACGTCCTGGTGGTGGGTGGAAGCGGCAGCGGCAAGACCCGCTTTTTTATCAAGCCCAACCTCATGCAGTGTACGTCAAAAACCTACCCTGTCAGTTTCGTCGTCACCGATCCAAAAGGCAGCCTCGTCTGCGAGGTCGGGAAGCTGCTGCGGCGCAAGGGCTACCGCATCAAAATTCTGAACACCATCAACTTCAAGAAGTCCATGCACTACAACCCCTTCGCCTATATCCACTCGGAGAAGGATGTGCTTAAACTGGTGACGACGCTCGTCGCCAACACCAAGGGCGAGGGCAAGGCCGGGGACGATTTTTGGGTGAAGGCGGAGACGCTGCTCTACACGGCGCTCATCGGGTACATACACTTCGAGGCCCCGGAGGAGGAGCAAAACTTCTCCACCCTGCTGGAGTTCATCAACGCGATGGAGGTTCGGGAGGACGACGAGGAATTTGAGAACACCGTCGATCTGATGTTCAAAGAGCTGCGGGAGCGCAACCCGGATCACTTCGCCGTGCGCCAATACCTCAAGTTCAAGCTGGCGGCGGGCAAGACCTCAAAATCCATTTTAGTGAGCTGCGGCGCGCGCCTCGCCCCCTTCGACATCCAGGAGCTGCGGGAACTGACGGCCTACGACGAGATGGAGCTGGACACCCTGGGGGATCGCCGCACGGCGCTGTTCCTCATCATGTCGGATACCGATGATACGTTCAACTTTTTAATCAGCATGGCCTATACCCAGCTTTTCAATCTGCTGTGTGAGAAAGCGGACGATGTGTACGGAGGCCGCCTGCCGGTGCATGTGCGCTGCCTCATTGACGAGTGCGCCAACATCGGCCAGATTCCCAAGCTGGAAAAGCTCATGGCGACCATCCGCAGCCGGGAAATCTCGGCCTGCCTCGTCCTCCAGGCGCAGAGCCAGCTCAAGGCGATTTACAAGGACAACGCCGACACCATCATCGGCAACTGCGACTGCTCCATTTTTCTCGGCGGCAAGGAGCCGACTACCCTCAAGGAGCTGTCCGCCGCTTTGGGTAAGGAAACCATTGACACCTACAACACCGGCGAAAGCCGGGGGCGGGAGACTTCCCACTCGCTGAACTATCAAAAGTTGGGCAAGGAGCTTTTGAGCATCGACGAGCTTGCCGTCCTGGACGGCGGCAAGTGCATCCTCCAACTGCGCGGGGTCAGGCCGTTTTTGTCGGACAAGTACGACATCACCCGCCACCCGCTTTACAAATACCTGGCCGACGCGGACAAGCGGAACACCTTCAACATAGAGCGTTTCCTGTCCACCCGGCTGAAACCGAAACCCGGCGAGGTCTACGACGCATACGAAGTAGACGTTTCCGAGGAGGACGCCGCCACCTCATAGCTGGCGGCAAACCGCGATACGGGAAAGCGTGTCCTTCAAAAATCTTAAACATTTTTGGAGGTACATTATGGAATTTTTTACTTCTGCTGTCGGCGTTCTTCAGACACTCGTGATCGCCCTGGGCGCTGGCCTGGGCATTTGGGGGGCCATCAACCTTTTGGAAGGTTACGGCAACGACAACCCCGGAGCCAAGAGCCAGGGCATGAAGCAGCTCATGGCGGGCGGCGGCGTGGCCTTGGTGGGCATGGTGCTGGTGCCTCTGCTGTCCGGCCTGTTCACCGTCTAAACCCCGAAAATCCGTAGGCCTCGGCCCCTCCCGCCCCACACGGGAGGGGCCGGAAAGGAGGGCAACCCTTATGGATTTTCTGTGGACAGCCATCAAGGAATGGATCAAGGAAATCTTAGTCGGCGGCATTATGAGCAACCTGTCGGGGATGTTCGATTCGGTCAACCAGAAGGTTGCCGAAATCTCCGGCAACGTCTCCCTGACCCCGCAGGCGTGGAACGGCGACATCTTCAATATGGTGGAAAACCTGTCCGAGACGGTGATCGTCCCCATCGCGGGCGTTATCCTGGCCTTTGTGATGACGCTGGAGCTGGTGCAGATCATCATGGACAAGAACAACTTCCATGACGTGGAAACCGCCGTATTTTTCAAGTGGATTTTTAAGACGGCGGCGGCAATCCTCATTGTCACCAACACATGGAACATCGTCATGGGCGTGTTCGACGCGGCCCAGGGCGTGGTGAACCAGGCGTCCGGCGTCATCGTCGGGGACGCCAGCATCGACCTCGCCAGCGCCCTGCCCGACCTGGAAGCCCGCCTCATGGAAATGGACATCGGGCCGCTGTTCGGCCTGTGGTTTCAAAGCCTGTTCGTGGGCATTACCATGTGGGCGCTCACCATCTGCATCTTCATCGTCATTTTCGGGAGAATGATTGAAATATACCTCGTGACCTCAATAGCGCCCATTCCGATGGCGACGATGCTGGGCAAGGAGTGGGGCGGCATGGGGCAGAACTATCTGCGCTCCCTGCTGGCCCTTGGCTTTCAGGCGTTCCTCATCCTCGTCTGCGTCGCCATTTACGCCGTCTTAGTCCAGAACATCGCCACCGACGACGACATCAGTTGGGCCATCTGGACGTGCATGGGCTACACGGTGCTGCTGTGCTTCACGCTCTTTAAGACGGGGAGCCTCGCCAAATCTGTGTTTTCCGCCCACTAAGGAGGTGTGAAGGTTGAAAATTGGATTAGTGGATGTGGATTCGCACAACTTCCCCAACCTCTGCCTGATGAAGCTGTCCGCCTACCATAAGGGGCGGGGGCATCATGTGGAGTGGTGGAGGCCGGAGGGCCGGTATGACCTCGTTTACAAAAGCCGTGTGTTCACGGATACCTACTCAAAAGACACGATTGCCGTCACCAACGCCGAACAGGTGGTTTCGGGCGGCACTGGCTACGGCACCGGGCCGGACTTGCCCGCCGAGATGGAGCACAGTCGCCCGGACTACGCCATGTATCCGCAGTTTCCAGACACCGCCTACGGTTTTCTAAGCCGGGGCTGTCCCCGGAACTGCGGATTTTGCATTGTAAGCGGCAAGGAGGGGCGCAAAAGCGTACACACCGCCGACCTGTCGGAGTTTTGGAACGGGCAGCGGGAAATCAAGCTGATGGACGCCAATCTGCTGGCCTGCCCCGACCATGAACGGCTGATTGAGCAGCTTGCCCAAAGCCGCGCGTGGGTGGATTTTTCCCAGGGGCTGGATATTCGGCTGATAACGCCCGACAACGTGGCGCTGCTGAACAGGGTGCGGACTAAGGCGGTGCATTTCGCTTGGGATAACCCCCGCGAAGATTTGACCGGCTATTTCCGGCGCTTCCTGGAGCTGACCGCAATCAAGAGCGACCGCAGGCGGCGGGTGTATGTGCTGACTAACTACAACAGCACCCATGAGCAGGATTTGTACCGGGTGGAAACCCTGCGGGGCATGGGGTACGACCCCTATGTGATGGTCTATGACCGGCCCAGCGCGCCGCCCGCCACCCGCCGCCTCCAGCGGTGGGTGAACAACAAGCGGATTTTCTACGCTGTCGCCAAGTTTGCCGACTACGCGCCCACAAGGAAGGAGGCAACTTAAAATGGCCTATGTGCCAGTCCCGAAAGACCTGACCCGGATTAAAACGAAGGTCATGTTCAACTTAACCAAGAGGCAGCTCATCTGCTTCGGAAGCGGCGCGCTCATCGGCGTACCGCTTTTCTTTTTGCTCAAGGGGCCGGTGGGAACCAGCGCGGCGGCGCTGTGCATGGTGCTCGTCATGCTGCCCTTCTTCCTGCTGGCGATGTACGAGAAAAACGGCCAGCCGCTGGAGAAGATCGTCGGCAACATCGTCAAGGTGTGCTTTGTCCGGCCCCGGCAGCGGCCCTATCGAACCAACAACTTTTATGCCGTGCTTGCGCGGCAAGACCGACTGGACAAGGAGGTGTATCGGATTGTCAGCCCCAAAAAGAAAGCTCTCCCGCGCCGAGAAAAAGCAGATCGAGGCCGCCATCGCAAGGGCGAACCGAACAGATAAAAAGCAGCTCTCGGCGCAGGACAGCATCCCCTATCAGCGTATGTGGCCGGACGGCGTATGCCGGGTGACGGACACGTTCTACACCAAGACGATTCAGTTTCAGGACATCAATTACCAGCTCTCGCAGAACGAGGATAAGACGGCGATTTTCGAGGGGTGGAGCGATTTCCTCAACTACTTTGACAGCTCCATCCGCTTCCAGCTCTCGTTCTTTGATCTCGCCGCCGCGCGGGGCAGCTTCGCGGGGCGCATCATCATTCCCCTCAAGGGGGACGACCTGGACGACAGCCGGGTGGACTACACCGAGATGCTGCAAAACCAGCTCTCCAAGGGGAACAACGGCATCATCAAGACCAAGTTCCTGACCTTTGGCATCGAGGCGGACAGCCTGCGGGCGGCAAAGCCCCGGCTGGAGCGCATCGAGACGGACGTTATCAACAACTTCAAGCGCCTGGGCGTCGCCACCGAGCCGCTGAACGGCAAGGAGCGCCTGCGGCTGCTGCACGGCATCTTCCGCATGGACGAGCCGGAGCCATTTGCTTTCTCTTGGGATTGGCTGGCCCCCTCCGGGCTGTCCACCAAGGATTTCATCGCGCCGTCCTCCTTCGAGTTCAAGGACGGCAAGCTGTTCCGCATGGGCAAGAAGTTCGGCGCGGTCAGCTTCCTGCAAATCCTGGCCCCGGAGCTGAACGACCGCATCCTTGCGGATTTTCTGGATATGGAGAGTTCCCTCATCGTCAATCTTCACATCCAGTCCATCGACCAAGTGAGCGCCATCAAGACGGTGAAGCGGAAAATCACCGACCTCGACCGGGCCAAGATCGAGGAACAGAAAAAGGCGGTCAGGGCGGGTTACGACATGGACATCATCCCCTCCGATCTCGCTACCTACGGCGGGGAGGCCAAGAAGCTCCTGCAAGACCTCCAGAGCCGGAACGAGCGCATGTTCCTCGTCACCGTGCTCATCGTCAACACGGCGGACAACAAGCGGCAGCTTGACAACAACGTGTTCCAGGCCAGCTCCATCGCGCAGAAACACAACTGCCAGCTTACCCGTCTGGACTTTCAGCAGGAGGAAGGGCTTATGAGCAGCCTCCCCCTGGGCCGGAACCTTGTGGAGATTCAGCGCAGCCTCACCACCTCCAGCGTCGCCATTTTCGTGCCGTTTACGACCCAGGAGTTGTTCCAAAGCGGCTCGGAGGCCCTCTACTATGGGCTGAACGCCCTCTCCAACAACCTCATTATGGTGGACAGGAAGCTCCTGAAAAATCCCAATGGGCTTATACTGGGTACACCGGGCAGCGGCAAGTCTTTCTCCGCCAAACGGGAGATCACCAACGTGGTGCTCGTCACCGACGACGATATTCTTGTCTGCGACCCGGAGGACGAATACAGCCCCCTTGTGGCGCGGCTGGGCGGTCAGGTGGTGAAAATCTCGCCCACCAGCACCCAGTATGTGAACCCGATGGACATCAACCTCAACTACTCGGACGACGACAACCCTCTGGCGCTGAAAGCCGACTTCATCCTCTCCCTGTGCGACATCGTGGTGGGGAGCAAGGACGGTTTGCAGCCGGTGGAGAAAACCGTCATCGACCGCGCCGTGCGCAACGTCTACCGGCCTTACCTTGCCAACCCTGACCCGGAGAAAATGCCCATCCTGCAAGACCTCTACGACGAGCTGCTGGCCCAGCCGGAAGCGGAGGCCAAGCGCATCGCGGCGGCGCTGGAGCTGTACGTTTCCGGCTCCCTCAACGTCTTTAATCACCGCAGCAACGTGGAGCTTTCCAACCGGCTTGTGTGCTTCAACATCAAGGAGCTGGGCAAGCAGTTAAAACAGCTCGGTATGCTCGTCATTCAAGATCAGGTGTGGAACCGCGTCACGGTCAACCGGGCGCAGGGCCGCACCACCCGGTACTATGTGGACGAGTTCCACCTTCTTTTGAAGGGTGAGCTGGCAAGCTGGAGCGTTGAGATTTGGAAGCGTTTCCGCAAATGGGGCGGCATCCCGACCGGCATCACGCAGAACATCAAAGACCTGTTGGCAAGCCGCGAGGTGGAGAATATCTTTGAAAACTCCGACTTCATCTACATGCTGAACCAAGCCAGCGGCGACCGGCAGATTCTCGCCAAGCAGCTCAACATCTCGCCCCACCAGCTCTCCTACGTCACCCACTCCGGGGAGGGCGAGGGCCTGCTGTTCTACGGAAACGTCATCCTGCCCTTCCTCGACCGCTTCCCCAAGGACAGCGACCTCTACCGGGTGATGACGACCAAGCCCCAGGAGGTCGCGGTTTGAGCGCCTATACCCGGCAGGATTTAAGCGTCATGCAGGCGTGGCCGCTGGCGCGGAAAATCCAGGTGACGCAGACCCGCATCATGGAGTGGTACTATCACTACGGCGGCAACGTGGCCGTCTCTTTCTCCGGCGGAAAGGATTCCACCGTGCTGCTGGACATGGCGCGGCGGGCCTTCCCGGAGATCCGGGCCGTGTTCGTGGACACGGGCCTCGAATACCCGGAAATCCGGGAGTTCGTCAAGACCGTCCCCAACGTGGTGTGGCTGCGCCCGGAGCTGGCCTTCCCGAAAGTGATCGAGAGGTACGGCTACCCCATCGTCTCCAAGGAGGTGGCGCGGCGCATCTACTACGCCCGCAAGGGCAGCGCCTGGGCCTTTCAGCATCTGGCCGGATTGAACAAGGACGGCACCCCTTCCAGATTCAATGAGCGGTTTATGAAATGGCGCTTCCTGCTGGACGCGCCATTTCCCATTTCCGACTACTGCTGCACGGTGATGAAGAAACAGCCCATCCACCGCTTCACCCGGCAGACCGGGGCCATGCAGATTATCGGGACAATGGCCTGCGAGAGCGCCATCCGCCAGAACTCCTATCTCAAGAACGGCTGCAACGCTTTCCACAAGAAGGAGCCGACCTCTCAGCCGATGTCCTTCTGGCTGGAACAGGACGTGCTCCAATACCTGCAATTCACCGGCATTCCCTACGCCTCCGGCATCTACGGCCAGATCACCGAGCAGAAGGGCAAGCTCGTCACCACCGGCGCGCACCGCACCGGCTGTATGTTCTGCATGTTCGGCGCGCATCTGGAAAAGGAGCCGAACCGCTTCCAGCGCATGGCGCTGACCCACCCGAACCAATACGACTACTGCATCCACAAGCTGGGCTGCGGGGCGGCGCTGGACTATATCGGCGTCCCCTACGCGGCCTGACGGACGGGAGGTGACGACGGTTGAAACGAGAACCCCGGTTACAGTTCACCGACGCCGAGCGCGCCGACCCGGAATTAGAGAAGCCCATCCGCAAGGCGGAGAAAGCGGCGGCAAAGGCGGACGCGGCCCAGACCAAGATACCCAAAAAAACCGTAAAGGTGAAGGAGCGCGCCGTTGACCTTACCACCGGCAAGGTCACGACGCGCCTTAGATTTGAAGAAATCGACAAGAAAAAGCCGCCGTCCAAGCTGACGCACACCCTTCGGGACGCCCCCGGCAACACCGTGGCGGGGGCGCTCCACCGGGAGATCGCCAAAAGCGAGGACGAGAACGTGGGCGTGGAGAGCGCCCACAAGCTGGAGAAAGCCGCCGAGACGGGCGGGCGCTTCATCCAGTCCGCCCGCCGCTCCCACCAGCTCAAGCCTTATCGCAAGGCGGCGGCAGCGGAGCACCGGCTGGAAAAAGCCAACGTGGACGCGCTGTACCACAGGAGCCTGCGGGAGAATCCCACCAGCAACCCCCTCTCCCGCTGGCAGCAGAAGCGGGCCATTCGCAAACAGTATGCCGCCGCCAAGCGCACCGGGCAGGCCACCACCGGCACCGCCAAGGCAGCGGGAGGCACCGCGCGGGCGGCGAAAACGGCGGTCAAGCGGAGCGAACAGGCGGCGGGCTTCCTCTGGCGGCACAAAAAGGGCTTCCTCATCGTCGCGGCCTTGTTCCTCATTGTCTGCATGTTCCTCAACTTCCTGTCCTCCTGCTCCATGATGTCCCAAACGCTCCTGTCGGGGCTGTCCGGCACCACCTACCCCTCCACCGACGAGGCTTCGCTGGCCGTGGAGGGAGAGTACGTTTCCAAGGAGCTGGCGCTGCAAAACCGCATTGACAACATTGAGAGCGAGTTCCCCGGCTATGACGAGTACCGTTACGACATCGGGGAGATCGGCCACAACCCCCACGAGCTGGCTTCCTACCTGAGCACCGTGTTCCAAGAGTACACCCTGTCGGAAGTGGCGGCGGAGCTGGAGCGCGTCTTTGGCCTGCAATACGAGCTGACATTGACGGAGATTGTGGAGACGCGCACCTATACAGACGAGGACGGAGACGAACATGAATATGACTATTACATTTTGGATGTGACGCTGACGAGCAGGCCCATCGGGTCATTCGTGGCGGAGCTGCTGGACGCCGACCAGCTTGAACAGTACCGCGTCTATCTCGCCACCAGCGGCAACCGCCCGCTGTTGTTCGGCGGCGGCACGGCGGACGGAGGCCCCTCCGAGGATTTGAGCGGAGTGCGCTTCGTGGACGGGGAACGCCCCGGCAACCAAGCGGTAGTGGACATCGCGCAGTCCCAGGTGGGCAACGTGGGCGGACAGCCCTATTGGAGCTGGTACGGCTTCGAGAGCCGGGTGGAGTGGTGCGCCTGCTTTGTGTCCTGGTGCTTCGCCCAGGCCGGGTACAGCGAACCGCGCTTTTCCGGCTGCACATCGGGCGGAATGGCGTGGTATCAGTCCCACGGCCAATGGGGGGACAGGAATTACAGCGACATCGCCCCCGGCGACGCCATCTTCTTCGATTGGGACAACTCCGGCGACGCCGACCATGTGGGCATCGTCGTCGGCACCGATGGGGAGCGCGTCTACACCGTGGAGGGCAACAGCGGCGACGCCTGCAAAATCCGCAGCTACCCCCTGGGCAGCAGCGTCATTCGCGGCTACGGCCTGATGAACTAAAAAAGGAAGGAGAACTTCATATATGAACCCGAAAATCAAGAAAATCGACGCCGAGTACGAGAAGAACGCGGCGAAAATCACCGAGCTGCAAGCGCGGCAGAAGGAGCTTTCCAAGGAGCGCACGGAGCTGGAGAACCTGGACATCATCGGCATCGTGCGCAGCCTGGGCGTGACGCCGGACGCGCTGGCGGCGCTCATTCAGGCGTCGCGCGGCGGACAGGCCGCACCCGCGCTGGGGAATATTCTGGAGGAAAAGGAGGGCGGCAACGATGTGGAAGCTGAAAACGACTAAGCGGGCTTTGGCCCTGACCCTCGCCGCCGTGCTGCTGTGCGTCCCCTTGATGGGGCTGGCGGCCCCGGCTGCGGATACCGACACGCTTAAACCACCGCCCTGCTCCTGTGAAACAAGATGCACGGCGGCATCCATCAACAAGGACTGCGCCATGTGTGTGATGGATCGGATGTGCTGCACCGGCACGGTGCCGGAGCCGCCCTGCTCCTGCGAGAAAAAGTGCGCCGAGGGAACCAAGAATCAGGATTGCCTCCGCTGCAAGGACGACAGTTCCCACTGTATGGGAAAGGAGCCGGAGCCTGCGCCGGTCTGCTCCTGCACCATGAAGTGCAAGGAGGGGGCCGTCAAGGAGGATTGCCCGGTCTGTAAGACCGATCTCACCGGCTGTATCGGAAAGGAGCCGGAACCCGCGCCGGTCTGCTCCTGCACCGTGAAGTGCAAGGAGGGGGCCGTCAAGGAGGATTGCCCGGTCTGTAAGACCGATCTCACCGGCTGTATCGGAAAGGAGCCGGAACCCGCGCCGGTCTGCTCCTGCACCGTGAAGTGCAAGGAGGGGGCCGTCAAGGAGGATTGCCCGGTCTGTAAGACCGATCTCACCGGCTGCAAGGGTAAGGCCCCGGAGCCGACGCCCGCCCCCAAACCGGCGTACACCATCACCATCGTCACACCCACCGGCTGGCACACCAAAACCGCCGATGTGCAAATCCGTGTCACCGACGACAACGGCACCGGCTGGAAGCAGGTGGAGGCGAAAATTGAGCGCGGCGGGAGCTGGATTGACCTGACCGACGATTTTGCCGACAGGAACCGCGCCACTGTGGAGATCACGGAGAACTGCACCGTCTATGTCACCGTCACCGATGGGGACGGCAAGACCCACACCAAGAGCCGCTACATCGAATGTTTTGACAGGGTGGCCCCCACCATCAAGGCGGGTATCGACGGGCGGCTGCTGCGGGTGGAGGCCGAGGACGAGCTTTCCGGCATCGACGCGATTTTCATTGACGGGGAGCGGTACAGCGGCCTCACCAACGGGACGCTGGATGTGCGGCTGCGCGACCTGGACGGCGAATACAAGCAGATTTCCATTCAGGCGGTGGACAACGCCGGGAACAAGTCCAAGACGGTGCAGCTCAATAACCCGAACTACGAGGAACCCAAGAAGGATAAGGACGACAAGGACGAGGATAAGCCGTCGTCCAGTTGCCCCGACGCCACCAAGCCGACTACCACTCCGACGCCGACACCGACGCCCACAACGCCCCCGGCGACCACCACCCCGGCCCCTGGCGGCACCGCCAAGCCCTCCACCGGCGCGGCGGGCGGCGTCAGCTCCCCCTCCGGGGGGAAACCCAGCGGCACGGGCGGCGCGTCCGGGAGCAAGGAGGAACCGCCCGCCGAGAAGGAGCCGGGGGAACCTTTTTCCGAGGGCAGCGGTATCGTGACCCGCGATCTGCTCTATGACAAGGCCACCAACAAGCAGTTCATCACCGTGCAGGGGCGGGACGGCAGCACCTTTTACATCATCATCGACTACGACGCCCCGGTGAACGAGGAAGAAGAACAGTACACCACCTATTTCCTCAACCAAGTGGACGAGGCCGATCTCGCCGCCCTGCTGGGGGAGGAAGAACCCGCCGTCTGTGATTGCACGGTGAAGTGCGCCACCGGCGCGGTGAATACCGCCTGCCCCGTCTGCGCGTCCAACATGGCCGGATGCGCCGGAAAAGCGGCGGAGCCGGAGAAGCCGGTGGAACCGACCGCCCCGGAGCCGGAACAGCCCGAACAGAAAAGCGGCATGGGCGGCGTCCTCGCCCTGCTGCTGGTGCTGGCCCTGGCGGGCGGCGGCGCGTTCTACTATTTGAAGTTCATCAAGAATAAGCCCAAGACCAAGGGCAGCGCCGATCTGGATGACTACGACTACGGCGACGACCCGGAGGATGGGGATTACGAGGACGGCCCCCCGGAGGACACGGCCAGCCCGGAGGCCGGGGACGCGGAGCCGGAGGAAGATACGGAGGACGAGGACAAATGAGGTACTTCACCAATAACCCGCTTGAGCGGATGATGATGCAGACCCCAGGGCCGGTGCGGGAGGCGACGCCGCCCCCCGCCCCCAAGGGGCATCCCTGCAACGGCTGCAAACGCTACGGCGAGGGCTGCGCCCTGCCCTGTTACCGGGGTGTGGCCGTGCAGACTGTGGAAAGGAGGGGCGGAAATGCGCTTTGTGATCGCTGAAAAACCGTCCGTGGCGCAGAGCCTCGCCGCCGTCCTGGGCGCAAAACAGCGCAGGGACGGCTATCTGGAGGGGAACGGCTGGCTGGTGAGCTGGTGCTTCGGGCATCTGGCGGAGCTGGCCGACGCGGGCGTGTATGACCCGGAGTACGCCAAGTGGCGCTATGACGACCTGCCCATCCTGCCGGAGAGCTGGCGCTTTACCGTCAGCCCGGACAAGCGGGGCCAGTTCGACACCCTGCGGGGCCTCATGCGCCGGGAAGATGTGACGGAGGTGGTGAACGCCTGCGACGCGGGGCGCGAGGGGGAGCTGATTTTCCGCACCGCCTACCATCTGGCGGGCTGTGCCAAGCCCATGAAACGCCTGTGGATTTCCAGCATGGAGGACGAGGCCATCCGGGAGGGCTTCGCCGCCCTGCGGGACGGGCGGGAGTACGACGGCCTGCACCAATCCGCCCTCTGCCGCGCCAAGGCGGACTGGCTGGTGGGCATCAACGCCACCCGGCTGTTCTCCCTGCTCTACAACCGCACCCTCAACGTGGGGCGCGTCCTGTCCCCGACGCTGGCGCTCATCGTCCAGCGGGAGGCGGAGATCGGCGCGTTCCGCCCCGAACCGTTCTACACCGTCGCTCTGGACTGCGGCGGCTTCACCGCCACCGGCGAGAGGCAGAAAACCAAGAAGGAGGCGGAGACCACCGCCGCCGCCTGCAAGGGCGGGGCGGCCATCCTCCAAGCGGTGGAGCGGAAGGAGAAAACGGAGAAGCCGCCCGCCCTGTATGACCTCACCACCCTCCAGCGGGACGCCAACCGCGCCCTGGGCTTCACCGCCCAGCAGACGCTGGACTATCTGCAAAGCCTCTATGAAAAAAAGCTCTGCACCTATCCCCGCACCGACAGCCGGTTTTTAACAAATGACATGGAGGCGGGCGTCCCGGCCCTCGCCGCCGTCGCCGCTCTCATCTGCGGGGCGGAGTCACTGGCAGGCGGCCTCCGCCCGGAAAGCTGCAACGCCGCCCAGGTGTGCGACAGCGCCAAGGTCAGCGACCATCACGCCGTTGTCCCCACGCCCAGCGCGGGCAAGGCAGACCCCGCCGCCCTGCCTGCGGGAGAGCGGGAGGTGCTGCGGCTGGTGGCGCGGGGCCTGCTCCGGGCGGTCAGCCCCGCCCACCGCTTCGCGGAAACCTCTGTCACGGTGGAGTGCGGCGGGAGCC
>OBXQ01000567.1_pt1 | contig 14966 bp, 14 predicted proteins | sample 1476641 | NCBI WGS metagenome assembly OBXQ01 (sample SAMEA2580174, study PRJEB22360) | human gut metagenome | biome: human gut; feature: human-associated habitat; material: faeces | place: Denmark | collected 2008/2010
AAGCAAGCTTGACGCGGCTTTTCGCGCCAATTTCCCCGCCGTCTCAACTGTTTCCTATAAATATTAATAAGTATAAATAATATGTAAACTGTATTGTCCTTCTATACTAATATATGGTATGATGAATATGACATGTTTTTATGAAGCCGCAAAACAAAGAAGCGAGGAAAATCATAAATGGGTGGAATATTCGGAGTTGTATCGAAGCAGAGCTGTACGCTGGATCTGTTTTTTGGCGTGGACTATCACTCCCATCTTGGAACCAAGAGGGGCGGCATGGCCGTATACGGGGAACAGGGGTTTACCCGCTCGATCCACAATATCGAGAACACGCCCTTCCGCACAAAATTTGACGGAGATTTGGAGGAGCTGGAGGGCAATCTTGGCATCGGCTGCATTTCCGACAACGAGCCGCAGCCCCTGCTGATCCAGTCCCATCTGGGTAGCTACGCCATCACCACGGTGGGGAAAATCAACAATATGGACGAGCTGGTGGCCGAGGCCTATGAGAACGGCCATATCCATTTTATGGAAATGAGTCACGGCCGCATCAACGCCACAGAGCTGGTGGCCGCCATCATCAACCAGAAGCCCACGCTGGTGGAAGGAATTTTGTACGCCCAGGAAAAGATCGAGGGCTCCATGAGCATCCTCATCCTGACCCCCGAGGGGCTCTACGCTTCCCGGGACCGCTACGGCAGAATGCCCATCGTCATCGGAAAAAAGGACAACGCCCACTGCGTGTCCTTCGAGAGCTTTGCCTATATCAATCTGGGTTACTCGGATTTTAAGGAGCTGGGCCCGGGCGAGATCGATTTCATTACGCCGGAGCGCGTGGAAATACTCAGTCCTCCCAGGGAGGAGATGAAAATCTGCGCCTTCCTCTGGGTCTACTACGGCTATCCCACCTCCTCCTACGAGGGGATCAACGTGGAGCAGATGCGCTACCAGTGCGGACGGCTCCTGGCCCGCCGGGATCAGGAAAATGACGTCCGCCCCGACGTTGTGGCCGGCGTCCCGGACTCCGGCATCGCCCACGCGGTGGGCTACGCCAACGAGTCGAAAATCCCCTTCGCCCGCCCCTTCATCAAATATACCCCCACCTGGCCCAGGTCCTTCATGCCCACCAGCCAGGGCCAGCGCAACCTGATCGCCCGGATGAAGCTGATCCCCGTGGACGCGCTGATCCGCAATAAGAGCCTGCTGCTCATCGACGATTCCATCGTGCGGGGCACCCAGTTGGGCGAAACCACGGAATTCCTGTACCAGAGCGGCGCGAAGGAGGTGCACATCCGCCCGGCCTGCCCGCCCATCATGTTCGGCTGCCGCTACTTAAACTTTTCCCGCTCCTCCTCGGAGCTGGATTTAATCACCCGGCGGATTATCCGGGACCGGGAGGGGGATAACGTATCCGACGAGGTGCTGCTGGATTACGCCAACCCGGACAGCAAAAATTACTGCGAGATGGTGGAGGAAATCCGCCGGCGGCTGAACTTCACCACCCTGCGATTCCACCGTCTGGACGACCTGGTGGAGTCCATCGGACTGCCGGACTGCAAGCTGTGCACTTACTGCTGGAGCGGAAAAAAATAGACGGACCGCCCGCAATTTTTCCGTCTCCAAGCCAACGGCCCCGCCGGGCAGCTTACGCTGCACACCCGGCGGGGCCGTTTTCCATATTCCGATTCTCACAATCTTTTTCCCATCACAGCTGCCGTATTCTCGTCTTCCAGCTGCACTCCGACAGGCGCTTTATTAATTCCTCCCGCAGCCGGCCGTCCTCAATCACGATACCGGCCGCCTGGGGCAGATACACATTCTCCAGATATTTCCTGACCCGTTCCTCCGGATTCAGGGTCTGAAAGCCTTCCATAAGCGCAGCATCGATTGATACCACAATCTTAACGGGAAGCCCATACGGTTCCACCCAGGCGGGCAAATCCATCTCGGTATGGTATCTGCCGTACTCTTCAGGATCGATCCTGCACCGGATCGTGTCCCGATTCCCGTCCGGCTCGTATTCCAGAAGCGTCTCCCGTATCAGCCCTTCCTTTGTCAGGTTTTCCGGCGGAACCCGGATCAGGGAAACCTCCTCGCCGTAATAGCCGTTGCTGGTGCCCAGCCATCTGAGGGTGACATATCCCTTACAGGTGGCAAATTTATAGAAGGTCCAGGTATAGTGGGTCAGGCTATCCTCGTTCATGCCACTCTCCCCGGCCACCTCCTCGGCCATTAAAATCGGGCTGTCCAGCAGATATTCCAGCTCGCCGCAGATGTCCTCGATCTGTACCGACTCGCAGCATCCCTGCTCATGATACATGAAATAGACCGTGTGATCGGAGCAGAAAAAGCGCAGTTCCTCCATGTTTCCCCACACCTCCAGACTGGTCACCGTCTTGCCCAGAAGCTCCGAAACAGGAACCTCCTCCACTCCCTCCAAATAGTAATAATACGACTCGCCGTGTCTCATTCCAACCTCCTTTTTTTCCACCTCATGCCCTGTCCGTCAGGCGCAAAAAGCCACTTCCAGCTCCCGCATCTCACCCGGCTTTAACGGTTCTCCGGAAAACGCCCCGGTCAGCCAAAGAGGCGTCTCCCCCACATTGCACAGGTAGACATGTTCCCAAAGCCGGAAATGGAAGTGGGTATGTGCAAGTTTATCCTCATCCACACTGTGCACCCACTGCAATCCGACCCACGGGAACATGTTCGCCTCCAGTATCTCCAGACAATTCACCCCGCGGATGCGGTATCGCAGCCGGAATACCGTGCCTTTGGGCGAATCATCGTCCGTCCATTTCAGGCAGACCGTCACCAAAGGTTCCTTGCCAGGTTCCAGACGCTGTGAAGGATACTCCCAGCGCTGATACTCTGCCTTGTTTTTTCCCTCCTGGAAGTGGCAGTAGTAGTTCCGGCAAAACGCGCTCAGATCGATGCGCAGCGCATTCTCCTCATCCCACGGTTCCAAACCGGAAGACTGCGGCTCCCGTTTTTCATCAATCGCCATCCTCACCGCCCGAATGCGCTCCCACGCTCCTGGGTCCAGGCCGTTTCTTCCGGCCCATTCCTCGCATTGCTCCCGCTGGTATTTCTCCTCTGAGCACAGATATAAATCATCCATCCAGATACAGGCAAAGCATTTCAGGTCAAAGGAATCCAGCCTATGAACCAGGCGGTACCACTCCGTTTTTTCCAGCCCGAACACCGTGGGCCAGGCATTCTCGTTCAAAAACAGCAGAAAAATGGTCCCATCCTCCGCCTCCGCCTCGAATCCACCCGGCACCGGCGCTACCGCCCGGATTGGAACGGCGGCCACGTCGAACCCCTCGCCTCTTCCCCATATCCGCAGGCTCACTGCACCCGTCTCCTCGTCCTCTGCGGGGTATACCCGCCAATGTACCAGTTCTTTCCGATTGTTCTCATCCATCGCCATTCTCCTCTCTTCTGAATCTGTTGCTGCGCATGGTCAGGTATCCTATATTCAGTATAGCAAACCAGACCCGCCTGAACAGGTGCGCCAAAACGGTAATGTGGCGTGGAGTTGTGGAAAGGGCGAGGGGAAGGGATGGAACTTTCCAAATCAGGGGGGATTTTGTCGGGTTTAGGCGGCAATGCCTGAAGTACCTTAAAACCGGCTATTACCAGTACCGGCTCACATTAATCTGTACCTGGCCTGCACTCACAGACATTTCATATTTCATATTGTCTCGATTCGTGATACCATAGACACAAGGGAGCCGCGGCCTGGGCGCAGAGGTTCAATCCTTCCTATCTCTGCCTTCGCCGCGCGTCCATTTTCCCGGTTACTCCTTTACCACCCACGATTCCCCCTGGAGCAAAGCGCCATGAAAATTGACCGTCTGTATGGTATCACCGTATATCTGCTGAACCACAAAAAAGCCTCCGCGTCTGAGCTTGCGCGGAAATTTGAAGTTTCCGTGCGCACCGTGCAGCGGGACATCGACGCACTCTGTCAGGCGGGCATCCCGGTGGCCGCGGAATCCGGCGCAAAGGGGGGCTATTCCATCCCCGACACCTTCCGCATGGATAGCCAGGCCATAACCCAGGAGGATTACGGCCTGATTTTCACCGCCCTAAAAGGCTTTTCCTCCGCCATGCCCAGCCCCAATATCGCATCGGCGCTGGAAAAATTTACCGCCCTCTCAAAACCGGACAACGAGCGGATTATCCTGGATTTTTCCGTACTGCGGGAAGGCGGCGAAACTCTTATAAAACAGCTTCAGACCGCCATCCGCCGGAAATGCTGCGTCCGCTTCACCTACACCAATGCGGACAATATGACCCGTGTCCACACAGTGGAACCGGTGGCTCTGGTCTACCGCTGGTACGCCTGGTATCTCCTGGCTTACTCCACGGTCCGGGAGGATTACCGGACCTACAAGCTGGTACGGATGGAGCAGGCGGAAATCACCGGACTCCCCTTTACCATGGAACACGCACCGGCTGAAACCATCCTGCGGGAACATGACCGCCATTCCCCACTGGCGCACACAACCGTCACCATCCGCTGCCGCCCCGCCGCCAGATCAAGGGCCATTGAATACCTGAACGGGACCGTCCTCCGGGAGCTGGAAGATGGGGAATGCGAGATGAAACTGAGCGTCATTGAAAATGAACACCTCTGGTTCGGCACTCTCCTGGCCCTGGGAGATGAAATCGAAATTCTGGAGCCGGAACGGATTCGGGAGCGGGTAATCCGGACGGCCAAAAATATTTGTTCCCTGTACGGTCAATTATGACAGGCAGTTGTCGTATATCCTGCGGTATGCTGAAAGAAACGGAGGATATCGATATGGAAAAAAACACGCATAACAGCCCTAAAACAGAAAAAGGAATCGCCTACTGCGGCCTGGCCTGCTGCCTCTGTTCCCACAATGAGGCGTGTCCCGGCTGTCAGGCAGGGGGCTGCGACATCCATTCCTGGTGCGAAAACTACCGCTGCTGCCGCGAACAGGGTTTGAACGGCTGTTGGGAATGCGATCATTTTTCATGCCGCAGCGGCATGCTTTCCAAAGCAAGAGCCCGGGCCTTTGTCCGGTTCGCCCGTGAACAGGGCCCGAAGGAGCTGATCCGCTGCCTGCGGCGAAACCAGGAAAACCACATCCTTTATCATTATGAAGGCCAGCTGACGGGAGACTACGACCAGACGGAAAGCGAGGAGGAAATCCTGGCCATGATCCGGTGGGGCCGGAGTCACAGCCCTGAAGGCGGCCGCGGAGACCAGACATGATACCATTGACGATCGAAGAAGCGAGAAATTTTATCCTGCTAAAACAAGGGCTGCTTGGGGAATACCGGTTCACTGGCAAGCAGGGCGCCCTGGACTATGTACGCCAGGCAGGATGTATCCAGTTCGACCCGGTGGACGCCTGCGGCAAAAACGCGGAGCTGACGCTCCAGTCCCGGGTCAAGGGCTTTACCAAGCAGACGCTCTATGAACTTTTGTACGAAGACCGCAGTCTGGTGGATTATCCCGACAAGAACATTTCCATCATCCCGGCGGAGGACTGGCCCTATTTTGAGCGTTACCGCAGGGCTGCCCGTGAGAACGGTCGGCGTTTTCCCGGAATGGCCGCGCTGGAGGACCAGGCCCTGGCTTATATCCGGGAAAACGGCCCCGTCAGCTCCGACGAACTGCCCATACCGGGCACGATCCGCTGGCATTCCTGTATCCACTGGAGCGGGAGCTGGGATGGTGAGACAAACGCCGCGCGTGCGGCGCTGGAGCAGCTCTACTCCACCGGCGAGCTGATCATCCACCACAAGAAGGGGGCCAGAAAATACTATGATCTGGCCGAACGCCATCTGCCTGCGGCGCTTTTGAACGCGCCGGACCCTATGCCCGAGGATGAGGCGCATTTGAAGTGGCGCATCAGACGGCGCATCGGCGCGGTGGGCCTTCTCTGGAACCGCCCCAGCGACGCGTGGCTCAACAGCTGGGGACTCAAAACGCCCCAGCGCAGCCGGGCTTTTGAGGAGCTGTTGGACGGCGGGGAGATTCTGGAGGTATCGGTGGACACAATCAAGCATCTTTTATACTGCCGCGCCGGGGATCTGCCCCTTCTGGACCGGGTCCGCCAGGGCGAAGCCTACAAACCGCGATGCGAGCTGATCGCGCCTTTGGACTGCATGATGTGGGACCGCAACCTGATCCGCGCCCTGTTCGGCTTCGACTACACCTGGGAGATTTACACCCCGGCCGCCAAACGCAAATACGGCCATTACGTGCTGCCCATGATCTGGGGCAGCCGCTTCGCCGGACGGGTGGAGGCGGTGTCCGAGGCCAAAACCGGCAGGCTGATTGTCAAAAACATCTGGTATGAGGAGGGCGTGAGGCGGACGAAAAAGCTGGAGATCGCAGTGAACGGGTGTCTGAAGCGTTTGGGCAAATTGAACCAGTGCCGGGAGGTGGTGGTTTTGGATGGGAGCGCGCCAGTGTAAACCAGGCCAACCTCCCCAGTCACTCCCGGGCCTGCACACCCGGCCGGAAAAAGCGGGCCCCGCGTCCCTGCCGCGATCAGCCCGCCTATTGTTTCCACTGTCCTAGAAATAAAAATCCGCGTTCAACAAACGCTCTGCCCCTTCCCGGGGCAGTTCCCAATCCCGGGCCAGCGACTGGGTCAGACGCCGCCACATCCGCATCTCATCCGGGCGCTCTCCCGCCGGAATTTCCTGCTCCATCTCATAGACGGGAATTCCCTTTGCGCTCAACCGCAGTACCACCCGGCGTTCCTTGTTCCCCTCCGCCTGCGCCTCGCCGGCAATCTCCAGGCAGAGCTTCTGTTCCCCGTCCGTTTCCCGGCCACGGCACAGCCATTCTCTCAATTCCCTCTGCGCGTTATCCACAATTTTCACCTCCTGCCCCCAATATAACAGACCAGGCGCGCTGCGCGCAAATGCGGCCGGGGTTGAAAATGGCGGCTTTTGAGGCGCGGGCGGCGGGGCTTTTTCGTCATGCGACGTATACATGAACAAATGTCAATCCGGGCTCCGGCCACAGGCAGGTGAATCTCCGTCCGCTCTCCCAACATATAGGCTGGGGCGCCTCAATCCGACTCCTGTATATAGACGGGGACCTCTAAATCCGCCCCCTTACACCTTGTCGTTCAGGCCGTACCGCTCAAATACCTTTTCCTCCTCCCCCTCCGGCGTGTTTATCTCGCTGAGAATCTTCGCGGTCTTTTGCACCGCCTTGTCCATACTCCCCTCCTCCTGCAAAATCTTATACAGAAGCTGCGTATATTTCTCCTCCCGCTTTTTCGTCTTGTAGGGGAGCAGGGGATCGTATTCCTCGCAGACATACTCCTGGATCGTGGCGTAGGAGAACATATCGTCCAGCAGATCTTCAAACAAAAACACTAATTTGGGATTGCGGATGTCGCAGGCCTCATACTCCCACATATAATCCACGATCTGATTCAAAAGCTCGGACTCAAAATCCATGTCCCCGTCTTCGTGATACTCAATGGGGATGGCAAAATCCAGGCTTTTCTGCTTTACGGTACCGCTGCCGTCAAAGCTTGGCATCTCAAATTCCTGAAGAGGATTCTCCAGTCCGAAGATATCGTAGACCCAATCCTCAAAGAGGACAAAAGCCTGGTACTCCCCGGGGGACTCGTCCACCGCATAGTAACCTACGTCAATCTTGGGCCTGTATCCCTTAAAATAGTAGGCGTGCGGATAAAGCTTCGCCACCAGATGGCCGGTCAGAACTTTTCCCAGGGAATTGGCCGCCGTCAAAAGATAGGTCATAACGTTGTGCACGTCCTCGTCGTTGTCATCCAGGTAGGCGATCACATTGTCCATCTTCCGCCTGATATCCTTGGGCTTGCAGCGGGCGATTTTGTCCGAAAAGCGTTGCAGCTCCGCCGGGATGTTGACCACCTTGTCCTGCACCTCCAGGGGATCCAGGTCCTGATCCAGATCATCCGGGTCCACGCACAGCGCATTTGCCAGCATCCGCAGGCGCTTTTCTCCCAGCTTCAGTTCGCCTTTACAGGCCGAACCTACGGTCTGGCGGGACACCCCAGAGGCATTGGCCAACTCTGTAATATTCATCCCCCGGTACTCCCGGTACAAATCCAGCGCAGTCCGGTAATTCTCCTCGCTCATATTCTCATCCGCTTTTCCCATGATTGTTCCTCCTCGTTAAAAACGGCAGGCTCCGACTTTGGGAACCTGCCTGAATTGATTTCCCTGATTTGATTGTAGCATAAATGTCTTGATAAGGGAAGTATGGACTTAACTTTTTTTATATTTTTAGAATAGTTTAGTTAACATTTTATTCGTATAATTGTAAACTGTTTTGATGTTTTTATACTTTTCGTATCCTCCCATGTTCATCCAACAGTCCCCGCCCAATCTTCCACATCCCGGCCGCCGCCAGTTTCCGCCTTAAACCACCCGCTCAATCCTGTGGTACAGCACCATATGCCGGTCGTCCACCAGCTCGTCCTCATGGTAATGCCCGAAGAACCATTTCCGGTATTCGCAGCGTTCTTTGATCTCTTCCAGATAGACGGTCAGCGGGTCCGTGTCGAACCTGCCGCAGGAGAGCTGGGCCTGGACGCTGGAAGGGGCGCAGTGGGACAGGATGTAGTCGCATTTCCACCCGTTCTGCTCCAGGCAGCTGCGCCCCTCCTCATATTCCTGCTTCGAGGGCATTTCCTCCTTCCACCAGGTCAGGTGGTTGATCCGGTACAGCGCGCCCGCCCCCTCCAGCCGCTTCACCTTGTCCCGCAGCTCAGGATCGTCCGGTTCCAGAATCCCATCCACAATATCATGGCTCCTGGCGCCGCCGAAGGTAAAAAATCTGCGGCCCTGGAGGTTAAACATCTGGCCCCGCATGAGATGGATCACATTTTCCCGGATCATCTGCACCTTGCCCCCGTGCCACATCTGCACCGGAAACTCGGCCAGCAGATCGTAATTTTCATGGTTGCCGTCCACAAACAGCAGCGTAAAATCCTTCCGGGCCAGCCAGTCCATCCAATACTCCTCCTGCCTGGACCGGTCCCAATAGCCGAAGTCGCCGCACACGATCACAAAATCCTGCCGGTCCATTTCTTTCTGCTCCCGAAACGCGGTGCTGCTCAATTTCCGGTAATCCCCGTGGCAATCCCCTGTGACAAATATCATCTCGTTCCTCCCGCACAGTTATTGAAACGCCGAAACGCTTTTTTTATAATGTAACACACCGGAGGAAATTTTTCCGGTTCGAAACCCCGCTTTTTTGTCAAAGCAGGCAATATCCGCTGTCTAACGTTCACCCAGCTTTGCTTTTTTCTGCAAAAATGTAAAGTTCAGCCGGCAAAGCCGCCAATTCCTCCGACGCCTGTTTTCTTCCGCTTCCTAAAATTTCTGTTTATCAATACTTTATAAAAATATCAGGCTTTTTTTAACCTCTGTTTTCAACTGTCTGTTATACTGACTGTATTTTGATGCAAAGGATGATATTATGACGATAAAGGTTCTGGCTTACCTGATTATTCCGGTCTACACCATCGCCTTCACCGGGGGCTACAACTGGTTTACCACCAACTTTTCCGTAATCGGCAATCTCATGGACAAAAAGCTGGCATTCCTGATCTGGGGAATCGTCGTGGGTCTGTACTTTTATCTGATCTACCGGCGGCTGCGGCCCCTGGTGCGCCTTCGCCCCCTGTTCTCCCAGCTCATCCCCGCCGCCCTGGCCCTGTTGTTCTGCGCCATCACAACGCCCTACCTGCCGGATGAGATGCCCCTCAAATCCTTCCTGCACATCGTATTCGCCTTTGTGTCCACCGTACTGCTGCTGATTTACCTGGCCGCGGTGGTCTGGGTCCGTTACCGGTTAAATCCCGGCCCGTACCGCCCGTACCTGGCAGGTCTGGCCTTAATTCTGGTGATATCCCTGGTCCTGCTGGCAATGGCCGGGATCATCAGCAGCGCGCTGGAAATTTTTGTCACCCTCACCACGGTGGCCATGTCCGAGCGCCTGTCAAACCGGATCCGGCGGGAAGGACCTTGGAAAAAGGCAGCCACCCTCTGGTCCCTCACCGGCAGCCGCGCAGCCTGACTCCGGCCATAAGCTCACGCCACGGGAAAATATTTCTGCTTTTCCGGCTTCCGGTCGATATTCTCCAGCATATTGTAGAGCAGCAGCACGGTATTGTCGTTGGTTCCATCCACATTCCGGTTGTTTCCTGAGAGAATCCGCAGCAAATAGGGCATCGGCGCGTTGCTGAAATTATCCCTGGGCGAGACGACACAAAACGAAGCGTTCCCGGCGTTTTCCCCAAGCGCCTTCCATTTCCACTGCTGCCCCACGCAAAGTGCATGTCCGAACAGCACCCCCAGGCACACGGCCGCATCCTCCAGATCCACGAATCCCTCCGGCAGCCCGCCGTTCTCCAGAATGCGGTCCACCGTTTCATTGATCGCAGCCGCCGTCTCTCTCCCGCCGGTCCCATCGGAGAGCCCCAGTATCCCCTGAGCGCGCGCAACCGTCCCGCGAATCTCCTCCATCACATCGTTTCCGATCTCCCCCACATAAGGAAAAAAGCTCTTTTTTCCAAATAAACCCATAACGTTTTCCTCCTGCATTCCAAGCCTCATATCCCCATTATACTGTGCGCCCATGCAATGGGCAATCTGTATTTTCCCCTGCCCGAAACGGGATTCCATGGGCCGCACACAGACGCTCTCCTGTCTGTCCTCGGGCTGCAATTTACCAAATTTTTAGAATCTTTTAAGAAAATTAGACTTTATTTTCCGCGTCCTCAATGGTATTCTATAACAGTTTACACATAAACTATTTATCAGGGCATCCGCCTAACCGGAAAATCAAGGGGGTTTTTCAGATGGCATACATCAATTTTAAGGACCAATGGTTTCAGGAGCTGCGCAAGGTGAACTGGCTGGTTCGGGAGCGTGTGGAGGAAAAATGCCGTCCCTTCGGCATCACCCCGGAGCAGGGAAGAGTTCTCAACTACCTGTTCACGGCCGGAAAAACGGTCAATTTGACTCAGCTCAGCCAAAGCCTGCACGTGACCAAGGGGAACTGTTCCATGTTCTGCCGGAGGCTGGAAAAAGCCGGACACATTACCATGTCCAAAAATGACCGGGACGCCCGTTTTATCGACGTGGCGCTCACGGAAAGCGGACGAACCCTGATCGAGCGCATGGCCCGGCAAATGGAAAGCCACCCGGAGCAGGACGTCATAAGCCCGGAGGACCTGGAACAGATTTTAAATGGGTTAAAATGTCTGGAACGGTATCTGCAAAGCTGAACTGCTTTTCCGGAAGATTTTTATTAAATGCAATGGGCCGGCGGCGTTACCTTCCGGCGCTTGTATTCGCAAAACCAAGGAGGTAAAACATGAAGAAAATATTTGCGGAGCTGAAAATGTTCCGCCTGCAGCTGCTGTGCGTATTCGTCAGCGTGGCGGCGGGCGTGGGGGCCACGCTGGGGCTTCCCACCTACCTGTCGGACATCGTCAACAAGGGAATCGCCGGAAAGGATATGAACTATATCCTTCACACCGGACTGATCATGCTGGGGATCGCGATTCTCGGAATGGTGTGCAACATCACCACCGGCTTTTTTGCTTCCAGGATCGCCCTTGGCCTGGGAAAAAATGTAAGAAGTAAGGTGTTCAAAAAGGTGGAGTATTTTTCTCAGGCGGAGATCGACACATTTTCCACCGCCTCGCTGATCACACGCACCAACAACGACATCACCCAGGTACAGAACTTTATGGTCATGTTCCTGCGGATCATTCTGACCGCCCCGATCATGTGCGTGGTGGGCATCCTGCTGGCCTACAGCAAGAATCCCAAAATGTCCAGCATCCTGGTGGTGTCCATGCCGGTGATGATCTTTATTATCAGCCTGATCGGCCGCCGGGCCATGCCCCTCTCCCGGAAAATGCAGTCCAAGATCGACCGGATCAATCTGATCATGCGGGAAAAGCTCTCCGGAATCCGCGTGATCCGCGCCTTCGGCACCGAGGACTACGAGGAAAAACGCTTTGACACAGCCAACAAGGACCTGATGAACAACGCCGTGAAAATGATGCACGCAATGTCGCTTTTAGGGCCGTCCCTGATCCTGGTATTGAACCTGACCGTAGTCGGACTGCTCTGGCGGGCCGGGCAGGGAATCCGCACCGAGCCGGTGATGCCCGGCGATATTCTGGCCATTATCCAGTATGTCATGCAGATCATGATGTCGGTGACCATGCTCTCCATGATTTTTGTCATGTACCCCAGATGCGCCGCCTCCGCGGACCGGATCTGCCAGGTGCTGGACACGGACAATTCCATTAAAAATCCGGAGCAGCCCAGGCAGTCCGCCGGTCAGAAGGGCTGCCTGACCTTCCGCGACGTCAGCTTTTATTTCCCCGGAGCAAAAGAACCTGCGGTCAGCCATGTAAGCTTTGAGGCGAAACCCGGGGAAACCACAGCCGTCATCGGCAGCACCGGCAGCGGTAAAACGGCCCTGGTGGGACTGATCCCACGTTTTTACGACGTGCAGGAGGGCGAGGTCCTGGTGGACGGAGTGAATGTCAAGGATTACGATCTGAAGGACCTGCGAAGAAAAATCGGCTACGTGCCCCAGAAGGCCCTGCTGTTCAAGGGAACGATTGCGGAAAATATACGGTTCGGGGACGACTCGGCAAACGACGAGCGGGTGCGGGAGGCAGCCGCCATCGCCCAGTCCACGGATTTTATCGAGGATAAGCCCGATGGGTTTGACTCGCAGATCGCCCAGGGCGGCAGCAACGTCTCCGGCGGTCAGCGGCAGCGCCTGGCCATCGCCAGGGCCATCGTCCGAAAGCCCGAGATCTATGTGTTCGACGACAGCTTTTCCGCCCTGGATTTCAAGACGGACTCTGCGCTGCGCCAGGCTCTGGCAGCGGAAACCGGGGCGGCCACGGTGGTGATCGTCGCCCAGCGCGTCAGCACCATCATGAACGCGGACCGGATTATCGTGATGGATGAGGGCAAGGTCATGGGTATGGGCACCCACAGGGAGCTGCTAAAGACCTGCGAGACCTACCAGGAAATTGTCCGAAGCCAGTTATCGGAGGAGGAGATGAGCGCATGAAATACACAAATGTCGGAAAAACGGCGAAACCGATCAACACCAAAGGCACCATGCGCCGTCTGTTTTCCTTTATGAAACCCTACCGTGGGCGGATCGTCCTCATGGTCGCCTGTCTGGTTCTGGGCGCCGTGTTTACGACCCAGGGCCCCTATACCCTTGGCCGGGCCATGGACGCCCTGGTGGCGGTGGCAGTGGACAAAACCGGGACACTCCAGGGCTTTGGGGCGTTTCTCACCGTGCTGCTGCAGCTGGGCTGCGTCTATTTGCTGGCCTTTCTGTTCAACTACTCCGGACAGTTTATCGTGGCCGGCGTGGCGGAGCGCACCATGCACGACCTGCGCATGGCGGTGGACAAAAAGATCCGCCGTCTGCCCCTGGCTTACTTTGACGGAAATACCTTCGGCGATGTGTTAAGCCGCGTCACCAACGATGTGGACACCATCGACACCTCCCTCCAGCAGAGCATCAGCCAGGTGATCACGGCCGTGTGCACCATTATCTTCATTTTCGTGATGATGCTGGTGGTCAGCCCCATTCTGACCCTGATCGGCGTCTGCGTGATCCCGCTCTGCGGATTTGTGAGCATGAAGGTTGTAAAACATTCCCAGAAATATTTCCAGGGACAGCAGTCCGCCCTGGGCGAACTCACCGGGTATGTGGAGGAAATGTACAACGGCCAGAACGTCATCGCCGCCTTCGGCAAGGAGGAGGATATCATCACAAATTTTGAGGATATCAACGAGCGGCTCTACACCAACGGCTGGCGGGCGCAGTTCTCATCCAGCATCATCATGCCGCTGACCCAGGCGCTGACCAACATCGGCTATGTGGGAGTGGCGGTGGTCAGCGGATGGCTCTGCATAAACGGCAGGCTGACCATCGGCATGATCCAGTCCTTTATCCAGTATCTGCGCCAGTTTTCCCAGCCCATCAACCAGATCTCCAACATCGCCAATATCATGCAGGCGACCATGGCGGCGGCTCAGAGAGTCTTTGAATTCCTGGATGCGAAGGAGGAGGTGCCCGAGGTCCAGGCCCAGCAATTCCCCAAAAAGCCTGAGGGAAATGTGGACTTCAACCACGTGCAGTTCGGATACTCCGATGACCGGCTGTTGATCCACGACCTGGATCTCCATGTGGGCTCCGGAGACAAAATTGCCATTGTGGGCCCCACCGGAGCCGGTAAAACCACGCTGGTCAATCTGATTCTTCGTTTTTACGACGTGAAGGGAGGAAGCATCACCATAGACGGCGTCGACGTGCGGGACATGAACCGCGAATCCCTCCGCTCCATGATCGGCATGGTATTGCAGGACACCTGGCTGTTCTCCGGCACCATCCGGGACAATATCCGCTACGGTAAGCTCGATGCCAGCGACGAGGAGGTGGTGCAGGCCGCCAAGGCCGCCCACGCCCACGGATTTATCATGTCCATGCCCGGCGGCTACGACATGCAGCTCCACGAGGGCGCTTCCAACATCGCCCAGGGACAACGGCAGCTTCTGACCATCGCCCGGGCCTTCCTGTCGGATCCGGAAATCCTGATTCTCGACGAGGCCACCTCCTCCGTGGACACCAGAACCGAGGTGGCGATCCAGAAGGCCATGAACAAGCTCATGGAAGGCAGGACCAGCTTTGTCATCGCCCACCGCTTATCCACCATCAAGGACGCGCAGCTGATCGTCTACATGGAGCACGGAGACATCAAGGAAGTTGGAAACCACAAGGAATTGCTGGCCAAGGGCGGCTATTACGCCGCGCTGTACAACAGCCAGTTCGCGGCGGAGAACGCCGGATAAAATCGAGTAGGAGGGAGTGATTAACTCCCGTCCTCTCACACCACCGTGCGTACCGT
>OBXQ01000579.1_pt1 | contig 14614 bp, 17 predicted proteins | sample 1476641 | NCBI WGS metagenome assembly OBXQ01 (sample SAMEA2580174, study PRJEB22360) | human gut metagenome | biome: human gut; feature: human-associated habitat; material: faeces | place: Denmark | collected 2008/2010
GCGATCACCACCGAAGCGTGGGGCGCATCGTGCGCCAACCGGGGAGCACCAGCGGCAGCAGACTTGGCCTGGTCGATCTCCACCTGCGCCGAAGCCATCTGAGTGGCGACAGCATCGGCGGCGGTTTGTGCGTCTTGTGCGGCGGCGAGGGCGTGGTCGACCTCTGCGCGGGCGGCGTCGAGTTCCGCGGTGATCTGTGCATGGTTCAGATCAGTAGCGAGTGCCACCCAGCCGGGCTGCCTGGTGTCGGTGAGCCGGTAGATCCAGATTTCGGTGGTTTCGCCGTTTTGTCGGAACCACGTGTCACCCAGCCTGGCATTGGCGGGCTGGGTCCTGCCGTAGTGGTTGGTGTTCTTCCCATCCGCACTAGCCAACGCGAACCCTGCCGCATCCGACGCAGCCACCGCCGTGCTGATGGCGGTTTTGACTTGCCGGGTGACAGACGTGAACTTCCGAGCTACGGTTCCAAGTTCGACCGAGATGTACTGGAGCGTGAGCGGGTTGTACTCGTAGGCCACTACCCGCGCCGTGAGCGCAATCCCAAGATCGGTGTGGCGGACGGTCACCGTGTCACCAATTTCGACGGTTTCTAGCCGTGCGAGGTCTGCGTATTCACGGGTTTGTGAAAGGTCAGTGAAGCGGATCTTGTACGAAGCGGACGGCTCATCCACATGCTTGGCGCTGAATTCTGCCGCCGCTAGACGTCGCAACTGCGCGTGGGCTTGGTCGAGCGGAAGCTCGCCTTCACGCGGGTTGTCTTTATCAGTAATGGCTTTGACTTGTCCGTAGCGGATGACGCGGATACGCGGCACCACATAATCGCCCAACTTCGGCGAATCCACATAGAGTTCAGGCAAGAGTAGGCCGTCGTAGCCGACCGGGAGAATCCGTGTCACCACCGTCGAAAAATCGATAGCCGATTCGAAGCCAGTGAGGTTCTTGCGGTCACGGATGACCACCCCGTGGTTGGCTCCACGCATGGGCCCGTGGTGAATGTGCCAGTTGTCCCGGGTGATCTCACCGCCCCAACGCGCAGCGAACGTGTTGTCCTCGCCCGCATCCATCAGAGCTTGGGCGATGGGCATGCGCACCAACCGCGCCGAAGACCTAGTCACCGTATCCGACGAGGTAGCAGTAAACCCGTGCTTAGTGTTTGCCGCGCCAAGGATTTGAGTGAGTGCGCCTTTCGCGGTTTTGTTGACCACGTAGGTGTCGGCGATGAGGTTCGCCGCCAGATCATAGAAGACATGAAACGCCGTTACTTCCAGCAAACCTTCGATCGTGGTGACGACCTCGCTAATCCGGAAACCCTGACGTTGCTCCAACCCTGGCACGGGCGCTGCCACAATGTTCTCAAGTACGAGGTGCGTGGCTGCAGGTCCATCTGCTGGGTAGGTGAAGGTCAAGGAGAATTCGCCACCTAGTTCTTCAGTCACGATCGGGTTGATGATCTCCCGATCCAAGACTCCTAGCCCGGTGGTGGTGAATGTCGTGGCGGTGCGGTCGTGAACCGTAATCATGAGAGGCCTTCCAAAGACAACAGTGGCCACCCCACGAAGGGATGACCATCGGAACTTGCGTGAGTTGGGTGTTAGGGGTTGCGCCAGTTCGGCGTGATCACGATCTTCGAGATACCAGCGCCGAGCGTGATCCGATTGACCCCAGGCTTCAAAACTGGGAAGGCTTCACTGAGCGCATCGGTCTGGACTTTCCCGTGGGCGTGTGCGACGAGACGCGCGCTGTCGAGCGTGACGGAGCCTGCTGGCGAATTCACCTGATGTACCGTTTTGTTCACCGTCAACGAGAGCATGCCCGTGCCTGTAACAGTGATGATCGGATCCGCATCAAGTAGGCCAGGGTTGGTGATCGTCCCCGACTCCGACATTATTAACGGCTTCAAACCCTCGGTCAGGTAAGTGAAGGGCTGGCAGGTCAGGCGTGCGGTGAAGAACCCCCACCCCGACAGCTCCCGGCGCAGTTCGCTCACTTTGCAGTGCTTAACCTTGCGGTAAACACCAGGCTCGGCAGTCAACGCAATCGTCGAAGCGCCCGTCAGCTCATGGGCGGCTTTCCGGTATTGGTGGAGCCCGTCACGGATAGGCACCGCGAGTTCAAGCTCGAGTTCGGTGTCCTCCCAGCCTATAAACCTGGTCAGGGTTCCGGCGCGGCCTTCGATCTCGATATCGTTCACCGCACGGACGGCGGCGGGTATCGCAACCGGGGCGGTCAAGCGCAGACCAAGCGACGTAGAGGTCACCGTGTCGTTCAAGGTGAACCCATACATTAGTAGCCTCCTGCCATCACGGTCTGCCGCCGATCAAGACGAGCAAGTTGTTTGTCGAGAGCGGGTGCGAGTTTGCCGACCAGCGTCCCATCCGACAACGTCACGCTAATTTCCAGCGAAGACAGGATGCGCTTTGCTGTGGCATCGACGATGCTCGCGACATCCACACGCTCACTATCAGCACCGCCACTCGTATCGCGATTGATAGCTATGGGTTGTGGGGTGAGGTCAACGGCAGGTACCTGCAGGTCTGCCACTGCGTCGATCGGTACATGAAGTGGGTTTTCAAGCTCGCTGAAGGCGTCCATCGTGTCCCTAGCCAAACCAGTGGCAGCAGTGACAGCCTTGTTGCCATCGATTTTGATGGAGCCTGCGAGGCCTTCGACGAGCATCCGTCCTGCCCAGGCCATCTTGCGAGACGGTGAGTGGATGCCGAAGAAGCCAGTGATGGAGTCCCAAATCCCGCTTGCCCAGTTCGAGACCGAATTCCACAACCACCCCGCCAGGGATTGGATTCCGTTCCACAGGCCGTAGACGAGGTTTTTGCCCGCCTCCGCCATCTGCCACATGCCCTGGCCAACGGCCGAGACGATGCCGGTAATGATCTGCGGGATTGCTGCGACGATCGTGGAAATGATCTGGGGTAACGCCCGCACGAGTGCCGTCAAGAGTTGGATGCCTGCTTGGACGAGTTGCGGGATAGCCCCACCAATCGCCGACACAATACTTGCGATAATCTGCGGCAACGCGGCCACAATCGTTGTAATGATCTGTGGCAACGCCCCAATCAACGCCGTCAGCAGTTGAATGCCTGCGTCGATGAGCTGCGGGATCGCACCCACCACGCCGCTGACGATCGCAGTAATAATCTGCGGGAGTGCTGCGACGATTGCTGTGATGATCTGTGGCAACGCCCCAATCAACGCGGTCAGCAGCTGGATTCCTGCTTCGATGAGCTGCGGGATCGCGCCCACAAGGAACGTGACAATCCCGGTGACGACCTGCGGGAGGGCTTCAATAATCACGGGGATTGATGCGATGAGACCTTCGGCAAGTCCGGTGATGAGCTGCAACGCCGCATCAAGAAGCAATGGCAGGTTATCGACGAGCCCTTGGACGAGGGCGACGAGCATTTCCACCGCCGCAGGAACCAGTTCCGGTAGTGCTTCGCCGATACCAGCAACCAGGGTTGCGATGATCTGAATCGCCGCCTCCAACAAAGACGGCAACGCCTCAATGATCGCCTCCACCAGCGCGATAATCAGCGTCACCGCCGTCTCGGCCACTTGTGGGAGGACTTCGATGATGCCCTCTAACAGGGCGGTGAGGATGGACATGCCGGTCTCGACCACCATCGGTAGCTGCTCAGCAATAAATGCGAGGGCTTCCTGTAAGACTTGGCCGAGGGTGTCGATGAGTGCGGGTGTTCCGCCTTCTTCAAACGCTGCGGTCAGTTCGTCGATCCACCCGTTGACCATCGGCAACACCGAACCCGCCAACGCCTCCGACAGACCACCAGCCAACAACCCCTTGAGATTTTCCACCCCATCCTGCATCGTCGCCAACTGGCCGCTAAAGGTCTTGGATTGGGCGTCCATAGCCCCGTAGAAACGCCCGCCTTCAGCAGTAGCACTGGCGAATGCGTCAGCGACCATATCAGCGCTGATCGCGCCCTTCGCCATATCCTCTTTCAGTTCACCAATCGACTTGCCAGTCTTACGCGAGATTTCCTCCAGGGGGTTGAAGCCGGCGTTGATCATCTGCAGCAAGTCCTGACCAGTCAACTTGCCAGTCGAAGACATTTGGGCGAAGGCGAGCGTTAGCGACTCCATCTTCACCGCATCACCTTGGGAGATATCGCCGATTTCGTTCAGGTGCTTTTTCGCATCCTCAAGGCTCATTCCGAAGCTCAGGAGGGTCTGCATGTTGCCCGCGAGGTCCTCCATACCAAACGGAGTCTTCGCCGCCTCAACCTTCAGGTCATTGACCAGTTTCTGAGCCTTGGCTTGATCACCCAGCATCGTGGTAAACGAGGTGGTGTATTGCTCCATGCGGGCGTTGTATTCCACGCCTTCCTTCAAGGCTCCGGCCATGCCGCGCCCAATACTGGCGATCGCATGCCCGATACCCTTGACCCCGGCAATGATGGCTTCGGAGGCGAGGTTGGCTTTCAACACGTCGCCGAAAATGCGGGTCTTGGAGCTGGTGGTGTCCATCTCGTCCCCGAGATCATCCACCGCGCCCTCAAGACGTCCTGCGTCCTTTGCCGCGCCCTTGGCATCGTCACCGGCACCGTCAGCCTCGTCCCCGAAATCCGACAGGGCGTCATTATTCGATTTGAGTTCGCCTTCAAGCCGGTTGAGTTCAGCGCCTGCGTTGTTGAGCTGGATCTGCCAATTCTTCGTCCGGCTATCGTTCTCACCAAAGCTCGTGGCGGAGTTTTCGAGTGCGGCGCGCAGGGTCTCAATCTTCGACTTTTGAGCCTCAATCTCTTTGCCTAAAACCTGGTTACGAGCCGTAAGCGCTGAAGCGGACTTATCGTTCCTATCGAACTGAGAAGCCACCAACTTCATCTCGGATCCCAAAACCCGCATCTCACGATTAATATCCGTGATCGCGCGCTTAAACTCCCGCTCACCCTCAAGTCCAATCTTCAAACCAAAAGACGAATCAGCCATGAGTGTTTACCTTTCTTTCCGGTAACGACAGTTATGGGATAATCAGTGAACGAACACGTAAAAGCGAAAGGGCATATATGGCAAAGAACAATGCGCGAGTGCGTAACTGGTTAATGCTGGTAGCCGTTGGGCTATTATTTGCAGCTATCTGTTTTGCTATTTTCGGGTTCACGCACGTGATTTCACCGGTCACCGCTATCGGAAATGCTGCTGGTTTTCTGATAACTAGCCTGGTTGCAGGTTTTTTCGCGCTGCGTAAATGAGCGATGCGCAAAAGGTAGTGTTCTTGCACGGGTTGGGTGAAACCCGTGATGTTTGGAACCCAGTAATAAAACAGCTGCCACAAACCGAGTGCATATCTCTAGACGTTTTGACAACGAAACCGCCGCTGGCTTCTTGGTTGCTTGAAGACGTATGCGCCCAGATTGCTAACTCGCTGACCGAACCAGTGCACCTGGTCGGGGTATCGTTGGGCGCAGTGATTGCTTTAAATATCGCGCTCACCCATCCGGGCAAAGTGTCCTCACTGTTTGTTTCAGCTCCGCAAGCTAAACCCCCAAAACTGTTGATGAATCTGCAAAAGACACTAATGCGAGTTCTACCAACAAAATGGGTCTGTCCGCCGCAGCTTAGCAAACCTGAGCTGGTGGGCGTGCTCGATAGTTTGAAAGATTTAGACCTTACTTCGCAGCTTCCAGCTTTATCTATGCCCGTAACTGTGGTTTGCGGCAGCAAAGATAAAGCAAACCTGCCTGCAGCCCGCAAAATCGCCGGCCTTATCCCCACAGCTCACCTAGAAGTGATCCAAGGTGCAGGGCACCAGTGGCACGCCGCCCATCCTCAGCTATTCGCCTGTTATCTCACGAAACATTTAGATCGCTAAACCCCAGCAGGAATAATATCGTCGATAAACCAGATGCGTTTCGGCTGGGCTCTGCCGGTTTCGATACGCCAGCAATCCACCAGGTCCAATAGTTCACCGAATATGGTCAGCTCGATTTGCATGCGGGTCAGTCCCAGGTGGGCGAGCCCGATATAGGTCAGGCGGGTAAAGATTGCCTCGTCACTATCTATTAAGTGTCCTTTTTCTTGGTTTGCCCTTTTGGGTCTGGGGTCTCGGTCATGATTGCTCGCCGGGTGCCGCGTTGGAGTGCCTGGGCGATAGCCTCTCGGTAGTCAGCTAAATCTGCAGGCACAGTTAGTAACTCCACTGCTTCTGCGGTCAGCTCTGGGCGCTTATCGTCCGGATGGGTGAGGTTGTGTATTTGTACGGACTGGTTAGCGAGCAGGGCGATGAGCCAGATTACGTCACCGAGTGACTTATCCATATCTTCGCTAGTTTCCAGGGCTTGACCTAAATGTTCTAGCCCTCCGTAACGTTGAGCTATAAGGCGGGTCGCACGGGTAGTGAGGACAAGCTCGTATTCTTGACCTGCGATAGTGATTGTCGCGCTTTTTAAAGAGGTGCTGGCCGGGCTGGTTTGGGTTTTCGCTGTCATGGCTTACCTGCATTTCTAGTTGTTTGTCGGTTTAATGCTGGTTGTAGCGGCAGGCTCATACACCTGCCTGTACCAGTTGGAGATCGTCTCAGCTTTCACGCCGGTGGCTCCTTCGGTGACTTCGGCTTTCCACGGGTGCTTACCGGTAGCGTCTGGTTTGTTACGCCGCAGAATCGTTCCCTCAATACTCGGGGTAGAGAACGTGATCGAATCAGCTTTGGTCGCCAGCGTGGTTCCCGGCAGAGCAAATTTGACGCGGTAAAGCCAAAAATACTGGTACTTCCCGTTAGAGCGTGCAGCTCTAAAACCAATAGCCACGGGTGCGCCACCATCCTCAGAAGTACTGATAAGTACCCCGTTCGCGTCCAGTCTCGCACCAGTTAAGGCAGCTGCAGCCTCAGCCCCGAGATCATCAACCCCAAGAGTGAGCGTTCCAGATTTGAATTCCTTGACAATCTCGGATGCCCCGTCATCGGCATACAAAATTGCCTCAGCCACCTCCACAGACAATTCTGCAGATATTGCTTTAGCCAGCGGTTTAGGAACGGCATAAGTTTCCTCACCGCTAGTGGGATCTTCGCTAATGCTCGCGTAGTAGAGCTTGTCTAAACCAATAGTTGCCATGATGTTTCTCCTTTTGGGTAGTAATTTTCGTTAGATGTCATCGAGAGATAGAATTGGGGCATGAGAGAGAAAACGCGACGCTTGACCTATGCGGTGTTCGGGATTTATCTGCTCTTGTTGTTGTGGATGGTGCTGTTCAAATTCGCCACCAGCGTTGACGACATACTGAGCGTGCGGCATGCGCGCTACTTAAATCTGATCCCATTTACAGATTCTGCGAATCTTTACGGGTCGAACTTCTTTGATGAGATCGTGGTCAACTTCCTTATTTTCATCCCGTTTGGCTTGTACATGAGGATGTTGTTGAAACGGCGCTCATGGTTAATTCAATTGCTCCCACCGTTTTTAGCAAGCGTGGCATTCGAGGTCGTTCAGTACGTTTTCGCTATTGGGGTCAGCGATATCACCGATGTCATAATGAACACTGCTGGAGCCGCTACTGGCTTAGTAGTTTTTGCTCTGCTAGCCAGATTCTGGCCTGAAAAGAGCGAAAAAGTCATTAACGTCATCGGGTTAGTCCTGGAGATCTTGTTCATCGGATTTTTGACTTTCCTGATCATTGCAAACTCTTAAGGACAGGCTCTAAAACTCGAAACATCGATGGAATAGTGGTGAAAACCGGTATCCGCCTCGTATCCGATATAGCGGATTCCTGGGAGAAGCCTGTGTACTGTGAAGGGCGATAGCTAGTTCATTGGTAGTGCAGTATTTGATGTAGTCGTACCAGTTGTTTGGGAAGCTCTGGATATAGTGGATCTTCTTGTATTTATTGGAAAATCGCAGGAAATAGAGGGAGAGGCTGAAAGGCTTTGCTCTTAGCTGGATGCCTTGCGATTTTGGGAAATATTTTATGAGTATTGATGATTTCTCTTGTTCACGGGTTCGTTAGGCGTTTTCGCGAGGCAAGATTGCTATCTCTAAACCGGCGAGTACGACTTCTATGATGATTTCAAAGTATTCCTGACTCATGCGGTCTTCGTTTTTCGGGTTGGCTAGCGGAATTAAGTAGCCCTGGATGATGTCAGCCAGCGTTGTGGAGCAGACAGCTAGGGGCTGAAGTTGGGTAATCATTTGGCCTAGGTCGTGGCGCTGTTCCTGCTTGGTTGGGCTGCGCAAGTTGCGAGCAGTAATGCTCCATAGCATCGTGTTGATGATAATTGAGTATGCGATGTGAATGTACTTGCTAAAACCAGCATCCCGTAGTTTTTCGTAAGCCACCTCCAAGATTGGTATCAACGCGGCGTTCATATGTCCATACATCAGTTTGTCGGTGACTCCGGGGAATTCAAGAAAGACAGGCCTGACATTTTTTGCTAGGGAGATGAACCAATCTTTCCATTCCAGCTGCTCGTCCGGTAGTTCGATGGTGCTAGTGATCTCGCCTATTACAGAAGCGGTAATGGCGTCACGGTTTTGGTAATGGTGGTAGATGACAGAGGGAACTACTCCCAGACGCTGCGCAAGGTCACGAATCGACCATTTTTCTAGACCGCACTCTCGGGTCAGTTCCATTGCGGTGTACATGATCTTTTCCTGCGTCAGCCAGGCGCGTCTACCCGTGTTTACCCGCTTGTCTTTATTCCCCACGAAAACAGCATACCCTCAACCTCGACAATACTAGAACATTGTTCTAGTATTGTCTCAGCTTGATTGGTAGCTCACTTTGGAAAGGATGTTTTAATGTGCGCCACTAATGAACGAAACGAGAAAGTCGAATCAAAAATAGCGGGACTGTTTCCCTTGTTTTTGACGGTGTTACTGGCATATATGGGGCAGATGATTCTTAATCCAATTCTGGCTCCGCTATCGCGCGAAATCGGGCTGAAGGAATGGCACATTGGCGCCACCATTTCGTTAGCTGCCATAATGTTTTCTCTTACCTCCACCAGGTGGGGACGGGTCTCATTGCGATGGGGATCTCGGCGTATCTTGCTTATTGGCATGCTTGCCGGAATCCTGGCTCTAAGCGGATTCGCTATGGTGGTGTGGCTAGGATTTAAGGGTCTGCTCACCGGCATAGCGTTGATCATAGGAGTAGTCATAACTAGGGGAGTGCTGTACGGCGGTGCCATCGCATCAGTTTCCCCAGCCGCGCAAACCTACGTTGTGACTCATACCTACAATGAGACGCAACGGGTAAAGGGTCTGGGAGTCTTGGGTGCTGCACAAGGATTCTCGTCTATTCTTGGAGCCTTATTGGGCGGCAGCCTTGCAGCTATAGGAGGTTTCATGATGCCCTTGCTGGTGATGCCTCTGGTCATGCTTTTAGGCGTTGCCGTTTTGCTGCTAACATTCAAACCCACAGGTAGCGAAGAAAAAGTCGCTCAACCGGCAAAAGTTTCCTATTTTGATTCAAGAGTATTCGTGTTCCTGGCTTGCGGTTTCCTAATGTTTACCGCTTTTTCTACCGTGGCTACACTTTTCGGCTTTTTACTGCAGGATGTTTTGAAGCTAGCGGCCGGCGCAACAGCAGGGCTCACCGCTTTGTGCATGTCAATAATGGGTGTGGTGATGATACTGGCGCAGGCCTTGGTGGCTCCAAGGTTAAACTGGGGTGCTAAAAAACTCTTTAGAAGAGGATTAATAATCGTTCTTCTCGGGTTACTACTCTTGGTTTATCCACTAAATCTTGGACTGTTCATCGTGGCCAGCATCTTGACAGGCTTTGGTCTAGGCCTGGCGATGCCTGGCTACAACACGGCGCCTACTTTGCAAATGAAGCCCGAAGAACAAGGTGGGCTGGCCGGGTTGATTAATGCTAACAATGGTGCTGCCTATGTAGTGGCACCGATAGCCTCTACCGCACTTTACGGACTCTCTCCGTGGCTACCAATGACATGTTGCGCAGTCCTGATAGCTGCGGCAATTTTGCTGAGTTTTTACCATCCCGAGTTCCGCAAATAATCTCTTTATGACTAGAAGCAAAAACCATAAAAATTCCTGCTAAAGCGGTGTTGACTTCAGCAGAACTATGATGTCTAGTCGCTACGAGGTTCAAACAAACTCAAACGTCTCAAAAACCCCATGCAAACACGGGGTCATTCAGCTCAATCGCTTGTAATGGTGTGTATATTCTTCTTGGTAATGACCCTGAAGCTATTGAGAACACTTGGTGCTATATAGGCAAGACAGAAAACTTTGTAGAGCGCCTGCGTGATCATGACAAAAAGAAGCCGCAGTGGGAAAAGGTCGTTATTATTGCTAGCTTGCAGCGGTCTTTTAACGAGGGGCATTGGGGTTATTTAGAAGCCCGTCTGGTTGAAATCGCTAAGAATGCTGAGCGTTGTTCTATGCCTGATAACAGACAAACTCCTCGGGTTAGGAAGCTTTCTGAAGCGCAACGAGCATCAGCCGAGTCGTTCTTAGATAATGTGAAGCTGATTTTGCCGATCCTGGGAGTCAATGTTTTGCGTTCCCTAGAAAATACTGTGCAAGCAGCTACCGCTCAGATAGTTTCTTCGCCTGTTTTCCATCTGCGCAGACAAAAAGATCAGATAGACGCCTCGATGCAGCTGATTGATGGCGAGTTTTTCCTCCTCAAGGGATTAATAGTGGTTGCGAATTGGGAAACCAGTAAAGCCAGAAGTCAGGCAACGGTTAACTCGTATGCGACTATAGCTAGTCGTCACCAAAAGCTAGTTAGTGACGGTTCAATCCGTCTAGAAAATAAGCGGGGCGTGGTTACCCGGGATATTGCTTTTGCTTCTCCTTCTGCAGCAGCGGCCATAGTGTTAGGTACCTCCGCCAATGGTAGAGCGCGCTGGGTCAATGATGAGGGACAAAATTATGGAGTCTGGGAGGAAAGCAACAACTCCTAGAAAGTAGTCGGTGAATAATTCGCGATGTCGATTGAATAGTGGTGGTAGCCGGTATCGTCCTCGTATCCGATATAGCGCCTGCCTGTAATAACCAGGCGAGCGCTAATTAGAGCTTTCGTGATCTGGTCTCTTAGAGCTAAGTAGTTGGTTTTCGTGAACAGGCTGATTCGAGCTTCTTCTATTTCGACGCCTGGGGTGTTGTCGGCGAAGATCTCGAAAGAATCTGTTAACGGGGTGAATACTAGATACGTGTCTGGGGCTGGGGAATCGGTGTAGCAGCTGACTGCATAGGCGAGCCCAAGTTGTTTAGCGATGTGGCTTATGTTTTCTAAAAGCCCGCTCATGGTTTCACCTGCTGGATTCGCGCGGCTAGGGTTTGTTTCATTGCGGTGATTGCGGCTCGCCTGGTTTGTGAACGCGTAGGGGCTAGGAAGGGTCTAGCGGGCTGGTTGGAGCGCCCGTGTTCAAGAACGTTAGCGATTAGTGCGTTAGCTCTACCATCGTCTCGGTTCTCGGCGAAACCAACTTTGACGTTGTAGTCTCCGCGGCTATTGACTTTTACTGGCGCGGTTCCTAACGCTTTGGCGAGCTGACCGGTAGAGCGGGAGGGCTGTTTCGTTGAGCTGCCGATTGCTGCAGAAAGGTTAGAGCGCATACGCGGCTCCACAATATTAGCCCCGGCTTTAAGTACTTGCTCAGCGGAGTTATCAATGAGGCTGCTGGCTGAGTCGAGTGCGTCAATGAAATCGTTGGGAAGCCGGATTTGTACGCGAGCCATCAGGGTGCTCCTTCTGCTTCGGTGCGGTGAGCCAAAATCTCGACATAGCGGCCGAGGCATTCGACCGCATCAATAACGTACCTGCCACGTGCGGAGCTGATTTCCATCGCCTCGGTTATATTTATGCCGGGTATTGCTCGGATCCTAAATAACAGGTCTGCTTTGGTGTAGGCGGCGCGGTTGACCCAAGCCGGTGAAGCGTGCCGCACTTCCATATATGCGCGCACCGAAGCAATAACCTCATCACCAGTAGTGGCGAACCCGGCAGCGTCCTTAACCACTACAGGTTGTATTAGGTCGATGTGCTCGCTCATTTTGCCTAGCGTTGCCACAAGGCGCGTCCTTCTTTAGATTTTCCAGTCCCGATCCAGACGAAGCAGGGTGTTGACTGCGTTCCACACGGCGCGGGCAGCATCGGTTTTGTCTGCCCAAAACCCGGCGGTTGCTCCATCTCTGGATTCGTAGAAATGGGTGGCGAGCATGATAATGCCTTGCCGGGTTGCCTGCGACATGGGCTCCGTTTGGTAGTAGCCCTCGGGCAGATGTTGGTAAGCGGTGGCATAGGAGATGGCAGCCAAAACAAACGAGGCAATCAAAGAATCATCCTCGCTATGGTCGACCAGTAGATTCTGCTTGACTAAAGCCATGAGTTCGTCTGTTTTCATGGCTGCCACCTCCTAACTATTTTTATGGTTTACCCCGCGGTCTTTTGGGTAAGAACCTTGATCGCTTCGGGCAAGACTAGCTTGCCGTCTAGGCGTTGGGAGGCGAGGAACCCGATCTGCCCGGTGGTTGCAAATAGCTCGTTGAGGCGTTTGAAGGAGCGGCCTTGCCGGTCAGCAATCCAATAGAAGCCGAGGTCACCGAACGCTACTGTGCGCGCCCCAGCTTTAAGCTCAGGCACAAACACGGAAGTGTGAACGGGTCGGCCAAGGATCATGTCCGGGGTTCCAGCAGTCAGGGCTGGTTGCCACAGGTACTGCCCGTTACCGTCCTTGAGCTTGCGTACGGTCTTTACTGTTGCATCGTTCATCAGCCACACCGCGCGCGCCCGGTAGGGGGCACGCAAACTATAGTGCAGATCGATGAGTTCATCAGCGCTAATGTCGGTAGGCTTGGCGCTGGTCACGCCAATCTCGGCTCCGCCGGTTGGGTTGAAGATACCGGTGGGTTTACCTTTACCATCGCCAACCAGGAACGCTTCTTCTTCAGCAGCTCCAATACGGCGAGCAAACTCGCTCGCTAAGTATTGTTCAACGTTAAACGCTGCATCGTTGAGCAGTTCTTCGCTGATTTTCAGGAAGGTACCCAGCTTGAACGCCGACAGAGAGATTTGGGTGAAGGCTTCATCGGATTCGCTATATGGTTTGCCTTCATCCAGCCAGGTAGCGGTGCCATGGGTAGACACGACAGGGATCTTTCGGTCCCCGCTAGTGGTCTGAATAACCTTGGCGAGGCTTCGCATGATGTTTTGGTCGGCTAAAGACTGCACTAGGGTGCGTTCGAACTCGTCAGGCACTAGGTATCCGCCCTCAGAATCCACCCCCTCACTTAGCGCATTCCTTACTTCCATGGGGGAGGTGTTAAGCCGCATCGCATCCCAAAACGCCCGCTTGTAGGAAGCTGTAGCACGGGCAGGCTTCGCCTTGCCCACATTCTCGTCTGATCCAGCACCTGGTGTTGCTGTGATGGGTGCCCGAGTCGCCTGCGCGAGGTTGGCTTCTGTGCGTTCGGCCCGCTCGGATCGAGCGATCTCGTTAGAAAGCGCCTCGATCTCAGCCTCCATCTTCGCGTAAGCCGCATCGTCCTCAGCGCTCAGGCAGCCGGTCTCAAAGTTACGGCGCTCATCCAGAAAAGCCTTCGCCTTATTCCAGGTTTCGGCACGGCGAGCATAAAGATCAGTAACAGTAGTCATGATAAAAAGTTCCTCTCTTAAGGGTTTAGTGGGGTTGATCAGTTAGTTGGGCGTATAAATCAACAACCCGCCGACCACAAGAGACAGCGGGCTGCAAAGAACAACGGGTATCAGGAGATGGCAGTGAGCCAGGCGGAGCACTATCTTTTCGCTGGCCAGCTAACTGCGCGACGAGGCGCTGTTCCGCGGCCTTTCTGGAAAACACCACACCACCCTTGTTTTTGGGCGGCAACGGCGGCTTCTTACGGGCAGGGCCTTGCTCGTCATCCCCGCCGGAATCGTCCTCATCCGGCTCGTCTTCACCCGGCTCTTCAGATTCTTCGTCCTCTTTGTCTGGGGTTGGTGCTCGTTTACCAGTCAGCAGCTCGTCGGCGAACCCAAGTTCGATGGCTGCAGTTGCGTCCATCCAGGTCTCGGCATCCATCAACTTCGACAACTTCGCCCTGCTCAACCCAGTCTTGAGCTGGTAAGCATTGATAATCGAGTCCTTGACACTCTCAAGCATGTCGAGGGCACGCGAGAGTTCGGTTTTATCGCCCATCGCCAACGTTGCTGGGTTGTGGATCATCAACATCGACACCGGCGACATCGCCACATGACTTGCTGCCATGGCGATCACGCTCGCTGCGGATGCTGCGATGCCATCAATATTGACTGTCACGGTTCCTGGGTAGTCCAGAAGCATGTTGTAAATCCTGGCTGCCGCCACGACATCGCCACCGGGACTGTTGAGCCAAACAGTGACCGGTCCTTATCCGGCATTTAGTTCAGATGCGAAGATGGCGGGTGTTACGTCATCGTCGAGCCAGGATTCTTCGGCGATAGCCCCGTTGATACGCAAAACCCGAACATCCTCTTGGGTGTCCGGGTTGGTTGTTTCTGGTGGTATCCAGTTCCAAAAACGCTTCACATTCTCCTCCTCAAAATTTGGTTCTTTTCAGGTTGTTCTTCCAGCTGCTCATCGTTAGCTGCGACAGCGTCGGCTTGTTTGGTGGCGGCAGAAGAGCCTCCGTGGGTG
>OBXQ01000592.1_pt1 | contig 14203 bp, 21 predicted proteins | sample 1476641 | NCBI WGS metagenome assembly OBXQ01 (sample SAMEA2580174, study PRJEB22360) | human gut metagenome | biome: human gut; feature: human-associated habitat; material: faeces | place: Denmark | collected 2008/2010
TAAAAAAGATCCTAAAAAATATTCTAAGGTAAAAGATGAAGTATTAAGTAGTTTTAAGCAACAAGATATACTTTTAAAATTAGTTGAGATATATAAAGAAGTAGGTGGAGCAGATGGATAATAAAAAGCTCACACCTAAACAAAAGGCATTTGCGGATTATTATATTGAAACTGGAAATGCTACAGAGGCATATATAAGGGCAGGGTATAATAAGAAAGGTGCTAGAGGAAATGCATCAAGATTGATAGCAAATGATAGCATAAAACGATATATAGAAGAACGCTTAAAAGAAATAGAAGATGAAAGAATAGCAGATGGGAAAGAAGTTCTCGAATACTTAACAAAAGTTATGAGAGGAGAAGAAAAGGACCAATTTGGATTAGATGCATCACTACAAGATAGAACGAAAGCAGCAGAGTTATTAGGTAAGAGATATAGATTGTTTGTTGATAAAGTTGAAAAGGATAGTAACATAAATGTTAATTCTACAACTAAACTAGATTCTATACTTAACCAATTAAAGGATGATGACGATGAGTGATGAATATAAGTTATCAGATAAGTATTTAGACTTTTTAAAGCATAGAGCACCAGTAGAAGCATTGGAGGGAACAACAGCAGCAGGAAAAACTACAGTAGGAATACTAAAGTTTATGCTAATGGTTGCGGAATCTCCTAAAAAAATGCATGTTATTGCTGCTAAAACAACTGGTGTTGCTGAAAAGAACTTAATACAAAAAGAATATGGGATTACTGATGTGTTTGGTGATTTAGTCAAGTATAACGGTAATGGTGATAAGGATAATAAAATACCTCATATAAGATATATAACGCCTAATGGTGAGAAAATAATATACATACTAGGTTATGATAACGTAGATAAGTGGAAGATGGCCTTAGGTTCTCAATTTGGATGTGTACTTATCGATGAGGTTAACACAGCTAGTATTGAATTTGTAAGAGAAATATGTACTAGAAATGATTATCTTATGATGACACTTAATCCAGATGATCCTAACTTACCTATATATTCAGAGTTTATTAATTGTTGTAGACCATTAGAAAAATATAAGAAAGATGTACCGGTAGAAATATTAGGGCAACTCAATTCAGAAGAGAAACTTAATTGGACTTACTGGTTTTTTACTTTCTATGATAATGCATCTTTGGATGAAGAAGCTATTGAAAAGAAAAAGACGAGTGCTCCTAAAGGAACTAAGCTATATAAGAATAAGATACTAGGGTTAAGAGGAAGAGCAACAGGATTAATATTCTCTAATTTTGAAAGAAAGAATAATGTATTATCTAAAGATTATATTATTAAGCAAATAAAAGAAAAGAAATTAAGGTTTGTTCAATTTACAGCGGGATTAGATACAGCATATTCTCAAAATAGTCCTGATACCTTTGCATTTACTTTCTTAGGTATTACAGATAAGAAAGAGGTATTTGTATTAGATGAAGAGGTATATAACAATAAAGACTTAGAAACTCCATTAGCTCCTAGTGATATAGCTCCTAAATATTTTAAGTTCTTAGAGAAGAATAGAAATGAATGGGGATTTGCTAGCGATGTATTCGTAGATTCAGCAGACCAAGCAACTATAATGGAGCTTAAGAAGTTTAAAAGAACTAATCCATGTATGTATAACTTTATTAATTCTTATAAGAAAGTAACTATACTAGATAGAATACATTTAATGCTAGGTTGGATTAATACCAATGGCAAAGTATTTTATTATGTTTTAGATAGTTGTAAGGAGCATATAAAAGAGTTAGAGTGCTATTCATGGAAAGAGGATAAATATGAGCCAGAAGATGCAAACGACCATACGATTAACTCTAGTCAGTATGCATGGATACCTTTTAGAAAATTAATAGGAGATTATAAGGAGGAATAGAAATGGATAGTGATAAAGTTAAGAACTTTATAAGTAATCTTGTAAATGGATTGAAGTTATTTGTAAATACAATTAAAAAGCTATTTATGAATATAGTTAATTATCTAAAAGATTATATTATTAAGAAAAATAAAAGAATCATCTATCTAATTAAGCATTCTAAGAAATATAGGGTTAGAAAGAAGAACTTACATAGGTTAATGAGGTGTTTAAATGGGGTGGTTTAAGAGTATGTTAACTAATGCTGCTATAAAGTTATTAAATATACAACCTGCTATATCTAAACCTGTAATAATAAAAGAACCTTTATCTTTTGAAGGTAATGTTATGAAAAATAGAATGTGGTATAGAGGTGATCCGTCAGAGTTAGACCAATTTTTTAAAGGTACTATAGTAGATCAAGTAAGTAGAAGTAGATTTTGGGCTGCAGTTCCAAGTGAAAAATTAAATATAAGAAAGATGCATTCAGGATTACCAGCAATAATAGTTGAAACTTTAGCTGATATTGTTATAAGTGATATAAGCAATATATCAATAGAAGATGAAGAAGTGTTAAATTTATGGGAACAAATAGGAAAAGACAATGAGTTTGAAAAGTTATTAAAACAATCTCTAATAGAAACACTTGTCACTGGAGATGGAGCATTTAAAATAACTATTGATACAGATATTACACCATATCCTATTTTAGAGTTTTTTTCAGGAGAAAAAGTTGATTATTCAATAAAAAGAGGTAGATTACAAGAAGTATTATTTTATACGGATTATACAGTTAAAAATAATAATTATAGGCTAGTAGAAACTTTTGGGAAAGGATATATAAAAAATAAACTTATTGATTCCAAAGGTGTTGAAGTTCCATTAAGCACAATTCCAGAGCTTGGTGGATTGGAAGATGTAACTTATGAAGAAAAATTTATTATGGCCATTCCTTTAAAGTTTTTTGAATCTCAAAAATGGAGTGGTAGAGGTAAATCATTATTTGATAATAAAACAGATTCATTTGATAGTTTAGACGAAATAATATCCCAATGGATAGATGCTATAAGAAGTGGTAGAGTACAAAAATATATTCCAGAGGATTTACTACCTAAAGATTCACAAGGGCAAATTATGGAGCCTAATCCTTTTGACAATCAGTATATAAAAGTTGGCTCAAGCTTATCAGAAGATGCTAAAAATGAAATTGATATGTTACAACCTGAAATACGCTATGAAGCTTTTATTGAAAGTTACGCTAAAGCATTAGATATGTGTTTGCAAGGAATAATAAGCCCTGCAACTTTAGGAATAGACTTAAAGAAACTAGATAATGCAGAGGCACAAAGAGAGAAGGAAAAAACTACTCTCTATACTAGAAAGAAAATAGTTGATGAATTACAATGTATTATTCCAAATGTTATCAACACATTGCTAAAAGTAAACAGTATATTTTTAAGCAGAAAAGCAATTAATGATAACTTAGATATTACTGTAGATTTTGGCGAATATGCATCACCGTCTTTTAATGATAAAGTAGAAACTATTGGTAAAGCTAAAACATATGGAGTAATGTCTATAGAGCAATGTATTGAGGAGATGTATGGAGATACATGGACAGATGAAGAAAAGGAAGAAGAGATACAAAGAATAAAGGAACAGAATGGTTATTTAGAGGCAGAAGAGCCGAGGGCAGTAGATAAGCCGGAAGTAAATAATGGTGTAACAGATGAATAATGATAAGGATAAACCAAGTAAACTTAGCGATATATTATTTAATTTACCTACTATAGATAATTTAAATAAAGATAGTTCTGATAATAAGTCATATGACATAAGAAAGATATTCGAGGAAATGGAACTTGCTTTAATATCTTCTATGCATAGGGCTTTTTATTTTCATCAAATACAACAAAGTAAAGAAGGTTTTCAGTGGGAGCAATGGCAAAGAACTAAGCTTAGAGAACTTGAAAAGTATAGGAAGAGAAATAAGAAGCTAGTTGAGGAATATAATAAGCCTATCCAAGAAGCTATAAATAGAGAGATTCAAGGAAAATTTATTCAAGCTCAAGATACTTTTGAGAAGTTAATAAATGAAGTAAAGATACAATTTCCAGAGGATATAAAAGAACCTCAAACAGTTAGAGAATATATTGCTAAAGAACTAGGCAAAAAAGCTACTCCACAAGTTGAAGATAAATTCTTTGGTGTTAATGAAAAGAAACTTAATGCATTACAAGAAACTGTTACAAAGGATTTGAAAAAGGCTCAATATTCTGTTCTTAGAAAGATGGATGATGTATATAGGCAAACAATATTTAAAACGCATGTGTATCTACAAAGTGGTGCTAAGACTATCAATCAAGCTATAGATATGGCTACTAAGGATTTTCTTGAGAAAGGTATAAATAGTATAACTTATAAAGATGGTAAGCAAGTTAATATTGCTAGTTACGCAGAGATGTGCTTAAGAACAGCAAGTCAAAGAGCAACATTCTTAGGTGAAGGTAAAAAAAGAGATGAATATGGAATACATTTAGTAGTTGTTACAGCTCATGCAAATACTTGTAAAATGTGTGAGCCATGGCAAGGAAAAGTATTGATTGATGATATATTTTCTCATGGTACTAAAGATTATGGAGATTATCCATTATTAAGTGAGGCTGTAGGAAAAGGATTCTTACATCCTAACTGTAGGCACACATTAGCAACATACTTCCCTGGTATAACAAGACTTCCAGTAGTTCCTAATGGCGAAGATGCTATTAAGCTTTATGAAGCTGAACAGAAACAAAGATACTATGAAAGACAATTAAGAAAATGGAAGAGGTTTAAGGTAGGTACTTGTGATGAAGAAAACAAAGAGATAGCAAGTAAAAAGGTTAAAGAATTAGAAAAAACTTTAAAGAACCATTTAGAAAATAATAGAGAGCTTAGGAGAAATCACTATAGAGAAAGAATCTAATGGAGGTATTTTATATGGCTACACCTGTTTTAATAACTTTAATAATTTGTATTACTTTAATAATATTAGTAACAATAAATACTGCTGCTGATATATTAAAAGATAATAAGGAGGATTAAATTTATGGATAAGAAAAACAAAATTTGTATGGTGTGTGATGGAAGGACAATTCAATTTGAATCTAAATATAGTGTTAAAGAAATAGTAACTAAAATTGAAGAGGAAAAAATGTATGAAACAGATTCATTCATAGAAGTTGGAGAAGGGGTTTATGTTAATCCATACAGTGTTTCCTTAGTTGAGGAGCTTAAACAAGATAATCAAATGGTAGTTAATATTGGTAATGAAGAGTTTGGAAAAGTAACATTAGATGCTATAAATAATGCTTTAGAACAAGCGTCAGTACCATTACTAAATATTTAAAATGGAGAGGTAATATATAATGGCTAAGTACAGAAAGAAACCGGTTGTAATTGAAGCTATGCATTTCACGAATGAAACAAAGGAAGAAGTATATCATTGGGCTCATGAGCAACAACTTAATATACAACCTAGTTATGAAAATGGTATTCCTTGTTTAATAATTCCAACACTAGAAGGAGAAATGATTTGTGTTTTAGGGGATTATTTAATTAAAGGTGTTAAAGGTGAATTTTATCCTTGTAAATCTGATATTTTTGAAGAAACTTATGAATTAGCAATTGATTATGGAAGCAATATTTATTTAAAAGATGGATTATTACCAGCAACTTAAAGCTTTAGAAATAAGGCTTTTTTATTTTGTCCAAAACTTGCTTAAGACTTTAAACTGTGTAGTAAATATATTTTTAGAAAGGATTGATTGAAAATGGCAAGTTTAAAAGAAATATTAGGTGATAGCTTTAATAATTTACCAGAGGATATAAAGACTAAATATAATGAAATTGATTTAGTTGATAGTTCTAAGTATGTAAAGAAAGAGCTATTTGATTCCAAAGAAACAGAGCTTAAAACAACAAAAACTCAATTAAAAGAAGCTAATACTACTATTCAATCTTATAAAGATATGGATATTGAAAGTATTAAATCCAGTGCAGAGCAATGGAAGAGTAAATATGAAACAGAAACTCAAGAATTAAAGGATAAGTTAGATGCTCAAAAAAGAGAGTTTGCAGCAAAAGACTTTTTGGATAAGCATAATTTCGCTAGTGAAAGAGTTAAGAAATCAGTTTTAAAAGATTTTTTAGAGAAAGATTTTAAACTAGAAAATGATAGTTTTTTAGGGGCTGATGATTGGATAAAATCTTTACAAGAAAGTGAACCAGAGATATTTAAAGCTCAAGAAACAACTAATAATAACAATCCATTACCTGGTTTTAAAATAGGAAATGACGGTAATTCTAAACAGCAAGACACACAGATTAGTATGAGAGATGCCATAGCATCTCATATTCAATCACAAATACAAAAATAATTTTATTAGGAGATGATTTTATATGCCAGTAACATTAGCAGAAGCAAAATTAAACGTACAAGATGCGTTACAAATGGGAGTAATTGATGAATTTAGAAAATCAAATTGGATTTTAGATCATTTAATATTTGATGATGCAGTTTCACCTACAGGTGGAGGGGCAACACTTACTTACTCATATACTAGATTAAAAACACAACCAACAGCTCAATTTAGGGATATTAATTCAGAATATTCACCAAGTGAAGTTACTAAAGAAAGACATTCAGTAGATATAAAAGTATTTGGTGGTAGTTATCAAATTGATAGAGTTATAGCTAATATGGGAGGTATTATTTCAGAGGTAGAACTACAACAAAGTCAAAAAATCAAAGCAGCTCAAGCTTTATTTAATGACACATTTATAAATGGTGATAGTGCTACAGATAGTAAAGCGTTTGATGGTTTAGAAAAAGCTTTAAAAGGTTCATCAACTGAATATAATGCGGGTGAAGATAAAGTTATTGATTTGTCAACTTCTAAAGCTGTAACAGATAATTATGTTGCTTTCTTAGATATGTTAGATGAATTCTTAACTACATTAGATGGAACACCATCATTTATAGCAGGAAATACAAAGCTTATATCTAAATTAAGAGCATGTGCTAGAAGAGCAAGTATGTATCAAGTAACAAAGAATGATTGGGGACAACAAGTAGAATCTTATGGAAATATACCTTTTGTAGACTTAGGTACAAAACCAGGTTCTAATGAAGATGTAGTTGCTACTGATCCTTCAAAAGGAACAACATCATTATATGTTGCAAGAATAGGTATAGATGGATTACATGGAGTATCTATGGCAGGAGTAGCACCAGTTCAAACATGGTTACCTGATTTTAAAACAGCAGGGGCTGTAAAAACTGGTGAGGTTGAAATGAATGCAGCTATTGCACTAAAGGCAAGTAAAGCGGCAGGGGTATTCAGAAATATTAAAGTAAAATAGGAGGGATTTTCATATGGCTAAAATAATAGCACCAAACAAACAATACACTGGCATTAGTGCTAGTGTATATTTTTGTAATGGAATTGGAGAAACAGATAATAAAGACCTAATAAACTGGTTTAAGGAACATGGCTATAGTGTTGTAGAAGAGGATATTGAAAAAAAGGATAAGAGTATAGATGAAATGTCCGTAGAGGAGCTTGTATCTTATGCAGATGAACATAACATAGACATAGGAAAAGCTACAAGTCAAAGTGGGATAATAGAAAAAATTAAAGCTGCAGAGCAAGGTGAATAATAAATGTCTTATGTAGATAGTTCATATTACAAAGATAATTTCAAAGGTAATATCCTTAATGATGATACTTTAGAAAATAGATTAGAAAGAGCATCAGATCAAATAGATGTTTTAACCTATAATAGAATAATAGGAATAGGATTTGAAAATTTATCTCCATTTCAACAAGATAAAATCAAGAAAGCAGTTTGTTTACAAGCTGAATTTATAGAGCAATATGGTGAGTTTATTAATATGCCTTTAAGTGGTTATTCAGCAGGGAGTACATCTGTTAGTTTTAATGGAAGTATTGTAAATGGGATAACTACAACTAAAGAGGTTATTAATTATATATCTCAAACTGGTTTAAATAGTAGGAGGTTATAGTTATGGGTGTTAAGTTACCGTTTCCTAAGTGGATATTGAATACTCCAATAAAAGTCTATCAAACATTTATTAATGAAGATGGTGAACCTGAACCAATCTTAATTTATGATGGGTTATGTAATTATAATGAAAAGAGCAGACAAACCCTTGATTCAGAACGTAAACTTGTAACATTGAGTGGAAAAGTTATTATTGAGGGGGATATTTATCCTAATAAATTAATTGAAGGATATATAGAGATTGGCGAGGTAAAAAAAGATATCTTTAAGTCATCAAGACCAAGAAATCCAGACGGTTCTGTTTTTAGTACTGAATTGGAGTTTATATAATGAAAGCTAAAGTAACAATAAAATTAGATAAGACTAAGATAAACACTTTAATAAATACTAGAAATAAAGCTTTAGAACAAACAACAGAAGCTATATTAAGTGATATTAAGACAAGTGCTGTAGTTCCTAAAGATAGTGGAGAACTTGAAAGAAGTGGTTTTGTTGATTTATCAAGGATAGATTCTGGAGTAACATCTATAATTTTTGATACACCATATGCAAGAAGGTTATATTGGCATCCGGAATATAACTTTAGACAAGATAAAAATGCAAATGCACAAGGTAAATGGATGCAATCTTATATTGATGGAGATAATAAAGAATTTGTAACAGATACATATAAACACTTTTTTAAAATGTTTAGTAAAGGAGTGGTAAAGTAATGTTACTAAGTGAAGTAAGAGAATATTTAAAAACTAAAATAGAATGCCCTCAATGGTATATAGGAAAAATAGATGCAACTAAAGAGCAATGTATAGGTATCTATAGCATAAGAGGGCCAAGAAGTCATATAGCCTTAGGGGGATTAGAAAATACAAGCTATTCTACTAAGGCTATTTCTATATTAGTTCATTGGGGAAAGAACGCTAATATAGCAGAACAAAAAGCTCAAGAAATATATAACGTTTTGTTTGGACAAAAGGCTGTTATAGGTGGAAAAAGAGTTATAGATTTTGATATGAGAACTAGCGAACCTATAAGTGTTGGAACTGATAAAAATGGAATATATGAATATGTAATAGAAGCAAATATAATATATGAAAGGTAGTGAATAATTATGGCATTTACAGGAGTTTATGTCGTTAGTGACATAGAATTTAAAATAGGAACTAAAGGAAGAGCAAGTGAAGAACAAGACATGGCTACAATAGCCGAAGTTGAAACATTTGGTATAAAAATAGATGGAAAGTTACAAGATTGGACTAGCATGACATCAGAAGGGTGGGGAAACAATTTAATGACAGGAAAATCAGTAACATTTTCAATAAAAGGTAAGAGATGTGTTGGTGATTCAGGAAATGATTATATAGCAGCAACAGCTTGGAAAAATGGATTGGATTGTAATTCAAAAGTAGCAATAGTATTTCCAAGTGGAACAAAAATAGAATTTGATTGTGTTGTAGATGTTAAAAGTATTGGTGGAGATGACAGTACGAAAGTTGCTCCACTTGAGTGTGATTTAAAGAGCTGTGGAAAGCCAAAAATATCTAAAGTTACAAGTAAAGAAGTAAGTGGAAGTCATTAGGAGGAGTTTAAAATGGCAAAAGTATATAATATAATGGATAGGTTGGTTAATGTAAAACCAACAATAAAGATAGATGAAGATCACGAATATAAAATTAATAATAGTAAAAACAATGCAGTATATATTCAATCTTTATTTTCTAATAATAAGAAAAATAAAGGAAAAGAAATCGATGAGTTTGAGGTTTTAGATAAAATAATAAAAGCTTCTTTAGGTAAAGAGGCTTTTGAATATATAGAAAGTTTAGATTTAAGCTTAGAAGGATATACAGCAATAGTTGAAGCTGTAATGGCTGGAATACAAAACGTAGAGCTAGAAGAAATCGAAAAAGAAGGTAAAAAAGCAAAGGAACGATTTCAACAAAAGAAAGAGGAACCAGTGGTATGATTTAATTGAGGACTGGGAACTTATAGATGCTTCTTTTACGGCTCAATATGGAATTAGATTAAGAAATGAACCAGATATGACTTGGGATGAGTTTTGTACACTTCTTAATGGAATAATGCCTAAAACACCATTGGGACAAATAGTTAGTATAAGAAGTGAAGAGGATGAAAATATGCTTAAGAATTTTACGTCAGAACAACATAAAATTCGCAATGAATGGAGAAGCAGACAATTAGATGAAATAAAAAATGAAATGACAAAAGAAGAAAAAGAAAATCAAGCTAGAGAAATAGAAAAAATGTTGTTAGGAATATTTGGTTAAAACTAAGTATTCCTTTTTTATTTTTTAGAAAGGTGGTGAGGTAATGGCAGATAATGATAGTGTAGGGAAAATTGGTCTTGACTTAGAGATACAAGATGGTGATATAGGAAAACAAATAGAAAAGATGGCTAGTTCTATAGGTAATCAGATAAGTAAATCACTTGAAGGGATAACAGGGAAATTTGATTTTAGTTCAATAACGAAAGGAATTTCTGAATCTTTAAGTAGAGGAATGAATACCATTGATGAAACCATAAAATCTAGTGTTGAGAAGAGTAAGGCTAATATTCTTAAAACAATAGAAGAAATAAAATCAAAAGCTTTAGAAGCTATAAGAAGTATAATAGCTAAATCTAAAGAAATAAAAATTCCTATGCAGTTTTCTCCAGTCAGTAATATTACAATGCCTAGTAGTAAAGTAGCAACACAGCCAATAAGTAGAAGAGGACCACCAAAAAGTAATGTTGGAGATTTAGAATCTATAAAAGCTAAGATTGAAAATCTTTCTAATAGTTTAGAAATTACAAATAGAAGAATAGAACAGCAACAAGAAAAATTATCAGGATTGAAAGCTGCTTATAATTCTACGTTTAATCAATCTAGAAAAAACAAATTACAAGAGCAAATATTAAAAACAGAAGCTGCTATAAATAAACTTATAGCTAAATCTGATGCAACTGGATTTAAATTATCTGACTTAGATAGACAGTTTGAGAAATTAGGTAATTCAGCTAAGAATTCTACTTTAGGATTAAATGAAGCAAGTAATAGTATGAAGCGACTTGAAAGTGCTACAAGTAGAGTAAATAGAAATTTAAGAAATGCAAATAACTCTACAAGAAGATATAGAGAAAATATGAATGGTGCTAGAAGTGCAACAGGAATGTTTATAGGAAGTATGTTTAAGTGGGGAATAGTTTTTCCTTTAGTAATGAAAGGGATAACCACTGTTGCTAGTTATATAGGAAGTGCTTTAATGACTAATGCACAGTTTGCAAATAGTTTAGCACAAATTAGAAGTAACCTTATGGTTGCTTTTATGCCAATCTATCAAGCTGTTCTACCAGCACTTAATGCTCTCATGAGTGCATTAGCAACAGTAACTGCATATATTGCGGCATTTGTAAGTGCATTGTTTGGTAAAACATATCAAGCTAGTTTTGGAGCAGCTCAAAGTATGAATGCTTCTATAGCTTCAATGAAAAATATGGAGAAGCAAGGTAAAAAAACATCTGGAGCAGTAGATAAAATAGGAGATTCGGCAGAAAAGACAAAGAAGAAAATACAGAGGTCTTTAGCTGGATTTGATGAAATAAATAAATTAAGTATTCCAGATAATTCTGATAAAGCTCCAAAAGCGCCTAAAGGTGTAGGCGGTGGTGGAGGAATAGACCCAATACCAATGGTTGCCCCTAATATAGATTTAGGTCCAACGAGTGTAGCTATGCAAAAGATAAATGAGATGGTAGAAAAGTTAAAAGATATTATATCTAAAATATTTCAACCTTTTAAAAATGCATGGGCGAGAGAAGGTGCTGCAACAATTGCAAGTATTAAATATGCATTACATGGAATTTGGGAGCTTATAAAAGTTATAGGTAGTAGTTTCTTAGAGGTATGGACTAATGGAACTGGTGAGGCTGTATTGGTCGTTATCCTACAAATTTTACAAAACATATTTAATATAATTGGAGATATAGCAACTACATTCGCAGATGCTTGGAATGCTGGCGGAATAGGAACATCTATAGTTCAATCTTTAGCAAATACTTTCTTGAATTTACTTACAGTTGTTAAGCTTGTAGGAGATTCTTTTAGAGAGGTTTGGGGTGAAGTAGGTCCAGGTGTAGCGTCAACATTTATGCAAATATTAGATTCAGCATCTGGAGTATTAGAGAATTTTTCAGAAAAACTAATTTATGTTTGGAATAATGGTGGAAGTCATTTATTTCAAGGGCTTATAAGATTAGGTGCTAAAGTGTTTGAGCTAGCAGGATATATTTATACACAGTTTGTAGTACCTTTAGTAGAGTGGTTTGATGGAATGATAGCTCCAGTTTTAGCAGGTTTATGCGATATAGTTGGAACTATTTTAGACGCATTTAGTAATTTAATAAATTGGCTTATGGGAGATGGTAAGCCTGTATTAGATACTATAATTACAGTTGTTGAAAGTTTAGGATCATCTATATTAATTGTAAAAGGAGCTTTAGAATTATGGACAATAGCTCAAGGTATTTGGACAGTAGTATCAACAATAAGCACTACAGCAACAACTCTACTAGGTGGAGCAATAGCGTTTTTAACAAGCCCAATAGGAATAGCAATTGTTGCAATAGGAGCAATAATAGCTATAGGCATAGCCTTGTATAAAAATTGGGATGTTATTAAAGCTAAGGCATATGAGATATGGGATAAGATAAAAGAAAAATTTAATAGTTTTAAGGAATGGTTAAGTGGCGTTTTTCAAACAGATTGGTCAAATAGTTTCGGTGTATTAGGTGAAATTCTGAATGGATTATTAAAGAATGTAGATAATGTTTGGCAATCTATAAAGAGAATATTTGGTGGAATAATAGACTTTGTAACTGGTGTATTTACTGGAAACTGGAGCCAAGCATGGCAGGGAATAGTTGATATATTCGGTGGAATAATGGACGGATTAGGAGCTGTTATTAAAGCACCACTAAACGGAGTTATAAGTTTGGTTAACGCTGCTATAGGGCAACTTAACAAAATAAGCGTTGATATCCCAGAAGGCGTACCTATTTTCGGTGGAAAACATTTCGGTGTAAATATTCCTAAGATACCATACTTGGCTAAAGGTGGGATAGTAGATAAACCTACACAAGCGGTAGTTGGAGAAGCTGGAACAGAGGCAGTAGTGCCATTAGAAAATAACACCGGTGGACTTAATTTACTTGCTAATAAGCTTTTTGAAAGAATAAATAATATGTTGTTAACATCTAGTAGTTTATTACAACAACCGGATTTAACAATGTTAGGACAGAACATTGATAGCAACAATACCAAGAGTGTTAATACTAATGATTATGAAAAATTTAAAGAAATTATTATAGAGGCTATTTTAGAAGCAATGAAGAATAAAAGGGATAATAGTTATAGTAATAACTCAAATTCACAAGAAAGTGGAGATTTAATATTAAGAATAAGAGATACTGATTTTGGCAGAATCGCCATAGAGGCTATAAATAAAGTAAATAGACAAGCTGGAGAGCAATTATTAAATCTTTAGGAGGTGGCAACTATAGAAATTAATATAAATGGAGTAGCAGTTGCTTCTCCAAAGAGTTTTAAAGTTAACATAATGGATTTAGATGGAGAAAATACAGGAAGAAATTTATTAGGTGTAATGCTTAGAGATAGGATAAGAGTTACTAGAAAACTTGAGTGTGAATGGGGACCTTTAACATCTAACGAGATTAAAACAATATTACAATCAGTAAGTGGAACAGAATTTTCAGTTACTTATCCGGATCCACAAGAAGGAGTTACAACTAAAAATTTTTATGTAGGAGATAGAAGTACACCAGCTATTGATTTTAATAAAAATTTATGGCAAGGACTTTCTATGAATTTAATAGAAATATAAATAAAAGAAAGAAGGAATTGAAATGTCAGAAGTAAGTGCAAAAGTAACAAGTACAATAACAGAATCTACAAATCTTAATGGAACAGTAGATATAGAAAAGGATGGAATGAAGCAAACAGCGTTAACAATGAGTTGTAGTTTAACTCAAAATACTGTTGCAAACATTCAAACATATGTAGTTAATATGGATTTATTTTTAGCAAACTCTCAATTAGTTCAAGCAGAGGTTCAAAAATTTAGAGAGAAAGCTACACAAGTAGGAAAAAGCTTAAATTGTTTTGTATTTTAGTATAAGAGCTTACAGTTAGTAAGCTCTTTTTAATAAAATTTTTGAAAGAAAGAGGTATTTAAAATGGTT
>OBXQ01000593.1_pt1 | contig 14195 bp, 9 predicted proteins | sample 1476641 | NCBI WGS metagenome assembly OBXQ01 (sample SAMEA2580174, study PRJEB22360) | human gut metagenome | biome: human gut; feature: human-associated habitat; material: faeces | place: Denmark | collected 2008/2010
TTTCTGGTGGGGTGTCTTGTGGCGCTTGTATGTAGGGGCGGGTGCCCACACCCGCCCGCAGGCCATCCGGCAGGACAGAGCCCTCGCGTTCGGCTGTGTGCCGGACGCAGGGGATTTGCCTGTGCCGGGAGGAGATGGGACGAATATGGCAAATTATACGGAATATTACCACCTGCACCAGTGGGAGCCGGAGGATAGCTTCCTGCGGACGGATTTTAATGAGGACTTCCGAAGGATTGCGGCCGCACTCCAGGAAAAGCTGGGACAGGCCGACCGGGCGGAGTTGGCCGCCGCAGCGGCGGAAAAGGCAAAGCTTTCTTGCGGCGCGTTCCTGGGAAATGGGACGAGTCAGAGCATCCCGCTGGGGTTCCGGCCCTCGGCTGTGCTGCTTCCGGGCCGCTCCGGGCTGCTGCTGGCAAGCCGGCAGACGGCGGCAGGTGCGATTGAGATTATCCAGCAGGGGTTTCGGGTAGTCCATGAAGACGGGGCGATCGACCGGATCAACGAGTCGGGAAAGACCTATCCATATCTGGCGTTTCTGGAGGGCCAGATACCATAAAAAGTTCCCCGGGCCAATGGCCCGGGGAGCTTTTTAAAATATGGGGGAATTAGCTTCCGGTCACTGCAAAGGTCAGAACCAGAGTCAGCTCATTATTGCTAACGTTAGCCTTCACACTCTGAGCGTTGGTGACCGTCAGGCCGCTGTAGCTGGCGGTATCGCCAAACACATAGCCCTCATTGGCGGTCAGAACCACGGTGGCACGGTAGTAAGTAGTGGCTGCAAAATTGGCACCAGAGAAGTCGCTCCAGGGATCATTTCCGGTAGCGCTGCTCTCCCAGGTGATGCTCTTTTGGGTGACTCCAGTACCAGTCACCTTAGAGTCAGCAACCGTAGCGTCCTTGGCAGGAGCGGTAATGGTGAGGCTCGCATTACCATTAGTGATGGTGGTCTTGGCGCTCACAGTGCACTCGGTGCTCTTCGTCTGGGCAGTCTTGTCGCCATTCACATCGTCCTTGGTGTTGGTGGCGATAACATAGTACTTCCCAGCCTCAGTGGGGGTGTAGGACTCGCCAGTCTCACCGGAGAGGGGCATGCCGTCCTTATACCACTGGTAGGACACAGTGCCCTTGTCGGTCACGCTGGCCTTGACTGTCAGCTTGTCACCGATATAGCCGGTGGACTTCAGATCAGTGTCAAACGTGGGCTTTGCGGCATCCACCTTGGTGCCAACGTTGCAGGTGGCGCTCTTGGTGGTAGCGGTCAGGCTGTTGCGGGTATTGGTGACGACCACGTAGTACTCACCGGCATCGCTGGCCGTATAGGTGGCGCTGCTGGAGCCAACCACGGAATCGCTGCCGCCGGACACCTTGTGCCACTTGTAGGACAGGGTGCCCTTGTCGGGGGCGTTAGCCACGACCTTCAGCTCCGTGCCGGTGACGGCAGTGGTGGTCAGGTCGGTGGTGATCACAGGGGCCTTGGGGTTGGCAAAGGCGATCTTGTAGTAGACCATGCCCTTGTTGGTGTCGACGCCGACATACATAGCGCTGGTCACAACGGGATAGGGGTTAGTGGCAACCAGCTTGTAGGTGCCGAACACCTCTTCGTAGACGCCCTTCACATTGCCCTGCAGGGCGTTGACCAGAACGTCGGCGGTCAGTTTGCTCTGGGCGGTGGTGACACTGCCGGAGGTGCTGGCAGCCATGTCGTTGGTCAGGGTGATGGTCTGGTTGCTGATGTCGCTGATCATGGTCTCGTTGCTGGTGGAGATCACACCGTCGGACAGGGAGCCGGTACCGTGATCCGGCACCTCAGTGCCGTCCAGGACGCTCTTGATGTACGCGGCGCGGACCGTGTTCTCGTCGGCATCCAGAACCAGGACGGTCTCCTTCGCAACGCCGGTGGAGAAAGCGCCGGCGGGAGCGTTGGTGCCAGCGGACACGTCCTCCACGTTCCAGATATTCTTGTCGTAGGAGTAGCTGTCAACCAGCTTGGTGAGCTTCTTGTCGCTGTAGACAGCCACGGTGCCGTCGTTGAGCTTCACGGCATAGCCGGTCAGAACGTGGGTGCCGCTGCTGCCGGGGGCAGTCAGATCCGCCACGCCCTCGCCGTTCACGGTGTAGGCATAGGCAGTCTCAAAGTCGCTGTTGCCCTTGAACAGGGAGTCGTAGTCGGATTTGGTGAGCTTCAGGGTGGAGGCGGTGCCGTCCATCAGAAGCACGTTCAGGGTCACATAGCCGGAGGAGCTGCTGGTGCGGCCCAGGACATAGGCGTAGTCCTTCTCGGCGGCCACGCCCTCAGCGTCGAACAGAACCACGTCGGTCAGATTGGCCTTGGTGGTCTGGGCCACAAAAGCGGTGTTCTTGTCTACGTTAGACATCTTGTCGTAGCCGATGGCCACGCCGTACTTGTCCTCACCGTTCACGGTCGTGAAGTAGAAGGCCACGGTGTTCTTGTCCACGGCCACCTGACTGCTGGTGCCGTACTTGATGCGGGCAGCGCCGGTATCATAGTCGGCAGCAAGGGTGCTCTTCACGTTGGCGGGGCTGTAGTGGTCATCCGCGTTGGCATGGTTGTCGCCCACGATGGACTTGATGGTCAGAACATCCTTGTCGTTGAGGCTGTACTCAATGACATAGCCGGCAGCGAAACCGGACTGGTGCTGCTTGCTGGAGTAGTGAACCTTACCGCCGGAGGGCAGCGTACCATCGGGCTTGGTGGTGGTGTTGTCCTGAACGGAGGAGCCCAGGAAGCCCTTCAGCTCCTCAATGCCGTTGTCCTTCTGCTGAGAGGAGGTCAGCTTGGGGAAGAGCTGCTCGCCAACGTTCTGCGCGGAGGCATCGAAGTTCAGGGTGTAAAGCTTCTCGGTGCCATCGGCCAGCAGAACCTTCACTTCGCCGGTGGGGTTGGAGTTGGTGCGGCCCGGATCGTAGCCGGAATCCAGGATCAGGGCATAGTCGCCCACGCCCTTGGAGGAGGGACGGTAAGCGATCACGTTGTCATTGGAGTCGAGGATGAAGTCGTAGTCGATGTCAAAGTCCACGCCGTCCTTGGTGCCGCAGTCCAGCACGTTGAACTCGTAGGTGTTGTCGGCCGCATCCGCCGCAAACAGGATGTAAGAGGGGTGGTACTCGGTGCCGCCCACGGTGATGGTCTGCTCCTTGGTCTTGCTGGAGGAGTAGGACTCCATCTGGCCGGTCACAACGTTGGGGGTGGAGACATGGTACTTGCCGCCGTAAGAGGCAACCAGAACCAGATCGCCCTCAGACAGGTTGGCGTCGGTCACGATGTTCTCGTTGTCGATGGCCTTGTTCTTGTTGAAGGCGTTCAGAGTGGTGGTCTCCTTGGAGTCGCTCTTGGCGATGACCTGGGTCAGAGTCTCCTGCAGGTACAGGACGTACTCAACAATACCGTCGCCGTCGTTGTCGATGGCGGTCATCTCCACGCCATAGGCATTGGTCTTGCCGTTGACGTTGGTGAAGCGGCCGGTCTTGGCGTCAAAGCCCAGCGCCTTAGTGGCGTCGGCCTCGCTGTCCATCACACCGTAGTTGACATAGTAGGCGGTGTCCTTGTCGGTGGACAGGCCGGTGCCCTTCAGGAAGTCCTTCATGGTGTCCTGCGTGTCAGCGGTGGTCTTGACCACGTTGCTGGCATCATCGAGGTACACGCCCAGCACGGTGGAGTTGGAGAGAACGGTGGTCTTCTTGGCGTACATGGTCACGGTCTTGCCCAGCATGTCGGCAGTGGTGGACACGTTGAACACGACCTGGCCCTTCACCTCTTCGTACTCGCCGGTGGTGGTGTTGGAGGTAGTGGAGGCGTAGACCTTCACGTTCTCCATGGTGGTCTTGCCCTTGGCGGAGGCAAAGTCGCTGTCGGTGTTGTTCAGCGCGGCCTCCTCGTTGGAGACAACCACGCCCTCAATCTTGTAAACACCGTACTTGGCGCTCAGCAGGGTGCGGTGGTCGGTGAAGGCGATGGCATAGCCGTTCTCGTACTTCTGAATCATCTCGATGTCCAGAGCGTTGTAGATCAGCAGCGCCGCGTTGTCGCGGGTCAGAGGATCGCCGGTGGGAGCGGTCAGGTCATCAAAGATGCCCAGGGTAGAGGCCAGGGAGGCGGTCTTGATGGCCCAGTCGTTGCCGGTCAGGCCCTCGAGCTGCGCGTCGTAGCCGGCGGCCACCAGCAGCATCTTGGCGGCCTCGTTGCCGGTAACGGTAGCGGCGGGGTCAAACTTGCCGTTGCCGCGGCCGGCGATGATGCCCAGGCTGTAGCAGTAGTTGATGTAGCTCTCAGCCCAGTGGCCCTTCACGTCGGTCAGGCCGGTGTTCATCCCGACATACAGGCCGTCCACATCGGCGCCCTGATTCAGGACGGTGGCGATCATCTTCGCCATCTCGGCACGGGTCACATTGCCCGCGGGGTCAAAGAAAGACCCATCTTCCTTGCCGTTGATCACACCCAGAATGGTGAGCATGGAAACGGCATCCTTGTTGACGATCTCATCCTTGTCGGAGAAGTCGTCAAAGCCCGCAGCGCTGGCGGAGACAACCATCATGCCGATGAGCATGATCGCCGCCAGAGCCAGGCTGAGAGCCCGCTTGAGGTTTCTCATTTGGATTTCCTCCTTCTGAATTTTGAGCCAGAGGGGCGTATAACGCCCCTTACAGGGGAGGAAACAATGCAGTTTTCGGGGGATAGGGATATAAAAGGCAGGAAAACAGAATCAAAAGGTTACTATGGTAGACGTTTGGTAGACAATACGGGAGCGGGAAAAGTGAAAACGCCTTGGAACCCAAAGGATTCCAAGGCATTTCTGGTAGACTTTTGGTAGAACGGTTTTTAAAACACGGCTGAGATATTGTCAATCGTCTTGATCTGCAAAAAATGGTACGGTTTACTTGTGATATATATTTGAATGCGATATACTTTAGAAAAGTAGTAAAAAAAGGAGGTATCACTATGCCCAAAACCCCGTGGGCCGACCGCTATCGGGCAGCTCCCACCAATAAGAGCAACGTTATGCGGACGATCATTCTGGAGGGCCCCATCAGCCGTGCTGCGCTTGCAAAACGGGTTGGGCTGAGCCTTCCCTCCGTCATGACCATCACGGAAAATCTGATTAACCGCGGTCTGGTGAGAGCTGTGGGAAAGGGAAAGAGCAGCGGCGGAAAACCGCCGGAATTGTTAAGCGTGGTGCCCGAAAGCGAATATTATATGGGGGTGGATATTGGCCGTGGGACCATACGACTGGTGCTGATGAATTTGGCGCAGAAGGTAGTATACGGAACCATGGTGGAAACGGGGGAGGTCCAGCCTGTTGAAGCATTTGTGGACCGGTTGTGCGAGCGGATTCAGAGCAGTCTGCTGGAATCCGGAGTTGCACTGGATCGGTTGGCCGGAGTGGGGGTGGCGATGCCCGGCCTCATCGAGCGGGATACCGGGCATATTCTCTTCTCCCCGGACTTTGGCTGGAGCGATATTCCGCTTCAGAGCTGGCTCCAGAGCCGACTGTCCTACCCCGTGTTGGTCGAAAACGCCAATCGGGCACTGGCACTGGCGGAGAGTGGCTGGCGCGGCGATGGCGGAGAGAGCGGCACCCATACCGTTTTATGTGTCAACATTGGACACGGTATCGGTGCAGCTCTGATGCAGAATAATCAGCTCTACTACGGCAGCAGCGGCACCAGCGGTGAGCTGGGACACATCACCGTCTGCAAAGACGGTCCGCTCTGCGCCTGTGGAAACTCCGGCTGCCTGGAGGCGGTAGCTTCCGGTGAGGCCATTGCCCTGCAGGCCAGAGACGCCGTTTGCAGTGGTCTCCCTACCAGCCTGCGGGAGCGGTGCGGCGGCGCATCGGAGCGGATTGACGCCAAGCTGGTCTTTGAGGCGGCGGCCAAGGGAGATGCGGTAGCCCTCTCGATTGTGGACAAGGCTACTGACTATATCGGAATCGGACTGGCCATGGCGATCAATATCCTGGATCCGGACTGTATCGTTTTGTGCGGAGGCCTGACAAGAAACGGTCCGCTGTTTTTCGACCGGGTAGCCCATAGTATGCAAATGCGGCAGATGCGGCAGGCGGGACGCCATGTGACGCTCCGTTTGGGAACCCGCGGCGACTATGGAACGGCCATTGGGGCGGCCCATATTATCTCTTACAACGGCTGGCGGGTGCCAAGACTTGAGCATTACTATTGATTCCGGCGGATCAGACCAGGGGCGGCATTTTTGCTAAAATGCCGCCCCTGATTTTATGCTATATTCAAAAACCTTTCGGTATAATATACAAAAGGTTTTCAGATGCATCATTCGAAACGCCAAAAATAGAAAAGAGGGATTGACATTTCTTGTGCATAGCGCTACAATTGCCTCGTTAAGTTAGTTAACTTAACTTAGTATAAAAGGATAAGAGCGTTGGGGGTATTTTAAAGGGGAATGGGCAGAGGAAAAGGAGTTTTCACGTGCGTGTTGATAAATTCACTTTAGCTTTGATGAACCGGAGGCTGGTGCTGAAAACAATCTGGGAGAGAGGCGCTATCAACAAGGCTGAGATCGCACGCCGGACGGGGCTGAGCCTGCCGACCGCAATCAAGATCACAGATGAGTTGTTGGACAACCGTATTGTACGCTCCTGTGGGAGGCAGGAGGGCGCGTCCGGAAAGCGCCCCGAAATGTATGAGTTTGCTGGGGACTGCTATTACAGCGTCGGGATCGACTTTGCTCCAACCGTGCTGAGGGCGCTTGTGATGGATCTCAATGGAATGCCTGTTGCAAAGGCAAATCGTCCCATTCCGGTACCGGAAGATGCCGACGCGGTCATTCAGACCGCCGCAGAGCTGATTGACCAGCTATTGCGCGAGAGCGGTATCCCGCTCCACCGGGTCCTGGGCGTTGGGGTGGGTGTGCCGGGGATTCTGGACCTGGACCAGGGAAGGGTACTCTTTTCCCCTAATTTTCATTGGGAGGATGTAGCGCTTTTGGAGCCGCTGGGGCGGCTGCTTTTACAACGGACCAGTATCCGCTGGCCTATGCGGCTGGAGAACTCCAACCGGGCTATGGCGCTGGGGGAGCAATTCTTTGGTTCAGGTGTGGGGTATCACTATTTTATCTGCATCAACCTTGGCTATGGCATCGGCGCAGCGGCCATTGAAAACGGAGAGCTGTGCGTCGGTGCCTCTGGGACATCAGGGGAGCTGGGCCACATCACGGTGGAGAAGGATGGGCCGCTGTGTACCTGCGGCAACAACGGCTGCCTGGAGGCGGTAGCCTCCGGGCGAGCGATCGCCCAGCAGGCCCGTAACCTGATTTCCAGCGGAGTCAAAACCCGTATTCTGGAGTTGGCAGGCGGCAATATTGAGCGGGTGGAGGCCAAGACTGTGTTCGCTGCCGCCCGGGAGCAGGATGTGGCCGCACTGGACTTGGTTCGGAGGGCGGGAGAATACATCGGCATCGGCATTGCCAGCTACATAAATCTGCTGGATCCCGAGAAGATCGTACTGGCCGGCGGAATGTCAAATGAGTCGCTTTTAATCGAACAGATCCAAAAAGTGGTCAAGATCCGCCGGATGCGCTTTGCCGGGCGCAGGGTCAAGCTGCGGGTGTCCAATCTGGGTGAGTATGGGACGGCAATCGGCGCGGCGGCCATTCAGTTGAAGACCCTGCTGAGGCAGGGGGGCTTATCGCTGACAAAAGAACAGGAGGAGGCTGTATGAGCGAGTATCGGTTGGAGGTACGGGGTGTGACAAAGGTCTTTCCCGGAACCCGGGCGCTGGATCAGGTACAGCTCCAGGTGCGGCCTGGCGAGGTTCACGCGCTGTGCGGTGAGAATGGTGCCGGGAAATCTACCCTCATGAACATCATCGGCGGCGTGTTTCCGCCCACGGAGGGCGAGATCTTGTTTGAAGGCGCGCCTATTGCCCCCAGGAGTCCCAAAGAAGCCCAGGATATCGGCATAGGCTTTGTTCATCAGGAATTGAGCCTGTGCCCCCACCTGACGGCGGCGGAGAATATCTTCATCGGGCGTCTGCCCCACAAGGGGGGAATGATTGATTTCAAACGCCTCTGGGCGGATGCCGACATGGTTCTGAAGCAGTTCAACGCCAATTTTCCCAGCAGCGCGCTGGTCAGTGAGCTGACTGTCTCTGAACAACAGATCATTGAGATTGCGAAGTCGGTTTCACTCAACTGCAAGCTGCTGATTCTGGATGAACCAACCTCCTCCCTCACGGAAAAGGAGACTGCCCGGCTCTTTGATTTGGTAAAGGAATTGAGCGGTAGGGGAATCAGCATTCTCTACATCTCCCACCGCATGGCGGAAATCTTTGAAATCTGCGACCGGGTCACTGTGTTCAAGGATGGTACCTATGTCACTACCATGGACACCGGAGATATCTGTGCAGACGATATCATCCGCGCTATGGTGGGCCGTGAGCTGGGAAATCTCTACCCAACCAAGAGCAGCTGTATCGCAGCGGACGATCCGGTTCTGGAGGTCAACGGCCTCACCGGCAGTATCTTCCGCGAAGTCAGTTTTGCCCTGCGGCGGGGGGAGATCCTGGGTTTTGCCGGGCTGGTGGGCGCGGGACGGAGCGAGGTTATGCGCGGTCTGTGCGCCATTGATCCCATCCGTTCCGGCCAGGTAGTGCTCAACGGCAGGCCCTGTGCCTTCCACACCTACCGTGACGCTGTGGATGCAGGCATCTGTTACTTGACCGAGGACCGCAAAACCCAGGGCCTGTTTCTGGAGATGAGTATCAAAAACAATATGTCCAGCGCCAACATGAAGGGAGTCTCCCATGGCATTTGGCTGGACGACAAGCTGGAGCGAAGCTTGGCCAACCGATTTGTAGAGCAACTGGCCATCAAAATTCCGGGCATTGAATACCCCATCAGCAGCCTGTCCGGCGGCAATCAGCAGAAGTGCCTGATCGGGAAGTGGCTTTCTCTGGCCCCAAAGGTCGTCATCATGGATGAGCCCACCCGCGGCATTGACGTGGGTGCAAAGCGGGAGATCCACGCGCTTCTGCGTCAACTGGCAGAGAGCGGCGTCGGTGTGATTGTGGTATCCAGTGAGCTGCCTGAGGTCATCGGCGTGTCCGACCGGGTGGCAGTCATGCACGAAGGGTGCTTGGCGGGCTTCCTCGAAGGCGAAGAGGTGACGGAAGAGAATATCATGAAGCTTGCCTCCGGCGAGCAGCTTGCGGAAAAGGAGTTGCGGCAATGAAACAGAAGAGCGAGATAAAGCGGACGGGACCGGAGCTTTTGAAGCGGTTGCTCCGGCAGCGCGAGATGAGCGTATTTCTCATTATTTTGCTTGTGGTGGCCATCGTGGCCATCGTCAATCCAAAGTTCATCCAGCCCTCCAACATGAAGAGCATCGCCCTGAGTGTGGCCACCGACGGCCTGCTCTCCATCGGACTGACCCTGGCTCTGATTCTGGGAGGCATTGAACTGAGCGTGGGCGGCGTGGCCGCCATGACGTGCGTCATTGCCGGCCAGATGGCTTTGATGGGGGTCAACATCTGGGTGGCCTGCCTGGCTGCTCTGGCTGCGGGAGCCGTATGCGGACTGTTCAACGGCTTTATGGTCAGCAAGGTGGGACTGCCGCCTTTCATCGTCACCCTGTCCATGATGAACCTCTCCCGCGGTGTGGCCTACATTATCACCACAGGCTCCCCCCTGTCGGTGTCCGGCTATCTGCCGGACAGCTTCCGCTTTCTGGCCACCGGCGATGTATTCGGCATCCCCGTGCTGTTCCTGATCTTCCTGCTGGTCACCGTGGTGGCCCTTATCTTTACCAAGAAGTCCAATGCCTGCCGTAACATCTACTATGTGGGCAGCAATGAAAATGCCGCCAAGCTCTCCGGTATCAATGTAGACCGGGTCAAGATCTTCGTCTATGTGGTCATCGCCTTGCTCTCAGCACTGGCCGGTATCCTTTCTCTCGCACGCTTCAATGTTGCCACCCCTGAGCTGTCCAAGGGCGCGGAAACCACCGCTATCTCTGCCGCGGTCATCGGCGGCACCTCCATGACCGGCGGCCTGGGCGGTATCCTGGGCACATTTCTCGGCATTTTCCTGCTGAAGATTGTGGACTCTGCCCTGGTTATGATGAATGTGTCCGTCTACTGGCAGGATTTCGTCCAGGGCGCTATCCTGGTCATCGCCGTTACCATCGACTATATGAGCCACCGAAAAAGCGGCAACAGCTTCCTCCAGCGCATGCTGGGCCTGGGGCGCAGGAAACCTGCCCTGCGGCCGTAATCCGTGATCCGGCGCCCGGCGCGGGCGCAGGCAATACCGCCAAGAAAAATAAAAGGAGGAACCCACAATGAAAAAGGCACTGGCACTTATTCTTGCACTGGCGCTCTCCCTGTCCCTGTTCGGCTGCTCCCCGGCCGAAGCACCCGAAGACTCCCCCAACGCTGGAGGGGACGGCACGCAGGCTGCGGCCGGAGCGTTCGTCGGCAACGAAAGCGACGAGTACTACATGGTCAGTTTCCTGTCCGGCATCGATTACTGGAAGCACTGCTTTGAGGGCATGGAGGATGCTGGAAACGCCTTGGGTGTTACTACCAAGTATACCGGCCAAACCGACTCTGATGTGGCCGGTCAGGTGGCTGTTCTGGAGCAGGTCATTGCCCAGAGTCCCAAGGGCATCGCAGTCACCTGCGTGAACTCCACCGCCCTGGCGGATACCATCAACTCTGCCAAGGAGCAGGGGATCTCTGTGGTGTGCTTTGACTCCGACTCTCCCACCTCCGACCGCTCCTCCTACCTGTCCACCGGCAATTCCGAAGCCGGCCGCATTGCCGCTGAGTACCTGGTACCCCTGTGCGGAGGGGAGGGTAAGATTGCCGTCCTCTATACCGTGGGCGCCGAGAACAGCGAAAGCCGTGTTCAGGGCTTTGAGGCCTGGTGCGCCGAAAACGCCCCTGGCATCGAGATCGTGAAGGTTAACGACGCCGGAGACACCACCGCTGCCACCGACAACATGTCGGCGGCCCTGCAGGCCAACGATGACCTGGTAGGCCTGTTCTGCGTGGACGGTATCGCCGGTACCGCTGGCCCTACCGCCGTGGCTGAGTCCGGCAAAGATCTGCGTGTGCTGGCTTTCGACGTGGACACCACCGTGCTGGACAAAGTGAAAAACGGTGAGATTGACGCCACTGTTGCCCAGGGGATGTATAACATGGGCTTCTGGAGCATGATGTTCCTCTATACCGAGGCCAACGGCCTGTCCGCCAAGGCGCTGCCCCAGAACGTGGACACCGGCGTTACCATCGTGACCAAGGAGAACGTGGACGAGTACTACCCCAAATAAAAGGGCAGCCCTCTGATACCATGCCCGCAGGACAGAGCCACACGCCCTGCTCCTGCGGGCCCTTTTTGTGGAAACGAAGTGTACCCCCTCCGGCATTTACTGCCCAGCACCCAGCCTGCTTGTGCCGGAGCCCAATTCTCTGGAAACAAAATCAAAAGGAGTGAATGAAATGAAGCACTTTGATTATTTTGCCCCCACCGAGATCATTTTCGGCGCCGGCCGCGTCACCGAGGCGGGGGCCCTTGCTGCCCGCTATGGGAAAAAGGCCATGCTGGTGACCGTCCCCGAGTTCCCTGCGGTGGCAGAACTGTACGCCAAGGTCAAAAAAAGCCTGGCTGACGCAGGTGTGGCCTGTGTGCACTATGACGGCGTGATCCCAAACCCAACCACTGAACTGGTCACCAGAGGAGCGGAGCTGGCAAAGGCCGAGGGGGTGGATGTGGTGATCGGTTTGGGCGGCGGCTCCTCCATGGATACCGCCAAGGCCATCGCTGTGGAGGCCACCCATCCCGGTACCGCCTGGGATTACAACTGCCACACCGCAGGCCCAACGGAGCAGACGCTGCCCATTCTGGCCATCAGCACGACCGCCGGCACCGGCAGCCAGACCACCCCATGTGCCGTCATTACCAAGACCAGTGCCAAGGACAAAAGCGCTATCTGGAACAAGAATATTTTCCCCCGCGCAGCCATTGTAGATCCCGAGGTTACCCTTTCCCTGCCCGCCAGCGTAACTGCGCAGACCGGTTTTGATGCCTTCTGCCATAATTTTGAGGCATATCTCTCCGTCAACACCAACCCGCTGGTGGAGTGCATGGCCCTGGATGCCATCCGTATTATCGCCGCATACCTCCCCAGGGCGCTGGCCGACGGCTCCGACCTGGAGGCCCGCAGCCAGATGGCCTGGGCCGACACCTTGGGCGGTCTCACCAACGCATCCGCCGGTGTCACTTTGCCCCACGGCCTGGGCATGCAGATCGGCGGCCACTGTCCCCATGTCACCCACGGCCAGTCTTTGGCAGTCTTCTATCCCGCTTTTACCCGGTATACCTATCCCGCCGCTGAACACAAGTTCGCCACGGTAGGCCGGATCTTTGAGCCCTCCCTGGAGCGGGAGAGCGATGCTGTGGCCGCGGAGAGAAGCTGCGATGCCATTGACTGCTTCCTTAAGAGGATCGGCCTTTGGATCAACTTCCGGGAGCTGAACGTGACCAAAGAGGATATACGGGAGATTGCAGACTGCGGCCAGGTACTGGGCGACTATGCCAACAATCCCCGTGTCGCCACCATTCCAGAGATGTATGAGCTGCTCATGAGCTGCTACGACCGCAAATAGGGGGAGGGTGGTATTATGACGGAGACTGGCATCCTGAACCGGGATATTGCGGCCGAACTGGCCCGGATGGGACACACCGACCGGCTGCTGATCGCTGACGCCGGTCTGGCTATCCCGGACAGCACCAGGGTAATCGACCTCTCGCTGGCGGAAAACGTCCCCACAGCGGTAGATGTGCTCAAGGAGCTGCTCAAGCACTTCAGTGTGGAGGGTATCATTCTGAGCCAGGCCACCCTGGATGTGAGTCCCAGCCGCGAGCGGGAGTTCAAGGCATGTTTTCCACCTGAGCTGCCCTGCCAGGTGGTCGGCCATCCCTACTTTCGGGACGAACTGACACGCCAAGTAAAATTTGCCATCCGTACCGGGGACTTTACCGCCAACAGCAACATCATACTCATCAGTGCTGGCGGCCCCCGGTGGTACTGTGAAAAGAGTTGAGGAGGAAAAGGCATGCTGCAGCAGGTTATGACAGCCCCGGGGGTCATTGAATTCCGGGAGGTTCCAATCCCTGAGCCAAAGGCCGGTGAGGTACTGGTCAAAATCATGCGCATCGGCGTGTGCGGCTCGGATATCCATGTCTATCACGGTGAACACCCGTTTACGAAATATCCCGTCACCCAAGGCCACGAGGTGTCGGGGGAGATTGCCGCGCTTGGAAAGGGAGTCACCAGCCTCCGGGTGGGACAGCGTGTCACCATCGAGCCACAGGTGGTATGCGGCAGGTGCTACCCCTGCCGCCATGGAAAATACAATCTCTGCGAGGAACTCAAGGTGATGGGGTTCCAGACCACTGGTACCGCCAGCGAATTTTTTGCGGTGGATGCGGCTAAGATTACTCCGCTTCCCGACACAATGAGTTTTAATGAAGGGGCTATGATTGAGCCGCTGGCTGTGGCCGTTCATGCAGCTAAACGCTTTCCGGAGCTGGCGGGCGCCAAAGTGGCCATTTTGGGTTCCGGCCCCATCGGTATTCTGCTGGCCCAGAGCTGCAAGGCTCTGGGGGCGGCCCAGGTGCTCATTACCGATATCTCCGACGCCCGGCTGGAGCTGGCCCGGAGCTGTGGGGCGGACTTCGCAGTGAACACTCGGACACGTAATTTTGGTAAAGTCATGGTAGAGTGCTTCGGTCCGGACAAGGCGGATGTTATTTACGACTGCGCAGGCAACGATACCACCATGGGACAGGCTATCCAGTATGCCCGCAAGGGCAGCAAGCTGGTTCTGGTCGCAGTATACGCAGGAATGGCCCATGTGGATCTGGCCCTGCTTAATGACCACGAGCTGGATCTGGACAGCACCATGATGTACCGGCATGAGGACTATGTGGACGCCATCCGTCTGGTCAGTGAGGGGAAAATCCAGCTCAAGCCCCTGATGAGCCGGCACTTTGCCTTCGGGGACTATCAGAAAGCCTATCAATACATCGATGCCAACCGGGAGGCCACCATGAAGATCCTGATCGATGTAGCTCCTTGTGAAGAATGACCAAGGGGCAGGGCGGGCGGCAGGAGGCGGCCGCCGCGCCCCCGTCGCAG
>OBXQ01000600.1_pt1 | contig 13881 bp, 10 predicted proteins | sample 1476641 | NCBI WGS metagenome assembly OBXQ01 (sample SAMEA2580174, study PRJEB22360) | human gut metagenome | biome: human gut; feature: human-associated habitat; material: faeces | place: Denmark | collected 2008/2010
TTGACGTATGACAGCGCTTCCCGCCCGGTCTGATGCACCGCCGTTACGGCTACGACAACGTGGGATTTCACATGGGAAAGGATGAGGTGACCATCGACTTCAACGGCCTTCTGACCATGGAACAGCTGGAGGAGCTGGAGGATATGGCCAACGGGGTGGTTTGGGACAACGTTCCGGTGGAGGAGCATTTCCCCACGCCACAGCAGCTTGCGGCCCTGGACTACCGGAGCAAAAAAGAGCTGACCGGCCAGGTGCGGATCATCAACATTCCCGGCGGCGATACCTGCGCCTGCTGCGGAACCCATGTTACAAACACCGGAGAGGTGGGTATAATCAAAGTGACGGGCATGATCCACTACAAGGGAGGCGTGCGCATCTCCATCCTCTGCGGGCGCAAGGCGCTGTTGGACTACCGCCGCCGGGTGAACGTGGATACCAGGATTTCCAACCTGCTGTCGGCCAAGCCCCAGGCTATCGGGGATGCGGTGGAGAAGCTGAAGGCCGACGGTCAGGACCGGGAAGCTGTGATCGGCGGCCTCTACCAGAAATTGTTTGCCTTTAAAGCGGCGGCCTGCCCTGAGAGTGGTAGTCCACTGGTCTGCTTTGAGGAGGGGCTTCCTCCCGTGCGGGTGCGCCAGCTGTGCACCCTGCTCTATGAGCAGAACAAGGGGAATGTGGTGCTGGTGTGTTCCGGAACGGACGAGACGGGAGAGTACGCCTACGCTCTGGGCAGCGCCCGGGCGGATATGAGGCCCTTAAGCCGGACGCTGAACGGATGTCTGGCGGGCCGCGGAGGCGGCAGCGCGCTGATGGCCCAGGGAACCTTCCGGGCGGAGGCGGAATCGATCCGGCAGGTATTTCTCGCGGAGGCGGGAAAGCTGCCTATTTGAGAAAAGAGGAGTGCGGAACGAAACGTATGGAGTTAAATCGTGATACAATTAACAAACTGAGATGGCTGATCGTGTTTGCGGTGGTCGTGGTGGTGACGGGGGTCAATTACCGGAAGCTGCTGGAGCTTTTGGGCAGCCTGGTGCACATCGCCTCCCCCTTTATCCTGGGAGCGGCCATCGCCTTTGTCCTCAACGTACCTATGCGCAACATTGAGCGGCATCTGCCCTGGAAGGGGAAGCTGGAGAAGCTCAAACGGCCCGCGGCCATGAGCCTGGCCATTCTGGCGGTGGCTGGGGTGCTGTTTCTGGTGACCTTTGTGGTGGCGCCGGAGATGATCAACACCTTCAGCGGCCTGCAGAAGAGTGTGCCCATCTTCTTTGCCGGGGTAAAAAACCAGGCGGAGGAGCTGTTTGCCAGCAATCCCCAGATTTTGGAATATCTGGGCAGCGTGCAGGTGGACTGGGATCAGATTCTGCAGAATATGGCGGAATTTCTGAAAACCGGAGCCGGTTCCATGCTGAGTACCACCATGTCGGCGGCGGTGTCCATTGTGAACGGGGTGTCCACCTTTGCCATCGGATTTATTTTTGCGATCTACATTCTGTTTCAGAAGGAGGTTCTGAGCAGACAGTTCTGCTCCCTGATGAACGCCTTTCTGCCGGAACCGGCGGTGAAGCGGACCCTGTACATCGCCGCCCTGGCGGAGCGCACCTTTTCCAGCTTCCTCACCGGACAGTGCGTGGAGGCGGTGATCCTGGGCGTCATGTTTTTCGTGGCCCTGTCCATTCTGCGCCTGCCCTACGCCCTGTTGGTGGGTGTGCTGATCGCCTTCACAGCGCTGATCCCTATATTCGGGGCGTTTGTGGGACTGGGAATCGGCGCGTTTCTGATGCTCATGGTCAATCCTATGGATGCGCTGATATTTACCATTACCTTTTTCGTGCTCCAGCAGATCGAGGGGAATCTGATCTATCCCCACGTGGTTGGCGGCTCCGTGGGTCTTCCTTCCATCTGGGTGCTGGTGGCCGTCACGGTGGGCGGCAGCATGATGGGGGTCGTGGGAATGCTGCTGTTCATCCCCCTGTGTTCCGTGCTCTACGCCCTTCTGCGGGAGGCTGTGCACGGCCGTCTGGCGCAAAAGAAGGCGCAGAGGGACGAAGGCGGGGAACGCTCCGGGGAGTAGATAGCCGCCCGCAGGCAGCGCAAGCGGCCCATTGCATCCAACAAAAAACAGCCGCGGACCCATGGGGGCCTGCGGCTGTTTTGAACAAAACGGTCTGAACGCCTGTCTGCGTCCGGTTTTATTCTCCCTGATACATGTATTTGATTAAACGTTCGATGTCCTCACGGTCGTGGGCAACAAGGTCTAATTCTTTGATATACCCGTTGGAGAAAATCGTAGCCATCGACAGATACTGGGTGAGCTTGGACTTGAGGTTGATGCGGTCGCCCTCCGGGGACACCAGCTCAACGGTTCCCTTGCACTCATCGATTACTTTGAAAAATTTATCCACGTCGGAAATGTTTTGAATTTTCATGGTGAATCCTCCTGTTTTGATCGCCGCCGGTTGTATGCCGGCAGGTTGATGACAAGAAATACGTTTCGTTGCCTTGATTATAGCAAAGACTCTGGGGGAGCACAATTATAAAAATTCATAAAAATTTAAGAAAATGCGCCCGGCGGGAAGATCACAAGTGCCAATAAATGCCATTTCCGGGGGAATTCAGCGCCCGGCGCGCAGGCGGTCGATGTCGTCCAGCAGCAGGGAGGACACCCTGAGGCCGCCACGGCCGGTGCCGATGGAGATATCCGGCTTGTTGGCGCCGTGGAAGTCCGAACCGCCGGTGGGAAGCAGGCCCAGCTCTTTGGCCAGCACCTGCAGCTTTCCGCTCTCGTGCTGGTTGTGGGAGGAGTGGTACACCTCCAGGCCCTGCATACCCATCTCCTTCATCTGCGTTGCCAGGGTGCGGATACCGCCGTCCCCCAGGTTGTACTGGTAAGGGTGGGCCAGGGAGACGAAAGCGCCGCCGGACAGCAGGGCGGAGACCACCGCCTCCGGGGCGGGAGAGGCCTTGCGGGGGCAGTATTTCCCTCCGTACCGGAGATAGCGCTTGTAGGCCTGGTCCAAGGACGAAGCGTAACCGGCCTCCACCATGGCTCTGGCCACATGGGCCCTGGTGATCACGGTGTCCGGGTTGGAGCCGGTGAGCTGCGCCCGGGTCAGGGGCATACCGTCTTTCTCCAGGCTGGAGAGCAGCTGCCGGTTGCGGTCGTCCCGGATCCGGCGGAAATCCTCCAGCATACTTCCAAGGGCCGGGTCCGAGGGGGTCACGAACAGGCCAAGAATATGGATCTCTGTGCCGTGGTAAATGCTGGAAACTTCGATGCCGGGAATCAGCCGGATGCCGGCGGCGTCCGCGGCGTCCTGTGCGGCGGGGATTCCGTCCACCGTGTCGTGGTCGGTCAGGGCGATCGCATCAAGTCCCGCCTGCACCGCCAGTGAAATCACGGCTTCCGGCGGACAGCTTCCGTCGGAGGCCGTGGAATGAACATGTAAATCCACAAAACCCATGAAAATCACCTCGTGAAATAATTTCGTAATACTATAGTAACACGAATTTCATAATAAGTAAAATCGGTTGGAAAATTTAAAAAAAAGACAGTTCCATTTCTGATAAAGTATGGTATACTACAATCTGGACTCAAAAAGTAAGCACGGAAACAGTTTTGATAACAGGTGAAAAAAGATGAATCAATTAGAGAACGAAAACAGAAGAAAGAGCTCTGTCGGCAGAAGCCGCGCCAGAGGAAATGATAGAAGTTCATACAGTACCTCCAGAAATTCTTCCAGAAGCGGAGCCGGTTCGGGGCGGAGCAGTTCCTCCGGCCGGAATCATTCTTCCTCTTCCTCCTACCGGTCCGGTTCGGGCGGCAGGAGCGGAGGCCGCAGAAACAGCCACCACAGGAGAAAGGGGCCGGATTACCAGAAGATCGCCATTGTGGGCGTGATTCTGCTGATTCTGATCACCGTGATTGTATTTATGGTGAAATCGTCGAAGAAGGCGGGCGTGGAGGACCCTGAGACCACCGAGGTCCAGACCACGGAGGCCGAGATGACGAAATCCGTGTCGGTGGAGGGCGTGGACATCACGGGCATGTCCCGGGACGAGGCCAGAGCCGCCATTCTTGAAAAATATCCCTGGAATATGACCGTCGTGTTCGGCGAGGACTCCTACGAGGTCACCAATCTGATGGCTTCCAGGATCGACAGCCTGCTGACCGAGATCTATTCCGGCGAGCCTCAGGAGACCTACAGCCTGGATACCACCGGGTTTGAGGAGGCCGCCGCCGCAGAGGCCAAGGCCGCTGCGGGCAAGTGGAACAAGAGCGCCCAGAACGGCGCCATCGAGAGCTATGACAAGGAAAAGGATACCTTTGTGTTCGCCGGGGAGAAGGCGGGCTTTGCCATTGACGAGGACAAGCTGGCGGCCGATATTCTGAAGGCTCTGGCGGATAAGCAGTTCGACGCCCGGATTACGGCGGACGGCGGCGAAGTACAGCCGGAGATCACCCAGGCTTCCGCTAAGGAGAAATATAAGACCATCAGCACCTTCACCACGGACACCACGGCCAACAAGAACCGGAACACCAATGTGCGTCTGGCCGCGGAGGCCATCAACGGCACCATCATAAAGCCCGGCGAGGAGTTCTCCTTCAACGGCACGGTGGGCAAGCGCACTGAGGAGAAGGGTTATAAGGGCGCTGCCGCCTACAACAACGGCGAGGTGGTTCAGGAGATCGGCGGAGGCGTGTGTCAGGTGTCCACCACCCTGTACAACGCGGTGGTGCGCGCGGGGCTGGAGATCAGCTACCGCCGTTCCCACACCTTTGAACCCTCCTATATCACGCCCGGACAGGACGCCACGGTCAGTTACGACCAGCCGGACTTCCGGTTTATCAACAACTCCAAGACGGCCATCGGCCTGAAGGCCAGCTACGCCAACCAGAAGATGACGGTTTCCGTGTACGGGATTCCGATTCTTGAGGACGGCGTGAAGTGGGATTTGCGCTCCGAGAAGGTGGAGACCCTGGATCCGCCTGCGCCCACCTACGAGGAGGACCAGACGCTGGAGCCGGGCGTTGAGAAACTCAAGAGCGCCGGCACCAACGGAAGCCGCTGGGTGACCTACAAGGTGGTTATCAAGGACGGCAAGACGGTCAGCGAGGAAGTGGACCACAAGACTACCTACAAGGGCCACGCGCCCGTGATTCTGCGCAACACCTCCGGCGTTGTGCTTCCGCCGGATGAGACCACCACGGCCGAGGTTTCCACCGTTCCCACCGTGGACGGTATGCCGGATGGATACGTGCCGGGAGAGAGCACCCCGCCGCCCGCCGGAAACGGCGACATGAGCCAGGGACCTGGCGTTACGGGTACCACCCCAGCGGCGCCTGCGCCGGATGCGGGAACAAGCGCGCCGGAGAGCAATATGGGGCCGGGAGGGCCTGAGCCGGGAATTCCGGCGCCCCAGGATACGCCCGTTGTGGCTCCGAATCCGGGACCCTGATCCGGATGAATTTCAGAACAACCGCCCGCCGGCTGCGCCGGCAGGCCTGATAAATTCCGTCAGACGGATGATGCGGGAGATGCCTTTGTCAAAAAAGGCGTCTCCTGTTTTTTTTCGCGTACTTAGAATAAATTTGCCGTTTTTTTAGTGAAATTTCTCCTCATTGTGCTATGATTGTGTTATGATAAAAAAGAATCTTTGCAAGACAGGAGAGTGAGAGATATGGTAAGCAAAAAATTTGTTGTCCGGCATGACGGCGGTATGGACGCGAACCACGCGGCCCAGCTGGTGCGGCTGGCTAACCAGTACGACTGCAATGTACATGTGGAGTTCGGCCAGAAGCGGGCCGACGGGAAAAGCATCATGAACATGCTGGCCCTGGGAGCCAGAAACGGAGATGAGATCGTAATCATCGCCAACGGCCCGGACGAGGAGTATGCGCTGAACGCCCTGGAAGAGTATCTGGACCGTCAGTGAGCCGCAGGCGCGGCAGCGGCATGATTGGATGCGAGGGCCGTTGGCGCAGCCTGGGGGCATTGTCTGCCCGCAGAGCGCCTGAAACAGGCGCCGGCCGGCGCTGTGGACTTTTTTGTATACAATCACATTTTTAATTTGCAATTTGTTAAATAATTGCTATAATAGTATACAGGTCAGTCTCTGTTTTAGAGACTAACATGAATACCATTACATATTCACTATTTGCAGGAGGAAAGTAAAATGGCAAGAAAAATGAAAACCATGGATGGTAACCATGCAGCGGCACATGCGTCATACGCATTTACCGATGTAGCGGCTATCTATCCGATTACGCCGTCCTCACCCATGGCGGAAGCCACAGATGAGTGGGCAACTGACGGAAGAACAAATATCTTCGGCCAGGAAGTACAGATTACCGAGATGCAGTCCGAGGCTGGTGCAGCGGGCGCCGTTCACGGTTCTCTGGCAGCAGGTGCGCTGACCACCACCTACACCGCTTCCCAGGGTCTGTTACTGATGATCCCCAACCTGTATAAGATCGCCGGCGAGCAGCTCCCGGGCGTGTTCAACGTATCTGCCCGCGCCATCGCCAGCCATGCATTATCCATTTTCGGCGACCACTCCGACGTTTACGCATGCCGTCAGACCGGCTGCGCGATGCTGTGTGAGTCCAGCGTTCAGGAAGTTATGGACCTGACGGTTGTTGCCCATATGGCAGCTCTCGAGGGCAAGGTTCCGTTCATCAACTTCTTCGACGGTTTCAGAACTTCCCACGAGATCCAGAAGATCGAGACCTGGGATTACGACGATCTGAAAGAGATGGTTGATATGGACGCAGTGGACGAGTTCCGCGCACGCGCTCTGAATCCCAACCATCCCTGCCAGAGAGGTTCCGCTCAGAACCCGGATATCTTCTTCCAGGCGAGAGAGGCCTGCAACCCCTACTATGACGCTCTGCCCGCAATCGTGCAGAAGTACATGGACAAGGTTAACGAGAAGATCGGCACCGACTACAAGCTGTTCAACTACTATGGCGCTCCGGACGCAGAGCGTGTGATCATCGCCATGGGTTCCGTGAACGACACCATCGAGGAGACCATCGACTACATGCTGAAGCAGGGCGAGAAGGTCGGCGTTGTGAAGGTTCGTCTGTACAGACCTTTCTGCGCGCAGGCTCTGATCGACGCGATCCCGGACAGCGTTAAGGTGATCAATGTATTAGACAGAACCAAGGAGCCCGGTTCCATGGGCGAGCCGCTGTATCTGGACGTTGTTGCCGCGTTAAAGGGCACCAAGTTCGACCAGGTGAAGATCCTGACCGGCCGTTACGGCTTAGGTTCCAAGGACACCACCCCGGCTCAGATCGTTGCCGTATTCGGAAACGAGACCAAGTCTCCGTTCACCGTTGGCATCGTGGACGACGTTACCAACCTGTCTCTGGAACTGGGCGATCCCCTTGTGACCACTCCCGAGGGAACCACCAACTGTAAGTTCTGGGGTCTGGGCGCTGACGGTACCGTTGGTGCGAACAAGAACTCCATCAAGATCATCGGCGACAACACCGATATGTATGCTCAGGCATATTTTGATTACGATTCCAAGAAGTCCGGCGGCGTGACCATGTCTCACCTGCGTTTCGGACATACCCCGATTAAGTCCACCTACTTAATCCGCAAGGCTAACTTCGTTGCCTGCCACAACCCGGCTTACATCCGCAAGTACAACATGGTTCAGGAGCTGGTAGACGGCGGTACGTTCCTGCTTAACTGCCCGTGGGATGCCGAGGGACTTGAGAAGCACTTACCCGGACAGGTTAAGAAGTTCATCGCTGACCACAACATCAACTTCTACACCATCGACGGCGTTAAGATCGGTATCGAGACCGGCATGGGCCCGACCCGTATCAACACCATTTTACAGTCTGCGTTCTTCGAGCTGACCGGCATCATCCCGGCTGAGAAGGCCAACGAGCTGATGAAGGCTGCCGCTAAGGCTACCTACGGCCGCAAGGGCGAGGACATCGTTATGAAGAACTGGGCCGCAATCGACGCAGGCGCTAAGGGCATGCACAAGGTTGAGGTTCCGGAGAGCTGGAAGAACTGCGAGGACGAGGGTCTGGATTACGCAGTTGTGACCGACGGAAGAAAGGATGTTATCGACTTTGTCAACAACATTCAGACCAAGGTCAGCGCTCAGGAAGGCAACTCCCTGCCCGTTTCCGCATTCAAGGATTATGTTGACGGCTCCACTCCGTCCGGTTCCTCCGCTTATGAGAAGCGCGGTATCGCTGTGAAGGTTCCGGTATGGAATCCCGACAACTGTATCCAGTGTAACTTCTGTGCATATGTATGCCCGCACGCTGTTATCCGTCCGGCTGTCCTGAGCGCTGATGAGGCTGCCAAGGCTCCGGCTGATATGAAGCTGAAAGATATGACCGGCATGCCCGGCTACAAGTTCGCCATCACCGTTTCCGCTCTGGATTGTACCGGCTGCGGCTCCTGTGCCAACGTATGTCCCGGCATGAAGGGCAACAAGGCTCTGGAGATGAAGAGCCTGGAAGAGAACCTGGGCGAGCAGGCTATCTTCGACTTTGGCCAGTCCCTGCCGGTTAAGGAAGAAGTTCTGGCGAAGTTCAAAGAGAACACCGTTAAGGGAAGCCAGTTCAGACAGCCTCTGCTGGAATTCTCCGGCGCTTGCGCAGGCTGCGGCGAGACTCCTTACGCGAAGCTGATCACTCAGCTGTTCGGCGACAGAATGTACATTGCCAACGCTACCGGCTGCTCCTCCATTTGGGGCAACTCCTCACCGTCCACTCCTTACACCGTGAACTGCAAGGGTCAGGGCCCGGCATGGGACAACTCCCTGTTCGAGGACAACGCTGAGTTCGGTTACGGCATGCTGCTGGCTCAGAACGCCATCCGCGACGGCTTAAAGGCCAAGGTTGAGAAGGTGATGAACGACGAGCGCGCGACCGACGAAGTGAAGGCTGCCTGCAAGGAGTATCTGGATACCTTTGGTATCGGCGCTCTCAACGGCACTGCCACCGACAAGCTGGTTGCGGTTCTGTCCGGCGTTGACTGCCCGATCTGCAAGGATATTGTGAAGCACAAAGATTTCCTGGCCAAGAAGTCCCAGTGGGTATTCGGTGGTGACGGATGGGCTTACGATATCGGTTTCGGCGGTGTTGACCACGTTCTGGCTTCCGGCAAGGACATCAACATCATGGTTTACGACACCGAGGTTTACTCCAACACCGGCGGTCAGTCCTCCAAGGCTACCAAGACCGGCGCTGTTGCTCAGTTCGCTGCAGGCGGTAAGGACGTTAAGAAGAAAGACCTTGCCAGCATTGCAATGAGCTACGGCTATGTGTACGTTGCCCAGATCTGTATGGGCGCCGACATGGCTCAGACCGTTAAGGCCATCGCAGAGGCAGAGGCATATCCGGGTCCGTCCCTGATCATCGCTTACGCTCCCTGTATCAACCACGGCATCAAGAAGGGTATGGACAAGGCCCAGACCGAGGAGAAGCTGGCGGTTGAGTGCGGTTACTGGAACAACTTCCGCTACAATCCGGCTGCTGAGAAGAAGTTCTCCCTGGATTCCAAGGCTCCCAAGATGGAGGGCTATCAGGACTTCTTAAAGGGCGAGGTTCGTTACATGTCCCTGGCTATGAAGAATCCCGAGAGAGCAGCGAACCTGTTCGCGAAGAACGAGCAGGAGGCCAAGGAGCGTTACGCTTACCTGGAGAAGCTGGTTACTCTGTACGGAAACGACTAATCCGGTCCGTTGATATCAATTTAATATTTGCCCAAGCATTGAATGGCCCCCGGGGAGCGCAAGCTCTTCCGGGGGCTTTTCTGAGTTCCCGGTGTTTGCGCAGCGGCGCGTGCTGCGGGAAAGGGAGGTGGGCGGGGAATGGCAAGATTGTGGTTGTGCGGCGGGCTTAAATCCGCTATACTGGAATGTGAGAGAGCGAGGTTGGGAGTTTGAGGCCGTCCTTTTTCGGGCGGCGAAGAGAGAATGGAGCGTTCTATGCAGTTTACCTATTTGCGGATACAGAACTTCAAATCCATACGGGATATGGAGATTAAGGATATCGAGGCGGCCCTGATTCTGGTGGGGAAGAACAATACCGGAAAAACGTCGGTGCTGGACGCGTTCAGCGCGGTCTGCGGCGGCTATCAGGTGCAGGAGCGGGATTTCAACGAGAGAAAACAGGCGGTGCGCATCGACGCCAGTCTGTCCATCGGTGAGGAGGATTTGAAGCTGTTCCACCACATGGGCGTGGTCTGCCAGTACCGCCGCTATGAGGCGTGGAAAAAGACCTTCTGCCAGCGCCTTCCCTCCTACCGGGACGGGGTGCTGTCCTTCACGCTCCACGTGAATTTCGACGGGAAACAGCGGTATGAGGATTTCAGCCGCAAAAGCAACCCCTACATCCCCATGGTTCTGCCCAGACTCTACCGAATCAACGCGGAGCGGGAGCTGAACCAGCTGCAGAACGATCTTTTGATGTTCCAGGAGGACGACCAGCTGCGGCAGATCCGCGCCGGGAGCTGTATTTTCGAGCGGGCTAAGAAGTGCCGCCACTGTTTCCAGTGCATCGGCCTGATCAACCAGAAAAAACCGGATGAGCTGACGGCTTTTGAGACGGCCCGGCTGCTGGAGTACAAAATCTACCAGCTGAACCTGAATGATTTCGCACGGAAGATCAATGAGAATTTCTTCAAGAACGGCGGCTATGAGGAGCTGAGTTATGCTTTGACCTGCGATGTGGACCAGATGTTCGATCTGGAGGTCACGGCCTTCAACCGGAAGCGGGGCGTCTCCCAGCCGGTGGAGATGATGGGCAAGGGCATGCGCAGCATCTACATGCTGTCCCTGCTGGAGACCTACATCGGGGAGCCGGGGCGCCTTCCCAGCATCATTATGGTGGAGGACCCGGAGATCTTTCTGCACCCGCAGTTGGAGAAGGCCTGCAGCGAGCTGCTCTATCGCCTGTCCAAGAAGAACCAGGTGATTTTCAAGACCCATTCCCCCACGCTGCTGTTCAATTTTAACAGCCGTCAGATCCGCCAGGTGGTTCTGGACGGGGACCGGTACTCCGTGCTGCGGGAAAAGACGGACATCGGCCGCATTTTAGACGATCTGGGGTACGGGGCCAGCGATCTGATGAATGTGAGCTTTGTGTTTATCGTGGAGGGCAAGCAGGACAAGAGCCGGCTGCCCCTGCTGCTGGAGCGGTATTACTCGGAGGTCTACGACAGCCAGGGCCGCCTGCTGCGAATCTCCATCATCACCACCAACAGCTGTACCAACATCAAAACCTACGCTAATTTAAAGTACATGAACCAGGTCTATCTGCGGGACCAGTTTCTGATGATCCGGGACGGGGACGGCAAGGACCCGGAGGAGCTTGCCGGGCAGCTGTGCCGGTATTACGACGAGCGGAACTTAGAGGACGTGGACCGGCTGCCCAAGGTGACCCGCCGGAACGTGTTGATTTTAAAATACTATTCCTTTGAGAACTATTTCCTGAATCCCCAGGTGATGGCGAAGCTGGGGATTGTGGAGAGCGAGGAGGCATTTTACCGGACGCTTTTTTGCAAATGGGGGGAGTATTTGGGCCGGATTCGCAGCGGGCAGGAGCTGCAACGGATTCTGGGCCGGGACTTTACCTCGCCGGAGGATATGCGGGAACACATGGAGGAGATCCGCATTTACATGAGAGGCCACAATCTGTACGATATTTTTTACGGGCCTTACCGTGAGCGGGAGCAGGAGATTTTGCGGGAATATATCCATATCGCGCCGCGGGAGGATTTCCAGGACATTCTGGACGCCATTGACCGGTTCGTGTATTTTGACAGCCGGAAAATTGCCGGGGAGGAAACGGGAAGTAAACAAAATGAGTAAACAAGTAAACCTGATCCGTTGCGGATCAGGTTTTTTGTGGAAATAGAGACGGAAAAGTGAATAAACAGGATGAAACATAAGATTTACTAAGTAAATGGCAAATGGTTTACTTGAAAAAAGAAAAAAGGTGTGGAAAGAAAACAAGGGATAATTTCTAGTATATTCCAAAAATGATAGTTATTTAGCATAAAAATGTAAATAAAATATAGATATAATATACAAAAAATAGGGAGTTTGCAAAAAGCGATTGACAGAGGTCGTTAAAAATACTATACTGCAATTACAAGTAAATTGGTTTACTAAATGAGCGGAAGGAGAAACGTGAAAATGATTGGTATTGTGGTGACAGGGCACGGGCATTTTCCCAGCGGATTGCTGAGCGCGATTGAGCTGGTGGTCGGAAGACCGGAGAACGTGGCTGCGGTTGACTTCGTGGGCGGACAGAGTCAGGCGGACTTACAGACCGCGCTGGACGCGGCCATCCGGGGACTTGAGGGGGATGAGGTGCTGGTGCTGGCAGATCTGGTGGGAGGCACCCCCTTTAACACGGCCTCCACGATCCGGGAACAGATTCCGGGAAAGCAGGTGAAGGTTCTGGCAGGAATCAACATGGCAGGTATGGTTGAGGCGGTATTTTCCAGAGCCATGGCGGATTTCGGGCAGCTGGCCGGCATGGTGGCCGAGGCGGCACACAGTGGAATCGTAAACCTGGAGAATCTGGAAGGGCCCGGCGAGGAACCGGAGTTTGAGGACGGGCTGTAAGCCCGGAGCGGACAGGGGAGATTGAAATGATCAAGAAAATTCTGGTTGAACCGGTAAAGTACCGGGAAAAATATTTGAGCACAAACCTCCTGACAAAAGCGGAGGTGGAACATGCCATGGACCGGGTAGTGGAGCAGGTCCGGCAGAACATGGTCTACATAGGCGGCCGTTTCCCCACACCGGCGGCTAAAGACGGGAGCTACGGCGTGATCGACAACATCGAGTGGACGGACGGCTTCTGGACCGGACTTTTGTGGCTCTGCTACGAGTATACCGGGGACGCGGCCTTCAGGGAACTGGCGGAGCGCAATGTGGAATCCTTTTTAAACCGGGTAGAACAGCGCATCGAGCTGGATCACCACGATCTGGGCTTCCTATACTCCCTCTCCTGCGTGGCAGGGTACAAGCTGACCGGCTCCGGGACGGCCAGGAGGGCCGGGCTTCTGGCTGCGGATAAGCTGATGGAGCGGTTCCGGGAAACGGGCGGTTTCATCCAGGCCTGGGGAACGCTTGGAGCCAGGGATCATTACCGGCTGATTATCGACTGCCTGCTGAACATTCCGCTGCTCTACTGGGCGTCCCGGGAGACCGGGGACAAACGGTATGAGAGCGCGGCCAGGCGCCATTACCAGACGGCCTGCAACAACGTGATCCGGGACGACGCCTCGGCTTTCCACACCTTTTACTTTGACCCGGAGACCGGGGAGCCGGTTAAGGGCGTGACCAGACAGGGCTACAGCGACGATTCCGCCTGGGCCAGGGGGCAGGCGTGGGGCGTTTACGGACTGCCCTTAAACTACCGCTACACCGGGGATGAGAGCGCCTTCAACCTGTTCGAGGGCATGACCAATTACTTCTTAAACCGGCTGCCGGAGGACGACGTGTGTTACTGGGACCTGATTTTCGGAGACGGTTCCGGCCAGCCCCGGGATTCCTCGGCGGCGGCCGTGGCGGTCTGCGGGATTCACGAGATGGAGAAGTACCTGCCCGAGATCCACCCGGACAAGGAAACCTACCGGTACGCCATGCACCGGATTCTGCGGTCCCTGACCGAGCGTTACGTGAACCCGGAGACGGGCGCGGGGAAACCGGTTCTGCTCCACGGCGTTTACTCCTGGCATTCGGGCAAGGGCGTGGACGAGGGAAATATCTGGGGAGACTATTTCTATATGGAAGCGCTGGTGCGGTTCTGGAAGGACTGGAACCCGTACTGGTAAACGGCGGGGGGGCCCCGGACAAGACGAGCGGCGCGTGCGGCTGCATGGA
>OBXQ01000604.1_pt1 | contig 13846 bp, 8 predicted proteins | sample 1476641 | NCBI WGS metagenome assembly OBXQ01 (sample SAMEA2580174, study PRJEB22360) | human gut metagenome | biome: human gut; feature: human-associated habitat; material: faeces | place: Denmark | collected 2008/2010
CAGTGACAACGGGTCGATGCCGGCGCGGGTGAGAAGGGCGGCGGCCGCTTCCCCGGATCCCGCCCAGTCACGCAGGGCCGCGCGCAGAGTCTTGCGTCGTTGCCCGAATGCGCGGTCGATCGCATCGAATGTGGCGTCACGCAGGACGGCGTCACCCAACGGCTCATCGCGCCTGGTGAGCCGCACCAGCGCGGAATCGACGTTCGGAACCGGCCAGAACACAGCGCGCCCGATGCTTCCGGCTCGTTCAGCGTTGCCGTACCACGCGGCTTTCAGGGAGGGAACACCATAGGTTCGTGAGCGGGGCCCTGCGACGAGGCGGTCGGCAACCTCTGCCTGCACCATAACCAGGACATCGCGCAGCGTCTCGAAGCGTTCGAGCAGTCGCAACAGTACCGGCACAGCCACGTTGTATGGCAGATTGGCGACAAGTTTGGTGGGCGCAGCGTCGCCCAACTCGTCCGGCGTCACTTTCATCGCATCCATACAGGTGACGGTGAGGCGCTCTGCTGCCTCGGGCATGCGGGCCCGAACGGTTTCCGGCAGCGCACGAGCCAGGCGTGGATCAATTTCGACCGCATCGACATGTGCGCCGGTTTCCAGGAGCGCCAGTGTGAGCGACCCCAGTCCCGGCCCGACCTCAAGCACGTGGTCATCTCTCCCTACGCCACCTGCGCCCACCGTCGAACGGTTCCGCCGTCGTGCACGAAGTTCTGCCCCAGCACTTTGGTCGGGCGAATGTCGAGGGCAGCCGCGATTGCGTGGATCTCGGCAGGTCCCAGCAGCGCGGATCGTTCGTCTGTTTCGTTCACGTCACGAGGGTATCGCGTGAGCGCGGATCAGTACCAACCGACAGAATTGGAATGCCCGAGCGCGCCGCATGGGGTTCCGTAGCGGCCGGCGTAGGGAGCGTGGCGGTGTCCCCCTGCCGGTCAGCACCGGCAGATGCCATTTTCGATCCGGGGAGAGCCTGCGGAATACCGTAGGCGCCTGACCAGGCGTTAGCGGCATAGGGGTTCCAGTGCGATTCGCGATCCCACAATGTCAGCAGGCACTGGAATTCACTGTCTGACCAGCCGCGCTGACTCACCATTTGCTGCGCGATGCCGCGCGGATCTTCGCCCGAGTATGTTCCGGTCGGTGTCGAGCTGATCGTCAGCCCTTCGGCTTCAGCGATGCCGCGAATCTCATCGAGTTCGGCCTGGCTTGAGATGTCACCGGGTTTGGCTCGGAATCGTACGGACGTGCGGCCATCTGATTCAGTGCCTTCTTCCAACTGGGCTTTCGGATCGATGCCGGCGGCCAGGAGAGCTTCGGGCGTGACTTTCCTGGTGCCGACGGTGACGATTTCCGGTCGCGGTTCCGCTTTCTTGTCGGCCGACAGCACGGCTGAGTAGGTCACTTCGCCGTCGACTGTTTCCTGCCACACCACAGAGCTGTTGGCACCGTGTGTGCCTTCCTGTTCAACGATGCGTTCGCCTTCGAACAGTGCGTCGGACTTGCGTTCTTCTTTCGAGAAGTTCACCGGGGTGTCTGTGCTGACGCGTCCGCGGGTGACGGGCTGGACGCGCACGGACAGTTCGCCGTTTGCCGATTCGAGGGTGACCCGGTCCAGCGGCGACAGCTTGATTCCGTTGTTTTCAATGACGTGTCGTATGTCCTGGCCTGCCCGGACGGCAACATTCTGGATCACGTTGCCGTTTGTTTCAATGACTGGCAGTGTGCGTGCGCGTGACACGAGCGGTTGAAGTTCGGCTCGCATCGAGGAGCGGCTCGCGCCTATCGCCACGGTGGATCCGTAGGTGTCGGCATCTGCCAGGATCGTGTCAATTGAGCTGGACGTCGACCATACGGTGCGTTCTTCGCCGTCGATCGTCAGGTCGTAGGGTTTGGCCGTGCGCACAACGACATGGTCAACTGACGCGATGTTTTCGCTGGGTGTGGGCGAGATCAGGTCGTGTTCACCGACCTGTACGTCGATGCTGGCGAGCGCGTCGGAGACTGTGCCGCCCCACACGGTGACAGGCCGACTGACTCCGTCGACTTCGAGCATCACTGTGTGACGAGCCTGAGCAATACCACCAACCGCGATGCCGGCTACTGCAAGTGACGCTGCACTTGCTGTGGCAATGATGCGTCGCGGGGTCACGGCAGGCTCCTTCCAATCGGCTGTTCCTACCGTAACCGTTTTGTGACTATTTGTGGAGTCGGACCGGAAAATTGTGGTGAGTTGCGCGCTCAGTACAGTCCGAGGCTTGCCGCGCATGCTGGCCACTGGCCCCATCCAGCTGCCGCCTGCAGTGCCTGAGCGCGGGCAGTTTGCTCAGCTGCCGATGCGTCCGAGGGCAGGCCGGTGCCGCCCATCGATTGCCACGTGGGCAAAGTGAACTGGTACATGCCGTAGAATCCGTTGCCCGTGTTGGTCGCCGGATTTCCGCCGGATTCGCACTGAGCCAACGCGGCCCACACGTCCGAACCAGCAGTGGTTGCGGGAGCTGCAGTCGGCGTGGAAGCTGTCGTCCTCTGTTGGGCGGCCGCTTTCTTCGTTCCCACCGCGACGATCTTGTTTTGCGGGTCGGTCTTGCTGGTCGATACGGCTGCCGACACGGCGATTTCTCCGCCGACTTTTTCCTCAAAGTACTTGGTCGTCACCGAGCCGTCTTTGCCTTCCTGAATAACCGACGTCGTTCCTTCAGTCAGGGTGTCGTCTTTTCGCTCTTCAGTTTGGAACGGCACTGCGTCGGTCTGCGTGCGGTAGCCGCGCTCAACTCGTGTCACGACGATCGTGATGGTGCCGCCGCGGTTTTCCAGCTTCACGCGATCCAACGGGCTTGTTGTGACGCCCAAGCGAGCCAGGATTGAAGCCGTGTCGTCACCGGTTTCGGCAGCTGTGTCAAGGGGCTGGCCGTCTACCTCAACCTTGATGCGTTCGCCGGGCGCTGCCAGCGGCAATGTGGCACGGGCAAAGGATCGGTCAGCGGCGATGATCGCCGTGCCGTGCTGGGAGAATTCGTCCAGTAAATCGGCCATTGATCCTGCTGTGGACCACAGTTCCACCTGGTTTCCGTCCAGATCCACCGTGTACGGCGATGCAGTCCGTACAACGACGGTGTCACCGTTGGATACTCCCTCGCCCATCGCCGGTGCGACCAGATCGTGAGGGCTGACTTCAACGCCTGCAGCATTGATGACGTCTGAGACGGTGCGGGAGAATCCGCTGACGGGCTGCGAGACTCCGTCGACCTCGAGAGTCACGGTGTTGTGTGCTGCTGCTGCGCCCACTCCGGCCACGCCCACAACTGCGAGCGATGCGGCGGATGCGGCTGCGATAACGGTTCGTCGGCTCGGTGAGAATTCCAAATTCACAAGTGTCCTGAGGTCGTTCGGCTCCGTCGGGCAGACGGACTGACTGGTGCCACACTAATAGGTTTTACCCAAACGTGACATCCGACGTCGCACATCTCACATGCGTCGCGTTTGCTTTTCGCCGTCGCACGTGGTTGCGTCCACCCCTTACGCCCACGCGCCGTATACGTGCGTCGTATTGCGCCACAACCGGTCACACGCAGCAGCTTCGTCGACGTTCCATAGCTCGGCAATTGCCCGCACGGTGTGGACAATTGAGTAAGTCGCGTTCGGATGACCACGCCACGGCACTGCTGTGAGATAGGGCGCATCCGTTTCGACCAGCACGAGTTCAGGCGGAAGTTCGACCAGCGCTTGACGAAGGTGGGCGTTAGCCGGATACGTCATATTGCCGGAAAATGACGCATACCACCCGTTCTTCGCCAGTTCGCGCGCCATTGCCGCGTCGCCGGAGTAACAGTGAAAGACGATGAGCTGGTCGGCCGTGGCGGTTTCGTTCAGGATCGCGAGTGTGTCTTCATGCGCATCACGATCATGAATCTGCAGCGGCAGGCCCGCTGCGGCCGCGGGTGCAGAGGGGTGAGGGCGCGGCTGCGAGTCGAATGTGCGCGCGAAATGATTCCGCCTGCGCTTGTTTGCCGGCATCGGCTGTTCGGAAGTAGTCGAGTCCGGTTTCACCGACGGCAACGATGACCGGGTCATTCAGACGCCGTTCAACCTCCGCGAGTGCTTCGTCCAGCGGAACGTGGTGCTGTTCAACGTGCGGGACGAGGCCATCTGGCGACGGTTCAGCAATCCCGGCATGCAATGCTGCTTCGTTGGGATGAATCGCAAGCGCCACTCGTATCGCGAGGCCGGACGCGCCCTCACGCGCAAGCTGCATCGATCCGTCGAAGTCAGGGATTTCGCAGGCAGAGGTGATGAGTCCGCGCACACCGACCTGCTGAGCGCGCTCGAGCTGTTCGTCAAGCGCCAGCCTGATTCCCTCAGCGCGAGGAATCTGTTCCTCATACAGCGGCAGATGAGTGTGGTTGTCGATCACATGACCTTCGAGCGGTTGCGCAGCTGGTGGCCATTCGCGCTTCTTTTTCTTCGACACCGGACCGGTCACTTCCTTCACTGTGATGACGTGCTTATTCCTCTGAACCGATCCTAACGAACCCGCCGCCTTCGCCGCTCATTCCCTTTGAGGCGGCATATGTCCGCGATAGCGGGTAATTCCGTTGACGACGTCGTACCGGAAGCCGAGTGGAGTTGTCCACTGGTACACACCAGGCTCTGGCTGGTCGAGGTCCCAACCTGCATGCGTTTTTGCACGGTGAACACTTCGCGACAGTGGACCCAGATTCGCCAGATTTGTTTGCCCAGCCGGGCCACCTTCCTCATATGGGACCGTATGGTCCAGGTCGCACGATGTTGAGGGCGTGTTCGAGTAGGGGAATACCTCGAACGGTTCACGCTGAAGCAGTGCCCTGCGCATCATCGGTGTCGGATCGTGCCGGTCACCGGCAGGCAGCGATGAGTAGTCAAGGACGGGGCGAATCGTGACCCGAGTATGCGCAAGCATGGATGCGAGTTGCGCGACTGGAACAGAACCGCCATCGTCAATACTCGCGCAGTGCGGCGAATCCGGGTAGATATGAGCAACGATCTCAGCTCTGCGCTCAGTTTTCGCTTCACGTCCATTTAACAGTGCCCCCGCCTGCTCGGGGTTCGCCAGCAAGCCGAGTGCACGCGAGCGCCGCTCATCAACCGACTCATCTGGATGCGAGGCGGCCAGCGCAGATGCCAGACTTGCGACAGTGCGGTCAAGATGGAGGGCATCTGTAATGGCGAGTTGCGCATGCATATAGGCGCTGCCGACTCCCTCGTCCATGTCGAACACGACGCGTCTGGCACGCTCGGCAAGTTCTGCACGCACTTCGATCATCTGCGGGGCAACGCGGGCGATCAGAAGGTTCACGTGACGGGTGATGCGCCCCTGGTTCCATGAGCCGATCTGTCCGAGCAGTTCATCGAGCGTCGCGCATTGGGATTCGCCGAGTGTGGACGTCAGCGAGTGAACATGGCAGGCCTTCCAGACGGGGATTTCAGCATCCATGACGCGCTCCCACAGTCTCGGGAGGCGGAAGCGGACACCAAGCAGCGAGTAGAGTTCCTGCAATGTTTGAGAGGGTGAGCATCCTAAAGCGGCAGCAAGTTCGAGATGGGCGAACTCGGCAATGAGCGGGGTGCCGCTGCTTGAGCGCGGCACAAGAGCCTGCTCTCCTTTGAGCACGGCAGTGACCGTCAGAATCGTGTCGACGATCATGCGGGCGCGCTCAGCTTCAGCTTTCCGCCAGCGGGCATCCGCCTCGCGCAGTGCGTTCACCTGCTCGATGGCAGCATCAAGCTCACTGGCGGAACCGCCGCCGTCGGGTGCACCTGCACACACACAAGTGTCGAACATGTGTTCTATTGTGAGGGATGGCATGTGCATCTGCGTCCCACGAACACCACTTAACGGGACACAATTTAAGTGATGTGTGTCACATTTAAGCCAGTAGGGCGGCTTCCTATTTTCCGTTCAGCTGCGCGTAGTCAATGCGGCGATCTTTGAAGTGGAACTCCTTGTCGCGGTCATTGATTCCGGGCAGGATATTGACACCCGCACCGATCCAGCAGCCTGAGCCGATGCGAACCGGCATGTTGTACTGGTACCCCTTGCGACGAAGCTCCGGGATGATCGGGTGTCCCGCAGTTGAGATGGTGACGTTCGGGCCGAACATCATGTAGTCACCGACGTAAATGTGTGTGTCGTCTACGCAGGTGAAGTTGAAGTTGACGTAGATGTTGCTGCCGAAGTTCGCGTAGAACGGAGGCTCGATGTAGCAGTTCTCCCCTATTTCAGCGAACATTTCCTTCATCATCGCCTGGCGTTTGACCTGTTCGGATGGACGCAGCTGATTAAATTCGTGGAGCCGCTCGAGGCATCTCGTTCTTGCATGACGCTCATCGCGCAGTCTTACTTGTCGTGTCAAAGGCGGCTGGTCTGCGAAACATTCTAGAAAAGTCACTGCCTCTTCGCACAGCTCAATGCCACTAAGACGCCGCCGTGCGGTACAGTGCCTCAAAGAACTGTTCGGCGAAAGGCGCCCGCTCTCATGACTATGAACGCATCGGCTCAATCGCTTTTCAGGACACCATTGCACACAAAACTCAACAGCGCTATCACGGAATAGCATTGGTGGCTAAATTAAACAGCTTCCCGCCACAAGACATGCGACTCGTATATGTCAGCTCGAACAAACGAGGGCAAGATGGACAGTTTACTTAATGCGCAACCACCAGCCGGGCCTCCTACCACTCGCTTTGCCACCATGTGGAGAAAACCGAAACTCCCAGCTCGTCCCGCGCGTGATTGCTTTCATAACGGGCGCCAAATCTCTATTCCCGACTACCCAAAGCGCTCCACCACGATTAGTCAAATCAATCTTTTCCAACTTCGCTAGTTCAATTCTTGCTAGGAGCTGCTCCACCTCAGCAGTAGCTTCGTCTTGGCTAGAGAAACTCGGCTCGCTGGAGGATTCTTGAGGAACAGAATCTTGTTCTTGCGGGGAACGAGTCACACTGTCTAAGCCCGCTAACAGAGAAGGTTGAGCGGCAACCTTTTCGTCAACAAGAGAAGAATCGGCTACTTCTTGACCATAGGAAACAACGCTCTCTGCTTCGCTACCCGTGCCATCTTTATCACTCCGCGCATCGCATTCCGGCTGTAGACGTTCCTGCGGCTCACTGACATTACTAACGACGCTTCCCATTAGAGAAACAGCCTCTGCCGACTCAAAAAACTTACCGCGAATCTCCTCTGCCTTTCGCCTGATTGCAGAAAGCAAGTTCGAAGTGCGATCTCTACTTGTCGATTCCTTGGACGCATACTCTTCTGGGAAGATTTCTAAACGTGTCAATTCATCGAGCAGTCGACCAATTGCCGCATTTTTGTCACGATAATATTCACTTCCGCGAAGACGGACAAACTTCCACCCCACCCGCTCGAGTATCAATTGCCTTTCCATATCGGCCTTTATTTTTTCTGAGCCACTATGGTAGCGATCTCCATCGCATTCAATGCAGACACTCTTGGAAGCACTCTGGACAACAATATCTAGCCTGTAGCTACCGACTGGAAATTGCTGAACAATTCTATAATGTTTAGAGACAAGCGCCTTAGCAATTTCCTCCTCAAAAGGAGATTCAGATTCAGCTTCAATTGAACGATACTTTTGTATAACGGCACCCGGATCGTCAGAGTATTCGAGTAAACGTCGGCGCATGTCGCCATCCTTTAAATCCCTCTTAAAATCGAGTGAATTTACCACCCAAAGCTGTTCCCTAGCACGACTGGCTGCCACGTTATACCGCTGCGTGGTGACATTTGTATCAGATCGCATCCTAAGAGGATTTCCCTCCGCGTTTGGTGAATCTACCATACTAAGCCACACAACGTCGCGCTCGTCTCCCTGAAATTCACTGGCGGTTCCGCACAGAAAGTTCCTCTTTTCAAGCTCAACAGATCCGATATATCGAATAGCTAAACGTTCAATAAGCTCTGCCTGTTCACCACCCAATAGTGAAATCACACCGAAGGAAAGATTTCGATATTCTTCGGCCTCACAGCAAGCTTTGATGATCGAAACAATTTCTTGGGCCTCTTTCAGATTCGTCTTTCCCTGCGATCGCTCCCCGTTAATTACCCTGTGATTTATCACAGCTGGAAGCAAGACTTCATTCGCATTCCGCAGAGGTTTAATCTTCCCTTGGTAACACAAATCATTGCTAAACTCGATAATTTCAGGCACACAGCGGAAGTGCTCACGAAGCATTAACGGTCTGTAGGTAGTAGCTGCTATTTCATAAAGAGAGGCGTCTTGCGTATATAAGTGCGCGTTTGGAATGACATCTTCAAGATAGGAAGAATTGAGACGATCAACCGTCTCCATCGTCATTCCAATTCCACTTGGACTTACCTGCTTGTCATCCCCGACAATGATCGCTTTTCTTGCCATGAAAAGGATAGGAAGCGCTGACACGCCAGCCTGGCTAGCCTCATCAATGATGACAACGTCGAAGTGGTTGCGAACAGGGTCGAACATAGTCAAAGCATCGTCAATTGACATAATCCAGACTGGAACCGCGCTTTGACAGTCCATCATTCTCTGCCTGGCGATTCTGCGGTATTTGGGAGCACTCTTTCCAGTACCCTTTCCGATACGCTCGACAGCTTTATACCATCCTTGGAGCGCTTGCTGCTTACCCAGATCGCTACCAATTCTACTTATCAAGTGACTCCATGCCTTCCTGGAGGCAAGCTCTGCCGTCTTAAGCTGCAAGTCATTTTGAAGGGTCTCTGACCGACTTTTTAGCTCACCTTCTTCCTCTGACGATAGGTGATCCAGCTCCATTGCCAGCTGTTTATAGACCCATGCTTCTTCAAGGCGATCAGGAGGAAACTCCCTACCATGCAATCCCTTTCTATTCTTAAGAGCGTTAGCCCACTCCGGGGCGCACTCTCTCACACGCGCGATCATGCGCCTTCGAGCAGCAGCGACGTCACTCAAATCTTTCGCTTCTTCGAACTTAGCGTAAAGACCAGCATATTCATCAGTTGCTCGTTCCATGTAGCTCTCAAGGAGTCCCCTATATATCGAAGCTCCGCTGTCCAACCCTTTTTGAAGTTGAGCTATATTTCTCTTGTCATCTCGACGCACCTCGAACAGAGCCTCAGCACTCTTCAGTAAGTGAACAAACTCGGCGCCTCTAACAAGCAGTGCCTCCAACTGCTTTACCAGAGAAACTCTTTCACTCTCAAACCTCGACGAGCTCGAGAAATCAGCCAAAGATACTCCGACCTCTCGAAGTTCATTCTCCACCTTAGGCAACTCATTCTTGACCCAATCCAAACTTTGTTCTATCATAGTCAGCGTCCGAAGTGCCACCTGTTCCGGATACTCTCGGCTGAGGGCAAAAAAACTAGGAACCTCACTATCTTGCATTAAACGATCCCACAGATCAGCACAACTCGCTCTCTGCTGCAAATACAAAGTGCACAACAAGGCCATTCGATAATGCTCTAGAGTCGATGGAAGCTTGCCATCTACATAAATACTTCGATACGCATCCTTTTCTTCCTGGCTAAGACGGAAAAACCATAGACGCGAAACGGAACCTTTTTCCTCATACTCATCAATAATTTTGGAAAGCAGGTTTATGGTAAATTCAACAGAAGTGCTTGGAAGAATAACCTCATGCCCATAAGCTACATCCAAATATTGGCCCAACTTCTGATTAACAGCATGAATCGAGTCAATGAGAGCTAACCAGGTTCTACGCTTATACTTATCTGTCGCCCCATCGATCGCCGCACGCATTTGCCACGATGAAATGTCTTCAATTGACTTCAAGCGAGCCTCTAGAGTTGCGACCTTATCTGGGTCGAAATCCGAAAGGTTCACTTCAGAAGTAGACATTCGCAATTTATGAGCGAACCCGAGATCGTCATAAAAGATCTGCCATCCATAGATTTTAGAAATACTCTCAATATCGGCGGTGATTCCTTCAACAGACCTCTTGATATCTCGCAGAGCCGAGGGGGTGGGAATCTCTAACTTGCAGGTACTAAGATTAATCAACTCCGATTCGTCTGCCTCACGGAGCAGCTCATTAGACGCGTAGAGATCCACAATCTCGTGTGGAGATAACGGAAAAGGAGCACCGGTTACCACAGGTTCTGGAATGACAGTATCTAGCGACTGATTAGCAGCAACGAACTGTGCAGCGGAGATAGGTGAAAAATAGCGACCATCGATTGCAATTGTCTCGTGTTCCCGATTTCTGATTTTAAATAGCTTTGCTCTAATTTCATCGAGTGCCGTAAAAATCGCATGCCGTTCCCTTTCCAATTCCGCAGCTCTGGACTCCAAAGCCGAGGCTTCTACAGTGGAAAATCGCTCAAAGATTTCTGCAACAGTCTTCTCGAGATCACCTCTATCTTCACCGACATATGACACGCAAAGGCCTTGCAACTCAGGATGGATTTTCTCCTTCAGGACCCCAAGCGCTTTCCGCGTATAACTCGTAACAAGGACGCTCTTGCCATCTGCTAGGAAGTTACCTAGGAGATTCGCAATCGTGTGCGTCTTACCCGTCCCGGGCGGGCCTTGAACCAGAACTGCGTCATATCTCGCAATCTTCTCTGCTATTCTCACCTGCTCTCGATTAGCAGGCTTGGTCAATAAGATCTTTTCTGATTCGCCACTCGCCAGAGCTAGGCGGTCCTTAAGCTCTTCGCGGCCTTGCTCAACTATCATCTCGTGAGCATTCGGATCCACGATTCTCGAAAGACTTCTGGGTGGCCGAACGCCCCCGTCTAAAGCACTAAGTATTCTCGAGATCGATTTCTCGCGTCCGCCCAATTTCCTGCGCAGGATCAAAGCACGTCGCATATCTATCGAATACTTCGCAAGATCACTCGCAACAGTACCAGATTCACCCTCAAGAAAATGACACTTAACCGAGAGCGAACGAGACAGTCGTTTCAAGAAGTCACTTGTCTCAGAATACGATAAAAAGTGCGATTCATTTTGATCTATTTCATTCTTAGCTACACTAACTGCTTCTAAATCAAATTCTTGAACTTGCTCTAATAGCCTGCCATTAAACTCAGTCGGACCCCCAATATCCACAACTGAAAGTAAGTTTCGAGCCGGGTCAAAAGAAATTTCAACTTTTCGAAACAAGAGTGGGTAGTTAATCGCACCGGTGAGGTCACGTAAAAAACCGAATCCTAAAACAAGCTCAAGTGACTCTGATTGTTTTTTCAAACTCTGTCTAACTCTAAAGAGATCCTCGAAGCAGTGGATTACCCGATCCTTTCTGCGCTGGCTACTTCTCCACCTATCTCTTCTTAGAATCCAGTTGTTTAGGGCTGTTCGGACAGCAGTTGATGCATTACCTTTCTCCGAAATGTCACCAGTCTCCAGCTCCTCAAAGTCACTCACATCTATGCGATAATTGATGTCACCCCAATTTTCACCGAGATATCGTCTTATCAGATGATCAGGAGTTGGGCACTTATCCAAAGTAGTGTTTCGAACCTGAAGAATTTGTGTATCAGATTGAAGACTGGCACTATTGGGATATTTTGACCAGGAAAAGGTTTTCACATAATCTTCATATTGAGGAATCGAAGAAAAATCACAAAACCATTTCTCATCCGCCAAATTCTTAGAAATGCGAACTTTCTGCTTTTCTAACTCTAGCAAATAGCGAAATAGATTCTCTATCTTCTTCGACGCTGAATTCACTTTATTCCCTACAGTCTACGACTTTCATCTACGTCTTTTTCTACTCGAGAGTGGAGCGACATATCCAATATCTCCCTGAGAAGCTACAATATCCGTCGGCCTAACCCGCTACTCCCACTCAATCGTTGCCGGCGGCTTGCTGGTCACGTCCAGGACAACACGGTTGACCTCGGGCACCGCGTTGGTGATGCGGTTAGAGATGCGGGCCAGGACATCGAACGGCACGCGCGACCAGTCGGCCGTCATGGCATCCTCGGACGACACGGGGCGCAGCACAATCGGATGGCCATAGGTGCGGCCATCGCCCTGCACGCCAACCGAATGCACATTTGCCAGCAACACCACCGGACACTGCCAGATCTCACGATCCAGCCCGGCAGCGGTCAGCTCTTCACGGGCAATCAGATCCGCGGCGCGCAGAATCTCCAGGCGTTCGCGCGTCACGTCACCAATGATGCGGATTCCCAGGCCAGGACCGGGGAACGGCTGACGCCACACAATGTTCTCCGGCACGCCCAGTTCCAGGCCAATGGCGCGCACCTCGTCCTTGAACAGCGTGCGTAGCGGCTCCACCAGCTCAAAGTTCAAGTCCTCCGGCAGTCCGCCGACATTGTGGTGCGACTTGATGTTCGCAGCACCCTCGCCGCCACCAGATTCGACAACGTCGGGGTACAGCGTGCCCTGTACGAGGAACTTGATCTCCGCGCCCTCTTCACCGGCCTCACGCACCAGTTTCAATTGCGCAGCCTCGAAAGAACGAATGAACTCGCGGCCAATGATCTTGCGTTTTTGCTCCGGGTCGCTCACGCCAGCCAGAGCATTCAGGAAACGCTCCGACTCGTCCACCGTCACCACGCGGATCCCCATCGTGCCCGCGTAATCATGCTCGACCTGCTCACGCTCACCCGCACGCAGCAACCCGTGATCAACAAAAATACACGTCAGCTGATCGCCCACCGCTTTGTGCACCAGCGCGGCAGCAACCGAGGAATCCACGCCGCCGGACAGACCGCAGATCACGCGCGCATCGCCCACCTGCTCACGAATACGCGCCACCTGATCATCAATAATCGACCCGGGAGTCCAATCAGTGCCAATACCCGCGCACTCGTGAATGAAGTTCTCAATGAGCTTCTGGCCAAACTCGCTGTGATGCACCTCAGGGTGCCACTGCACACCATAGAGCCGGCGCGACTGATCCTCGAACGCGGCAACAGGTGTTTCCTGCGTGCTGGCCGTCACAGTGAAACCATCCGGCGCCTGCTGCACCGCATCACCGTGACTCCTCCACACGGACTGTTCTGCCGGAGTACCAGCAAGCAGCGCGCTGGAGGCGCCCTCGTCAATCGTGAGCGACGTATGGCCGTATTCGCGCGTTCCCGTCTTGCCGACGGTGCCGCCCAAAGCCTTCGCCATGACCTGGAACCCATAGCAAATGCCGAGCACTGGGACGCCTGACGTGAACAGCTCAGTGTCAAACGTTGGCGCGTTGTCCGCGTACACAGATGACGGGCCGCCGGACAGGATCACCGCAGCCGGATCCTTCGCAAGCATCTCGACGGCCGGCATCGTATGCGGCACGATCTCCGAGTACGCAGAGGTCTCACGGACACGACGCGCAATCAGCTGCGCGTACTGGGCGCCAAAGTCAACAACAAGAACAGGACGATTTTCAGTGCTCACAGGCTCATCGTAGCCGTACGGACGACCCATGCGCCACAATCACTGCGTCACCGTCAGCGAACCTGCCAAAGGCGCGTTGGAATCACCACCCACATACAGTTCGATGCGCGTGGCGTCCTGGACCCAGTCCTTCGTGACCGCGCTCCAGTACCGCAGTTGATCGGGGCCGAGGGGGAACGTCACCGTCACGGTCTCACCGGCCGGGATGCTCACACGTGAGAATCCCTTAAGCTCACGCAAAGGCCTCGAGGACGTGCCGTAGCACTGGTGGATGTACAGCTGGGCAACCTCGTCGGCATCCACATCCCCGGTATTCGTGACGTCAACGCTGAGCGTGGCTGTCTCACCGACGCGGATCTGATCACGATCCAAACGCGGATTCGAATACTCAAATGACGCGTAGCTCAAGCCGTATCCGAACGGGTAGAGCGGCGTGCTCGGCTCGGGGAACCCCC
>OBXQ01000606.1_pt1 | contig 13816 bp, 17 predicted proteins | sample 1476641 | NCBI WGS metagenome assembly OBXQ01 (sample SAMEA2580174, study PRJEB22360) | human gut metagenome | biome: human gut; feature: human-associated habitat; material: faeces | place: Denmark | collected 2008/2010
GGGCCATATATATAACCCCTACGGGGTTAATATATTGGCCCTCAAAGGGAGTGGGCGTTTGACGAAGCGAGGGGGTGCGCTGTTGCATGGACTACAAAAGCAAAAGATGGCGTGAGCTATCTCAAAGAGTTATGCGCCGCGACGGCTATATGTGCCAGCTATCTAAGCGATATGGCAAGCGTGTACCAGCAGACCTAGTGCATCACATATATCCAGCAGACGAGTATCCAGAGTATGCGTACTGTGCGTGGAACTTAGTATCACTCTCGCGGAAGATGCACAATATGTTACACGACAGGAACACAAACAGATTGACGGACGAGGGGAAGGCATTGCAGCGAAGGACGGCACTGCCCGGAGCATCAGGGGTATCCCCCCCGGTCAGTGATTGATGAAAGCACACCCAGGGGAACGGCGAAGGGAACTCTTTCCAATAGAGCAAGGCACACAAACTTTTTTCGGATGGAGGTAAGAGGGGATGGGGCGAACTGCAATCACGCGAGATACAATTAAAGCACAGACAATTTCGGCGATGAAATGTATGGGGACATATCAAACAGAATATGACCCGATAATTGACATCTATTCCGGGATGCGAGAGCAGTACAGCCGACTCCTGGCAGAATACGAAGACGGAAAAACTTACCGCTATTCAACGCCTACTGCGGACGGTGGAGAGAAAAAATCCCCTTTATCTCTGACCATCGAAAGTTTGCGAAAGGATATCGTCACCTATTCGGACCGACTCATGTTAAACCCGAAAGCAAAGGCAGATACTGCAAAGAAGAGTGCCAGGAAATCAAAACTAGCGGAGGCATTGAGTGGTGGACCGTAAAAAGCTAGATAACATCCCAAACTATGGGACTGTCCACAAATACGTATCTGACATTTTGTCAGAGAAGAAAATCGCCTGCAAGGAATTGATCCAGGCATGCGAACGTTTTGAGCGGGATTTGCAGAGCCCTGATTTCGATTTCAATCCAATAGAAGCTGAGTTCGTCATCCGAATCATTGAACGAACTTTCGTACACCAGCAGGGCGAACGGCTGGATGGCACTCCGCTCCGGGGGCAGCCCTTCCTTCTGGAGCCGTTTCATAAGTTCATCGTCTACAACCTATTGGGCTTTTACAAGAAGGGCACCAAAGAGCGCCGCTTCAAAGAAGCCTTGATTTACATCCCCCGTAAGAATATCAAGACTAGTTTCGCCGCCGCTCTGGCCTGGGGCCTGGCCCTGCTGAACCGGAAGAGCGGAAGCAAGGTCTACATCGTGGCTGCCGCGCTGAAACAGAGCCTGGAGAGCTTCAACTTCATCAACTTCAACCTGGAGCAGATGGGAGAAAAGGACAATTTCCGGGTGATTGATAACAACCAGGAGCATAGTATCCAAGGCGACCTGGGGGACGGCTCCCTGTTCATCCAGGCGCTGGCGGCCAATCCGGATCGCCAAGATTCCCTCAACTGCAACCTTGCTATCGCGGATGAGATGCACGCCTACAAGACGCCGAAGCAGTACAACATAATTAAAGAGGCCATGAAGGCGTACACCAACAAGCTGATGATCGGCATCTCCACCGCAGGCGATAACGAGCAAGCGTTCCTAGGGCAGCGGCTGAAATACTGCCGAAAGGTCTTAGACGGAACAATCAAGGATGAGCAATATTTCATTTTCATGTGCTGTGCCCCAGACGGCGTAAAGGATGGAAGCATTGACTTCACAGACCCGAAGGTACATGAGATGGCCAATCCAGCCTATGGGGTAAGTATCCGGCCGGAGGAGATTCTGAATGACGCGCTCCAGGCGCAGAACGACCCTCAGCAGCGAAAAGACTTCTTTGCTAAGAGCCTGAACGTCTATACAAATGCGCTTAAAGCTTATTTTGATATAGACGAGTTTAGGAAAAGCGACAGGCAATATGGATGGACGATAGAGCAACTTGCGAAGTTGCCCATTGATTGGTATGGCGGAGCCGACCTATCCAAACTACACGATCTGACAGCGGCAGCTTTGTTCGGCCGATACAAGGACGTGGACATCATCATCACCCATGCCTTTTTCCCCGTAGTTGCGGCCCATATCAAAGCAGATCAGGACAATATCCCACTATTCGGCTGGGCCGATGATGGATGGTTGACACTGTGCAACAGCCCCACCGTTAATCACGCCGATGTGGTCAACTGGTTTGTGGACATGCGGCGGAAGGGGTTCAAGATACGACAGATTGGACACGACCGCAAGTTTTGCCGAGAATACTTTATTGGAATGAAGTCTGCTGGATTTAAAATCATAGACCAACCCCAATATTACTACAAAAAATCAGAGGGGTTCCGGCATATCGAACAGAGTGCGAAGGACGGAAATCTCTATTATCTGCATAGCGAAGCGTACGAGTATTGTGTTGAAAATGTGCTGGCAGTGGAGAAAACGGATGACATGATCCAGTATGACAAAGTACAACCAGAACATCGAATAGATTTATTTGATGCTTCTGTGTTTGCGTGTGTACGGTATCTGGAAAATCTGGAGAGGGCAAAGAAAGCGAGGGACTGGTTTGGCGAAGAGTAAGCAGAGAAAACAAAAGGCAAGAGACGAGCCCCCGAAGAAGCGTAGTGCTGCATGGCTTTGCTCCAGTGAAGCGTTTGATACGCTGACCTGTCAGGGGTATACGTCTTTGTCTCACAATCCAGAGATTGCGGCCGGAGTGGATACGATTGCTCGTTTGATTGGGTCTATGACTATCCACCTGATGGAAAACCAAGAAAATGGTGATATCCGGATTAGGAATGAACTGTCGAGAAAGATTGACATAGCACCTAATAGGTACACTACAAGGGAGCAATTTGTCCATTGGATTGTGCGCACTCTGTATTTGGAGGGGAACGGAAACGCAGTTGTATGGCCCAACACAAAAAATGGGATTATCCAAGATCTAAACCCCATACCGCCGTCTATGGCCTTTTTTATTCAGGATGGGTGGGGGTACAAGGTTAACATAGGCGGGAAGGAATATACGCCGGATAGTGTTCTCCATTTTGTCCTCAATCCAGATAGCTGTTTCCCGTGGCTCGGGACCGGATATAGAGTGTCCCTGGCAGATGTAGCTAATAACCTAAAGCAATCCTCGACTACGCAAAGAGGATTTATGGCATCCAAGTGGAAACCATCAATCATTGTCAAGGTGGATGCTTTGACTGACGAGTTCTCCAGCCCGAGCGGGCGGAAAAAACTGCTGGAAAGCTACGCCATGAGCGGAGAAGCTGGAGAACCGTGGTTAATCCCGGCGGATCAGTTTTCGGTCGAGCAGGTAAAACCCCTGACTCTGTCCGACCTTGCGTTGGACGCGATGGTCACGCTGGACAAGCGTACTGTAGCGGCAGTGTTGGGTATACCACCGTTTGTACTGGGAGTGGGCGACTTTAACCGAGATGCGTGGAACAACTTCGTAAACACGACTATCATGCCGTTAGCTCGGTCGCTTGAGCAGGAAATGACAAAAAAACTTCTGTATTCGCCTGGGTGGTTTTTCCGTTTTAACTCCTGGAGTCTATATTCCTACAGTATCAATGAGTTGGTTTCTGCTGGTGCTGAAATGGTTGACCGGATGGCGCTACGGCGAAATGAATGGCGCGGCTGGCTCAATCTGCCGCCGGACGCGGAAATGAATGAACTTTTGGCGCTGGAAAATTATCTGCCAGCCGACAGGCTAGGTGATCAGGGGAAGTTGGTCCAGAACGGAGGTGAAGGATATGGAACATAGATATATCCCGATGGACAGAATGGAGGTCAGGGAAGATGGCGGAGACCTCTACATTGAGGGGTATTTCGCTGTATTTAACTCTGTCTATGAACTGTGGCCGGGGGCTACTGAGAGTATCGCACCTGGGGCCTTTGACGATTCTGTGAGTGACGATGTGCGGGCCCTGTATAACCACAATACGGATCTTGTGCTGGGCCGCACCTCCGCAGGGACTATGGAAATCAAGCAGGATAGCCGGGGGCTGTGGGGACGCATTAGGATTAACCGGGATGATAGCGACGCAATGAACGCTTACGCAAGAATCCAGCGGGGAGATATTACCGGATGCTCTTTTGGGTTTGATATCGCAGATCAGGAAACCGAGTACAGGGAAGACGGAACAGTACACTGGACGATTAAACGAGTATCCCCGCTATACGAAATCTCACCGTGCACGTTCCCGGCCTATCAGGATACTACAGTGTCGGCGCGGAAACATGACCTGGAGGAAATCAAGCGCAAGCGTACGGAAGCCTGGAAACACCGGGCGATGGAGAAACTGCATGGTAAAACTGACACCTGAAAATATTGCCGACATTGAATGGGCGCTCGAGAGAGGGAAGTCGGCAGATGTACGGTACATGTCGGACAAAAAAGTCGTAACGGTAACAGAAGTTACAAGGGAAAAAGTAAAACGAAATAAAGTGCCCCGGCCTAAGAGTTGGCCGGGAAGAGCCGAGAGTGGTTGACTACCGAGGATCCCTCGATAGTTGGACGCTCTTTTTTTGAACAGAAAGGATAAACGATATGGAATACAAGGAATTGATCGGGCGACAAGCAAAAGACATTGTAACCGGATTTTCTGGTGAGATTACAGGATATTGGATTGGGAAAACCGGTTCAGACCGTGTACTTTTGGAAGCAGTAAATACCACTGGGAGCCCTGTAGAATTTTGGGTCGATCTGGAACGGATTGAATTGATTTAACGGAGGTGCAAAACATGCTGAAAGTGCTAATGATCCGGCGGTCCATTGATGCCAAAAAGGCAGAGCTGGCAGAGCTGGAGGCCAAGGATGCTGAGTTCCAGACGCGAGAGGCAGAGCTCGAGGCATCAATTAACGAGGTAGAGCCCGGAAACGCTGAGCAAGAGGCTGTGGTGGGCGCCGAAGTAGAAAAGTACGAAAACGAGAAAGCAGAACACGACCAGGCGAAGCAGACCTTAAGCTCAGATATTGAACGGTTGGAAAACGAACTGGAGGAGATCGAGCGAATGGCCCCCAAGCCTCAATCTCCAGAGAAAAGCAAAAAGAATGAAACTGTGAGAGGTGATACCAACATGGAAATGATCAACATTCGTGCCCTGCCCATGAACCGCCGGGCCTTTGATGCTCTGCCCGGAGAGCGGCGCACCGCGATTCTGGCGCAGGAGGATTCCAAGGCGTTTCTGGAGCAGATGCGTAGCCTTAAGGGCCAGAGCAGAGCTGTCACGGGTACTGAGCTGACAATCCCTATCGTGTTCCTGGAGTTGATTGCAGAAAACATGTTCCGCTATTCCAAACTGCTCAACCGGGTACGGGTGCGTAATGTAACTGGAGAGGCGCGCCAGACTATTGCCGGAACTATCCCGGAGGCAGTTTGGACGGAAATGTGTGGAGCCATCAATGAACTGTCTTTCGGGTTTAACCAGATTACCGTGGATGGCTATAAGGTAGCCGGGTATATTGCGGTGTGCAACTCGATCCTGGAGGACAGCGACGTAAATCTCGCTTCCTGGATTGTCGAGATGATCTCCGAAAGCATTGGCTTGGCAATGGACAAGGCGATCCTCTATGGCAAGGGTTCGGCGTCCCGTATGCCGCTCGGCATTGTTACCAGACTGGCGCAAACTGCCCGCCCCAGCGATTATCCTGCCTCTGCGCCCGAATGGGTGGATCTGCACGAGAGCAATATTAAGAAGATCGGCGGCGATAGCGTAACCGGCGCTGAGTTTTGGGCGGCGCTGATGGAGGCAACCGGCAATACATATACAACTTATAGCCGTGGAGAACAGTTTTGGGCGATGAACAGCAAGACGCACGCAAAGCTGCGCTCTAAGCTCATTACCTTTACGGCCAGCGGCGATATTGTCGCCAATTTGGCAGGAACACTCCCCATTATCAACGGCAATGTCGACATCCTGGAGTTTATGCCTGATGGCGATATTGTGGGTGGCTACGGCGAACTGTATCTCCTGTCTATGCGCGCAGGTATGACGATTGAGCGGTCTACTGAGGTTCAGTTCTTACAGGACAACACGGTATATAAGGGCAAGCAGAGAGCGGACGGCCAGCCCATCATCCCAGGCGCATTTGTGGCAATCAATATCAACAATCAGTCGGTGACTACTGTAATGACCTTCGCGGCAGATACCGCCAACGATGCACAGCTCCAGGACTTGGCGATTGAGGGCGTGACGCTGACACCGTCGTTTGACCCCACGAAGCTGACCTATTCCGGCGGCACTGCGGCCAAGAACAGCGCAAAGGTCGAGGCCACAGCGGTGCAGCCTGACGCCAAAGTAACTATTGCTGTAAACGGGAAGAATCTGCGCAATGGCGGCACTGCTACCCTGACAGCATCCGCATCTAATACGATTGCAGTTACCGTGCAGCAGGGCAACGCAGTAAGAGTATATACCGTTACCGTGACGGGCGCAGCGGGGGGTTAAATCCCCCCGGCCGCGCTCGCGGGTACGGGGGACGTAAAAAAGCGAGCCCAAAGAGTGGAGGGGTAGAGAGTGACTTATGAAGGAATTTTGAGCATGCTCAAAGTAGACTTACAAATTTCTACGCCTCGAATGGATGAATATTTGCGAGACCTAATCTGGTCAGCGCAGTCTCTGATTACAACCGAGGGGATAAACCTTGACTTGTGCAATCAAGAAGATTGCATGTTGACGGAGATGTATGCAGCTTATCTATACCGGAAACGCCGGGAAGATACAACGGGTATGCCGCGTATGCTTCGGTGGGCGCTTAACAACCGCCTGTTTTCTCAGAAAGCGAGGGAGACGGATGGATGATGTGCTGGTCTTGATTGGGGCGGACATCCAGACCAACGACTTGCTGGAGCAGGTGGAGGGGGACGGCACCCGATCGGAGGTGTTCGGCCGCGTGGAGTCTGTGGCCCGTGCGGAATGGTTCGAGGGTGGCCGGGAGGGCATGAAGCCCGCTCTGGTGTTTATCACCCCGGCGGTCAACTACAGTGGTGAGCCGAAGGCCGAGCTGCACGGCGTGCGCTACCGCATCTATCGCACCTACCAAAAGCGGGATACCGACGAAGTGGAGCTGTACCTGGAGGAGAAAGCTGGTGTAGCCAATGGCTAGAATCCGGCTGGATGCTCTGGCAGACGCTATCGGGGCGGAGCTCTCCAGCTATGGCGAAGAGGTCACGGATGAGGTCAAGCGCGTGGTCAAGGCCGCTGGAGAGGACTGCAAAAAGGATATACAACGCCGGAGCCCCAAGTGCACAGGGAAGTATAGGAAGGGTTGGCGCTCTACCGTGGCCTATGAGGGGACGGACGGCATCAGGGTCAGAGTTTACAATGCGACTGACGGACAACTTACCCACCTGCTGGAGAATGGTCATGCAAAGGTAGGAGGTGGTCGGGTGGATGGCACTCCGCACATCCGGCCCGCTGAGCAGGCGGTGGAACGCGAATTGCTGCAGAAATTGAGGGAGGCGCTGCAATGACGCAGAAGGAATTAGCCCAGCGCCTAGCTACGACGGGGTTGCCGGTGGCCTACCAGGCTTTCCGCACCCGGCAGGCCCCGCCATTTGTCTGCTATCTGTTTGCATATGATAGTCAGTTTTATGCGGACGACGGGATGTATTTCTCCGCTGGTCGCTATCAAGTGGAGCTCTATACCAGCACAAAAGACCCAGTAATCGAAGCCAGAGTAGAAGCAGTTTTGGCTGGGCTGTGCTGGGAGAAGTCCGAGGAGTACATCGACGAGGAAAAAATTTATCAGATTACTTATGAAATCGAGGTGTGATTATGCCTACCAATAAAGCCAATAAAGTAAAGTTTGGCCTTAAAAATGTGCATTACGCCATGCTGACTGAAGAAGGCGAAGAAGTCACATATGGCACTCCGGTACGTATCCCAGGTGCGGTCAACCTGTCCATGGATGCCCAGGGCGATACCAGCACATTTTACGCCGACGATATGGCCTACTATGTTACTGCGGCAAACGACGGCTATAGCGGTGACTTGGAGATTGCCCTGATTCCAGACAGTTTCCGCAAGGATGTTTTGCAGGAAAAAGAGGACACAACGGACAAGGTACTGGTGGAGAACGTATCTGCGGAGCCCAAGCCCTTCGCCCTTCTTTTTGAGTTTTCTGGCGATCAGAAGGCTGTCCGTCATGTGCTCTACAACTGCGCGGCTACTCGGCCGAGCCTGACTGGGGCCACCACCACCAACACCAAAGAACCCAGCACGGAGACCATCACCATCACGGCCTCCCCGCTCTCCAGTGGCGTGATTAAAGCGAAGACTACCCCGGATACGCCGGACGAGAAGTACAACGCATGGTATCAAAAGGTCTGGCAGCAGGCTACTGTTGGAGTTTAACAATGGAAAAGACAATCAAAATTGATGGGCGCGATATTCTTTTCCGAGCCACGGCGGCAGTTCCTCGACTCTACCGTATCAAGTTCGGCCGAGACATCATGCAAGACATGCGTGATTTACAGACTGCCATAGAGAAATCAGAGAGTGGGGATCAGCCCATCCCAGTGAAGATGCTGGAGGTATTCGAGAATGTGGCCTATTTAATGGCCCGCCACGCAGACCCGGATATGAAAGAGCACAGTGTGGAGGAGTGGCTGGACACCTTTGGCACCTTCTCCATCTATGAGGTATTCCCGCAGCTGTTGGAGCTTTGGCAGCTTAATAACCTATCCATCGGAGAAAGCAAAAAAAAACGAACCCAGTAGACCGGGAAATGACCACGGCCCTGTTCTTGCTGCGAGCGGCACAATTGGGTATACCGATCCGGGATCTAGAACTGCTGACCATCGGCATGGTGACCGACATGCTGATTGAGGCGGGGAACGACGATTGCGAGTATGACCGTTTGCCCACGCAGGCGGATTTTGACGGGTTTTAGGGGGGTGTCAGCATGGCGCGCAACCGAATTAAGGGCATCACCGTAGAGATTGGCGGCGATACTACAAAACTGGACAAGGCTCTGGCTGGCACTAATAAGCAGCTCTCTGCCACGCAAAAATCACTGAAAGATGTGGAGCGACTGCTTAAACTTGACCCTGGGAACACAGAGCTGTTGGCACAGAAGCAGCAGCTACTTGCGCAGGCAACAGAAAGCACGGCACAGAAGTTGGAGACATTGCGACAAGCGGCACAGAGTGCCGACGCCGCGCTCCAAAGGGGACAGGCATACCAAGAAAAATACGAACCGCTCAAAGCGGAACTGGATGCAGTAGCAGCCTCAATGAAGGGCATGGAGGCAAATGCCGCCGCCATGAATGCCAAATTAGAGGCTGGGCGGATTTCTACCGACCAGTATGATGCCTTCAACCAAAAATTGGAGGAAACCCGCAAGAGATATCAAGAACTCCAGCAAGCGGTCAAAAAACTAGATAAAGAGTTTGCTGGAGCAAAGATAGACCGAGGCCAGTATGATGCCCTCCAGCGCGAGTTAGCGGAGACAGAACGAGAGTTGAAGGACACACAAAAAGCTTTCGATAATTGTGCCAGCGGGATGGACGAGTTCGGCAGGAATGCTGAAAATGTGTCTCAAAAGGCTGGAAAGATTAAAGATGCCTTCGCACCAGTAACGGCAACGATCGGAGGGATAGGAGCGGCCGTGTTGGCTACGGTTCCGGCCACAGAGGAGTTCCGTGCTGACCTCTCGCTCCTAGACAACAACGCTCGTCAGGCGGGGGTAGGTATTGACGCGGCACGCCAGGCATTTATGGATTTCAATACTGTATCCGGTGAAACTGATAGCAGTATCGAAGCCGTATCCAACTTACTCCAGGCGGGATTTACTGAGAGCAATCTGCAAATCGCAGTTGAGGGGCTCGCCAATGCTGCGGCAACATTTCCCGACACCCTAAAGATTGAGAGTTTGGCGGACAGCCTGCAAGAAACACTTGCCACAGGTTCGGCCACAGGACAATTTGGCGAGCTGTTGGACCGTCTTGGATATGGCGCGGAAAACTTCTCTGCAAATCTGGCTCTCTGCAACACAGAATTAGATCAACAGAAGCTGGCTCTGTCTGTGCTTGTAGATGGCCCTCTGCGTGGAGCATATGAGGGATGGCGTCAAAATAACGAGGGCCTAGTTCAGAATCGAGAAGCCAGTCTGAAATTACAAACGTCCATTGCAGAACTGGCCGAAAGTGTGCAGCCACTTGTGACTCAATTGACGGAACTAGCGGCACAGTTCCTGGATTGGTTTAACGGGCTGGATAGCGGAACTCAAAAAGTAATTGTTTGGATTGCGTTACTGCTGGCGGCGATCAGCCCAGTGGCTGGAGTAGTTGAAACGGTCTCAGGTGTATTATCCAAACTAAGCACGATTACGGGTGGTCTCGGATGGAAACTGGCTATTGTAGTGGTCGCTATAGGCGTCTTTGTCGCATTGGCGGCCAAGATAGCGTCAGTATGGGATAGCATGTCTGGAGCTGAAAAGGTTATTTCAATTCTTGGATTAGTAGCGTCAGCGGCTATTGCTGCAGCTATTGCTGTGGGCGCATTCCAGTCAGCGCTTACACTTGGCATTGCAGCAGCGGCCATTGCGGCAGGTATTGCTGCGATTATGCTCTCAATTAACTCCGCAACAAAACGGGCAAATCAAGCATCGCAAGATCTCCAGAAAGTTGCAGTTTCCGGTGGACGATCTTCTGCTTATGGAGATATACCTGGGTTAGCTAGTGGCGGCGTAGTGCCGCCCAACGACCCGTTCTTGGCGGTGCTGGGTGACAACAAACGAGAGACCGAGATTGTGGCGCCCTACTCGGAAATCAAACGGGCGGCTGGGGACGCATTTGCCGAACGAGGCGGCGCTAGGAGCACACAGGACATCCACTTGTATCTGCATAAGGGCGGAGGCTTTATGCGAGAGTTTAAGCTTTCCCTGGACGACGAGGCCAAGCGGCAGGGTGTGAAGCTGACGGAGGTATGAGTATGTCCATCATCATGGATGGGGTGACCTACCAAGTAAGGGTACGGCTGGGCACCCTGGAGCAGTCCTTCCGCGTGGAGGACGGGGATAACGCAGGAAGAGCTATGTCTGGCCGGGAGATCCGGGACGTGGTGGGCACCTACTATGACTATTCTATGGAGGTTGAACCAGACCCAGGGTACAGGGCCGACTACGACGCCTTTTTCAGGGCCATATCCGCCCCGGTGGATAGCCATACCATTACACTACCAGATGGGCAGACCACCATGACCTTCGAGGCTATGGTGACCTCCGGTCGGCACACCAAAAAGGACAAGGTGGGCGGGGTGACCCGCTGGACAGGGCTGACGGTGGAATTTACCGCCATAGAGCCGCAACGAATCCCGGAATGAGGTGAGCATGTGAGGAACCGCATTACATATGTAGGAAAGGAGTTTTCGGATGACCTCGACGCAGCTTATCGCCTCACAACTGGGGACTGCTTGCTGGAGACCTCTGCTCTATCGGATTCCCTTGCGGCCAATACTCTGGAGTTTGAAGTGGACAGTGAGGACACCAGCCTAACCCAATACGTGCGCAACGACAAGCTGGAGTATGAATACAAGGGCCGTCGTCTGGGCACCTTTTACGTCCAGTCTGTGGGCCGGGTAGGTCGTCAGTCATACCGGATTTCCGCCGTCTCCGCCGTTGGCCTACTCATGGGCAAGACCCACTATGGCGGGCTCTACACTGGGCAAACGGTGGCGGAAGTGGTGGCCGATATCGTGGCAGGAACCGGCGTCACCGTGGAAATCAAGACAATTTTCCGGGACTATCAACTCTATGGCTGGCTTCCTATTGCCACAGCGCGGGACAATCTGGCACAAGTGCTCTTTGCTATTGGTGCCTATCTGAGCACCCTATCTAACGGTGTGCTGCGCATTACGTCCCTATATAGCGGTGTGAGCTGGGCACGGGATGGGGCCAATTGCTACACCGGCGGCTCTGTGGACTATGGTACTCCAGTGTCCAGGGTAATTGTAACCGAGCACTCCTGGAAAGAGGGTAGCGAAACAGCAGAGCTGTTCGACGGTGCGGCAGAACAGGGCGATATTATCCGTTTTGACGAGCCGGTACATGACCTCAAGGCCAATGGATTTACTGTGCTGGAAAGCAACTGTAATTACGCTAAGGTGTCGGCCGGAACTGGTACCCTTACTGGAACCAAGTATATCCACAGCATGAGGGACGTAGTACGCGATGTCGGCCAAGGAGTAAACGGAGACGATATCACCGTTAAAGAGGCGTACCTGGTGTCCCTGGTTAACTCAGTAGGAGTTGCCGAGAGATTAGCAGAATATTATGCCCACCGGGAAACTATTACGCAGGATGTCGTGTGGAGCGGTGAGCAGCCTGGGGATATCGTGCGCACGGCTCATCCTTACGGTGGCACAGCAGAAATCTTTTTGGGCTCGTCTGACCTTGCTATGAGCGGTATTCTTAAGGCGTCTGAGGAGGGAATTGTGGGATACATCCCTCCGGCGCCGGAGGATCAGACCTATTACGACTATGAGGACATACTTATAGGGAGCGGCGATTATGTTATCCCGGATGAAGTGTATTCGCTTACTGTCGTCTGCATCCAAGCGGGGACAGGAGGTCAGGCTGGTTTTGACGGCGAATCGGGCGGCTCATCTCAGCTTATTGTGACTTCGAAGGATCAAAACGCCGGAGGATCTTGGTCTGATTCGCCAGAAGATGGCGGGCAAGGCGGAGACAAGGGCTCTCCAGGCGCTGGCGGAAAGGTCTACCGGGCGACAATTGATGTTGTCCCTGGTCAGGTCATCCACTATGAGTGCGGCACCCCAGGCGTTGGAGGAGCGACGAATGGGGCCGTGGGCACTGCTGGTGGCGAAACGACTTTCGGGGCTTTGTCGTCTGCACAGGGGGCCGTATCTGATACAGGATATACCGACCCAGTATCTGGAGATGTGCTTGCTAAACCCGGAACAGAAGGCGTTAACGGTGCTGCGGGTGGCCGTGGCGGGCAGGCATCCAGCCGAGGAGGAGAATATGGAGAGAGCGGCGAGGATGTCCCCCCGAATACTGGCGGACAAAGCGGTATCCCCTTCAAATATTCGTATGAGGGGTTCGGGTCAGAAACAGTGGAATTGTACGGCGGCGGAGCCGGTGGCGGGGCCGCATTTGGAAAGAATGGTGGGCCAGGAGGTAGCAAAACAAACGGGAAAGGGGCTAAAGGTGGAGATGGTGCATCCCCTGATCCTCCTGAATCCAAAGATAAAATTGGTGCTGGAGGAAATGGTGGGCATGGCGGCGGCGGCGGTGGTGGTGCCGGAGGCATTTTTGCATCTTCGGAGCCCTTTGAAATTGCAGGAGCGGCTGGCATCTGGATTACTAATGACGGCGGCTCGGCGGGGAAAGGCTCTCGTGGGTCAAACGGAGGTCCAGGCGGTATCCTGGTATACTACCAACAGCCTAAAACATCAGAATCCGGACGATTTCGGGCCCGCGGCGGGCAACTCTTTTTCGGGCGTGGCCGCCAAATCTTTGCAGTCTGAGGTGATACAATGACAATGGAAGAGCGAGTATCGGAACTGGAACGAATCGTATCGGAGATGCAGGGGGAAGGCTCGTATACCAGCAAATACAGCGGTGAGGAGATCGATGCCCTTCTGGACAAGGTGGCCGCTATGGATGGGGGCGGGGCATAATGCTCATCATGACGGATTGGTACATCTGCACCCCGCCTAAATTTTGCCTAGGGTTTGAGGGCGACAATGAGGTTGTAGCCCTCGAAATCTCCACCGACCTCACAGACGAGTGGGACTTAAAGGTGGATGTGGAGAAAGACGGTCAAAAGAATATTATCCAGCTCCAGCGCGTCGGG
>OBXQ01000616.1_pt1 | contig 13597 bp, 10 predicted proteins | sample 1476641 | NCBI WGS metagenome assembly OBXQ01 (sample SAMEA2580174, study PRJEB22360) | human gut metagenome | biome: human gut; feature: human-associated habitat; material: faeces | place: Denmark | collected 2008/2010
TCACCCTTCTCCCGCGTCCGAGGGTGGAGGGGAGCCCGCCGCCGATCTGGAGGATGGCCCCCTCCCGGCCGGAGGAGCCGCCCAGCAGGTGGGTGAGCACCGTGGCGGCGAAGATGAGGGGCGCCGTGCGCAGGCGCAGGGGCTGGTTCTCCCGCACTGCCGCCAGCACGAAGTTGGTGCCCCGGTCCTTCTCCATGCCGCAAATCCGGTAGAGCAGAACAATGGCCACGCCCCCCAGGGGCAGGAGCCACAGAAGCCACGGGTTGGCCTCCCGCAGGGCTGTGACGGCGTTCAGCGCGTAATAAAAGGCAGTGCTGACCCCGCCGGCCACTAGGCCGATCACCCCGGCGAACAGCATCCATTTCAGGAAGGTGCCCGGCTGCTCCAGCAGGCGCCGCAGCCGCCCCTCCGTCCGTTCTTTGGTTTCCATCCCGGTTTCCCCCTCTCACGCGTACAGGTTATTATAACATGCGCCGCAACTTTTTTCCGCATGCTTATGGATTTTTTTCATAAATATGATATACTAAGTTCTGTAACGCATGGAACACATGCAATCTGTCGTTTCAGAAAGAGGAGGAATCATCTTGCAGCCCCCTTTATGGCCTCAGCTTCTACTCCAGGTCATACTCATCGCAATCAACGCATACTTTGCCGCCACGGAAATCGCGGTCATCTCCCTCAATGAGGCGGTGATCCGCCACCAGGCCGAGGAGGGCGACAAAAAGGCCGCCCGTCTCCTGCGTATTGTGGAGCAGCCCACCGGGTTTCTCTCCACCATTCAGATCGGCATCACCCTGGCGGGCTTTCTGGGCTCCGCCTTCGCCGCCGACAACCTGGCCGGCCGCCTGTCCCAGTGGTTCGCCGCCCAGTATGCCCTGACCGCCGCCGCCGAGGCCGCGGTGCACACCCTGTCCGTTATCCTGATCACCATTGTCCTCTCCTTCTTCACGCTGGTCTTCGGCGAGCTGGTGCCCAAGCGGGTGGCCATGAAGAAGAGCGAGCAGGTGGCCCGCTTCACCTGCGGGGTGGTGGCCTTCCTGGCCGCCGTCATGCGGCCGCTCATCTGGCTGCTGACCGTCTCCACAAATGCCGTGCTGCGTCTGGTACATATCGACCCCAACGAGGAGGACGATGAGGTATCGGAGGAGGGCATCCGCATGATGGTGGACATCGGCGAGGAGAAGGGCGCCATCCAGGCCGGTGAGAAGGAGATGATCGAGAACATCTTCGAATTTGACAACATGACCGCCGGGGACGTGATGATCCACCGCACCGACATGGTGATGCTGTGGGTGGACGACACGGCGGAGGAGATCGCGCAGACCATCGAGTCCTCCGGCCTGTCCCGTTTCCCGGTGTATGAGGAGGACGCCGACGACATCATCGGCATCCTGAACACCCGCGATTGGCTGCTCAACGCCCGCAAAACCTCCCCCCACCCGGTGCGGGAGCTGTTGCGCCCGGCCTATTTCGTGCCCGAGTCGGTGCGCACCGATAAGCTCTTCCGCGACATGCAGAGCCGGAAGATCCACCTGTCCATTGTGGTGGACGAGTACGGCGGCACCGCCGGCCTCGTGACTATGGAGGATCTGCTGGAGGAGATTGTGGGCAACATCTACGACGAGTTCGATCCCCAGGAGGATCAGGAGATCATCGCCCTGGGCGACAACCGCTGGCGCATTGCCGGCTCGGCGGAGCTGGACGACGTGGCGGAGGCCCTGGACATGGAATTTCCCGAGGACGAGGAGTCCGAGACTCTGGGCGGCCTGGTCTTTGCCCAGCTCAACGTGATCCCGGAGGACGGCAGCCACCCCGAGGTGGAGCTGTACGGCCTGCACATCCGGGTGGAGGAGCTGACCGACCGCCGGGTGGAGTGGGCCACCGTCACCAAGCTGGCCCCCTCTGAATCGGAGGAGGACGCCGAATAAGCGAAGCAATAAAATCCCCCCGGAATCCCAATGGGATTCCGGGGGGATTTTGCTTTTTGACCGGCTGTGTTCAGCCCACGTGCTCGCCGAAGTTCATCAGCATCTGGGCCACCTCGGCGCGAGTCGCGGTGCCCTGGGGATCCAGGACGCCGTTCCCCTTGCCGGAGAGCACCTGCGCGTTGACCGCCCACGCCATGGCCTCCTGCGCCCAGTCGGAGATGCTGGCAGAGTCGCTGAACTCCCGCACGGCCATCCCGCCCTGGGTGGTGTCATAGCCCTTCGCCTGCGCGTAGCGGTACAGAATCGCCGCGAGCTGCTCCCGGGTCACGCTGTCCTCCGGTCCAAACGCGCCGGTGTCGTACCCCTTCACGATGCCGCGGGCCGCCGCCCAGTTCACCGCGTCGGCGTACCATGCGCCCGCCGCCACGTCGGGGAAGCCCGCCGCGCCGGGTGCCTCCGGCCGCTCCTCCAGGTTGTAGAGTACCTGGGCGATCATGCTCCGGGTCAGGTTCATGGTGGGGGCGAAGGTGGTGTCCGTGGTCCCCTCCATCATCCCCTTGTCGTACACATACGCCACGGCGTCATAGAACCAGTCGCCGCTCGTTACATCGGTGAAGGGCAGGCCCTCCGGCTCCGGCTCCACCGCCGTGAACACGGCCTCCACCGTGACCTTGGAGGCAGGCATTTTGAAGGTGTACTTGCCGTCGCCCTTGTCGGTGAGCTTGACGGAATCGCCGTTCTTGTCGGTGACGGTCAACTTGTCCAGCTCATACCCCTCGTCGGGCTTCACGGTGACAGTCACCGTGCTCCCCTTGGAGGCGCGGGTGGGGCTCACCTTCACGCTGCCGTTGTCCGTGTCCTCCACGCTCACCGTGTACCGGGTCGAGCCAGAGGAGGAGCTGCTGCCGTTGTAGTCCCACTCCGCAGTCAGGATAACATCCTTCGTCACTTTGTAGGGGCTGCTCACCCGGCTGCTGCCGTCATACCAGCCCTCAAAGGTGTAGCCGGAGCGGCTGGGAGTGGGCAGGGTGAGCTCGGTCCCCTCAGTGACCGTGTAGACGCTGTCCTTTGTATCCCCGTCGGCATAGTCCAGGGTAACGGTGTACTTCTTCTCGCCAGACGTGGCGTTTACCTCAGTAATGGTGTCGCCCGGCTGGGCGGCGGCCTGGGCGGCCTCCAGGCTGGGATAGTAGCTGTAGGGAGCCTCGGGGTTGGAGGCGCTCTCCAACTGGGCCTTGACGCTGTCAGCCAAATAGTCCTCGTTGACGGGCTTGGCAAAGTGACCGCTGGTAACCTCGATGCCGCTCTTTGCAGCCTCTGCGGCCCCGCTGGCCGCCTCAATGGCACCGAAGGTGCCGTTGCCCTGAATGGTCAGCTTGTGTGTGTCCGCGTCGGTGCTGTCATACACGATCTTGCCGTTGATGGTGCCGGTGTAGCTCTCATCAAAGGTGACATTGGTAGAAGGATAGCTACTATACTTACAGACATCAAACGCAATGGCTTCGTCGCTGGTGGTCACGATATCCGTATCTCCCTTGAAGATGATGCTGCCATTGTTGAAGCTCAGCGCGTAGTCCTCGCCGTCCGCCTGATGCTCGGCGAAGAAGTGCATATCCTCCAGGGTCAGGTTTGCATAGTTCTGAATGATGCGCTTGATGGAGGTCGTGCCCTCGGCAATACGGACGGTGCCGTTTTTGAGGGTGATGGTGGAATCCTTCAGGAACTGGAATCCATTGCTCTCCGTTCCGGCAGAGCCCGCTCCCGGGTCCTTCAGGGTATAGGTGTGGCCGCCAAAATCAATGGTAAAGTTCTTACCAGAGGGCACGGCAATGCCGGCCGCCTCTGGGATGTCCTTCAGGACGTAGATGGTGTCCCCGGCTTTGGCCGCTGTGATCGCCGCACCCAAGGTCTCATAGGTCTTGCCGCCCACCATCACCGCCGCATTTTCGGCAGTATTCGTGGTCAGAGTTCCATCCACAGTGCTGTTGACTATGACGATCGTTTCTGCGGTGGTGCCCTCGGGCACGCTGCCGATGGTGCTGTTGACCACGCTCATGGTGCCGCCGGCGCTGTTGGACACCTGACCGTCCACGGTAGCGCCGTCGGTGATGGCCACATCCGCCTTGCCGCTGTTGGTCACGTTTCCGGTAACCTTGGCCTTCTGGGTAATGGTCAGCCGGGCGCCCTCGCTGCTGTCCGTGAGGACAATGGAGCCGTTCAGCGTGCCGCCGGTGATCTCAATATCGCCGCTGTGGGTTCCACCGCCCATTGTGGTGATTACCGTCTTTTCCCCGGCGTTGAAGGTACCGCCGTTGATGGTCAGCTTGCCCTGATCCATGGTGCCGTCGATATAGCCGTTCAGAATGACGCCGTTGGAGGCGCCCGCCGCATCGAAGGTACCGCCGTTGACAGTGGCCACATTCCAGTTCAGGAACGCTGCCTGGGACATGCTGGTAAAGGTGCCGTCATTGATGACCAGCTCGCCATAGTCGTCGTTCTTGATCGTGTTCAGGCCGCCGGAGAAGGTGCCTCCGTTGATGGTCAGCACGGAGTTTTCCTTGCCCGTATTCTGACTTCCGTTATACCAGCCGTTCTCAATCATGCTGGAGAACTGGCCGTTCTGCGTGACGGAAACTCCACTATTGATCTCCATGGTGCCGTGGTTGACGATGTTGTAATAGGAATTCCCGCCGCTGGCTTCGGCATTCTGTCCGTTCTCTTTACTGCGGGTATACGCGCCTCCGTTGAGCACCACATTGCCGCCGGGCTCATTCTGGATTGCCGCTCTGGCGTGGGTCACGTTGTCCACCGTGCCGTCGCCGGTGATGGTCAGAGTGCCCTTGTTGGTAATCGTGTGGTCCTCGTGGTTGGTCAAGGTCTTTCCGTTCAGATTGAGGGTCAGCTCCGCTCCCTCGGGGATTACGATATCCTCCGCCGTATCCTGGAGCAGAGTAACCGTCTCGTCCTTCCCGGCGTTGTCGACCGCATTCTGGAGGCTGGCGTAGTACCTACCGCCCACCTCGGCCACACCATTCGTTTCATCCAGTTCGTTTACGGTAAACGTACCGTCTGGGCCTTCGGTTATCGCGGCATTCTCCGCCACATACTTGCTCACATCACTGGAGAACGTGCCGCCATAAATGATGGGGTTACCAGTCTTTTCCGCACCTTTCAGGGCCGGCACTCCTTCCGGGGCCTTAAAGACGCCGCCGTTGATGACCGCGGTGGCCTTTTCATTGATGCCCCCGTCCCCGCCAGTGTTGTCGTTTCCAATCAGAGCCGCGGTATACGTTCCCTCTGTCTCAAAGGTACCGCCATTGATTACGGCTTTTACCACGCCGACCTCACCCGCCACATAGAGGGCGTAGAACGTGGCCGTGTGCTTGGAATCGTTGACACACTTGACCGACTTAAACGTACCGCCGTTGATTTCGAAGTACCCCACAGAAGCGGATACCGCGCCCTGTACCCCTGTAAAGGTTCCCCCGTTGATGGTCATTTGGGAATCGGCAGCTCCATTCTGGATCGTATATCCCCAAACATTACCGTTGCACTGGCTGCACGTAGTCCCCGTGAAGGTTCCGTCTTCAATCGCTACGGTACCCTCGTTATAAACCGCGCATGTAGCCTTCTCAAAGGTTCCGTCTTCAATGGTCAGTACCGCGGACGCCCCTGTGTTCCGGATTGCCGCGCCGCCGGCATAGGTCGCTCCGCGATAGGTTCCATTTTCGATCGTAAGTATATTTTGGTTGTTGATTGCGCCCACTCCGGTTTCAGACGCAGATGAATCAATGACGCCGCCGCCTGTCACCGTAAGAGTACCCTTGTTCACAATCGGCCTGCCCGTAAAGTTCGACGCCACGGTGATGCTGTGGCAGTCCATGTCCAGCACGATGTTTTTCTTCTCTGGAATGGTGATGATCTGATCCGTGGTCATCCCGGTGATATCGCCCGTCAGGACGACCGTGGTCTCCTCCCCATCTGGAGCGGCTTCGATCGCCTGCATCAGCGCGTCATAGGCGCCTTTTTCCTCCATCGGCGCAGGAGCCGCTTCCTCCAGCGTGTCCGCTGCCGGAGTCTCTTCCGCAAAGACAGTCACAGGAAGAAGACTCAGCAGCATACACACAGACAGTAGCGCCGCCAATCCTTTTTTTGCCCGTTTCATGTTGTTCCTCCTTTTTTAAATTGCGCCCCGGCTCCACTGCTGTCAGTTGTTATTGTCTTTTGCTTGCAAAAGACAGAAGTGTGCCGGCACACTTGGCATCCTTACTGTATCACATTGTCCCAATATTTTCAAGAGGGCACGTCCACGCAATCCACTTATGCGTTCCGCAGCAGCTCCCTCGCCCGGGCCAACAGCTTGGCGTACACGCCGTCCATCTGCCACTCGTTGGTGTACTCCAGCAGGCGCTCCGCCGGAAGCCAGCCCACCCGGCTGTTCTCCCCCTCCCGGATCTGGAGGGCGTCGCTCTCGTCGGCCACCAGCAGATAGGATACATTGAGATGCTGATGGGAGGGCACCCACTTCCCGCGCTTCACGTGGCCCCATACGGGCAGAATGTCCAGGGAGGCGATGGCGGGGCTGAGGGGGCGGATATGCTCCACCCCCGTCTCCTCCCGGGCCTCCCGCAGGGCCACGGAGAGCAGGTCGCCCTCCCCATCCGCATGGCCGCCCGTCCAGGCCCACACCCTGTAAATATTGTGGTGGGCCATGAGCACCCGGGTGCCGTCGGCATTGACCACAAAGCCGGAGCTGGACAGGTGGGCGATCTCGTTGTCCCGGGTGAGAATGTTGTCCGGAAACAGGCGGATGTACTCCAGAATCAGCCGCTGATCCGCCGCCTCCTGCTCATTTTGGGGCGTATAGGCCCGAATTTCATCCACATACATGGGGCTTCCTCCTCCGGTAGGTCACATAGCGGAAGGGGATGCCCGCGTGCTCCTGGGGCTCCTCCTCCTCGGCCATCTCCCAGTCCGGGCCAGCGTCCAAATCGGGGAAAAAGGCGTCCGCCCCCTCCCACGCCCGGCCGATTTTGGTGATGTAGGCCGTGTCGCACCAGTCCAGCAGGGCCGCATAGACGCTCTCCCCCCCGATGACGAAGGAATTCGCCGGGGCGGCCGCCCGCAGGGCCTCCAGCGACCGGAACACCTCGGCCCCCTCGGGGGCGAAGGCGGAGTCGCGGGACAGGATCAGGTTCCGCCGGTTTTTCAGGGGCCGCCCGCCGGGGAAGGTGGCCAGGGTCTTGCGGCCCAGGATCACCGGGTGGCCGGTGGTGAGGGCCTGAAAGCGCCTCAAATCGGCCGGGATGTAGCAGAGCTGATCCCCGCCCCTGCCGATGGCCCAGTTCATGTCCACCGCCGCGATCAAATTCATCGGGCTCCCTCCTTATACCGCCACGGGGATGGGCTGCTCCAGCGGGTGGAAGCGGTAGCCCTCCAGGCGGACGCTGTCCTTCGTGAAGGCGTAGAAGTCGGTAACCGCCGGGTCCAGCCACAGCCTCGGGGCCTCGTAGGGCGTCCGGGCGATGAGCTCCTCCACCACCGGCACATGGCGGTCGTAGATGTGGGCGTCGGCGATGACGTGCACCAGCTCCCCCGCCTCCAGCCCCGACGCCCGGGCCAGGAAATGCACCAGCACGGCGTACTGCATCACATTCCAGCCGTTGGCGGTGAGCATGTCCTGGCTGCGCTGGTTGAGCACGGCGTTGAGGGTGCGCCCCGACACGTTGAAGGTGACCGACCAGGCGCAGGGGTAGAGGGCCATCTCGCTCAGATCGTGGTGGTTGTAGAGACTGGTCAGAATCCGCCGGGAGGCCGGGTTGTGCTTGAGATCGTAGAGCACCCGGTCCACCTGGTCAAACTCCCCCTCGGGGTAGCGGTGCTTGATCCCCAGCTGGTAGCCGTAGGCCTTGCCGATGGAGCCGCTCTCGTCCGCCCAGGCGTCCCAGATGTGGCTGGACAGGTCGTGGATGTTGTTGGACTTCTTCTGCCAGATCCACAAAAGCTCGTCCACCGCGCTCTTGAAGGCCATTTTGCGGATGGTCTGCACCGGGAATTCCGCCCGCAGATCGTAGCGGTTGACAATGCCGAATTTCTTCACCGTGTGGGCGGGGGCGCCGTCAGTCCACCGGGGGCGCACCTCCTGCTCCGTGTCCCACACCCCGTGGGCCAGAATCTCCTTGCAATTTTCAATGAACAGCTCGTCCGCGCGGCTCATATCGTTCCTCCTCCGGTTGGTTTTCCCCAGCATACCACATTCCGCGCCGGAACGCAAACCCGCCGGTTTCTAACGCCGGTCTGGAAAATCCCCCTGTTTTATGGTATTCTTTATGGAAAAAGGGGGAATCCCCCCGACGGGAGTGTATACCATGAAGGAGACCCCGGCCCGGCCGCTGCCCCATATCGGCCTGCGCAACCTCAAAACCGCCCTCTCCGCCTCGCTCTGCGCCCTGATTTACTTTTTCCTGAACCGCAATCCGGCCTTTGCCTGTATCGGCGCCATCTTCGGAATGGGAGCGGATATGGACCACTCCAAGCTCCACGGCGGAAACCGCCTGTTCGGCACCGTTATCGGCGGTTTCCTCGGCATCGGGCTCTACCGGATTTACCTGGTCTTCTATCCCGACGGGGGACGCCACCTGCTGCTGGTGCCCCTGCTCTTCGGCGGTATCGTCGTCCTGATTCTGCTGGCCCAGATCTTCTGGGTCGGCGCCGTACAGCCCGGCGGGGTGGTGCTCTGCCTGCTGCTGTTCTCCATCGGCCCGGACGACTACATCTCTTACTCTCTCAACCGCATGCTGGACACCGGCGTGGGGGTGGCCATGTCCCTGCTCATCAACGGTCTGCTCCCCCGGGAGCGGCTGCACGCCTGGCAGGAAAAGCTCGGCGCCCTGCGGAACCGGAGCGAGGCGGGCCGCTGAGGGCAGCGGCCCCTACGACACCGGCTCCTTCAGGCCATAGTACCCGCACAGCCGGGCCACCGCCACCGGGGCCTCGACGGGGTTGACCCACAGGTCGGGGAGATAGCCCACCCCGTCCCGGTTCTCGTCCGTCTCTATCAAACACAGACCGGTACCGAAGTAGAGCTCTACCCCCGTGTTGGGCAGATAGAAGTGCATGTTATTGGGAACCAGGGCGCAGCCGCCGCTTGGGATTCCCACCACCAGCGTGTTCTCCACCGAGTGCAGATGCTCCACCACAGTCTCCCCGGAGGAGGCGGTACCGCCGTCCGTCAATAAAAAGGTGTAGCCCTCCCGCTCCACCCAGCGGCCTGGATCAGAGTAGACATCCCATGTGCCCATCCACTCCTCCGGATAGCTCAGCATCGGATTCTGGCGGCGCAGCTGGCTGAACCTCTGGCCGCCGGCCTGGCGGGGCTCTGCATACTGCCCTGTCCACCCCTTGAACCACTCCATAAACCACCGGTCGCTGCCACCGGGGTTCCCCCGCACGTCGAAGATCAGCAGGGGCGCGTCGGCGTACTCCCCGCCACAGGAGGCGAACCGCTCCAGCTGGGCCTCTCCCTCCGGCGTACTGGCGGACATGTGCCGGGACTCCAGCATGGGGATCCCCTGACACTGGCCCTCGTAAAAAACCTCACGGGAATAGGAATAGGAGGACGCCGGCTCACACAGTGCCCAGTTCAATTCGTGATCCCCCAGGGTGTCCGGCAAATCGCTCCCGTCCTTGCTCATGGCGAAAAAGCCATAGGTGATGGCCCCGTCCGGGCCGATGGTGGGCTTTATGTAGTCTTCGCTCAGTCCGGCGGGGGTGTCGATATACACGCCGGGCACATAGTAGGTGTTGAGTTCATAGGGCTCAATCAGGTGTCGGCGGCCAACAGCAAAGTGCCCGTCCCGCACCACCGGGGACAGCACGGTATACAGGGCCTCCGCCACCACGTCCGCCAGCGGGAGACCGGGGTCAGCCTCCTCCAGCCGGGCCAGGGCATCCTCCCGCAGGCCGTCAAAGACCTGGTCGCCACCGAAGTACTCGTATGCCCCGTAGGTGGTGCGCAGGAGGGTGAAGGCGGTCTCCACGTCCTCCCGGGCCTGCTCCATGGTCAGGTTCTCCGCCGGGCCATGGGGCGTCAGCAAAAGTTCCATCTCCCCATCTGTGAAGGTGGTGTTCTGGTCGGCAAAGGCCGGCGTCCAGGCGGAGACATCCAGGGGTTCCCCGTCCTCGATGACGGCCCGGCGCCTCTCGTTGACCGCGTCCAGAAAGGTGTGGAAGTCCACCGCCGCGGCCGGGGTGGGTGTGGGCTCGGGTGTGGGTTCCGGCGCGGGGGCGCACCCCGCCAGCAGGGCGAGGCTCAGGGCCAGGGGGAACAGCCTCCGGTTCATTCCAGCACGCTTCCTTTCAGTCCGTCCCGATGAATTCCCGTTATTTTTACCTCTTTTATGACATTGTGTAGTCCCTCGCCCGGGGCAAAGACCTCCGTGTAATTGGGGGCGTGGCCACGCCAGAGGCCCCCCTTCTCCTCCTCAAAGAGCACGGGCAGGGTCTCCCCCACCCAGCGTTCCAGCCAGGCCGCCCGCAGCTCCTCCGCCACCGCCGCCGCCCGGCGGGCCCGCGCCTCCTTTTCCGCCTTGGGCACCTGGCCGGGCATGGAGGCCGCCGGGGTGCCGGAACGGCGGGAGTAGGGGAAGATGTGCATGGCGGAGAAGGCGCACCGGCGTACAAAGTCCAGGGTCTGGTCGAACTCCTCCTCCGTCTCGCCGGGGAAGCCCACAATGAGATCGGTGGTGATACCGGGTCGATCAAAGTGTTCCCGGAGTAATGTTACGCTCTCATAATACCGGGCGGAATCATATTTCCGGTTCATCCGCTTCAACGTGGCGTCGCAGCCGCTCTGCATGGAGAGGTGGAAGTGGGGGCACAGGTTGGGCAGGGCGGCGGCCCGGCGGCAGAAGTCCTCCGTGACGGTGCGGGGTTCCAGGGAGCCCAGCCGCACCCGGCACTCCGGCGCGGCGGCGCACACCGCCTCCACAAGGTCGATCAGGCCCTGCCCATTTTTGAGATCGTGTCCCCAGGAGGAGATTTCGATGCCGGTGAGCACCAGCTCCCGGTAGCCCGCCCCGGCAAGGCGCTTTGCCTCACAGGCGGCCTCCTCCAAGGGAAGGGAGCGGATCGGCCCCCGGGCGTAGGGAATGATACAGTAGGTGCAGAAGTTGACGCAGCCATCCTCCACCTTGAGCATGGCCCGGGTGCGCCCTTCCAGGCCGCCGGCGGGCAGATGCTCATACTGGCGGCGGCGCAGGGCGTCGTCCACCCTTACCACCGGGTGTCCGCCGTCGGGGCTGAGGGCCTCCAGCGCGTCCAGAAAGCCCATGCGGTCGGCCGTGCCCATGACCAGATCCACCCCCAGGGCCTCCACCGCCTCCGGATCGGTCTGGGCGTAGCAGCCGCACACCGCCACCACCGCGTGGGGGGAGCGCTTGCGGGCCTGCCGGATCATCTGGCGGGATTTCTTGTCGCTCACCGCCGTGACGGTGCAGGTGTTGATCACATAGGCGTCCGCCGCCCCGTCAAAGGGCACCAGGGCGTGGCCCCGGCCGGTGAGCTCCGCCTCCATCGCCTGCGTCTCGTATTGGTTGACCTTGCAGCCCAAGGTGTAGATAGCAACTCGCATGTCTTTTCCTCGCATATGACCGCGGCTCTTTGTGAAAAAAACAGAATTTCCGGTTTACCGCGGCTTTCCCATTGAATTTTTTCCCCGTTCCTGTCTATAATGGGGATACCCTAATTATAAAGCAAAGCCCCACCGTTTGTATACAGTCATTTAGGAGGTGCCCTTTCATGTCTGAGTTTTTCGTGTCGCTGTCCTCCATCGAGGATGTACGCCAGTTTGTCAACGCGGCCACCTGCTGCCCCTGCGAGGTGGACGTGCTCTCCGGCCGATACGTCATCGACGCCAAATCCATCATGGGCCTGTTCTCCTTGGATCTCTCCCACCCGGTGAAGGTGGAGGTCCACGGCTCCGACGCCGACCGCTCTGCCTTTGAGCAGAGCGTCGCCGCCTTTGAGGTCAAGCAGACCCAGTAATATAAGATAAGGAGGGCGGCCCTGGGCCGCCCTCCTTTTTCGACGGTTTACAAACCGGCCGCTTCTGTGGTAGAATAGTTTGCTTTCGCAGGAGGGATGACCATGTCAGACCAGTACCCGTTCTTCGCCTACCTCTCCCGGATGCGGTACATCAACCGCTGGGGGCTGATGCGCAACACCTTTCAGGAGAACATTCAGGAGCACTCCCACATGGTGGCGGTGCTGGCCCACGCCCTGGCCGTGATCCGGCGGGACGTGTTCGGCGGCGACGCCGACCCCGGCCTGGCCGCCGCCGCGGCCCTTTACCACGACGCGCCGGAGATCCTCACCGGCGACCTGCCCACCCCCATCAAGTACTACAACCCCGACATCCGGGACGCCTACAGGGAAGTGGAGCAGTTCTCCGCCCACAAGCTGCTGCATATGCTGCCGGAGGCCCTCCGCCCCTCCTTTGACCCCCTGCTGCGGGAGGGCTACGACCCCGAGCTCAGAACACTGGTCAAGGCCGCCGACAAGCTCTCGGCCCACATCAAATGCGTGGAGGAGCTCAAGGCGGGCAACGCCGAATTCAAGCAGGCCGCGGAGCAGACGCTGGAGGCCCTGCGGGGCTATGGTCTGCCCGAGCTGGACTACTTTCTGGAGCACTTCCTGCCCGCCTTCGGGCTGACGCTGGATGAGCTGCAGTGAGAGTCCCCCATATCCGTAAAAACCGCAAAGGAGCTGTTCTATTATGAGAGCAATCGTCACCGTTCTCGGCAAGGACCGGGTGGGTATCATGTCCCTGGTCTGCGCCCTGCTGGCCCAGCACAATGTCAACATTCTGGACATCAGCCAGACCATCCTCCAGGGGGACTTCACCATGGTTATGCTGGTGGACGCCGGCGCCTGCGACATCCCCTTCGCCGAGCTGGCCGCCCTGCTGGAGCGGGAGGGTGAGGCCCGCAGCCTGGACATCCGCGCCCAGCGGGAGGATATTTTCAACGCCATGCACCGGATCTGAGGAAGCGCGGAGGGTAGGCGCATAGGGGAGCTAAGAGGACATGAAGACGAAACCGCAGCGTGAGCAAACGTGCCGGTGGCACGTTTGTAGCGGAGGCCGCAGCGGCTATGCCGCGAGGAGGAGCCCCGGATGAACGCTGCCCGTCGCGGAGGGCGCGCAGCGTGACAGGAAGCGCGGAGGCGTGGGTCGCAGCCGCACAGCGAGCCCCGCAGCCGAAAAAGCAGTTGCGCCGCAGGCGCAGGGTGTTTTTCGCGGAGGGGTAAGCAGTGTGGCGTTGCGCAGCCGCCGCAGCGTGACAGCGTCGGCCCAAGCTTTGGATCATTCGCTTCCGGGCAAGCCCGAACGCTCACTCCCGCCGCTGGGCCTCCTTTTCCCCACGCGAACCGCTTCGCTGGGTTCGCGCGGGGGCCCCGAAAGCGGGGTGCACCCCTCACCGATATGTAGGGGCGGGTGCCCACACCCGCCCGTGGGCCGGCGGCGCGTTCGGGAAAACGCTGCGGTAAGCCGGAGAGGACGGGCGGCCACAAGGGCCGCCCCTACATAAAAGTCCGAAGCGTGCTGTTGTGTGCGCATGAATATCGCAGGGGCGGGTGCCCACAAGCGCCCCCTGGGCGCGGGAGATGCC
>OBXQ01000631.1_pt1 | contig 13290 bp, 10 predicted proteins | sample 1476641 | NCBI WGS metagenome assembly OBXQ01 (sample SAMEA2580174, study PRJEB22360) | human gut metagenome | biome: human gut; feature: human-associated habitat; material: faeces | place: Denmark | collected 2008/2010
CAACCACCCAGGCGGGCAGATCTTCCTTGTGGAGTTCATCGGCCACAGCCTGCAATGCGGGAACCACTCGCCTGTCAAGGACACGCTGAGCGCGCACAGGGGTGACAACGTCGAATGTCTTGCTCAGACGGTCACGCCAGGAGCGGCGAGCCATCGTTCCGGCTCCTGATGCGAGCACGCGGTTTTGGACGATGCGGCGACGACGCTGAGCCATCGACGCCTCTTGCGACAGCGAGCGCCACAAGCCGATCATCACCAGCACAAGGACGAAGGAGAATGGCAGCGCCATAACGATCGTGGCCTGCTGCAGAATCGTCAACCCACCGGCAACCAGCATCGCAATGGTCAGCACACCGGTCAGCGTCGCCCAGAAGATACGCAGCCACGGCACAGCGTCCTGGCGAGCGTTCGTGATGCGGCTGGACAGGTTTGACATGACGAGGGAGCCTGAGTCCGCGCTGGTGACATAGAACAGGATTCCGACGAACAGTGCGACGGCGACAACCACTGTTGAGCCAGGTACTCGTTGCAGCAGGGCGTAGAACCCCTGTTCCGGAGCGTTCACAGTGATTTCTGCGAATTCCCTGTCACCGTTCATCACGAGTTCCAGTGCAGCGTTACCGAAAATTGACACCCACATGATGACGTAGTTCAGGGGCAGGATCAGTGAGCCCATGACGAACTCACGGATGGTGCGGCCGCGTGAAATACGTGCCAGGAACATTCCGACGAATGCGGCCCAGGTGATCCACCACGCCCAGAAGAACAAGGTCCAGCTATTGAGCCACGTGTTGATCACATCTGCCGTTGCCGGGTTCTCACGCAGGTCAGCGTAGGTTTCCAATGTGAGGGCGGGGAACATGCGCACCAGGTCGCCCACGGAACGAACCAGCGAGTCCAGCAGGTACGCGGTGTTTTGGGTGACCAGAACCCACACAGCCAGACCGATTGCCAACAGTACGTTCACGTTGGACAGAACGCGCACGCCGCGATCGACGCCGGAAACAGCGGAAACTGTCGCCATGATGACACTCAGTGCGATCAATCCGATCTGAGTGGAGGTTGCCTGCGGCAGTCCGAACAGTATCGTCAGACCGACATTCAGCTGAATGATGCCCACGCCCAGGGATGCGGCGATACCGAAAACACCGCCCACAACGACTGCGCCGTCAATGATGTTGCCCAGCGGGCCGTCCACGTGTTTGCCGAAAAGAGGCCGCAAGGCTGACCGCACCGCGAGGTGGTGCTGGTGACGGTAGGCGAAGTATCCCAGAGCAATTCCGACCAGTGCATACATGCCCCACCCTGTGATGCCGTAGTGGAACAGCGTGTACACCACACCGGCGCGGGCAGCTTCCACTGTCTGCGCTTCACCGGTGGGAGGTGCCATGTACTGCGCGATCGGCTCTGCGACAGCGAAGAACATGATGTCGGTGCCAATGCCTGCGGCAAACAGCATGGCTGCCCATGAGAAAGTCGAGAAGTCAGGTGTCGCATTGTTGGGCCCCAGCCTCACGTTGCCGAACTTGCTCAAAGCGAGCACAACGACGAACACCAGGATGAAGGTTGCGAGAAAAATATAGAAAGATCCGAACCAGTGGCTGATCCAGTCCACCGCCACGGTAAACCCTGCCTCCACGCTTTGCGGTGATGCGATCGCGATGATGGCGATGACCGCAACGATCAGGGCTGATCCGATGAATACCGGGTAGTTGACTGGTGGTGATTGGGGGCTGGGTCGAGTGGAGGTCTCTTCTTCACGATGCCGTCCGTCCGGTGAGGATTCTGCCTGCACATCCATATCGTGACTTGCGCTGTTTGTGTTGATGTGCGCGCTCACACATCGTCCTTTCGCTCGTGTGCGCGACAGCTGGGAGCCGCACACTGCTCTATCACCATAAGGCGTTGATGGTGACAACTGCATATCAACCTTATCGAAGAGGGTCAACACGACGCCTTCGTCGCAACAGACTCCAAAATGTGAGCAAACCGGCCAAAATTCTCGCGCTCCTGAGCACAGTCGCCATTACCGTGACCCTGAGTGCATGTGGACCACTCGTCAAAAAGGACCCCACTGCACAGGGCATCCAACCCACACCGCAAAGCACGCAGCCCGTTCCAACTCCAACTCCGACTCCCACCCCGTCCCCCCAATCCACGGGCCTCACGCCGGGCGGCTCACAGACGACGATCGCACGAGGAAGAACCTACTCTCACTGGCCGACAAGGCTGAGCAGGGCGATTACATGAGCGTTGTCAACGTGTCGATGGATCACGCACAGTTCTGCTATCCAGACACTTTCTCGGGCGACTTCGAGAACCTCACGAGTGACCTTGACGACCAGTTCGCAGAATTGGATGAGCAGCTCGAGGAGCTTGACAAGATGCTCGAGGACTTGGACAGCGGCAGCTGAGCTTTCACCGCCCGTGCATGGCGAGGTCACATTCACAGTGTATTTCGGCTAAGTTAGTGACGTGAACCCGCAGCAATCTCGGCGTCGAACAGCACGTCAACGCTTCCTTGATGCCCGACAGAGTAAGCAGAATCTGACATTTTCCGTCGTGGCATCCGTCATGGCAGTACTGGTCATTGCTGCGCTCCTCGTGATCACGAACATCATTTCGATGCCCTCCGAAGAGTTCTCCAAGACGGAAAAGACGGCAGGTCTGAGCGACATTGTGTGCCCGACGGAAGGTACGACACCGCTGCCGGCAGACACGATCCATGTTCAGGTTCTCAACGCCACCTCACAGTCGGGCCTGGCCAGCTCGGTGACGACGATGCTGGCCGAGCAGGGATTTGTCATGCAGGATCCTGCCAACGCGGCAAGTGAGTTGACCGGCACCGTCGAAATTGACGTCTCCCCCAAGAACATTGATGCCGGCTACACGGTTGCGCGCTTCTTCCCTGATGCGCGCGTGGTCTTAAGTGAAGGCACTGACGAGGTTGTCCAGGTCATCCTCGGTACATTCTTCGATTCACTGCTGCCTAAGGAAGATATCGAGAAAATCGCAGAGTCTCAAAGCGCCCTCAAAGGCAGCGACTCGTGCCTGCCTGTCGACCCGGAGCTTCTTGCGCCCCCGACCACCCAGACCGGCGACGATGATCAGTCAGGCGAGGGCAGCCCGTCAGAGGGACAATCCGAGTAGCGTCGCCGCGGTGTCACAGCAGTGGCGTTGCGTCCGCTTTTAATAGGAACGAGGGCGACTCGCAGGAGCCGCCCTCGTTTGATACCTGAAGAATTGGCTTAGCCAGCCTGTTCAGCGCCGCCAGTCTGTTCGGTGCCATCTGCCAGTTCAGCAGCGTCCGCCAGTTCCCCTCGTGAATGATGACGGGTCGAATAGGCCGTCGACTCCAACTCGGTACCTGACGGGGCTGACGCAGGTGAAGCAGCCTCAAGCGTCGTGCCGCGCAGCTTAGAAATCCAGCGCATGACATGGTAGATCAGCAATGCTGCACCTGAACCCAGTGCAATACCTTCGAACTGCATGCCGCCGGCAACCCACGTGAAGTTCGCGATTGCGACGATCAGGGAAACCGCAGCGGTGTTGAGGTTAACCGGGTCAGAGAAGTCCACCTGGTTCTGCACCCAGATACGCACGCCCAGCATGCCGATCATGCCGTATAGAACCGTTCCCGCACCGCCCAGAACGCCAGCCGGAATCGTCGAAATGAGGGCGCCGAACTTGGGCGTGAGAGCCAGAAGGAACGCCATGCCTGAGGCGACCAGGTACGCGGCCGTGGAGTACACGCGGGTCGCAGCCATCACACCGATGTTTTCTGCGTACGTCGTGGTGCCTGAACCACCGCCGGCACCGGCAAGCATGGTGGAGCAGCCGTCAGCGATCAGTGCGCGCCCGGTGATGCCGTCAAGGTCGCGGCCGGTCATCGCTGACACCGACTTCACGTGACCAACGTTTTCAGCAATAAGGACGAAGACAACCGGGACAAACAGGCCCAGCGTCGATGGATCAAAAGCAGGTGTGGAGAACTCAGGCAGACCGATCCAGGAGGCTTCAGCAACGCGTGAGAAGTCAACCTCGTGCTGGAGGATTGCTGCAACGTAGCCGATCAGCACGCCGAATAGGATGGACAGGCGTCCGATAATACCCTTGAAGAGCACGGTGATCAGACAGATTGACACGATGGTGACCACTGCCGTCAGTGGGCCTTCCTTGACCCAGTTCCATGCGGCTGGCGCAAGGTTCAGGCCGATCAGCGCGACGATTGCGCCAGTGACGACTGGGGGCATCACGACGTCGATCCAGTGCGCGCCGGCGAAGTGCACAATGATGCCGACCAGCGTCAGGGTTGCACCGGTGGCGATTACGCCGCCCAGGGCGTAGTTGTGGCCGAGGGTCTGCGTGACAGCGGTGATCGGCGCGATCAGCGCGAAGGATGATCCGAGGTAGGACGGCATGCGCCCGCCGGTGATCAGGAAGAACAGCAGTGTGCCGACTGCGCAGAAGAACAGCGTGGTCGAAGGTGGGAAGCCTGTGATCAGAGGGACGAGGAACGTCGCACCGAACATGGCGACGACGTGCTGCGCACCGATTCCGATGGTGCGCGGCCAGGACAGACGCTCTTCGGGGGCGACAACCTCGCCGGGAGCGATTGACGTGCCGTCACCGTGCAGTCGCCATGAAAAAAAGCCGCCCCGAGGACGACTTGACGAATGGGAAGACTCGCGCGAGGCGCGAGGGGTAGCTGAACCGCTCATGCGAATGTCTCCGATCAGTTGATAAGGATGCAAAAGTGCAGGCCGTTCACCGGTCGGAACATCACAGTATCGAACTTGCCGACAAAAGGCTAAATTCCGCGGCAAATCATGGTTGATTTCACACGGGTGAACTGATGGGCGAGTTGCCTGAGCGTGCAGATAAGCTGTGACCATAGATGAACCCAGTCGTCATGCCGTAGGGTGGGACGTAGCAGGATCGTCACAAGGGGATACCAAAGATGCCCTCGGTCAGCACAGGGCCGCGGGGAGTGAGGGGGGAAATGGTGAGTCAGTCAGCGACAGGTTCGCAGTTGCACGTGCTGGATCCTTCTCTTGATTCCTCACACAGTGCCACAGAAAATCCGACGCTGGATCCGCCCTTGGATCCATCCCTTGATCCTGCACTGGATCCCTCGTCGCCCCAGTTCGTTTTCCCCGGAACCCAGGACATTGACCCAGCCATGGTTTTCTCGGCCCCCGGATACAACGCCCCTCGCCATAACTCCAACACTGCCGCCACGATTGGCCTGTGGATGGCAGCCCTTTCCCTGCTGGCGTTCCCTCTGACAATCTTCGCCCTGATCTTGAGTATTGCCGGACTCATCACCTCGTTTTCACGCGGTGGTCGAGGAAGGCACGAGGCCGTCGCCGGGCTTGTTGTATCGGGCATCGTGATCATCTCGATCTGTCTCGTTGTCGGCATCTTCGTCATCGGTTTCACGGCCGGTCTGTAGATCCCATGTTTCGACCGTAAGGGTACCGGAAATTCTTTCTTTGCCTACACTTGAAGCATGAAGCCTTTCTTGCTGGTATCAACACGCCCCGAAGAAGAAGCGATCGACGCTGAATACCATTCGTACCTCCTGGTCAGCGGTTTGACGCCGTCCACGCTCGAACAGGTTCGCATGGATATGCTGGGGCTGCCCGAAGTTGACGTCAATGCCTACAGCGGCATCTTCGTGGCTGGATCGCCTTACGGCACCACTACTCCCACTGAGAAGAAGTCATCGTCCCAGCGCAGAACTGAGGAAGATCTGGCTCACTTGTTCCATCAGATCCTCGAGGCGAAAACCCCATGTCTGACCACGGGTTACGGAACGGAGGTTGCCGCGACGGTTCTGGGCGGCACGGTGACGACACGGTGGGCTGAACCGGCTTCGATGGTGACAATCACCCTGGCTGAGGAGGCCGAGGATGACCCGCTGCTTGAGGACTTTCCGCGCACATTCACAACCTACGTCGGCCACCACGAAGCAGTAGAAGAAGTGCCGCCGGGCACGACGGTTCTTGCTAAATCAGTCACGTGTCCCACGCAGATGATGCGTTTTGGGCCGGCTTTTTGGGCTACGCAGTTCAACCCTGAACTTGACTCCGACGCGATCAATCAGCGCCTGGCGATCTATGCCGATGCCGGCTACTCAGGCACTGACGATCTGGAGACCCTGGTGCAGATCGGGCACATGGGTGAAGGAACCCACCAGGCGGGACAAATCGTGAAGAAGTTCGTTGAAAGGTTCAGGCAGCAGTAATGCCACGGTCGTCATCCTCGCTGCCTCACCTAGATGAGCTGGTCGAACTGTGTGCGGGTAAGCGTCTGGCTGCTCTGACAGGTGCCGGAATGTCCACTGATTCAGGGCTTCCGGACTATCGCGGAACCGGATCGTCTGGCACGCCGACAGTGGATATCGACCTGTTCCTGTCGGATCCGAAATGGCAACGCTGGGTGTGGGAGCGAAACCAGGTGACATGGCGAGCGTTGCAGGACCTGCCCGCCACGCGCGGACATGAGGCGCTCGCACGCATGGAGCGGGCAGGAATCCTTCACGGCGTTGCCACTCAGAATGTGGATGGCCTAGATGAAAAGGCTGGGATCCACCAGCTCGCTCTGCTTCACGGCTCGTTCTTGACGGTTGACTGCATGCAGTGCGCAGCGCGGTATCCTCGAGAATGGCCAGACGATGTTATCCGGGAGAAGGCCTCGATGGCGAGTTGCGTGCCGCCAATCCGAATCTGGTCGACGACCCTGATCCCACTCACGTTGCGATTCTGGCTCAGGTTGATCCCGAGGGCGCCACGGCTTCCGCGATCACGCTGGTTCCCTGTCCGCAGTGTGGTGGGATCCTCAAACCGAATGTCGTCTTTTTTGGCGAGATGCTGCCATCAGACCAGATGGACGAGGGACTGACCTTTGCTGCGCAGTGTGACGTACTCCTGGTTGTGGGCACGTCAGTGAAAGTGTCAACCGCCGTGTGGATTGCTCATCAGGCGATCAGCAGCGGCGCTGACCTGATCGTCATCAATCGTGGGCCGTGCGACCTCGATCATCACTCTGCCGTTCGCCTGCGCATCGACGGTTCTGCCAGTGACTATCTCGAGGCGCTGGCAGACGCCCTCGGTGCGTAAAGCCCTACCGCACAGACTTGATCCGCATGATAAATACGCACGCAATGACAGCAAATGCGATCGCTGTCGGGAACACAAACGAGTATGAGGACATGGCCGTGACAAGTACAGACGTGATGATCGGGCCAACAGCCTGACCAAGCGTCGTCGCTATGTTCAAAATGCCCAGATCTTTACCCGCAGTTTCCTTCGATGGCAGCACATCGACATTGAGCGCCTGATCAACTGACGAATACGTGCCGTATCCGAATCCTGCAAATGCGGCAAACAGAATCATGCCTGTTGTTGTCGGCATCACCCACGGGATCAGGTATCCCACTGCAAGCAGAATCGAGGCGACGACAACAGGGATCTTCCTGCGGTGAATCAAGTCAGATAGCGGTCCTGACGTAACCGTCGCAATCGCCGATACAATCAGCGTCACTATTGCCATTGTCGCGATCGTCGCCGAGGCCTAGGCATCTGTTGCACCAATGTGATCCTGGAGGATGTACAGCTGGTAGTCGAGGATCATGTAGTAGCTCAGAATCAGCAGTGAACGGCCGACAAAGGCGCGCCAGAAATCCGGGGCATTGCGAGGTGGGCGGAAGGACTTGAGCAAGTCAAGCAGGGTTTCTTTTTCATGCTGCGTTTCGCCATTGCGGGAGGAGTCTTCCCGTGGCCACACCATAACCGTGAGAATTCCTGCCAACCCCATGAGGATTCCTGCCGTAACGAATCCGGGCAATGTCTGGCCGAGGAAACGTGCACCTACCAGCTGGCCCACTGATTGGCCAACCAATGTACCTGCTGCGATAAATGCCGACATAGTGGCACGTTGACGCTCGGGGATTCTGTCCGACAGTGTTGCGATCACCGGGGCAATCATCATATTGAGACCGACCATGGAGATGGAGTAGGACAGTCCGATCAGGAATGCATTGGGTAGAACCTGAATCAGGAACAGCGAGGCGCCACCTAAAATGCCGCCGGTGAAAACCCAGGGCGTACGTTTGCCAAACACCGAGCGAGTACGGTCTGAGAGGTTACCGGCAATCAGATTCGACAGGAGCGAGACGATTGCAGTAATGGTGTTGAGGGCTCCGAATACTGCCTCTTTATTCGCCACGCCAATGTCTGTGAGCCGCTGCGGCAGTAGGACGCCCGAGACAATCATCAGGCCGCCCATCCACAAGAATGAGAACAGCGCGAGAGCCGCTGCGAAGCGGATGGTGTCAGCTGTCATTTTCGGACGGGTCACCTGTAGCGTGCCCGTCGTGCCGGTATCAGTGTTCATCTTGCTTTCTTTCTTCATTATTCGTTAATGGGAACCGGAAACAGTGGATCAGTGAGAGGGCGTATGAACGACTGCAACGTCCCATGCGCCAAGCTTGATTTCTTCCCCGGCCTTGTAAACTGCGCCGTCAAGTCCCGTCGCACGTTCAGGCACAACATAGGTACTGGGCTTCCAAGACCAGTTGTGTATGAAGTGCAGCGTTGTGTTCTGAGTGCTCGTAGCACGCATGTAGGTTTGCTGTTCGCCTGCATGTGCTCGCCACTGATCCGGCTCGAGCGACGTGGAATCAACCCATTCGAACAGGTGACGCGCCAGTTCACGATCCGGGTAGCACCCCACGGTGGTTACTCGCCCTTGGCCCGTTTGCTGGGTCGTTGCAGCTGCGTAGTCGTCCAGGAATGGGTCATCGTAGTGACCAAGGACGAGGACGTCGTCGCTGTCCGGAATCAGGCAGTCGGCATACCACTGCGCATGTCCTTCCCACTGCCCATGAACTGCAACGGGGTGCAGCAGCGTGGTTGATTCGTCGTAATGGACACCAGCATCTGTTCGAAGTACGCCTGGCTTGGTGCAATCACGAACAATTGCTTCTGCATCTGCCAGCCCTGTACGCGGCATAACGACAAGGTGGCCACCTGCAGCGACGTATTCGCGCAGCAGCTGCAGATCCTGGTCGGAAAGCACGTAGAGGAAAGCGCTAACCAGCACCGGCCAGCGTTTGACCATCTCCTCAGGGCTCGTACCGAGTTGATCAATGTTGACAATATCGGTGGTCAGGCCGGCATCCTGGATACCTCTCATGAGAAGTGCCATGCCTTTGTCGTAGGCACCCTGGTCGCCGCGAATGCCTTCACCAATGGGCGGTTGGAATTCAGTTGCCCAGCGCGATTCAGCCGTGACAATCACTCCGATGTCAGAATGCGGTGTGAGCCCTGAGATGAGTTCGCGTGAGCTTTCCAGCTCGTGGGCCACATCTGACAACTCGTGATAGGTACGGGTCGGTGTCAGCGAGTGACCGAGGATTCCTTCCCACCATGTCTCGAATCCAAATCTGTTGGTGTGCCAGTGCCAGTATTCAATCATCTGAGCACCGCGGGCAATCATCTGCCATACGACCTGTCGGCGTTGGCCAGGCCACGGCACGATCAGGTTATGGGAGTAGCCAATTGAGGTTGCTCCCGTTTCGGTGACGACAAAAGGTGCGTCTTTCATTCCGCGGGAGACGTCAAGAAGCATTTGAACATAGGCGGGGCCAGACCAGGGAATCCAACCGGGAGCACCTTGAGGATCCAGTTCGTCTATACCAGGCTTTTCTAGGCCGACCTGTGCGGCAAAGTAGATGTTCGATCCGGCGATATCAAGTGCGCTGGCCACCTCTGTAATGTCTTGTCCCGGCTGGTTGGCTGCAATACACGTGGTAACGATGTGGTGATCGGGGACCATCTGGCGAACCAAGTCAGCCTGCCATTGAATCATCTCGTGAGTGATTTCTGCCTGGAATCGCCGCCAGGCTAGGTCATAGGAAGGTACCGTGTTACCGTCGGGCGTCCACAGCTCATCCCACGAGGTGATTCTGTGGGACCAATAAGTCAGGCCCCACTTCCGGTTGAGGGTGTCGACGTCACCGTAGCGTTTCTGAAGCCATTTCTTGAAGTCGGCGAAAACATCCGGATTGTACATCAATGCCAGACCGGGCTCATTATCCACTTGCCATCCCACCACAGCAGGATGATCTTTGTAGCGCTCAACGATTTTCCGTATGACGCGTTCGGCCAGACGACAGAAGGTTGCGTTGTGGTAGTTGATGTCCTGTCGCCCGCCGTATGGCTTTTTCACACCTGTCGCGACCTGCAAGGTTGTCTCGGGGTATCGCACTCTCATCCACGGAGGCGCGGCATATGTCGGTGTCCCGATGATGACATCGATACCACGCTTATGGGCACCATCAAGGATCGGTTGAAGCCATTCAAGATTGAAGATCCCGTCTTCTGGCTCCCACGTTGACCAGACGGATTCACCGACTCGAATGATGTTGAAACCGCCCTCGACCATGAGATCCAAGTCCTTATCGAGACGGTCCTCGAAATGATACTCGTGATAATACGCAGCACCGAACCCTATCTTGTTCTGCCATGGGTGCGTCATTGTCTGTCCCTCTTCATTGATTGGTGTTCACAACCGGACTTACACGCGTAAGCAACCGTTAGCTCATAGCTTAAGCGCGTAACCCAAAATCGTCAAGCGATATCATTTGATTGCCCCAGCAGTCGCAGGAAATGAGCAATCATGGCTAACGTCCGTCGCCGCCCCACCAGTGCCGATGTCGCAAGATTGGCACGCACCTCGCGTGCCACGGTGAGCTACGTTCTTAATGACAAGCCTGGGCAGAGTATCTCGAGTGCCACGCGGGCACGCGTCCTTCAGGCGGCGCAGAAACTGGGCTACACACCCAATTCTCTTGCCCGCGATCTTGCAATGGGACATTCGCGGGTTGTCGTGATCGCCATGCCACGTTTTCCCTCAACATTCAAGTTAGGGCAGTACTACCAGCAACTCAGCACCGCAATCACTTCATGCGGATTGACCCCGCTTCTATGGTACGAAAATGAAGAGCTAACAGCGTCGCTGCTATCAGCGATCACTCCAGCCCTGATAATTGCTCCATATGGCTTGGATACAGACGATATTGATACTTTCGATTCTTTGTCGATTCCACATGTCGAAGGAGGACATTCTCAGGAACTTGCCGGCTTAGAGGTAGGCAGGGCTCAAGTCCACTATTTGTTCTCACGAGGTTCTCACACGATTGCTCTCGCAACTACGGACAATCCCCTGATGCAGATCTTTTCGGCTCCGCGTGCACAAGGCGCTCGAGCTGCACTCAGCGAAGCGGGATACCGTAGCCCATTCGAGCTAGTGCTCCCCATCCCACAAGGAGGAGATTCGGCTGAACTCACACAGATGGTAAACGACTATCTCGACTTGAATCCTGAGATAGATGCGTTCGCCTGTTACAACGACGTTCACGCAATGCCGATCATGAATGCTGTACTCAGCAGAGGCATGTCGATCCCCGATGATATCGCAATCATCGGTGTGGATGATGAGTTATTCGACTCGTATCTGCCGATTCCTCTCACCACTTTCACACTCGCTGGCGACCCGACAGCAGCTCAGCTTCTTACTGATGGACTGAACATGCTTGGAATCACAGCGGACATTGAAATCCCCAAACCCCCTATCGCTCGTCTCGTCGAACGTCAATCAGCTTAAGAGACAGTCCAAATTACTAATGAGAATCGCTTCGCATCCCCGAGACACTAGGCTATTCAGACCGTGCTGCAAGTATCGATACTCACCACCTGAACTGGTCTTCACCGATGGGGCCTTGCTCCCCGACCATCCATCCTTGACGGGCAAGGGCAAATGAAGCTCCGGACTTCACGTTCCAGCAGCTCATGCCGTTCTGCGTCGACTGACATGCGACGTCACCACTGGTTGCAAACTTGCCGTATTCAAGGGCCTGCCCACCACCTTGTGCGGACTCCACGCATTTGCGCGAAGCTCCTTCGGCGGTGGCAACCAGATTTGTCAGCCGGTCACCGCAGCTCTCAACTCCGGCAGCTGCGTAATCGTCATCAACAATGACACATGAGACAGTCTCGTCGGACAGGGTGCAGGCAATATTGCCCGAGGGCGCCATGATCTCGCCGGCCTGAACTGCACCCGCCGGTGCCGGGTACACGATCGGTTGTTCATCTGACTGAGCCTGCTCTGGTTCGGCCTCCGACTGCTCTTCAGCCGCCCCGTTGCTTTCAGGTTCGGTCGACTGCGCAGACGACTGCGGGGCCGGCGCGGGGCTGGGATCAACCGGACGGGAGGGGAAAATCCCTTTGAATACCACGATCGAGATCACCACAAGCACAAGAGCGATGGCGATGAGGATTCCGAGCACCAGTCCCACTCTGGACTGCGACGATCCATCAGATTCACCGCTTCGATTCCCCTGCTGGCGACTGGCCTGGTCGAGGGCGGCTGTACCGGACGCCGCCTGAGAAACAGGTGGGAAACGCCCCACTCCCTGCTGCCCGTATGCACGCCTCTGAGCAAGCGCCTGGTCCACCGCGGGATCTCCCAACGATCCCAACCACTCGAGCAGCCCCGAGTAGGTGTGCGGATTCTGAGCAACGACGGCACGCAGCTCCGGGTGACGGTAGGCGATATCCCTCAGCGTCTCATAATCCGTACCGGGGTCAGCGGCCAGTTGATGTAGGTTGCGAGGATCTGACTGATTGTTCATCGCGTTTGCCTCCATCAGCTCCAATGGTGTTACTGACAAGCCTAGCGCACCGCTGCACGCCTGACGATCGCGCGGGCGAACTCTGCCCTATTGTCCGAGGTCACCGCACTCACCTATTCAGTGCGCGGGCCGATAGGCGAAGGTGTCGAACCCGATCTGTTCGATGTCGCGGGCCAGCGCCTCAACCTGGTCATCCCACCCCACCGCGTCGGAGCGGAAACCATCAGGCGCACCCATCGCCCTGGCCTGCTGCAAGGCAAAGCGGCGAACGCCGCGCCGGAACGCCTCTCTCGCCACCGTCAAACCGTCACGCGGCCCATCGGGGTACACCGTCAGGCGCACTTCGTAATCCACCGACCGCGAGCGCGCACCGTCATCGCCAGCCGAACCAGCGCTATCCGCGCCTGGGCTGCGTTCGGCATACTCGAGCAGCACGTCCAGCGCCTCCCACGCTTTCGTGCCGGCTCCCTGGCGCCCCGCCACGACCTGATACGTGTCCGGCATCGCTTTAACATCAATCCCGACCCAGTCCACCAGACCCTCAGACAGCACATCACGCAGGCGATGCGGATACGGCCCTGCGGTGTGCA
>OBXQ01000633.1_pt1 | contig 13255 bp, 7 predicted proteins | sample 1476641 | NCBI WGS metagenome assembly OBXQ01 (sample SAMEA2580174, study PRJEB22360) | human gut metagenome | biome: human gut; feature: human-associated habitat; material: faeces | place: Denmark | collected 2008/2010
CAGCCTCAGGGGGGTTTCACGTCCCGCCCCCTGCCGGTGCGTCCGCCGCAGGCTCATCTGCCTTGGGCTCTTCCGCTTTCGGCTCTTCCACGGCTGCATCCTCATTGGGAGCTTCCGCCTGATCTGCGCTGTCCGGAACGTCTGCAACCTGCTCCTTCTGGCTGTCGTCCGCCGGAGCCGCTTCGCCGTTCTCGTTGTCCGCTACAACCGGTGCGTAGTGGCGGATCACGGAAGCGATGGGTTCGGCGTTGTCCTCGGGTTCGGCTGCCTCTTCCGGTTCTGCGGTATCGCCTTCCGGCTCAGCCGCTTCCTCAGGTTCGTCCGCCGCGTTCGGTTCGGCGGTATCGCCCTCCGGCTCGGCTGGCTGATCCGCTGCATCCGCCTCGGGAGCGTTCTCCCCCTGATTACCGGCGTCCGGCGTCTGGGCCTCGCCATCAGGTGCTGCGACGTCTTCCTGCGGCGCCTGGGCATTGTTCTCACCGTCGGTTACATTCTGATCCGGTGCGGCAGCGTTTTCTTTATCAATCTCATCCTGTGCCGCGTCGCCGGCTCCCTGGTCTTCCGCAGGAGTCGTATTTTCATTGGTCTGATTGGATTGATCGGTATTTGTGTTTTCTTTATCTGCGGTGGAAGAAGTCGCTTCGTTTATATCCTGCTTCGGCTGATCCGGGATGATGTTTACTTCCTCATCCCCGAATGCGGACTCGTAGCTGCGGATCGTAACGCTCTTGGTCTTCTTCACTTTCTCTTCGCCGTCAACGGTACGGGTAATGTTGGTAGAGCAGCGAATCGTTCCGTCCCCGTTGTTGATATACAGGAACAGGATCTCCTCGTCGCCGGTCACCATGTACATATCGTCGGCGTCTTCCGGAAGGCGAACAAAGATTCTCAGCTCAGAATTAATGTCCCCCCCCCCGTCAAATTCAGGGTACGCTTCGTATAGCTTTCCCTCTCCAAAAAAGAGTTTCTCAAACTGTTCCACCTTACCGTTGGTAAAGTCGAGATCCTCCCTTGTCACCTCATTGCCGCTGGCGATGGCCTCTTCGACCGCACGCACCAACTCAGAACCGGTCAGTTCAAATACCACCGATTCGCTGGTGCCGGCAAATGCCACGCTGAGATCTGAGCCGACATTAGTCAGAATCATCGCTGCCGCCAGCAGGAAGGCCAACAATCTCTTTTGAGCGCTATAGACATTTCTGGCAAACGCTCTGCGCCTTGTTCGTCTTTCCATACTTTTGTTCTCCTCTCTTACTTTTACCGCACAAAATTCCAATCATCCAATGTACTGGTTCTACTATACCAGATAATGGTTACAAACCGGTTACATTTAAAAAGAAAACAAAATAAAACTTACAATTTATTTATTTTTTTCTGAAAGTTCTACATAATCCAGCCGGGCGCGCCATACGAAAAGTCCCGGCTATACGGCCGGGACTGACTTTCGTCTTCCATTCAATTATTTCGATGATTCATTTGCTCAGGAATTTTCTTCTTCTTTTCTCCGCTTGCCAACCGCAGCGAATGCAAGGAGAATTCCCGATACCATCATAGCAAGCGTACCCTTCACGGCTCCCTGTCCGGTCTTGGGCAGCGCCGCAAGCGGCACTTCGCCGTCGTCAATCATTGTCAGGTCCGCCGTTGTATCCGGCAGAATCGCCAACGGTACGTCATCCGGGGTAATGGTCGTCAGCGCTCCGGGACCACCGGTCTCGTTTTTGGCGCTATGGGATCCGCCTCCGGTTCCTCCGCCGTTACCTCCTCCGCCATGACTGCCTCCGCCTATATTGCTAAAGTTCGCCGCAAAGGTAACATCCTCAACAAAGGTATCCTTCATGAGATCTTCCGTGCTGCCATAACGCTTGTCGGCATTTCCTCTGATGCTCCAATGGCTGAATGTATAACGGCTGTTAGCGGTAACGGTAACGGCTGCTTTTGGAGCTGCCGGTTTCACCGGACCCATTTTGATGATCTCTCCGGTTTCCGCATTGCGCTCAAAATCCTGAATCGTGTGGACCTCCACAGTTGTTCCGCTCACGCTTCCATTGGCGTTGGACTCATACCGGATGGTAATCTGGAACTTATCCGGCACACCGTCCGGCGTACCGGGCTTATCTGTTCCGGTTGCATCCAGCGTGTAATAAACCTTCAGAACATTATCGGCGCTTACGCCGCCCACTGTCTTTGGTCCCTCGGTTCTCTCAAATACATAGCTGCCGCCCCCAAAGGTTTTCTCGGTCGTCGTATAGGGAATGGCGGTTCCCAGCTTAACATTATCCTGACTTACGGTTTCGCCAAGCTTGCCGTCGAAATAATACTCAACCTTGTAACTGAGATCTCCACGCTCGGCAAAATGTGCGGTATAGGTGTCCGCCTGGAACACATCATCCTTTATATTCTTTACTGGCGTATAGTGCCTGTTCTGCTCGCCGCTGGCTACCGTATCGCCATTGGAGTTGGTCCAATGGGTAAACACATAACCGTCGGCAGGTTTCGCTTCAGAACCTTTGGGAGCGCCTGTAACCGGGGACACGGATTCTGTGTCAAGCGTCACAGTTCCTTTGGCTGTATCTTCTGAAATATAGTTGATCGTAACGCCTTCATTTTCCTCAGCTCCGGCAATAAAGATCATGCTTGTGGTGTAACCGGCATTTTGCAGCGCTTCATCTGATTCGAATGCTTCGCCTTTTTCGTCCGTCCACCCGGCAAAATGATATCCGCCAAGCTCATTCTTTGTGACCGCAACTCTCGGATAGAGTTTTTGCGTGGTATCGTACTCATCTCCCTTTTTCGGGAAAGTCTGCCATTCCACCAGAGTTCCGCTCAAGACCAGTTTTGCGGTATCTTCGGATTTGTATTCAAAACGTACCTGATACTTATCCGGTATATCATCCGGCCCGCCGTTTCCTTCATCGTCCAGCGTGTACACTACGTCCACCGTCACATTGGACGTCACGGTTCCGCTCACTTCTCCAGTCACGCTCTCCTTGATATAGTGGTGCCCCCCAACGTCCAGAGTGTCAGAAATCTGGTCGCCGACATTATAAGAGCTGCCATAGGTTGTGTTCAGCGTATACGCTTCCCGAAGCTCCACTCCCTTGTCGTCATGGTAGGTAACGGTTACGGTCCGCTCCTGAGCCGTGTAGGTTACCACAAATTCAGTCGCAGCCTTAATCGGATAGCTGACGGTCGGTTTTTCCGGACTCCAGCTTCCGCCTTCATACCCTTCACCCGCATGCGTGTCTGGAATCTGATCTGCTTTCAGATATCCGGTTCCGCTCTCCGATTCCTTACCTCTCTCATCATACAGCGTCACGTATTTGGGACCGTTAAAACTCACGGTTCCGTTCACCGCCTTGTAGGTCACTTCGGCCTGGTACTTATCCGCTGTTCCATCCGGGCCATGATCGCCCTTGTCATCCAGCGTGTACACCACGTCCACCGTCACATTGGACGTCACGGTTCCGCTCACTTCCCCGGTCACGCTCTCCTTGATGTAGTGATGTCCATCGATATCCAAAAACTCATAAATCTGGCCGCTCACGTCATAGGAGCTGTTATAGCTGGTATTCAATGTAACCGCGTCCTGAAGCGCCTTACCGTTATCGTCGCTGTAGGTTACGGTAACGGTTCTCTCCTGAGGAGTGTACGTCACGACAAATTCCGTTGCGCTCTCAATTTCGTAACTGACAGCGGGCTTTGCCGGGCTCCAGCTTCCGCTTCCATACCCTTCATTCGCCTGCGTGGTCGGGATCTGTTCGCTTCTCAGATGTCCGGTTCCGCTCTCCGATTCATTGCCGCTCTCATCATACAGCGTCACGTACTTGGGACCGTTAAAACTCACGGTTCCGTTCACCGCCCCGTAAGTCACCTCGACCTGGTACTTATCCGCTGTTCCGTCCGGGCCATGATCACCCTTGTCGTCCAGAGCGTACACTACATCCACCGTCACATTGGACGTCACGGTTCCGCTCACTTCCCCGGTCACGCTCTCCTTGACGTAGTGATGATCGTCAATATTCAAAGTGTCAAAAATCTGGTCGCCTACATCATAAGAACTGCCATAGGAGCTGTCCTCCGTATACGCTTTCTGAAGCTCCGCTCCCTTATCGTCATGGTAGGTCACGGTTACCGTTCTGGCCTGCGGTCCATAGAAGAGCCGGATTGTCCTAGCATTTTCCCGCACCACCAGGGACTCGCCTACTTTAGGATAGCCGTATCTGAATTCATAGCCCTTGAATGTATCCGTATTCAAAACGCGGTTCACCATCTCGTCGGTCACCGGAATGGTATCCCCTGTAAAATGATACCCGGAAACCATCTGAATGGAGGCGGGATATTGGGGTTCCGCTCCGTCGGCGCTCAACTTATAATAATTGATGCCCACAACAATCGGCGACTCAAAATACACATGGTATCTGAGTTCATAACCCGACTTGGTCTTGATATCTTCAAAATTAATAGTTTGCTCCGTCTCGCTGGTATCATAAAGCTTAACCCACGGCGCAGCGTTATTCCCAGACTCCACTTCCCATATTTCAATGTGCCCGGCATATTTCAAATCCAGTTTGCCGTCAATAATCCGCTCCGGCGGAATCTCCGCGCGGTAAATGTCCAGAATATCCTGGGCATAGCCGCCGATCTGGGCAAACGTATAGGGAAGGTCGGAACCGCCCGGCAGCGCCTTGCTTAAATTGATATTTCCCACCCACTCCCTGTCGCCGGAAATACCATTGTCAGGATAAATGCTTTCCTTACCGTCAAATCCGTCTCTTAAGTTTGTGCCGCTGAACCATACGCTGATTGTGGAATCATTTACCGTCACAAATTTGGCAATAAATGTCAAATCCGTTTCAACCGGCAGGTCCGCGTAATGGCTCAAAATGGCCTCTGCATCGCTGTACTCCCGGGTCTGGCCATTAACAACGATCTCCCATCCGGTAAAGCGGTAGGTGTCGTTAGGTACAGGCACCGGTATATCCGCTGTGGAGGCGATCACTTTGCCGAACTCGGAACCGCTGATAATCGGGAACGCAAATGTGCCCGCGGTTTCTCCGGAAAGCGACAGCATCCCGTTGGTATCCGCTACAAACTCAATCGTGCGGACGTCCTTTCTGTTGCCGACAAAAACCGGATAAAAGTCCATATCCTGGGTGATGTCAAACGTATCTCCGGGATAGTACAGGTTGTTCCTGCCAGAGTTTACATTGGACTTTTCCGTGGTCCAGCAGATGAAATCCGTGGTGTAATTTCCGCCATGCGCGTTATTGCCCACAAGATTTGTGTTGTCCATCACCGTCACGGTGGAACCGGCCATATACGGACTGTTCTCATCCACCGGCGCTACCGGTTTGTTGGAATTGGAAGCTCCGTCCGTATGGTAAGTCACCTTGTACGTTACTTCAACTGTATGGCGGACAAAGACCACGTTTGTGGTGATGCGCTCCTGGCCCGGGATAACCGGGGATTCGGAACCTTTGTACGTCCAATGCTGGTTTGACGTGGTGGACGGGACATGCTTGGGAGTCAAATTTTTCTCCACCACTTCATATCCCAGGACATCGCCATTCTCATCTTCGTATGTGACCAAAAACGTATCTTTCTGATCATCCGGCTCTTCCGGCAGCTCATGGAAAATATCACACCGCACATAAACCAGCGCGTTTAAATCATAATTCTTGCCGTTGCCCATATCTTTTACGATCACATAATGCATATTGCGGGGCTGATCCTGATCCGAACCCGAACCTACAATCTTATTGATACAATCATAGTTCGGATAATGGTCGTACTTGGTAAAGCCCAAATCATCCTGGTAGAACTCAACCGTCAGATACTCCGGCCTTTCGCTGGTAACCCGCTCATACCACAGATAAATTTTCACCTCGCGGTTCCCGGTTACCTGCAGCATGTGCTGCTCGCCGCTGACGTCAAAGTAAGAGAGCTTGCTGCCGTCTCGGAACAGGCTGACGATTTTATCGCCGCTTTCAAAATTGTCCGTTGCTGTGGCTTTAACAAACCGGTACTTATCGCCGTTTACATCTGTAGTGGTATCCTTGACATTGTTCTTCAAAAGTGTTTTGACGTCCACCCGTTCCCGGTTTCCCAACTTGTCAAGAAACGCGTCCGAACCGAGGTCGATGACATCAGCTGTTTTTGTGTCCTTCAGCTCTGCTTTTATGGTGTAGCTGACGGACGACTGCGTAAACGTAATGGTAAAGATCGAGAAGTGGTCCGTCGCAAACTCCACCTGGCGGATGCCGTTCTGATCCGCCACATCGATGGCTGCTCTTCCCTCGCTGTCGACAATCACTTCCTGAGCCGTCACGGCATCCAGCTTCGGAACCTCAACTACGGTCTTGGCCTCGCTATTTTCAGCAATCTCTTCCGCGCCCTCATTCTGCGCCTTCTCCGCTTCCATCACTACTTCGGCGGACAACGCCTCAACCGTCTCCGTTTCCCTGGTCTTCATATGAAGAATCTCGACCGCATCCGCCTCAGCGCTGTTCTGCCGGATCTTCTCGCCGGAAATCGTCACGCTGACCAGGCTGTTTTCGGAATTTGCCCAGCTGTTGTCTAATTTGACGCCGTTAAACGTCAGATTGATATCGTACGCCAGAACCGCGTTCACTGTGGTGGTCTCACCAGACTGGGCCTCGACTTTTTCCTTAACAGCTTCCGCTACTATTTCCGTTACTTCCTGTACCTCAAGCTCTGTGCCCTCGGGAAGCACGCCGTCGGGCGCCGTCACATGGATGGACACGCCGTCGATTACCACGGTCTTGTCAAAATCCGGGTGAGGCATGGTTTCCACCATGGTCACCGCTACTTCCTGCTCTTCATTTACTTCCGCAACCGTATACCAGGCTGTCTGGGTACCGTCGTCATTGTCCGTCACGGAGTCGGCTTCCAGCGCCTCGCCGTTGGCGGTCACAGCACCGATCGCATACCCGATCTGGTTCTTGACGCCGAATACCAGGGTCCCGCCCTCTTCAACGCCTCTGGGGCCGTCGGCAATCCTGGCGCTGGCCTTAGGCGCGATATCGTATGTTACCTTATATCCTTCGAAATCTTCCAGCGCTTTCAGCTGGTTCAACGTGGCGGAATACACCTTCGCCGTGCTGCAGTATCCCATTCCCACCAGATCGGAGGTTCCGGCCGCCGCAACATTATCCTCAGGCTTCTGCTCTTCCGGCTTAACCTGCGTTCCCTCGGACGGGGTCGCCGAAGGAATAATCGTCACAACCGACTCCTTGGGAAGCTCTTCCTCAGGCTGAGCGGTTTGGCCTTCACCGTTCACACCGGCATCCGGTGCGGGCGCAGGGTTCTCGTCGGCCGGTTCCTGCGGTGCGTTTTCTTCCGGTGCGGGATTCCCGTCGGGAACCGTCGCTTCCGAATCCGCTGCGGGACCCTGGCCTGCGGGTGTATCCACCGCGGGAGTGTCAACTGCCGGGGTATCTACTACCGGGGTGTCCACTGCGGGGGCATCCGTTGCTTGGGCATCCGCCGCGGGGGCATCCACTACAGGGACATCCGCCGCGGGGGCATCCCCATTCGGCTCTGCCGCCTCAGGCGCTTTCTCGTTTTCTTCCTGAGCTGCCGGTCCCTCTGCGGGCGTTTCCACCTCGCCGCTGTTGTCCGGCGCTTCCGCCGCCTGTTCTTTCTGGCTGTCATCTGCGGGCGCCGCCTCGCCGCCTTCGTTTTCCGCTACGATGGGAACGTAGTGACGTGTCACGGTTGCCACCGGCTCGCCTGCTTCTTCGCTCTGCTCCGGCTCAGTTGCTTCTTCCGGTTCAGCCGCTTCTTCCGGCTCGGAAGCTTCCTCCTGAGAGTCGGACGCTACCGTTTCGTTATCCGGACCGACCGCACTGTCCTCCTGCGGAACCTGTGCATCGTCCGCCGGTGCATCGGCGGTTTCCTGCGTTTCCTCCCCGCCGGTCTGCGGAGCCTGGACCTCATCCTGACCGTCGCTTACATTCTGGTCCGGCCCGGCGCTGTTATCATTTGCAGGATCATGTTGTCCTGCGCTGCCGGTTTCCTGATTCTCTTCGGGAACCGTATTGTTTTCTGTCTGATTCGATTCATTGGAATTTGTGATTTCTTTATCTGCAGTGGAAGAAGTCGCCTCGTTTACATCCTGCTTTGGCTGATCCGGGATTACATTAACTTCCTCATCGCCGAATGCAGATTCATAGCTGCGGATCGTAACGCTCTTTGTCTTCTTCACCTTCTCCTCGCCGTCTACCATACGTGTGATATTGGTAGAGCAGCGAATCGTCTCATCCCCGTTGTTGATATACAGGAACAAAATCTCCTCGTCGCCGGTCACCATATACATGTCGTCGGCGTCTTTGGGAAGGCGGACAAAGATTCTCAGCTCTGAATCAATCCCCCCCCCCCGTCAATTTCAGGGTACGCTTCGTATAGTTTTCCCTCTCCAAAAAAGAGTTTCTCAAACTGCTCCACCTTACCATTGGTGAAGTCGAGATCCTCCCTTGTCACCTCGCTGCCGCCGGCAATGGCCTCTTCAATCGCACGCACCAGCTCTGAACCGGCCAGCTCAAACACCACCGGCTCGCTGGTACCGGCAAACACCACGTTAAGATTCGAGCCAACATTGCTCAGAATCATTGCTGCCGCCAACAGGAAGGCCAACAATCGTTTCCGGGCGCTGTATGCATTTCTGGTAAACGTCCCTCTTCTTGTTCGTCTTTCCATACCTGATCTCCTCTCTCACTTCAACTGCCAAAAATTCCTAAATATCGAATCTGATGATTCTACTATACCAGATATTGGTTACAAACCGGTTACATTTACAGAATTCGTAAAAATTCACCTGATACCATTTCCAGGCAAAAAAAATCCGTCCCCCCGCGCGTGTTTCCTCAAAATCACACCGCGGTTGAACGGACTTTCTTCCTATTATAATATTGTCTCAGACGAAACGTCACCTCACCAGTTTTCCAGGGACGCTGTGGCGCAGCGCGCGCAGGATTTTTTCGTTGGGCTCAAACAGAATCTTCACGCAGTCGGCGCCCTGCTGATAGATCAGCGCGTAGGTCTTGGACCCATTGCGGCCGGAGGTGCAGTCCTTAACCTTCATTCCGGTCTTCTCGTAATCCTTCAGCATATAGGAATCCGACGGGGCCACAATCTGAATTTCCTCTTTTTTACAATCCAGAACTTTTTTCCGGCGGGAGCGGGCCAGAATCCGGTCAATGGAAACATCTCCCTCCACCACCAGATACTCGAATTCAACGCTCAGGTTGATAAACACAAAGTAGGCGGCAATTCCAACCGCGATCAACAGGATCGCACCAAAAGCGGTCTGCATGGCGATCAGCAGGGAAACCAGGCACAGCACCGCCATGAGAATCTTCACGGGGACCGCATAGATCGGATCTTTGCGCTTTACCAGCCATTCTGCGTATGCGTCGTCGTTCATTTGCATTTCTCCTTCTTATGTTGTGACATTTGCACGGACCGGAAAACCACAAAAGGGCGGCCCGGTTGAGCCTTACTGCTCCCGGACCGCCCTGATATCATGGTTTTTATCTGATTAGTACATTCCGCCCATGTCCGGTGCGCCTGCGGGTGCAGGAGCTGCTTCTTTAATATTAGCAACTACGGACTCAGTTGTCAACAGGGTGGAAGCTACGCTGGTCGCGTTCTGCAGAGCGCTTCTGGTAACCTTGGCGGGATCCAGAATGCCAGCTTCGATCATATCCACATACTCTTCCTTGTATGCGTCGAATCCTGTGCCGATGGGGGATTCCTTTACTTTGTTCACAATCACGGAGCCTTCCAGACCTGCGTTGGCTGCGATGTGGAACAGCGGAGATTCAAGGGCCTTGAGAATCAGTCTTGCACCGGTTTTCTCGTCGCCTTCCAGGCTCTCTACTACTTCGTTTACCTTGCCGGCAGCATGGATATAAGCGGAACCGCCGCCTGCGATAATTCCCTCTTCCACAGCCGCTCTGGTGGCGTTGAGAGCGTCCTCCATGCGCAGCTTGGCTTCCTTCATCTCAGTCTCGGTAGCAGCGCCCACGCGGATTACCGCAACGCCGCCTGCCAGCTTCGCCAGTCTCTCCTGCAGCTTCTCGCGGTCGAAATCAGAGGTGGTCTCCTCGATCTGCTTGCGGATCTGGGCAACTCTGGCGTCGATGTTGCTCTTCTCGCCAAAGCCGTCAACGATGATGGTGTTCTCCTTCTGAACCTTGACGGATTTTGCGCGTCCCAGCTGATCCATGGTGGCTTCCTTCAGATCCAGGCCAACCTCGTCGGAGATCACGGTACCGCCGGTCAGGATTGCGATATCCTGCAACATCTCTTTTCTTCTGTCGCCGTAGCCGGGAGCCTTAACCGCAACTACGTTGAAGGTGCCTCTCAGCTTGTTGACGATCAGAGTGGTCAGAGCCTCGCCCTCCACGTCCTCGGCGATGATCATCAGTCTTGCGCCGGTCTTAACGATCTGCTCCAGCAGGGGCAGGATCTCCTGGATATTGGAAATCTTCTTGTCGGTAATCAGGATATAGGGATCGTCTAAGTTGGCTTCCATCTTATCCATATCGGTGCACATATAAGCGGAAACGTAACCTCTGTCAAACTGCATGCCTTCCACCATATCCAGCTCGGTCTTCATGGTCTTGGATTCCTCGATGGTGATCACGCCGTCCTTGGAAACCTTCTCCATCGCGTCCGCAACCATGGTTCCAACTTCGTCGTCGGAAGCGGAAATTGCGGCTACTCTGGCGATCTGCTCTTTGCCGTTGATGGGCTTGCTCATCTCCTTGATGGCCTCAACCGCAGCGTCGGTGGCTTTCTTCATGCCCTTTCTCAGACCGATGGGGTTCGCGCCTGCAGCCAGGTTCTTCATGCCCTCGTGTACCATGGACTGAGCCAGCACGGTAGCGGTGGTGGTTCCGTCGCCTGCCACGTCGTTGGTCTTGGAAGCAACTTCCTTGATCAGCTGAGCGCCCATGTTCTCAAAGGGATCCTCAAGCTCGATCTCCTTGGCGATGGTAACACCGTCGTTGGTGATAAGCGGCGCACCGAAGGACTTGTCGAGCACAACGTTACGGCCTTTCGGTCCCAGGGTAACGCGTACGGTATCTGCTAACTGATTAACGCCGGCCTCCAGTGCCTTGCGGGCGTCTACACCATATTTAATCTTCTTTGCCATGACTCATCTACCTCCAAATATTGTTTTCTATGTCGCGTATTTTAAATTTATTATAATGATTGACGGTAACTGTTCAGCAGGTCTGCGCACTTGCTGCGCTGACCGTATGAACCCCAAGCTTGCAGGCAAAAATCCCATCGGCGAAGTCGATTTTAAATGGATTTTTGCTCGTATCTGTGAAGGTGCTGAACCGATACGATTGACAGATTATTCAACAACAGCCAGAATGTCGTTCTGCTTTACGATCACGTACTTGTCGTCCTCGATCTCCACTTCGGTGCCGGAATACTTGGAATAGATAACCTTGTCGCCTACCTTCACCTGCATGGTCACTTCCTTGCCTTCGATCACGCCGCCGGGTCCAACTGCGATCACCTCCGCCTGCTGGGGTTTCTCCTTTGCCGCGCCGGGAAGCACGATACCAGATTTTGTGGTCTCTTCCGCTACTAACTGTTTTAACACTACCTTGTCAAACAACGGTACTAACTTCATGATGAATTCCTCCTTGCAATCAGTTCTGTTTTTTCTTTTTCAGGTTTGTGCAACCCCTTTGTTTACTCACATCATATGTTATAACACCAGTTATTAGCACTGTCAAGAGTTGAGTGCTAATTTTCTTAGATTTTTATTTTTTTTTTACATTTTCCTGCAATTCCCTTCCTTTTTTTCTGCTTTCGTATTACAATAATACTAATGCATTATCGTATAACAAAGACTGAATCACAGTGAAAGGGGTTTTCAATATGGCAAAGAAGGGATTCGGGAAATTGATCGCATTCGCAGCAGTCACAGGGGCTGTAGCGGCCAGCGTCTCCTACGCGCTTCGATACAAAACGTTCCACAGTGAACTGGAGAAGGACTTCCGTGAGTTTGAGGACGGAGAAGGGGAAAACGGCGAGGACGAAGAGGACCGCACCGTGGATCCGCGCCGCACCGACCGCAATTATATTTCCCTTCACGCCAGCAAGGATGAATTCAAGCTGGCGGCTAAGGACATGGCGGAAGCCACCAAAAACGTGCTGAAGGACGCCGGGGCCGTCATTTCCGACACTGCCCACGAGGCTGTCTCCGCAGCCGTGGATACCGCCCACATCGCGCTCACCGCAGTGAAGAACAAGCGCTCCGAATTTGAGGAGGCGATGGACGAGGAAGAAGATACCGAGCTGTTTGAGGACGAGGGCTTCTTAGACGACGATTACGTGGACGACGACGATCTGTTCGACTACTCCCGCACGGAGAGCGATGGAATTCCCGCCTGGAAGAAACCGCTTCCCGAGGAGACGCCCGCTCCCGCAGCCCCGGCAGTAGAACCCGCTCCCGCAGAAGAACCCGCAGAGCCGGACCAGACCGCCGGTGCTGAGAAGGTGACCATCGAGGAAGATACGATCTGATTTTTCCCCGAATATGGTATTCTATGCAAGGAAAATGCCGGTTCCTCGCGATACCCATGCCTTACCCGCGAAGAAACCGGCAGATTTCGGTCGCCGCCCGCAACGGGCGGACCGGACCGCTGAATCAACTTGTACAATCGTGACCCCCGTCTTTCATAAGGACGGGGGTTTTTGTTGGATAGAATAGACCCCAGCCGCTCATTCCTCAACATCCCACACCAGCAGGTTCACCCATCGGGGCTGCTTCATCTCCTCCTCCGTCAGGGCGTAGGCGTAGGCCGGATTGTCGTCGGCTTCCAGGTGGTAGACGCCCTCCTCCGGGCCTGGGATCCAGCGGTCGTCCGGCTGAGTCACGCCCTCCTTCACCTCCATGGTGTAGGTGGCCGTCACCCCGTCGGAGCCGGTGTTCCGGTAGGTAATGGTCCCCTCCATCTTGCCGCGCACAAACCGTCCCTCCCTGCGGATCTCCTCGGCTTCGCCCTGGGGCGGGCCCTGATAGTAGCGGTAGCCGGAAACCCCGGCTCCATCCATGCGCCCGTCCTTCCAGATTCCCTCCGAGTAATCATATCGGGGCTTTTCCAGCTCCACCGCCTGCAAGGCCGTACAGCGGCCTTCCGGCCCGTTTTCCCCGAAGCTTCCGTAGAAAACGCTGGCCGCGCCGGTCCTCACCCTCGGGCCAAAG